>Ga0265296_1000112_pt1 | contig 160123 bp, 174 predicted proteins | sample MunlanPumphouse1_FD_189073 | JGI IMG/M metagenome (GOLD analysis project Ga0265296, IMG submission 189073) | Groundwater microbial communities from a municipal landfill in Southern Ontario, Canada - Pumphouse #1 | ecosystem: Environmental > Aquatic > Deep subsurface > Groundwater | place...
CGCTTACCTAGAGGTCGCGGAACGCGACGGCTGGCTCACGGTTGACTGCCTCGCCGGGGGGGCGCTACGGAGCATCGACTCGATTGCAAGCGAAATCTGGGAGGGGCTCAAGGCAAACAATTTAATCCCGCCTTCGCCGGAATAATTGGCGGAACGCTCTGATCGTCTAGCTCGGTCAAGGACTCAGGACTCTCAGCACTTTTTTACCGCGGGCAAAAACCTGCACTAAAAAAGTGGAAGAAATCCTGCAACTCGGGTTCAAATCCCGACCAGAGCACTCACTTCAATCGCGCTTCGTATTCTCTTGCGCCTCGATTTTCGGGAACAACGGCTTCACTTCGCCCAACTCGCCCGCCACGAAGGCGCCGGGGTCCCAAACCAACGGACAGTTCAGCGAGGCAAGGGCGCGCCCCGTTCCGTCGGGAATTATCGGGTTCAAGGCAACGCTCAACACGAACGCAGCGAAAGCAGAGTTCGCGAGAATAACGTCCGGTTCGTCGATTTTCCAGGGCTGGCGGTCGTTGAAATATTTGTTCGCCACGCCGGCGAAAGCCATGGCTTCCTCGAGGGCGCGCTTGAAGTCGAGTGCCTCGTAGTGCACCGCAACGCGTTCGAGCAACGTGTCCGCTTCGGCGCGGAACGCCTTGTCCTCCGGCTCCGTTGGCACGACGTCGGGCACGCGCCCTCCGCGCTTGCTCTTGATGAACGAGAGCGAGCGGTTCACGAAGTTCCCGTAAGCGTTCACGAGCTCCTTGTTCACCTTCTCGCGCAACTCGTGACGCGAGTAGTTCACGTCCGCGGTTGTGTTCGGCGTTATCGCGGTCAAATAGTAGCGCACGTAATCCGAAGGCACGTCCACGTCCTGCAACAGGACGAAGGTGCCGCGGCTCTTGCTCATTTTCTCGCCGCTCATGTTCAGGTAGCCGCGCGCGGGTATCCTGCTCGGGAGCGAATAGCCGGCTGCGTCGAGCATGGCGGGCCAGAACAGGTAATGGTGATAGACGATGTCCTTGCCTATGAAGTGTGTGATGCGGCAATCCGGGTTCTTCCACCAGTCGTCCACGCGCGAGTTGTTCGCATCGCACCACGCCTTCGTGGAGGCGACGTAACCGATGGGCGCGTCGAACCACACGTAAAAGAACTGGTTCTCGCGTCCCGGAATCGGTATGCCGAAGTAAGGTCCGTCCCGCGTGATGTCCCAGTCCTTCAAGTCCTCCACCCAGTTCCCAACGTAGTTGAGCACGTCCGCCTGGAAGCCGCTCTTGGGGAACCACTCCTTGAAGAAATCCTTGTAAGACGAGAGCTTGAAGAACAGGTGCTTGGAGGCGCGCGCTTCGGGCTTGGTGCCGCACACCGCGCACCGCGGGTTGATGAGCTCGAACGGGGAATGCGTCTTTCCACACGTTTCGCACCCGTCCCCGTACTGTTCCGGGGAACCGCAGTGCGGGCAGTCGCCCTTCACGTAACGGTCCGGGAGCACGCGGTTGCACTTTGGACAGTGCGTCTGCTTGACTTCCTTCTCGTAGAACCGTCCCTTGGCGTCCAAAGCCGCGTAAAACGAGCGCGTGAGCTCCGCGTTCTCCGGGGAATCGGTGTAATGGAAGGCGTCGAACTCCACCCCCATGCGATGGAAGTCCACCACGTGCTTTTTGCGGTATTTCTTGACGAATTCTTCGGGTGCAACCCCTTGTTTTTCCGCGTTGAACTGGATGGGGGCGCCGTGCTCGTCCGTGGCGCACACGAAGAGCGCCTCGCGCCCGCGCAACCCGCAGTAGCGGCGGTACTCGTCAGCTGGCAGGTAGGTGCTCATCAAGTGCCCCAAATGAAGGTCTCCGTTGGCGTACGGAAGCGCTGCGGTAATGAGTTCCTTCAAATCACGGTTCACCCTGCAAGACAAAATTCTTAAATATGCCCTGATACGTAAGGAATACAAGGCTATTTTTGGGTTTTGGTAGCTTGCTTTTCAGAGGTGGATTGTAGAATGCAGGGACAATTGAACGGACAACAGATCCTCGTATTGCCTGAGGGCAGCCAGCGCATACTCGGCAGGGACGCCCAGCGCACGAACATCGCGGTCGCCTACGCCGTGGCTAGCGCGGTCAAGAGCACGCTCGGCCCCCGCGGCATGGACAAGATGATGGTCTCCGAGCTCGGCGACATCGTGATAACGAACGACGGTGCCACGATACTCAAGGAGATGAACATCGAGCACCCCGCAGGCAAGATGATGGTGGAAATCGCTAAGACCCAGGACGAGGAAGTCGGGGACGGCACCACCACCGCAGTCGTGCTCGCCGGCGAGCTGTTGAAGCGCTCCCTCGATTTGCTCGACCAGAACATCCACGCCTCCACCATAATCGCGGGCTACAAGAACGCAGCCGAGAAGTCGATTCTAGATTTGGCGTCGTGCGGCGAAAAGGTTTCGTTGGAGGACACCAAGAAGCTCGAACAAATCGCGGGAATCAGCATGGGCTCGAAGACGGTCACCGCGGGAGCGAACGCGCAGAACCACCTCTCCCACCTCGTGGTATCCGCGGTGAAGAAGGTCGCGGTCAAGAAGGACGGCGGCGTTGAATTCGACAAGGACTACGTGAAAATCGAGAAGAAGCAGGGCGGCGACGTCCAGCAGACCACGCTAATCAACGGCGTGCTCATAGACAAGGAGATAGTCCACCCCGGCATGCCCAAGCGGCTCGAGAAGGCGCGCATCGCGTTGATTGACACCGCGCTCGAAATCGAGAAGACCGAGACGGACGCCCGCATCAACATCAATTCACCCGAGCAGATGACCGCGTTCCTCGAACAGGAGGAGAAGATGCTCAAGGAAATGGCGGACAAGATAAAGGCGAGCGGTGCAACCGTGCTGTTCTGCCAGAAGGGAATCGACGACGTCGCCCAACACTACCTCGCCAAATCCGGGATAGTCGCGGTGCGTCGCGTCAAGAAGAGCGACATGGAGAAGCTCTCCCGCGCGACCGGCGGACGCATCACCACCACGCTCGACGACTTGAACTCCAAGGACCTCGGCTACGCGGGGCTCGTGGAGGAACGCAAGATTGCCGGCGAACGGATGGTGTTCGTGGAAGAGTGCCGCGAACCCAAGAGCGTCACCATACTCGTGCGCGGCGGCTCCGAGCACGTCGTGGACGAGGCGGAACGCGCCATCGTGGACGCGTTGGGCGCCGTGGCGAGCGCGGTAGAGGAAGGGCACTATGTCGTCGGCGGCGGCGCGATTGAAATCGAGCTAGCCGTGCGCCTCCGCAGGCACGCCGCGGCAGTGGGCGGGCGCGAACAACTCGCCATACAGGCGTTCGCGGACGCGCTCGAGATAGTCCCCCGCACCCTAGCGGAATCCGCTGGAATGGATGCCATTGACGCGCTCGTGGACTTGCGCGCCAAGCACGAGAAGAAGGGTTACGCCTTCGGCGTGAACGTGTACGAGGGCAAAATCGCGGACTTGTCGAACAAGGTCATCGAACCCGCGAAAGTCAAGAAGCAGGCCATCCAGAGCGCGAGTGAAGTCGTGGAGATGATCCTCCGCATCGACGACATAATCGCCGCCCGCGGCAGGCCCGCCCCGTCCGGAGGCCCCGGAATGGGCGAGGACATGTGAGAAAAACCCCTTTTTAATTCAAGGCAACCAACATAAATGGGGGGCTGCGTCCCCTGTTTATTCGGAGCTGGAAAAATGGTGGAAGTAAACTACCTCGGGCACTCGACGTTCCTCTTGTCGTGGGGCGGTAAAACCGTGCTCACCGACCCCTGGCTCGTCACGCGCCCGCGGGAAGTCCAGCGCCTCGTGCCCCCCGCCGCCACGCAGGACAAGCTCCGCAAGGTGGATGCCATAATCGTGAGCCACGAGCACTTCGACCACTGCGACCCCTACGACATAAGCATGATTTCCGGGCGCTCGTTCGCGCACGTCGTCGCCCCGCCCGACGCACTCGCACACTTGGAGAACGTGAACCCGCGGCTCAAGGCGAGCGTGGAGGAAGGCGACTCGTTCTCGCTCAACGGAATCGAACTCACGGTAACGCCGGCCAAGCACCCGCAGAGCACGAACCCAGTCGGCTATTTGCTGAGCGCGGGCAACAAGACGGTTTACTTCGCGGGTGACACTTACGAGTTCTACGACATGGTGAACATCGACGTTGACCTGGCGATTCTTCCCATCGGCGGCACCTTCACCATGGACTCGCTGGGCGCGGTGAGCGCGCTCAAGAAGCTGCGTGCGGACTACGTGGTGCCCATGCACTACAACACGTTCCCGCGCATAGAAGCGGACGAAGTGGACTTCGCGCGCCGCGTCGAGGAGCACACGCGTTCTAAACCCGTGCTCCTGCGTCCAGGCGAACGCTTCGAACTCTGACAAATATATATACAATTAAAACCAAGTAAAAGACGAATGAAGAAGTTACTTTGGATTTTACTGCTGCTTCCCCTGGCTAGCGCCGAATGCGTTCAAATGCTAGGTCAAACCGTTTGCCCGTTCAACGCGGGCGAGTTCAACTCTTTAACCGAACCGGCTGCAATACGGCTCGAAAGCATAGCCCAAAGAACGCTAGCTGAAAACGGATTCCTTTACAATACGGTTGGGGTTGACGACGAATGCTTTGAAACGAGTTTAGCTGGCGGCATTTTAACGATTGAATACAAGGCGAGCTGTCAGGCTTGCCATTCGCGCCAAGAAATACAAGCGAGCCATCCTTCGTTACCAGGTTACCAAATCCTGGTTCAATTCTCGATTGACTGCAGCGACATTGACACGCTGTTCCTTGGAAACTACTGGTATGGGCTAGACTTAGAAGTTAAGGAAGCTATAGAGGATTACGCGGTTGATGCCCGCGAGCGCAACGAGAAAGTCAAGTACATCGATTACGCTTCGGGTGAAGCATTGGTGGATTCCGCGTATTCTGGGGAAATAACCGATCCGGTTTGTTTTTTCCCGAGAGGCGAAGGACTTCGGCTAATAACCTCTGATTTGATTCGAACCAATTGCGTTGACTACTTGAAGGAGCACGTGATAAGCGATGACGGCGCACTCGTTCTGCTCGGAGACAATCGAAACGACGGCGTTTTGTTGTACGGTGCCGGCGATTTAGAGTATACTCCAAAGAGTTACGAAGGAGAAGTTATGCCCGAACGATTTTTAAGTGATAATTTTTACGACTCTTATTTTCGGGCGCATTACGATAAAAGCGATTACGACCCGGAGGAAGCGTTAATCATTTCGCGTTTGCCCGGCGATCGGGATTTAATAGTTGAATTAATCGAGCGCGGACCCGCGAATATTGTAAACGCCAAACCGGTAATTTACGCGGACTTTCCAAATAACGAAGATCAAACGGGAATGTGCGCAGAAAATAATTATCAATGGTTACTTAGACACAGACATGACGCCAGTTTGAAGAGACCTCCAATTTGTCAATCTGCAACGGAATCGAGCGAGGTTTTTTGTGACTTGAACTTGCTAACCGGTTCGCTGCGCGAATCAGAAGTAGTGATGTATGACATGCACGGATCGGGAATAAAATTCCAGAGTTATAACGCATACTTTTTAACGAGAGCTGCAATCGAGCAAGATGCGATTCAACAGTACGATAATCCAAAAATAATACTGGCGTACGCATGTTATGGTGCGAGTTTATTCGAAAATCAACAAAATGAGCAGTCAGATTACTTGTTGGCACACGCAGCATTAGATCGGGGGGCATTTAATTTACTAGGATTAAACGCCATAGGGTTTGGTGGACTAGATGATTTCTGGTATGGTGTGGCAGGCACCTATGCAATATACGACGACGTAATCAAAAAAGGTTACTCACTAGGAAAAGCAGTCACCTATTTACCTAGAAACTCAAACTTCGATTATTTTAACGCAAGAGTAGCTATGGGTGACATTTGGAGGTATATGTTGCGGCACATAACGCTTTTAGGCTTGCCGAACTCTCGAATAACCGCAAACCTCATCCCGGAAGAACCTCACGGCGAAATTCCAAACCCGGAGTATTTCCCACAGTGAATCAAATTGAACAAGAAACTGGTTTTGTTGGCGGCAGTTGTCTTGGCGGTAGTGCTCTTCTTCGCGACGCATAATCCGTTCGCTCCCGTGAATGGAGCGGACGGAGTAGAAGCAACGCCTTCGATTCAAAGCACGGAAAACGAAACGGCTTCTACCGAACCGGCGAATGCCACGCCTAACGCAACGCAGGCAACACCTTCGCCCGGCGTTCAACCGACGGCTTATCCGAGTGAACAACTGGTTTTCGTGGAACCGCATTCGTGCGGGGACGGCGACTGCAACCCGCCCGAGGGTTGTGCCGTTTGTCCCGCGGATTGCCGTTGCGATAGCGGCGAGTACTGCAACCAGACCACGAACACTTGCAAGCTCCAAACCGAGTGCGGCGACTCGATTTGCGATGAATTCGAGTTAAACAGAATGAATTGCTGCGCGGATTGCGGTTGCTCCGATTGGGAAGTTTGCGACGATTACTCGAACGAATGCATTTCGGCGGGTTCGCTACCGTCCGACGAGGAGGCGGGAGAAATAGCATTGACGTATTTTGCCAACCAGACAACCGAATATTGGGTGGAAAGCGTTGGACAATCCGCGTACAACGGGGCGACGTTCGTTAACGTGATAGTTGGCTGTGAAAACGAGTTTTACGCTTGCGGCGCCTGGCTAACCATTAACGCTACTGGAGAAGTAGTGGGCATCGCTTACGTGAATTGAAAACCGCGCTCGCGCTGCAACCCTCTGAAAAATCTAAAAAAAGTTACTTGCACGCTAGCCTGCTTTCGTCTGCTTCTTGGCGTCCTTGGGCGCTTCCTGCACGCGGGCGCGCGGGATATTCAAGGGTGCGCCTATGCCAACGGAGAACGAGAGCAGGGTGCCCGTGGCAGTGCCCGCGTAGTTAATCGCCGTGAGCACGTCCTCGGCGAACGACGGGAGCATGGTCTTGTTCTTCTTCCATTCCTCGACGAGCTTCTTGCGCGACGCCGCATCCTCGGAGGCCACGACTTCGCCGGCTATCTTGATTTCCGCGACTTCCGGCTGGTAGGATACGGTGTACTCGTATGATACGACGAGCGTTTCGCCGTCCTCGCGGAGTTCCTTTACGTCGATGTTAACCGCGAGCCCTTTCACCGCGCCGTCCTTGAGGCGCTTTGCTTCGGCCTTGTTTATGCGTCCGCCCAAAATCATTTACCAAAACCTCCGTTCACTTTTCCTTGAAGTCCATCACCAGGTTCACGAGTCCGGTGCCGCACGGTATGGTCTGCCCGATGATGATGTTCTCGGCGATTCCCGTGAGCTTGTCGCTGTCGTTGCCCACGCACGCGGTCACCAGGTGCTTTGCCGTCTCCTCGAACGCCGCGCGCGCGAGGATGGATGCCTTGTTGCCTGCGAGTCCGTGGCGTCCGACGCTAGTCACGCCTCCATTGTAGGTCATGCCGTCCGCTATCAGGGTTATGTGCGCGACGTCCACAGGTATCTTCTGTGCCTGGAGCACCTTCGAAATCTCGAGGATGATTGAGTTGCGCGCGGCATCGACACCGAGCACGCGCCCGATTTCCTGAATATCATTCGTGACGGTGAGTTCGGCGTTGACTTCGGGTAACTTGAGCACTTCCTCGAAGTTCGAACCGTCCGTTGCGAGGGTATACGTCTTGGTCTTGGAGTTCTCGACGAGAATGGCGCGGCGGATGCCGATGATTCCCTTCAAGTGCAACTCGCGGAGCTGGTTCGTGAGTTTGCGGATGTTGCGGAGTGAATCCGTCTTGCCGCGGATAGTGATTATGTTGTCGTCCCGCTTGTATTGCGGGTGCACGGCCTCGATGAACTTCGCGACCTGGTTCTCGGTTAGCCCGCGTTCGCGGAGCGCGTTCTTCTCGAGCTCGATTACCACGACCTTCTTGTCGAAGTCCTCGTCGATGTATGCCACGCGGTCGAGCGTTATCTCTTCCATGGAGGCGGCTATCTTCTTCGCGGAATCCCAGTCGCTGTACTGCTTCTTCAGGTGGATTTCCATGACCGGCTTGCTGGGTGCCTTGCGCGCGTCGACTATCTCGACGAGGCGCGTGAAGCCCAGCTGGGCGAGCGAGGCTACGCCCGCGTAGTGGAAGGTGCGCAGCGTCATTTGTGTGCCCGGTTCGCCTATGCTCTGTGCGGCGACCACGCCAACGGGTTCCCCGTACGCGAGTTTGCCGCCCGCGGTGTGGATGCCGTCGTTGTAGTTCACCTGTATGAGGTTGCCGTCCGCGTCGCGCACGCTTCCGTCCTCGCGCGCCACGAAGTCGAGGAGCGCGTTCACGAGGCGGCGTTGCATGTAACCCGTCTTCGCGGGGTTCACGCCCTTGTCTACCACTGAGTCGCGGCCTCCCGCGGCGTGGAAGAAGTACTCGAAAGCGTTCAAGCCGTCCGTGAAGGAGTTGTGCACGAAACCGCGTGCGGAATCCGTCAAGTCGCCTTGCGCGAAGTGCGAGAGCAGGCGGCGGCGGTAGCCGCTCGTGGGGCGCTTCCCGCGCACGGACTGCTGGCCCACCATGCCGCACATCTGGGTGACGTTGATGGGCGAGCCCTTGCCGCCCGAGTTAGCCATGAGGATGGCGGAGTTGTGCCCGAAGACCGAGCCTTCGAAGCGCACGGGCGAGTAAGTTAAGTGTTCCTTGAGCGCGCGCCAAGTGTGATAGCGCGTTCCCTCGAGTAACTGCATTGTGAGCTCTTCGAACGTCTCGCGGCGCGTCTTGCCGGGGAGGTGCTGGAGCTTGCCCGAACGCAGCTGGACTATGAGCTTTTCGAGTTCCTTGCGGCTGCCGTCGTAAATTCCGTGCACGACTTCGCGCGTCTCCTTGGACACGTCGTAATCCTTGAGTCCGAGCGAGAAACCATATACCGTCATGAAGCGGCAGGACAGTTTGGATATCGAATCCAGGTACTCGCGGGCTGCCGCGGGACCGGACTTGAGGAAGATTTCCTTGAGTATCGCGTTGCCCGCCTTGCCGTCCACCACGCCCGAAACGAGTTTCCCGTTCTTTATCTTGCATACCTCGTCGCCCTTGCCTTCCACTTCCACGGTCAAATCCTCTGGGAGGCACTGCGAGAAAACCTCGGAGCCTTTGACGCGCGCCTTGAATTCGCCGCGCGGAGTCAAGCCCGCGGAAGAGAGCAAATCGAACGCCTCGCGGCGGTCGAGCACGGTTTCCTCGTGCGTGAGTATGAACGAACCGGTTATCTGGTCGAGTCCGAGCCCGATTATGGGGTGTCCGTCGCGCGGCGACACGATCTGGTTCTCAACCTTCATGAGGATCTCGGCTTCGCTCTGCGCCTCCTCGTTCTGGGGCACGTGAATGTTCATTTCGTCCCCGTCGAAGTCCGCGTTGTAAGGCGAACAGTCGCAGATGTTGAAGCGCAGGGTGCGCCCGGGGAGTATCTTCACCGAGTGGCACATCATGCTCATCCTGTGGAGCGAGGGCTGGCGGTTGAATATCACGAGGTCGCCGTCCGAAAGCTGGCGTTCGATGCGGTACCCGGCGGTTATCTCCTCCAGCACCTCTTCGAGGTTGGTGGTAGTGAGCTTCTTGCGGCGTCCGTCAGGGCGGATTACGTAATTCACCTTGGTGGGGTTCGCCTTGATGTAATCGCACACGTGCGTCTTGTTCCACTCGGTCACGCTGATGGGGAGGGTGAGTTCGGCTGCCATCTCCTCGGGGACGCCCAACTCGTTTATGCCGAGCGTGGGGTCCGGCGAGATGACGGTGCGTCCGCTGAAGTTCACGCGCTTGCCGGACAGGTTGTAACGGAAGCGTCCCTCCTTGCCCTTGAGGCGCTGGAAGAGCGTTTTGAGCTGGCGGCCCGAACGGTGGCGTGCGGGCGGAACGCCCGAGGTCTCGTTGTTGAAGTAAGTGGTAACGTGATACTGAAGGAGCTCCCACAAGTCCTCGATGATGAGTTGGGGCGCACCCGCGTCGATGTTCTCCTCGAGACGCTGGTTGATGCGCAATATGTCCACGAGTTTGTGCGTCAAGTCGTCCTCCGAGCGCTCGCCCGTCTCCAACGTGATGGAGGGGCGCACGGTGACCGGCGCCACGATGAGCGCAGTGAGCACGAGGTTTTCGGGGCGCACCTTGATGCCGAGGCGCGACAAGTCCGAATCCGGAATGCGTTCGAGGCGCTCGCGAATCTCGTTGGGCAGGAGCTTGCGCTTGTCCTCGTAGTAAGTGGTAGGCTTCACGAACGAAACCTTCTCCTGTGCAGCCGCGCAGTGCGGGCACTCCTTCGTGAAAACAGCCTTGTTGAATGTGTTCTTGTCGCTCAACAAACGTCCGCACTTCCCGCACGTGGTGCGCAACAAGTGGTAGATTACCTTCCCGAAACTCGAGTGCACGACCGGGCGCGCGAGCTCGATGTGTCCGTAGTGTCCCGGGCAGTCCTTCATGCGGTTCCCGCACGAGCGGCACTTTAGTCCGGGGTCGATTACGCCGAGGCGCTGGTCCGCGAGCCCGCCCGAAATCGGGTAGCCGTCCTCGTCGTACGTGTCGGCGACCGTGATCTTGACCGAGCTCATGCGCCGAATCTGTTCGGGTGCAAAAACCGAGAACGTAATCGAGCTGATAGCTTTCAAAGTAATTTCACCCGCGCCCCGCCCCGAGCAGCGCGCCCGAAGCCAGGAATACACTCTTGATTATGGTACCGAAAACAACCGCGCCCAGGTAACCCTCCGCGAACACGGGGGCGACTAGGAGCGAGTCCATTGCCGAGGCGATGAACGCTATGCTCACGCACCCGAGGAGGCGCACCGCGGTTTCGCCGTTGAAGACGCGGGCGAACCACCACCCCGCTGCGAGCGAGGCGAACGCGATGACGACGAGCGCGGCGAAGGCGTTCGCGCCGAGTAGCGAGGCGGCTAGGCTCGCGGCGTAACTCGCCGCGAACAAGGCGACGCCCAGGAAGCACGCCAGCTTCAGTCCGTCGCCCTTCACTGCCTTCGTGTTGCGTTTTACCATTAATGTTTTTCAACCCTTGTTCTTGAGGTTCAAGCGCGGGTAGAGCCCGATGGAACCCATTTCGTCGAGCAAGAGCTTGAATGCGTAGCTCATCTCGACTTCCTGTATGTTCGAGGAATCGCAGAACATGCACCGCTTCTTGTTCTTGAGGCGGTCGTAGAACGCGAGCATCCCGCAGTCCCCGCACACGTATTCCACGGTCTTGTCGCTCGAGTCGATCATGCGCTCCTTTAGCAGCGAAGCCGCGCCGAAGCCGATGAAGCAGTCGCGTTCCATTTCGCCCAGACGCAAGCCGCCTTCGCGGGCGCGCCCTTCGGTGGGCTGGTGGGTGAGCATCTGCATGGGCCCACGCGAGCGCGCGTGGAGCTTGAGCGAGACGAGGTGGTGGAGGCGCTGGTAGTAGATGACGCCGATGAAAACTTTGGCGCGCATGCGGTAGCCGGTCTTCGCATCGTAAAGCACTTCCTCGCCCGAGGGGCGGAAGCCGCGGCGCAACAGTTCTGCCTCGAAGGCAGTTTGCTTGTCGCCGTTGAACGCGGTGCCGTCCTTGATGCTCCCGCTCTCCGAGGCGGCTTTCGCGCCGAGCATCTCGAGGAGGTGCCCCGCAGTCATACGCCCGGGTATCGAGTGGGGGTTGATTATCAGGTCGGGGGTGATGCCGTCCGAGGTGAACGGCAAGTCGAACTGGGGCGACAGCAGCGAGATGACGCCCTTCTGTCCGAAGCGCGAGGCGAACTTGTCCCCGATTTCAGGCACGCACATCGAGCGCACGCGCACCTTCACGAGCTTGTTCCCGCTCGTGGTCTTGCTGAGCATGACCGCGTCCACGGTGCCGTACTCGTTCGAGCGTCCGGTCACGCTGGACTCGCGGCGCTTCTCGCTCTCCACGTCGAGCGCGCTGATTTCCTTGAGGAAGCGTGGAGGCGACGTTTTTCCCACGAGCACCGCGTTCTTCGCGATGAACGCCTCGGGGTCCACTACGCCGTCGGAATCCAAGTGGGTGTACGCCTCTTCGCCGAGGTAGTTCTGGACGAAGGGTTCGGGGATGCCGAACTTGTCGCGCTGCCCGCCCGGGTACCTGCGCTCTTCGGCGCTGTAAGTGCGGAAGAATGCGCTGCGTCCCATCGCGCGCTCCACGCTCGAGCGGTTCACGACTATGGCGTCGTTGGTGTTGAAACCGTCATACGAGAGCACGGCAACAACGAAATTCTGTCCGCTCGCGCGCTTCTCGTTCTGCCCGAAGCGGTACGCCTGGCTCTGGACGAGCGGGCGCTGGGGATAGAATAGGACGTGCGAACGCGTGTCCGCGCGCAGGTTGTAATTAGCCGCGTAGAGCCCGAGGCTCTGCTTGGTGTGCTGGGCGGCCATCAGAACGCGGGGCGCCATGTTGTACTCGGGGAAAGGCAACTGGGCCGAGGCGTAGCCGAGGATGCCGTTCGGGTCGATTTCCAGGTGCGTGTGCCTCTCGGTTATCGCGTTCTCGCTCAAGGCAACGAATGCGTTCTCCTCTTCCTCGGAGTCCAGGAACTCGATTACTCCCTTCTCGACGAGCTCGCGCCACGACAACTCTCCTTTCTTGACGCGTTCGGCGTGCTCGACAGTGTAATTGCCTTTCCCGTTCTTCACGGTTATTAGGGGGCGCACCGCGCGGCCGTCGTCGGTGTTGATGAAAACCTCGTTAGTGTTCCTGAAGAACGCGATGTTGGCGGTGGGCGGGAATTCGCCGCGGCGGCGCCTCTCGCGGAACTCGGCTGCGAGCTTGTCGCCCGCGTTGTGGAAGCCGACGAAACGACCGTTAAGGAAAATGCTGGCTTTGTTCATAGGTTCATCGAAACCCCCATTTTCTTTACTTCCCGCTCCACGGCTGCCTCGTCCACATCCCCGGACACCTCGCAGAACAGCGCGAGGTTCCTAATCAAACCGCAGTTCGGGCCTTCCGGCGTCTCGTTAGGGTCGAGCCGGCCCCAGTGGGTGCCGTGCAAGTCGCGCGCCTTGTAGTGCGGGTGCTTCTTCGCCAACGGAGACGTAACGCGGCGGATGAACGACAATGCCGAGATGTAATTGTAACGGTCGAGCACCTGGCACACGCCCGTGTGCCCGCCCACCCAGTTCCCGGTAGCCATCGAGTACTTGAGGCGGTCGCTCAACGCGTCCGGGCGCACGATGGCGAACAGGCTCATCCTGCGTCCGCGCACGTTCGCGCGCTCGGTCTGGTAGGCAACGTCCTTCACGAAGAATTGGAACGAGTAGCGGAAGAGTTCGGACATGAGGCTCCCCGCGATTTTGAGGCGCTTGTTCGAGTAGTGGTCCTTGTCCTCGACCGGGCGCGTGCGGTACGCCACGAGCACGGCGCGCTCGGACATCCTACACAGGTAGTACGCCTTCGCGAGGCGGTGCTTGGATTCGATGCCGATGTGCGGTAAGAGGTAGCGGTCGAGGAGGAGTTCCGCGCGCTTCACCTGGTATTCCTCGGGTTGCCCGGGCGCCGCGCGCTTGCCTATGATGGATAATGCTTGCGGCTGGTTCCGCGACTCGTCGAGCTCCAAGTTGAGGAGGACGTCGTTGTGGACTTCCTTCTCGGACGAGAAGGAAGCGAGAATCGTCTCGTCGCTCTTGAGCCCGAGGGCGCGGAGCACCATGATTAATTCGAGCGCACGGTTGTACGACGGGAGCGTCACGCCGAGCTTGCCCTCGCTCGTGCGGTCCACGGTGCAGCGCCCGCGGAAGCCCTCGCGCGTCGAGAAAACCTTTGCCTGCACGAGGTCCTTGTCCTTCTCGCGCGAAACAAGGATGCGGTTCGGCGCCAAGTCCTCGAGCGTCATGAGCGACTTCTCGGTGCCGTTGATTATGAAGTAGGCGCCCGGGTCGCGCGGGTCCTCACCCAACTCGGCGAGTTCCGCCGCGCTCTTGCCGCGGAGGCAGCACAACTTGGATTTGAGCATGATGGGGAGCTCCCCGATGTAAACGTCCTCGGCTTTCTTCTCCACGCCCTTGTCAATGCAAATCATCTCGAGGAACAGGGGGGCGGTGTAACTGAGGTCGCGTTGGCGCGCCTCCATGGGCGTGAGCGGGTGCTTGGAGCCGTCCGCCTCGGTGACCGTGGGCTTCTCGACGCGGATTTTCCCGAGCTTGATGGAGTACTCGTCCACCGAAGGCTCGATTTTCTCCTGGGCGGTCACCACGACCTGCATGCCCTTGTCCACGAAACGGTCGAAGGACTCGATTTGCCCTTTCACCAAACCGTTGGAAATAATATACTCTCTCGTCAACTCAGGGTACATCGGGCAAATCACTCCGTCACGCAGCGGTAATACTCTTCAGCCTTGCCCGTCACCGGGTTCTTGCCGTTAACGCGGATAATGTCGCCGGGCGCGCACGCCAAGCCCTCGACCGACTTGTCTAGAATACTTACTTTCGGGAAACGCTTGGCGGAATCCAGGTTCAGGCGCTTCAATACCTTCTCGGGGTCTTTTTCGACTTCCACGCTTGGAAGCAGGAAATGTTTGAATGCCTTTTCACCCAAAGTTTTTTCACCAATCGATGGGATGGGCTGCACTAAAAAAAACAAAACCCCCGCTAACCAAAGCCCAGAAACCAATCACTCACTATCATGAATAAAAACATTTAAAAACCTATCTAGGACGACGGCTCAACCGGTTTCAATGTCGTATTTGTCCACCAAGTCCAGCCACTGCCCGTAAGTGTACGCGTCGCTGACGCCGCCCGGCTCGTTCAACGCCCGCCAGGCTATTGCGTCGTCGTATTCCTCGGAAACGCTTTCCAAGGAAAAACCCGTAGCAACAGGGAAAACCTCGTAAACACCGAGTTGCCCCACACCCGTGTAATTCCCATCGTCGTCCGTTATTATTGACGGAGTAGTTGATTCCACGAAACAGTAACCCGTGTTGTCCAAGCTGTAGTTCGCGGGACAGAAAATCCCGACGGTCTGGTGCATATCGTCGGGGTAATCCAAGATTGCAACACCGAACCCGAGTTTGTCCAACAGCAGCGCCAACAGCTTGGATTTCTCCCCGCAGACGCCCGCGTTATCGAATAAAACTTGGTAGGGATAGCGTTCGTCCGCGTCGACCTCGAGGAGGCGGCTGTAATCATAGGGAATGTGCTGCACCAAACTGATGGCGAAGCGCGCCTGTTCGTCGCGTTCTCTTTCTTGTTCAATTATGTGTTCCACCAAATCGTCTATTGCTTCGGACTGCTGGGGTTCGCCCAAAAAATTGTCTATAACCATTCCCGTCATCTCGCTGTCCGTCGGGCAAACCGGGTCGCAGACGAAATCACGGTCGAGCCCCGCCAAATATCCTGCGAGCCCCTGGTAAACCTTGAAGTCGAACGAACGGGCGCTCCCGCGGATGACTGCGGTAAAGGAAACCGTGTGCACGCTTGTCAGGAACCTCGAGACGCAGGTGTTGTTGTTCGTCTCGCGGATTACGAAGTCCTCGGGGCAACCGCAAACGCTCGCGCGGCTGACTATGGAACCGTTCTCGCAGTACTCCGGTTTTTGCGCGGCACACTCACCCCACGGCGTCCCGTCCGTGCAACGCTTGATTCGCTGGCAGGACTCATTGACTTGCGCGTAATCGTCGGGACAACCGCAAAACGGTGCGTTGTCCACGAGTTTTCCCTCAATGCACTGCTTCGGCTGGCGCGGGGAGCAGTCGGGCGCGAGCGTGCCGTCCGAGCAAGCGTAATTCTGGACGCAAACACCCTGCTCAAATCTAAAACCGCCGGGGCAACCGCACGTCGCGGGCGCCTCGGCGAGCGAGCCGTTCGAACAATAGAACGGCTGAACGGTTGAACACGCGGAGTCGGGCGTGCCGTCCGAGCAAGGCAACGCCTGGACTGCGGGAGGCCCGAAGTCGGTTTGGGCTACCAGGAACAAGAGCGCGCCAACACCCGCCACGACGATGAAGAAAATCGTTGTAAACGAGATTCCCGCGTGCTCGCGGTTGGGTTCCATGAAACAGAAACAGCCGCCCTAAATAAAGCGCGAATGGTTAACCCCGGCTGGCGCGTTCAAAAAGCGAGTTTTAAAGCCGCCCGCGTCAAACTTGTTTCAGGTGGGGCAAGCGTGCCGGAAGACGAGAAAAACAACGCCAAACTCAAGGTAGCCGGGATAATTCGCGAGTATCGCGAGAGGTACCCGCAGGGTGCGCCGCGCAGCGTTAACGAGGAGAACACCAAGAACTGGCTGGACTCGCTTTTCGAGGCGTTGGGCTGGAGCATACGCCACGACACCATCAAAGAGGAGGCGTCGGGCAAAAGGAAGCGCGTCGACTACTCTTTCAAGATAGACGGAACGACGAAGTTCCTACTCGAGGCAAAGAAACCCTCCGAGGATTTGGATGACCACATCGCGCAAGCGGTTGGTTACGGCTACCAGAACAGCAAGAAATGGGTGGTGTTGAGCAACTTCGAGGAAACCCGGGTTTACAACGCGCAATACCACGACCAACCCGAGGAAGTAAAACGCCTTTTCAAACCCCTGACTATTGAGAATTACCTGGAACGCTTCGACGACTTGTGGGTTCTCAGCAAACCCGCGTTCAAAGCCGGCTTGATTGAGGAAATAGCCGAGAAATACGGTAAAATCAAGCCAACCGCGCCCGTAACCAAGATTCTGGCTGAAGATTTGGGGCGCTGGCGGGAAACCCTCACCAAGAGCATCAACGTCCACCGCGCGGCTAACGGCGTGCCCGAAGACGCGTTGAAAGCCGAGGAATTCATTGACGAGGCAGTCCAACGCATTCTTGATAGAATATTATTCGTACGGGTAACCGAAGACAAGGGCATCGAAGAGCCGCGTTTGGAGAAAGCGCTGCGGGACTATGAGGCGCACGGCAAACCGTTAATCGGCTACCTGAAGCAAGTGTTCCGCGAAATGGACGCCACCTACAACAGCGGGTTGTTCCGCGAACACTACTCCGAGGACTTGAAAATCGACGACGACGTCTTGGCGAAGGTAATCAAGGAAACCATCAAGAACCCGAAAGGACTCCGCTACAATTTCGACGCCATCGACGCGGACATACTCGGAAGCGTCTACGAACAATACCTCTCGGTGTTGTTGAAGAAGACGGACAAGCGCGCCTCGTTGAAGGAGAGCAAGGGGAAACGCAAGGAGCAGGGAATCTATTACACGCCGACTTACATTGTGGATTATATAGTCAAGAACACCTTGGGCGAGGCGTTGAAGGGGAAAACACCCAAGGAAGTCCAAAAATTGAAGGTGTTGGACCCCGCGTGCGGTTCCGGCTCGTTCTTGATTAAGGCGTTCGACGAAATCAACGACTATTACAAGAAGCAAACCGGGCAAACCAAGTTGAACCAGGAGTCCGCGATACTCGCGGACAACCTGTACGGCGTGGATTTGGACTTGAAGGCGGTTGAAATCGCGCGCCTGAACCTCCTCTTGAAGGCCGCCGAGACGAAGCACAAGCTGCCTGCGTTGGAAGGTAACATCAAGTGTGGGAACTCCCTAATCGACGACCCGGCGGTCGCGGGCGAGCGCGCCTTCGACTGGAACAAGGAGTTCAAAGAAGTAATGGCGGACGGAGGCTTCGACGTCATCATCGGCAACCCGCCGTGGACGCTGGAAATAAGTGAATTAGAAAAAAAGCACCTACAATCAAAATTTGAAACTGCCGAAGGAAAGCCGGACTTGTATCGCTTTTTTATGGAACGCGGAATACAACTGCTGAAACCGGGCGGACTTTTTGGGTTCATAGTACCTAATTCCTGGTTATCTATGCCCTCGGCTAAAAAATTAAGAGAGAGTTTACTAACTAAAACAAAGATAGAGAGCATAACCGTACTTCCTCAAGGCGTTTTTGATATAGCAATGAATTATGTGGTTTTTATTTTAAGAAAAACAAAACCGAAAGACGAAGATACTGTCCTCGTAAACAATATTGAAACCATAACTGACAATACGCTCAGGCCAAAAACACGATTTTTTAGAAAACAACAAGACTGGAAAATCAATCAAGACCGTATTTTTTCGGTAGAGGTCAATGAAGAACAGTCTAAAATGCTAACAACAATGTCGCAAAAATCAACAAGTTTAGAAAATGTTGCAGAAATAGCTCTAGGAATTCAAGCGTATCACAACACTAAGCATACTCCCGACGAAATCAAAAATCGAGTTTTTCACTCAGATAGACAGCTTAGTAAACAATATGTACCCGAATTGGGCGGCAAAGATGTCGGTCGCTATTTCTTCAAATTTGACGGCAAAAACTGGGTTAAGTATGGCGACTGGCTCTACTGTGCGCCGCCAACAAGATTCTTCGAAGGAGAACGAATTGTTTTAAGAGAAATACCTGGAAAAACACTGATAGCCACGCTAATAACCGCGGAGTATTACTGCACTTACAAAACGGTGCTTAACATACGAGTTACCACCCCAGAGTATAACTCGAAATATGTCCTTGGTGTAATAAACTCTAAAGCGATGTCTTATTTTGTAAAAAATAGTGGCTCAAAAAGCACTCAAGAGCTATTTCCCAGAGTGTCCATTAAAAATCTTAAAACGTTGCCGATTCCACAAGCAAATGAAGCACAACAAAGAGAGATCATACAACGAGTGGACATATTACTAAAAAACAAACAAAAAATCGCATCCGTCGAACAAAAAACGGATGAACGAGCGCGATTTGAAAGAGAAAATGAAGAGGCGGACCAGAAGATTGACGAGTTGGTTTACGACTTGTACGGGCTCACGAAGGAAGAACGGGAAATCGTTGAAAAGAGCGTTGAAAAATGATTTTTAGAACTACCGGCGCCCTAAATACACCACAACGCTTAAATAGTATTATTTGGATAATACAAAGAGTATTATTTGGATAATATGGTGGAAAAATGGCGGATGAATTCTATGACCGGCGTGACGAACTCGCTTTCTTCAATGAAAAATCGAAGAAACTGAACCGCGGCGAGATGATCGTGTTATACGGCCGAAGGCGGTTGGGAAAAACGCGGCTTATTCAGCAATTCATCGAACACAATAAAACTAAGGCGAAGACGCTCTACCTGTTCATCAACATTCAAGGCGAGCAAGAACTCAAACAAGCAATAGCCCGGGACATTTTCGAACAATGGAAGGAAACCGTCGTTATTTCGGCTTGGCGCGACTTTTTCGATAGTTTGAAGGCTTCAACCGGAAACGGCAAGGTCATAGTCGTAATTGATGAGTTCCAGCGCCTGAAGACCATAGCCCCGGCGTTTATAACCGAACTACAAAACCAATGGGATTCGACTCTGAAGAACGCACCCCTCATGCTGGTCCTCGTCGGCTCGTCAATAGGCATGATGAAAAAAATCGCGGTAAGCCCGCACGGCGCGCTCTACGGTAGAAAAACGGCGCAGCAGCAACTCGAACCGTTTAGGTATGCGGACTTTAGGGAAATGTTCAAAGGCAAGAAAGAAGAGGAAAAAATAGAGTGGTATTCAGTGTTCGGGGGAACCCCGTACTACCTGGAACTAGCCAAAAAACACGAACGCTTGGAGGAGGCCATCGTTGAAGAAGTCCTCTCAAAACAAGCGCCGTTGCGCGAAGAACCGAAAAACCTTCTGGAGTTTGAACTCAAGGTTATCGCGCGATACACTTCATTGTTGTACGCCATAGGCCGGGGAAAACGGAGCCTAAAAGAAATTTGCGACGAAGTCGGGATTCCACGAACCACCCTTCCCCCTTACCTTGCGGGTTTACAAGAACTGCTGTCGCTCGTCGAACGCAGACAACCGATGTTCGGGAAGAAAAACCTCGGCAGATACGAGTTGAAGGACAATTTCTTCAAGTTCTGGTATTCGTTCGTTCTTCCGCACGCATCAAGCCTTGAAATCGGAAACGTTGACGCGCCGTTAAAAGATATACGACAGAATCTGTCGTCGTTTGTAGGGCGGCGCGTGGAAGACATAGTTAGGGAATTATTCATCCTATACAACCAAGACGAAATTAAGGGCGTAAAACTGGACTTTGAAAGAATAGGCGCGTGGTGGGACCGGACGGGAAATGAAATAGATTTGGTAATAGAAAACAAAACCGAAATCATTCTCGGCGAAGTCAAATGGACTAACAAACAAATGAACAGAGAAGTGCTTGACGCACTACTGGAAAAGTCGAAACTAGTCAATAAGGCGGGAAAAAGACGGTTCGTACTCGTCAGCAAAAACGGTTTCGACCCCGAATGCCTCAAGAGGGCTGCCGAACTCGACTGTTTGACTTTAGACGTCAAAGAGATGGAAAGATTGTTTGAAGCTAAAACCATAAGGTAACAAAATTAGTTAACCAAAGACAATAGACTGCAGTCCCGCTCCGCGCAAACCTTGCCTCGCCGGCGCGCGCTTTATATTTCGGCGCTGGCAATAACGATTCGTGCGGATCATACTCGCGTCACAGTCGCCCTACCGTAAAAAAGCGTTGGACGTGCTCGGGTTGGAATACGAAACCGTGCCCAGCAACTTCGACGAATCCACGATTAGGGACGAGAATCCCGAACGCTTGGCTGAAAAACTGTCGACCGCGAAAGCGGAAACCGTGGGCCGCAGTCATCCGGATTCGATTGTCATCGCCGGCGACTTGTTCGTCGTGTACGCCGGACGAATTTACGAGAAGCCGAAAGACGAGGGGGAAGCGAAAGCGATGTTGAAGGCGTTCTCGGGAAATACCGTCAGCATAGTTGCCGGTCTCGCGGTTTACAATTCAGCCACTAAAAAAATGCTTGCCACCGCCGAATCGTGCCGGTTGAAATTCCGCGAGCTCACCGACTTCGAGGTGGACGACTACGTGCGCAGGTACCCTGTGCTGAAGTGCGCGGGCGCGTTCGAAGCCGACGGCATTGTGCGGTTTACGGAATCCGGCGAAGGCACTTTCCTTTTCTTCACTGGCCTGCCAGTCAACCGGTTGGTGGAATTCCTGCGGGAACAGGGAGTAAACGTTTAATCCGGTAAACTGCACGCGTTGTCAGCAGAAGTCCCGCGTGGCATAAACCTTGCTTGGACGACCAGACCAACGGCGAACCAAGCTCGCTTAATGCGAATCGTTTTTTAAAGCCGGAGCGCATCAAGAGTGTTGCGTGTGGGAGAAGCGATGATCCTGCTGTGGGCGATGCACTATTCCCGCGCCTAACTATTGCCTCGGTCCGTTCACCGGAATCGACGCCTACTCTCGTTAATAAACTCGGTAAAAATTATTCTTTTTGAATGTTTTCAAAGAATATGTGCGGCGGATAACTAATGGCTGACGAATACTTGGAACGAACTAAAACGCGGTTAGAGCGCGAAATCCCGTCGGTGAGAAACATAAAACAGTTCGAGGAAATGGAGCGCAAAATACGGGCTGAGATTGAAAAAAAGGAAAACGAACAAAAACTGTTAATCCGCAGCTTCAAAACGCTTGTTCTGGGCGATTGGCGAACCGAGGAACAAAAACAGGTTTTAAAGGAAGTAAAAGAAGAACTGTTAAAGGAAGGGTATTACGCGAAAACCATCGATGCGTATTGCGACGTAGCCAAAAGAGACGGGCTTCCCACCTCGGAAACCCTTGAATCTTGTTGCATCAACCACCAAGTCCTAGTTATGATTGACGGAGAAAACCCGGGAACCGTCGCTGAACAAGCTTATTTGAGCAGTCACTATCCGTTACACACCCGCTTGTTGTTTTTCATAAAAAGGAACAAGTTCAACAAACTAAAAAACAAACCCAGCGAGTACATCAAAAATTTTCCAACGATAATAGTATACGACAAGAAAATTGCGAAGCTCGCTAGGATATTCGTTGCGTTTAGACTGCATCGCCTAGCCGAAATAGTGAAAAAACAGGAAAAAACCCGGCGGGGGCCATATGGCAGCAACTACCAACCAATGAAAAAACGGGTTGAAAAACCGGATTTTTCGGCAACATTGGGAGATTACTTGAAACCGGCTCGGCGAACCAAATAGCATTATAAACGATTAACCCCGACACAATATAGAGGCGCAAAAACAAGATGAGCTACGAACTAGGGCGGTTGAGGGATGACGCCGGCAAGCTCAAAAATGTCCTGTTACAGGGCAGAAACGTTGGCGTTCTCCTATATCTTGCTAAATACAATCCGAATGTTGACCGCAAAAAGATAGAGGAGACCTTCGGAAAGAACGCGCTTGACGACTTGGAACAACTCAAAAAAATAAACCTAGTCATAGAGGAAAAGGAAAGCTTGACCCTGACCGACGAAGGGATTTTCCAAGTCAACGGGCTAGTCAAACTAATTTAAGTCAGCAGAAGTCCTGCGTCGCGTAAACGTTTCCCGACTCGGCTATCGCGATGCCCACGCCCTCGGAAACCCAGTACGAACTCAACGCGTTCCTGCGGTGCGCCTCGCTCGCGAGCAAACTCGAAACAATGTCTTTCGCAGTCGCCTCCACGTCCGAGCACGGGTTCGAGTGGAAGTCACTCTGGTAGATGTTCTCCCCCCCGCCGTACCAGTTCGGGTTACCCGCCGCGATTGCACAGGAGACGCCGTGTTCGGCGTAACGCCACGCGAAGTCGTTGCCCTCGGGCGAATAATGCGAGAAGTACGTGCGGGCCGCCATGTCATTCGAGTGCTCCACCGCGGCGTCCTCGACTTTCGGATTCAAGGCGAGCGCAGCCAAACCAAGCGAAACGCGCTCTTGGTTCATCAGGTAATGCACGCGCGACGCTATCGCCGCCTCGCACTCGTCCTGCGTGGGTTTCTCCAGATAAGCCTGGAACGCGGGGTTCGGGAGCGTGGAGAAAACAAGGAGCAGAATCGCGAGGGCTAGGCAGATGAAGAAAAAGCACGCAGCCAGCGAGTAGTCGCGTTTCACGGGTTAAGCAACGAGAGAGACAATAAAAAGCGGGGCGTTCAGGCTTCGAGCACTGGGCTCTTGTAGGCTAGGGGCACGGCGAGTGAGGCGCGGGCGCCCTCCAACTCGAAATTCAGGTACACCGCGTCTTTTTCGCTGACCGTGCACAGGATGCGTTTGACTTGCCCGCGGGAAACGGTTTTCTGGAACAAATCCGATACCACCCGGCTGGCATCCAATAATTCCACACCCACCGTCCGTCCGTCACGGTTGACGTCCACGGCTATGCGCGGGCTCAATTCCACGGTGAAGTAAGCGGGTTTAGAGCTGAATTTGATGTAAAGCGCGTCCACTGACTCGTCGTACTCCGGCTTCAACGCTCGTCACCTCGGAAAACGCGGGTCTGGTAAACTTGGTTCACTCGCATCAAGGTTATGACCCGCACGGAGTTAAAAAACGCTGGCGAACCCGTCCCTGCCGGTGCCCCGCGCCAACTGGCTTTTTATTCCGCGGGACTGTGCGCTTACTCGTGAAGCACAAGAAGATAACGTGGAGGCAGTACGATTCATTCGTTTCCACGCTCGCGTCCAAACTAAAGGCGTCGAAAGCCGAGAACATTTACGGAATACCGAGGAACGGGTTAGTGCTCGCCGTGCACTTGAGCCACAAGCTCGGGAAGCCGCTGATAACGGACCCGAAAAAAATCACCAAGAAGACGCTCGTGGTGGACACCATCAGCCACACCGGGAAACAGTTGAACGCGTTGGCCGCGAAAGTCAAAACCGACACTGCAGTCCTACACTTGCACGCGGGAAGCAGGCACGCGCCCACCAGCTTCGTGGAACGCCCCCGCGCCGACGAGTGGCTCGTCTATCCTTGGGAGACGGTTGCCTCGGCGCACACGAGCAACAGCGACCTCGACGACCACCGCCGCCACCTCATGCGGATGAACGCAATGCGCCGGCGTTGAGGCACTTCCACTAAAACCCCCGCGAACCGAGAATATAAACGATTATAGGGTTTCAGGCAAAAAACGGAGCAGTCCCCTGACTGCGTTTGGCGAACGTGGAGCGGGGGCGTTTGCGAGCTAGAGTTTATAAAGGTTGGCGTTCACCGTAATAGTCCGCGTCCTGTGCTCAATGCACGTGATGCGTTTTAAGTCGCGGTTTTACCCGGCAAGCAGTAGCCATGCGCTATGACCTGCTCAGGCTTCCACCGCGGCGCAAATGGGCATTCCGAAAAACCACTGCCACGCATCCCCATGCAATGGCGTCGGCTCGGATCTTGCGACTGAGGACCGTCTGTAAAAAGATTTCTATAGAGAGCGAAAAATGTTAGTTCTTGCGGTCCGTAATAATGCCTGCCTCTTTGCGGAGGCGGGCTGAAACCAGTTGATCCTGCTGGAGGATACTGCTATCAGACTGCGATTAAGCCATGCAAGTCATTGCCTCGAGCTTCGAGGCAAGGCGTACGGCTCAGTAACACGTAGTCAACCTGCCCTAGGGACCGGGATAACCTCGAGAAATTGAGGGCAATACCGGGTAGGCCAGGTGCCCTGGAATGGGCCCTGGTTGAGTGGCGCCGCGTAATTGCGCGCGGTTGCGTCCTAGGATGGGACTGCGGCTGATTAGGCTGTTGGTGGGGTAACGGCCCACCAAACCAATAATCAGTAGGGGCTATGGGAGTAGGAGCCCCGAGACGGGCACTGAGACAAGGGCCCGAGCCCTACGGGGTGCAGCAGGCGCGAAACTTCCGCAATGCGCGAAAGCGTGACGGGGGTAGTCTGAGTGCCTTCCTAACGGAAGGCTTTTCTTGAGTCCGAATAACTCGGGGAATAAGTGGTGGGTAAAACTCGTGCCAGCCGCCGCGGTAATACGAGTAGCACAAGTGGTATCCGAGAATATTGAGCTTAAAGCGCCCGTAGCCGGCCGCGCCAGTTTCCTGTGAAATCTACCGGCTCAACCGGTTTTAGGCTTGCAGGGAATACTACGCGGCTTGGGAGTGGGGGAGGCTAGAGGTACTCTAGGGGGAGCGGTAAAATGCTTTAATCCTTAGAGGACCAACAGTGGCGAAGGCGTCTAGCCAAAACACGTCCGACGGTGAGGGACGAAGGCCAGGGGAGCAAATCGGATTAGATACCCGAGTAGTCCTGGCAGTAAATGATGCAGACTTGGCGTTGCATTCACTACGTGTGAATGCAGTGCCGTAGGGAAACCGTTTAGTCTGCCGCTTGGGGAGTACGGTCGCAAGATTGAAACTTAAAGGAATTGGCGGGGGAGCACCACAAGGGGTGGATGCTGCGGTTCAATTGGACTCAACGCCGGGAAGCTCACCAAGAGAGACGGCAGTATGAAGCTCAGGTTAACGACCTTAGCTAACGAGCCGAGAGGTGTTGCATGGCCAGCGTCAGTTCGTGCCGTGAGGTGTCAGGTTAAGTCCTGCAACGAACGAGATCTCCGTCAACAGTTGCCACCGCTTCCGCAAGGGAGCGAGCACTCTGTTGAGACTGCCTGCGTTAAGTGGGAGGAAGGAGGAGGCGACGCTAGGTCTGTATGGCCCGAATCTCTTGGGCCACACGTGGCATACAAAGACGCGTACAATGGGTTACGACGCCGAAAGGCGAAGTCAATCTCCTAAAACGCGCCCCAGTTCAGATTGGGGGCTGAAACTCGTCCCCATGAAGTTGGAATCCCTAGTAATCGCGTGTCATCATCGCGCGGTGAATATGTCCCCGCTCCTTGCACACACCGCCCGTCAAGCCATCCAAGCGGGGTTTTAGTGAGGCTTCGCCCTTACCGGCGAATTCGAGCTAAGATTCTGTGAGGGGGGTTAAGTCGTAACAAGGTAACCGTAGGGGAACCTGCGGTTAGATCACCTCCAATAGATCGTAAGACCTAACTGGAACAAAGCCAAGTTTCAAACTAACTTTGCAATTCTCTACGGAAATCAAATCAACGGTCCTCGAACATTAGACGCGAATTGGCGTTTGGGCTCGTAGCGCAGCCTGGTAGCGCGCCTGCTTTGCAAGCAGGAGGTCGTGGGTTCAAAATCGAACGCCCGGCTGTTGTGCGGGTTTTCGTTGGAAATCCCGCCGAGTCCATTTCCGTTTCGCGTCTCGATTCGTTTCCGTGTAACAGCGGTTGCGGGTCATCCGGGTTCCTGAATAACGCTCGTTAGCCCATCGTTTCAAGCGTCGGGAATCCTTTTCGAAAGTAGGCAATTGAATTGTGATAACTGGGTTTTTACTCGAACTTCGGTTTGTTCGAAGTTAATCGAGAAGCGAAATCGAACAAGGCGAATTGTTTGCTACGAGGAAAAAATTATGCCGTTCAGTGGATGGTTGGGCTCAAGTAGCGAAGAAGGGCGCGGCAAGCTGCGATAAGCCCGGGGTAGAGGCAGGCACTCTTTGAACCCGGGATTCCCGAATAGCCCCGTGAGGGGCGCGTAACCCGCGGAATTGAAATATCTTAGTATGCGGAGGAAGAGATACCAACCGGTATACCGGGAGTAGTGCGAACGAAACCGGCTGAGGGCAAACCGAATCGCCCCCGCGAGGGGGAATGAGATGTGGTGTTGCGGGCTTTACTTTTCACGTACGCGTTCGAGCCGAACTCGCCTGTAAAGGCGGGCGACAAAGGGTTATAGCCCCGTAGGCTTGTAGACGCGGACGTTTGTGAATGTCCCAGATTAGCGTTCCCCGATTTGGGAGCGCGAAACCGCCAGACATTAACTGGCAACCCTAAACATATCTTGAGACCGATAGCGTACAAAGTACTGTAAAGGAAAACTGAAAAGCACCCAGAAATGGGGGTTAAAAGTACCTGAAACTGATTACGGCTACAACTAGACGCGGCGTGAAAGGAATGATGAAAAGACCGGCGTCGCGTCATCCTTCTTGAAGCAAGAGCCAAGGAGTTCAAGGGAGTGGCGAGCATTGAGCTCAGCGAAAGCAATAACGCGCAACCCCCGCAAGGGGGCGAGGCGTGCGGTCCTAATCGGCCGCAAGTCACTCTTTTGAGACCCGAAGCCGCACCGAGCTAATCCCGGGCAGGGTGAAGCCGGCCGTCAGGCTGGTCGAAGCCCGCAACCTGTGCTAGTCTATCTGCTTGGGTGACCTGGGTTTAGGGGTGAAATTCCATACGAGGGCGGCGATAGCGGGTTCCCATCGAAGTGAACCGCAGTTCAGCCCCTCTGGAGTCGGGCGCAATGTAGAGATACTGATTAGAGAGAACGGGGGAGAAATCCTTCACTTTCCAGTCAAACTCCGAATAATGCGTCGACGTAGAAGGAGGGAGTTGGGGGAGCGGGTTAAGCTCGCTTTCCGAGGGGGGAACGACCCCTACTGTAGTTAAGGTCCCAAAACGACGGCTAAGTGTTAATCGATAAGGCGTCTTATTCCTCAGACAGCGGGGAGGTAGGCTCAGAAGCAGCCATCCTATAATCAACGCGTAACAGCGGACCCGTCAAGGTTTGAGGCGCCGCAAACTCTCGGGACTAAAGTCGTCTACCGATACTACGGCACCGCCGCAGTCGCGGCTGGTGAGTAGATGGGCGTACGGGTCGGGTCGAAGCGAGGCCGTAAGGTCTCGTGGACCGGTTCGTAATGATAATCTTGGCGTTAGTAGCAGCAATTCCAGGCGAGAATCCTGGGCGCCGTAAGGGCAAGGGTTTCTTGGCAACGCTCGTCGACCAAGAGTCAGTCGGTCCTAACCCCAAACGTAATCGTGTAGGGGGAAAGGGAAATGCGTTAATATTCGTATACCGTTCCAGTGGGCGCGGCAACGCAAGGCCGCCTTCTGACGCTTGCGGATAGACCTGACACCCGTGTGGGTGTTTAACCAAACCGAACCCGTGAAGTCTCGTTGAGAGGAGCAACGGGTTAAGTTGGGAATAGGCAGCAATGCTCGGGTCAATTCCGAAAGCCCATGAAAAGGAAGAGGCAACTATCTGGAGCGACCGTACCGAGAACAAGTACATGTGTCCCTGGCGGAAAAAGCTAAGGCGTGGCAGGAGAACCAAGGCAAGGGAATTCGGCAAAATAGCCCTGTACCTTAGGTATAAGGGGTGCCTACATTATTTCCCGAGACTTTGTCAAGGGGGGTTTCGTAGGTCGCAGAGACAAGGGAACAGCGACTGTTTACCAAAAACACAGGTCCCCGCAAGGTGGAAACGCTGTGTACGGGGGCCGACGCCTGCTCACTGGCAGTATCTCAAATCGGGGTACAACTCGACAAAGGACTGCTAAAGAGCGGGAGTAACTCTGACTCTCTTAAGGTAGCGTAATACCTCGCCGCTTAATTGGTGGCTTGCATGAATGGCGTAACGACTGTTCTACTGTCCCTGTCTTGGACCTGGTGAACTCGCTTCTCGGTGAACATGCCGAGGACTCCGAGTGGGAAACGAAGACCCCGTGAAGCTTAACCACAGGCTGTCGTTGGTTCGTTGTTGGCGAATCAAAGAGTAAGCAGGAGCCGTTATGCCCGCCCTCCCGGGGGCGGGATAGGCAAAAGTGTGACACTGCTATTCGTTGACGGCGAGTCTCTACCCGAAAGGGGACAGCTGCAGCTGGGTGGTTTGACTGGGGCGGTACGCCTTCGATAAGGAAACAAAGGCGCCCAAAGGTCGACTCAAGCGCGTCAGAAATGCGCTATAGAGGGTCAAAGACAAATGTCGGCCTGACTGTGATCCTAACAAAGTGGTTCGCAGGCACGAAAGTGGGGCTTAACGAACAAACGTGTCTCCCTTAATGGGAGCCGTTTCTGACAGACAAGCTACTCCGGGGGTAACAGGCTCGTCGCGGTCGAGAGTTCATATCGACACCGCGGTTTGGTACATCGCTATCGGCTCAGGTCATCCTGGCGGTGCAGGAGCCGCCAAGGGTTGGGTTGTTCATCCATTAAAGACCTACGCTAGTTGGGTTCAGAACGTCGCGAGACAGTTCGGTGGCATCTACTCGGAGTGTTTTGCTGACTGAAGGGAAGGTTCTCTAAGTACGAGAGGAACGGGGAATCGGCGCCACTGGTTCACCTGCTCTCCACAGGGATGCAGGGTAGCTACGCGCTAACGGATAAGTCCTGAAAGCATCTAAGGACGAAGCCGCTCCTAAAACGAGTCAGCTTAGGCCGCTCGCCAGCAGACGAGATTGATAGGACGGGAGTGTAATCACGAAGCCGCAAGGCGACGTGTTCAGCTAACCGTTACTAAAGGCCAAAACTCCTCAAAATAGCGGACCACAAAAATAGGCCATCGCAACCACGACCCGTTCGCAAGAACGGGGTTGACTGGATTTGCATCTGATTTAATGTGGTTCTTGTTCGCCTTGAACGAAAAGCTTCAATGAAAACGCGAACAAACTTTCGTTTCGAGTAAAAACCCGGTCACAAAGATTCAATTGCCCGCAAGAGAAAAGGCAATCCGGAACATTTATCACGAGTTAGCGTGAGCTCGGTTCAGTGAAACGATTTAAAACCATAAATGAATAATGATTTCGATGGCGCGCAAGCTGTATACAATCGGCTACGAGGGACGCAACCTCGGCGAATTCGTTGAAACGCTCCGAGGCGCGCACGTGAAAACGCTTTTGGACGTACGCAAAACCGCGTGGAGCCACAAACCCGGCTTCTCGAAAACCGCGTTGCGCCTTGCCGTTGAAAATGCGGGTATAAACTACGCGCACGCCCCGCAAGTCGGCGCGCCCAAGGAGTTGCGCACCCGCCTTTATTCGGACGGGGATTACCCCGCATTTTTCGAGGGTTACGGCGAGCACTTGAACGGCTTGAACGGCGGGTTAACCGACGCGGCGTCCGTTGCGCTTGCAGGCGGCTCCTGTTTGCTGTGTTTCGAAGCCGAACCCGCCAAGTGCCACCGGAGCGCGCTCGCGGCGCGCTTCCGGCAAATCAGCGGCAACGACCTGGAAGTAATCCACCTCTGAGTGCACAGTGGAAGCCACGCCAGTCAATGGTTTTAAACCGCTTTAGCGGAGCGTCTTTCGTGAAAGAAAAACTGCTCGTGCTTGCCAAGGCGTGCCCGGAAGCCAGCAAGAAGTACGAAGCGCTTGTTTGCGTTGCCGGCTTGACGGACAAGGGAGAGTGGCGTCGCATTTATCCGATTCCCTGGGCGGCGTTCTGGCGCGGCAAAGAAACGCGGTTCCGCAAAAAGCACTGGATTGAATACGAGTTGGCTTCCGAAAAGCCATCGGACCACCGTCCGGAAAGCAGGAAAGTGAAATTCGAAACCATCCGCGAATTGCGCCCGGCGTCTTACGAAGAAATAAGGCGGTTGCTGGAGCCGCGAGTGCAAACAATAGAAGAACTCGAAGAAAAAGGCGCGCGCAACGAGTCCCTCGGCGTCGTGGCACCGCACAAGATTTACGATTTCTTGGAAACCGACAACAAACACTACGAAGAATTACTGTCGAAGAAAGCCCAGCGGACGCTCGACGGCAGTCAAGCGCTCCGGCTCGAAATACCCGGGCACAAATATCGTTATGCGTTTACTGACGAGGAAAACGGGCGCGTTCACGAACTGCTTTGCGAGGACTGGGCGGTCGGCGAACTGCATCGAAAATGCGAGGATTACCGCAAGAACGGCAGGTATGCGGATGAAAAAGAGGTTTTCGAGAAAGTCAAGGCAAAAATGCTTGGTGCCGCGCGCAAGGACGGCGCGTATTTCATAGTGGGCACTCATTACCGTTTCAACACGTTCATGATAGTGGGCGTGCTCTACCCGAAGAAAAGCGACTTTTAGTTCGGCGAGTCGTTTTAAAAGGGCTTGGCGTTTAATTGGTTTCATGAAGCGCATATTGTTGGCTCTGGTTTTGGTTTCCGCTTTCGCGTTCGCGGCGTGCACGGATTCGGACGGCGGACGCGTTTACGGCGTGTACGGCTCGTGCACGGACGCATTCAAGGAGCGCGTTGACTCGTGCCTCGGCAACAAGCTAACGGAATATTACTGCAGCGGCAGCACGCTCGGCGAGTGCACGGCGTTAGACGTGTCGTGCGCAAGCGAGGGGTTCGACTCGTGTGTTGCGGGCGCGTGCACGGCGGACGCGGCGCCGTCGATTGAATCCGATGAAACCGGAGAAGTCGCATCGGCGGAAGAATCCGATTACGCTTACAACTATGACGAAGAACTCGCGGTAGTCGAGCCGAAGCTGACTCCCGCGGAGACGCTTCCGTTGTGGGTCGTCGCCTGCGCGCTCGCGGTGTTGTTCGTGGCGTTCTACGAGTTGTCGCTTGACAGGATGGAATCGAAGAAATCAAAGAAGAAGGTGAAGAAAAAGTGAAACGGTTTTTGTTGGGTTTGGTTCTCGCGGCTACTCTAGTCGGCGCGTGGGGCTGCACGGACACGGACGGGAACGACTACGGGAACGACTTGTTCACCGCGGGCACTTGCACGCAGTCGTACGGGAACAAAGTGTTCCACGACGCCTGCACGCTTGACGACGGCGAAGCCGCAATCATAGAATACCGTTGTTATCCGACCTCGCCAATATGCCAGGCATTCACCTCGAAGTGCGAGACCGGCTATTGTTATGCGGGCGCTTGCAGTTACGGGGCGCAACCCCAAGAAGAAGAAGCCGTCCCGCTGCCTTCGGTTGAAGCCAGCCCGACAATAGAAGCGCCCGTGCTCGAAGAGGCAACCGCGTTGCCCGTAACGGGTTCAATTGACTCGCGCGAAGTCAACTTGAACGACGTTTACCTGATAATCGGGGGCGCGATAGTCATAGTCGCGGTCGCCTGGCTCGCCGCCTCGTTCGCCGGCAAGAAGAAGGGCAAGCCGCCCGCGAAGAAGAGGGGCAGGAAGCGCCGATGAGGTTCCGCTTTATCGCCTTGCTCGCGTTGGCTTTGGCCGGGTTCGCCTGCGCGACTGCAGCCGAAGAGGACTACGCTTGGCACGAGGAGCTCGCGCAGGGCGCCTCACAGGCGGCAACCGTGTTCTACGGCGAGGAAATAACCCTCGAATTGATTAACGCCACGCCCACGATGCCTTACCCGCGCTGGGTGCTTGACTTCCACACCGAAACCGGCGTCGAGATACAGCAGCTACGCGTGTTCAACATGCGGGACGAGGCGAGCGGAACCGCATTCTCCATCGAACGCGAAGTCAACGGCATACTGATTACTTACCAGCCGAACCAGCCTTCGGGCGCGAACAAGGTTTACGAGTTCCAGTTCGCTTGCAGCCGCGGGACGCGCGAGTACTATATTTACGGCAAGAGCGACTGGTTCACCCCAGAGAACTTCACGGCGTACCTGACCGCGTTGACGCAGGCGTGCGTGGACTTCGAGGCAATCGAACCCGAACCGTCCGTAGAACCGACTGTCGAACCAACCGTACTACCCAGTCCGTCCATCGAGCCGAGCGCGGAACCTACTGTCGAACCGTCAATTATCCCGTCGCCCACGCCAGTTGCCTCGGTTGCCGCGTCTCCTAAACCCTCGCTCAAGGCTTCGCCCGCACCCGTGGAGGAAGATGATGCGGGCATCGTGCTTTGGGCGGGCTTAGTCATACTCGCGGGCGCGGCGGGCGTCATCTACTACTCCCGCAAGGAATAAGCTTTAAAGAAACCGCTCCCGAAATTGGGTTATGGGCTTCCTCGACTTCCTTCACAAAAGCAAGCCCAAGGCGCGCTTCAACGACTTACAAAGCTTGGTGGCGCAGGCGCGCGAAAAGGAATTCGAGCGCGAGTTACCCTTCCTCAAGGCCAAGGCAGCCGAAGCGTTCGCCTCCCTCGAGGCGGTGCGCACCCGCGTGGAAGCAGTCGCTTCGAAACCAGGGGCAAGCGAAGCACGCGACGAGTGGACCCGGCGGATTACGGGTGCGGTGGCGTTGACGCGCGCGCCCGGGGAATCGTTCGACGAAATAAACGCGTTCCATGCCTCGCTCGCAACAATCTCGAACTCGCTCGCAGGTTCGGGCGTGGAGGACGCTTCGGTAGTGAAAGATTACCCGGACGACTACGCTGCGGTTAGGCAGGCGGCGCGGAACGTTGCCGAAACCGAACGCGAGCTGCGGTTGCGCCTCGAACCCTTGAAGAAACGCGTGGACGCACTGGCTGGTTTGTTGCAGGATTCCCGCGCGCTCTACGCCTCGATTGCAATGGCCCAGCGCGCCCACGACGAGGCGGACGCCAAAAAGGAGCGTGTCGAGCGTGCGGCGCGCGACGCGAGCGAACTCGCAGCACGCCTCGCTGCGAACGCGCCGTTGGCGCAAGCCGCGCGCGAAGGCGGGGAGTACGCCGCGCAGGCGGAAGCCGAACGCAGGCGACTCGCGGAGGCAATGCGTGGGCTCGTGCGCTCGTTCAGGAAAATGGAGTCGCTTGCCGCCGACCAGACGGTCCGACAACTCGCATCCAAATTCGCATTCGACCCGGCGGAAGCGTTCCTCGCGCAAGGCGGGGATGACGACTTGTTGAACCTGCTGAAAACACTGGCGACAATGCCGGGCGAGGAGGCGAACGCGCGCGCGGCAAGCCCGGCGCGCCTGCTCGAGTGCAGGACGCGCTGCCTTGGATTCGCCGCGAAAGCAAAGGAACGCGAACGCGCCACCCTGCCCTTGAAGGCGCTTGAGAACGAACTCGAATCCGCAAGGAGGCGCGAGCTCGCGCTCGTGCGCGAGGCGAACGAGGCGCGCGAGCAAGCCGAGCGCTTCGAGAAAGAGGCAGCCGAGAGGCGCTTCGAGTTGAACGGCAAGGCGCACTCGCTTTTGGGCGTTGATTTGGCGGATGCTTGACTTCCTGCGCGCGCTGTTCGGTTCGGACGCGGAAGGCGCGGCGAGGCGCGCCGCGCTTTTCGGGGGAACGCTGGATTTCACTTATTACTCCCCGAACAACCGCGAGGTCACCGAACGCGGCGTGCGCGTGGCGCGCGTCTGGCGCGAGAACGGGCGCACCTACTTCGAGGGCTACTGCGGGTTGCGCAGGGGTAAGCGCTGCTTCCGCCTAGACCGAGTCGTAAACATACAATATTAAGAAAAGCAACCAAAAATAAAACGGGGTTAAATTGAAAGAAACCAAAAAGACTGGAAAATTAGCCATATGCCCAAAAGTAAAGAAGTTTCTCGTTATTGTAATGCTAATGGCTTGTATTTCCAGCGCAGATTCGTATGAGATGAAGGGCGACTGGGAAAAGTTTCACAATCACTTAAATAACGACGGATTCAACGCTGGAGTTGCGATAATGAGTCCGATAACGACGAAATGGACGTATCTAGCTGGAGAATACATAACCTCCTCCCCTGCGGTAGTTAACGGCATTGTATACTTTGGGAGCGGGGATGGAAATGTTTACGCGTTAAAAGCAAGAACTGGAAAAAAGATTTGGAGCTATTTAACGGGTAACCAGATAAGCTTTTCTTCGCCGGCTGTAAAAAATGGAATCGTCTACATTGGAAGCGTGGATGGAAATGTTTACGCGTTGAACGCGAACAATGGCAGAAAAATATGGAGTTACTATACTGCCGCAATGGTATTATCTTCACCTGCAGTAAGTGAAGGAATCATCTACTCTGCAAGTGCCGCGAACGATAGCGAACATTACAGTTATGTTTACGCGTTGAACGCATCAACCGGGAACTTAGTTTGGAAATACGCGACCAATGGCCCAATTCAAACATCCAGCCCAGCGGTAGCCGAAGGAACGGTATACATTGGAAGCCAAGATAGTAATGGAACTGGCGGCGATAAATTTTACGCACTCAACGCATACACCGGGAAACGTGTTTGGAGCTGCGACATCGGGGCAGTAGACTCTTCTCCCGCAGTAGCTAACGGAATGGTTTACGTTGCGAGTCACGACTGGAACGTTTACGCGCTGAACTCTTCCACGGGAGAAAAAATATGGAGGTTCAACACTTATAGCGGGGGTATGGGATATGGGGGAATATCGTCGCCCGCGATAGCCGATGGGAAAGTATACATCGGAGAGTGGGGAGGAAACTTTTACGCTTTGAACGCCAGCAATGGAGAACTCATTTGGAATTACTCTACCAGCGAATCAATAATATCGTCTCCTGCTGTTGTCGGAGGAGTAGTTTACTTTGGCACCCAGACAACCATCACAAATCCTGTTAGCAGAAACATTTACGCTCTCGACGCGGAAAACGGGCAAAAAATATGGAATTACACCACGGAAGAAGCAATCTTGAGTTCGCCTGCAATAGTGGAGGGCGTTCTCTATGTAGGAAGCTCTAGCGGCAAAGTATACGCGATTACTCAAGAACCAAATCCCGAACAAAACCCAATTACCACGCAAGCTTCAGACTCAAACAACAGCTTTGAAAAAGAAGAATATAATAGCGGACAATCAATAGAAAACCAATATCTCGTAAAATCGGAAAACGCAGGAGACCGCGGCGACATGCCAATCATCGCAGTGGCTGCAACGGCTGCATTAATAATACTGGGAGTGTACCTGGCGGCATCAAAAAAATGCTAGTCAGCGCTTCGAAAGCGCGAAAGAGTAAGCCGCGCTGAACGCAACGGAAGCGAGCAAGCCGCCTAGGAACACCGTGAACGCGAGGTTCCTGTCGAACAACGCGGTGCGGCGAAAATCACTGCCAAGAGCATGAATAGTTTTCCGGTTGCGTCGTTCGTTTTCCGCCACACGAAGTCGTCGAGTGAACGCTCACTTGATGGACTCCCAGAGGATTTCCTCCTCGGGCTTTATGGAGAGCCCCCGTTCGTTTATCTCGAGGGGGTGCACGCGCTTGTCGTGGTTCGTGCCCCGCATCTTGCGCACGAAGAGCGAGCGGTAAGGCGGGTTGAAGAACAGTTGGACTACGCCGTCGCTCAAGAACTCCTCGACCCCGAAGCGGCTCACATCGTACTTCCCGCCCGGCGTCTCGCACGTCAGGATGGTGGTGCACTTCAGCTTGCGTAATTCCTCGAGTAAGTTGTATATCGCGTAACGGATTTTCGAGTTCTCGTCCATCCAGAACGAGAACGCGGTTATAGAATCTATCACGAGGCGCTTCGCGTTCAACGACTTCGCCTTCTCGATGATGCGTTGGGTCTGTTCGTCCAGGTTCTCGCGCATGTCCGCGGTGGGCTCGAACTTGTATATCCGCAAGAGGTTCTGTTGCTCGAGCGAGAGCAGATCCCATTTGAAGCGCTGGGTGTTCCACCACAGGTTGTGGGGTCCCTCCTCGAGGGTGATGTACACGCCGGGCTCGTGGAGCTCCTTGGCGCCGTAATACAGGTACTGCATGCAGAAGATGCTCTTGCCGGAACCCGCGCCCCCGCTCAACAGCACGCTGGATGCCTCGGGAAACCCGCCTTCGGTTAACTCATCCAATCCGGGAATGCCCGTTGGGACGCGGTTCATACGCTAGGCGTTACCGCACGGGAATTAAAAAAGGCGCTCAACGCTTGCGCTTTACGCGGCGGCGCGGCTTGCGCGGCGCAGTGGACGGCTTCCGCAAAACGAAATAGTAGAGTGCAAAGCCCACGACTACCGCAAAGGCGAGCGCAACCCACGAGAGCGCGCCGGCGAACAAGCCCGTGTAACCCGCGGGAGCGGGTGCGAGCACGAACGAGTCCAGGTAAGCGTATTCGCCCGCGTTGATGCGCGTCCACACCGTGGAGTTAGCCTCGGAGGGAGAGGACAGGCGCAACGCGATCTCGCGGCGTTCGCCGGGCGCAAGCTCGAACGACTCGACGTCGAATGCGCCGGCCTGCGCGCTCGGGCTGAGCGTCACGGGTGCAGTGCCGTTGTTGGTCAAGAGCAGGCGCACCGCGGTCATCGTAACGTTTCCGTCAAGATAGTAGTCCTGGCGTTCGAACTCCACGAGCACGCTGCGGCCCGACACGGAAATGGTTTCCGCGCGTTCCACGAACTTCTCGCGGGCTACCGCGCGGAACATGGTGGCGTACGAGCCTGCGGGGCGCACGGGTTCGACTTCGAGCGAAACCACGCGCGATTCCCCGGGTATGAGCGATATCGGGGCGACGGACGCGTTGAGTATGCGTAAGTCGTCGTTCTCCACGAAAATAACTATGTTGTTCAAGGGCGCGATGCCGTTGTTCATGAGGGTGAACGAGAGGGTGCGCGAGGCGCCTTCCTCGAACTCGGCGTTCACCGGTACGGCGAACTCGAGCAGGTAATCCTGCGTGGTGTAGTTCGGGGTCTGGTGGCCGAGGCCGCCCACCGCGTAAACCTTCGCTTGGAGCGACGCCGAACCGGAGACGCGCTCGTTTCCGGCGTGGAAAGTCAAGTCATAGGTTCCGGGTGCGGTGCTGAAGGGCGGCGAGAAGAACACGTAAGCGTGCTGGCTTTCGCCGGGCGCGAGGGTGAGCGTGGCAGGCGTTACAAACGCCCAGTTCGGTCCTTCCACGGACAAGTCCAGCGTTTCAGAGAAGCGCCCGCGGTTCGTGACGAGCAAGTCGAACGTGTTGCCCTGGCAGACCTCGACTTCCTTGAGGGAGTCCGGGGTGACCAGGATGTTGTGGCACACGCCGTGCTCGAGCACTTCGATGCCGAGCGCGGCCGAGGCAGTGGAACCGTCGCGTGCGAGCACGGTAACCGACTCTTGAGTGCCGTAATCGGCGTTCCACAGCGCGGCTACGCTCAACGTGAAGCCGGCACTCGAGAGCGCGGGAATCGAGAGCGAGTTCGGCGAAGCGGTGATTTGGAAGTTGGAGGGAACGCCCTGCAATTCAACAGTATAGTCGTCCGCCTTGGTGCCCTTGTTCTGCAACGTCGCCGCGACGGGGAGCGTTTCGCCCGGACAGATTTCCAGCGAGCCCGAGGCGAGCGAGAGTCCGGCATCGTAGCACTTCTCCACGGTGAGGCTCACGGTCTCGGATTCGGTTTCGAATTCGTTCGACGCCGTAACGCGCACGTCGTAGTCGCCTACCGCCAGCGTGCCGGGCACGCTCACCGAGAAGGATTCCTGTTCGTTGACTGCGAGGTTCACGCTCGAAGTGGAGAGCGAACCCACGGTGGTTGAAAGCGCGTAAGACGCGGCCTTGCCCTTGTTTTGGATTGTGAACGGAAGCGTGGCGGAATCGCCCTCACAGATGGAGAGCGCGTTACCCGCGATTTGCGAGTCGACTTCAACGTCGTAGAGCTTGGAAACGCAGATGCTCGTCGAGTTCGTGAACACCTTGCCGTAGCGCTGGGAAACCGCGCGCACCGCGCACGAGAACTGTTGGTTCAAGTGCGCCTGTTCGGGTTGGATGCGAAGCGGGAGCGTTATGTCCGCGCCCGAAGCGAGCGTGACTTCGTCCTGCGTGGTGGTAACGAACGAGGGGCAGGCGAGCTGGACATCGAACGAGTCCGAAATGCCCAAGTTAGTCAACGTAAAGTATTCGGTGATGTCTTCGCCCGGGTTGACTTCGATGCACGGTTCGGGCATCGCGACATTGAGGTGCGAGCAGTCGAGCACGTTCAAAACTGCGACTGACTCGCGGTAAGTGTAAAACGAGGACGCATTCAGCTTGAACGGCAACGCTTGCGGGGGCATGTTGTTCGGCGTGTCAACGTAGAGTTGGAACTGCCTGGATTCTCCCGCACCGAGATCGAAACCAGAGTTCGCGAGCGAGTAAAGCGACGGGTCCAAGTCCGTGAACAAACTGCCTGCTTCCGGGAAAAATCCGGCGTTCTCGAGGGTGACGTCGAAGCGCGCCTCTTCACCCGAGCAAACCGATTGTTCGGGGGTAAAGTGAAGGAGCAGATAGTGGCACTCTTGGATTGTCGAGGAGCCGCTCGCAACGAGCACGGTTCCCCTCGAACCCACGGCGCGCACGGTGAACGCATAGGTGCCCGGTACTGCGTCGCAGTGCGGGGTCATGAATGCGATTACCGCGTTCGCGGAGTGCGGCTGGGCGTCTATGGTGGGCGTCACGAACGTGGTGAACGTGAGGTAATTCGCCTCGATAGTGAGCGTGAATACCTCGCCGTGAGCCGCGTCGTTCTGCAGGTTCAAGGTGAACTCCTGTGGGTCGCACTGGCAACCCGAACGCGTCGAGGGTCCCGCGAAGCCCAGGCTGGACGCTGAAGCCGAGAAGGCAAAGAGCGCGAGGAGCGCGAACACGAACGCATTGTTTTTCATTTTTAGGAATTCACCTTTTGTAACAAAAACCTATTTTCCGCTTTCCTCGTTTTCCGCGAGCTTCTTGCGCGCCGAGTAAAGCAAGTATGCGCCGCCGATTGCGAGCGCTGCTATTGCCGCGAACGCGAGCTCATTCGAGAGCGAGAGCGTGAAGAAGCCGAGCCCGAGCAGGCCCGCTTCGGGCTTCAACTGAACGGGCACCGTCTTCTGGCGGCCGTCGTTCGAGCGGAGCACGAACGAGGCGGAGTAATCCGCCGCGGGGTCGAAGTCAGGACCCGTGAGGATCGTCACCTTGATTTCCGCATTTTCTCCGGGAGCCAACGCGAGGCTCTGCGGTTCCAGCGCATAGTTCCACCCGTCGTGGAGCGCTTCAATGGAGGCGAGCGCGCCCGTGAGCGCGGCTTCGTTGCTCGAAACCATGAACGAGAACTGGAGGGCGGGGACGCCTTCGAAAGTCGTGGACACGACGGGCGACTGTTGGACCGCGAAGTTCAACCCGTCAGCGGACGGGCTCTTCACTATGAAGTCAACCGCCTTGGTGGGCGAAACCATGCTCGGCGAGTCCGCGCGCAGCGAGAGCTGGTAAGTGCCGGGCACGGCTGCGTTGCTCTGGATGTAGAGCTGGAGGGTGCGCTCTTGGTTCGGGGCGAGCGAGAACGCCTCGATTGGCGTGATGAACACGCCCGAAGGCAAACCCGCGATGCTAACCACTACCGAGGAGAGCGAGTAATAATTGTTGTTCTTGACCACGAAGGGCACCGCGACCGTGCCGGTTACGGGCGCCTCGATGGGCGATTGGATGATTATCTGGAGGGCGCTCGAAACTGGCGCCTCGTACGACTGGCTGCCGCCGGTGGAGACCACGTTGATGAGCAGGTTGTTCGAGTCGAGCATGTTGCCCGAGCCGCCCGAGTAGTAGCCGCTCGAAGGCAGGTCGTAATAGGCAATGCTGAAAGTGATCGAGTCGCCTTCGAGCACGGTGTTCGGCGCCGTGGCGAGGGCGCACCCGCGTTCGGAGTCGTCCCAGGCAACCACGCGCGCACTGGTGCACGCCACGTTGTCGCCGTCGTCGTCTTCGAGTGAGGCGCCCACAGTGTAGTCGCCTTCGTCATCGTAATCGCAGGTTGCGGTGCACGAGGAGTCCTGCCCGCTTCCGGTGCAGTCCTCGGAGTCGCCGTTCCCGCAGTTTATCTCAACATCGGGCGAGGTTATGCCGTTGCCGTAATAGCGCACGCGTACGCTTGAGGAGTCGCCGGATTCGAGGTTGTTGTCGATTACTTCGACTACGCACGAGTCCTCGCTCCAGTCGTCGCGAACCTGCACGCGGGAAGCCCACGAGTCGCACGAGTAACCCGCGATGGACGCGGTGGGCTCGTAGTAGCCCGCGTCGTCGTATTCGCAAGTAACCGTGCAGTAGCCGTCGCTGCCGTAACAAGTACGCTCGAGTTCCTCGCCGTTGTCGCAGTCGAACTCAACATCGCGCGTGTATGAAGAAGAACCGCCGCTCGAGTGCGTGCCGTGCGCCCAGACCGCGATGGTCACGGGGTAGGCTCCGTTCTGCATGGTGTAGCCGGGTGCGGCGTGTATCTCAACGCTCGCCTCTTCACCGGATTCGAGCGCGAGCGTGGACGGACTAATGGTAATCGATTGGAAGGGCGTGGAACCCGAGACGCCCACGTCGAACGTTCCGGACAAGCGTCCGATGTTCTTGACCGTGAGGAACGAGGACGCGCCGTTCCCGCGCGTAACCGTGATGGACACGGGCGAGAGTTGGGAGTACACGAGGTACTCGCCGTCCACGCGGAAGCATAGGTCGCGTTGGTAGGCGACGGTGCCGTCCGACGCGAGTAGCTCGAAGTCAACGTGGTAGTCGCCCGCCTCGAGGTTGAACGCGTTCAAGCGGAACCAGATGGTGCGCGCCTCGCCTTCCTCGAAGTTGTAGAGGTTCTCCTGGGTGGAGAGCGAGAGGTCGTTGTCGCCTATGTGCGTGCGGTAGTCGCCCGAGAGCGCGTTGTTGTTGATTGTAAGGGACTCGAGTGCAACGCTGCTCGAGGAGTCCACAGTGTTGCAGCCGCTCCAGTCGGTTTCCCAATCACCCGTCGAGGGCACGCTGAGCGAGACCGTGGTGGAGGCATCGTTGATGGGACTGTCCGCAGTCAACAGGAACGAGTACGAACCGGCTGAGGGCGCTTCTACGCAGAACTCGAGGTCGCGTATTTCCTGGGGAGTAATCACGAAGTCCGGCAGGGAGAACGAGTAATCCAAGTCGCCCGAGAACGAAGAGGGCGAGGCGGACATTACAACGGACGCCTTGGCGAGCCCGCGGTTGCGCACGAGGAGCGCATAACACGTTTCCTGTCCGGGGTAGGCGTTCTTCGCTGACTCGAGGGCTTCGATTTCCAAGCCGCCACTCTGGCAGGCGGGAAGCTGGACGTTCGCCGTGCACTCCGAGTTCCCGTTCGACAACGAGACGATTACGAAGTTGCCTCCCGCGAAATCAGGTTCGATGTAAGAATAAAGATTCACGATGGTGGACGCGCCGCCCGCCAGGTAAACCGTCGCGGGTCCCTGGAGGTTGTCGCTCGAGTAAGTGAGATAGATGGTTTGCGCCTCGTCCAGGTTGCTCGTGATTTCGAGCTGGTAGGGCTGCGGCGAAGTGGAGTACGGGCAAGTCGGGGACTTTATTACCTCGACAGTGAAATCGCATTCCGACGGATTCAGGCACACCGGGACCGTGGTGGTTTCTCCGGCGTTCACAAAAGCGGATACTTGCTCGGGCGCGTAACCCTCGTCCGAAACATCGAGCGTGTAGCTCGCGGGAGCGAGGTTGCCTATGGTGGCTTGCCCGTAAGCGTTCGTGTAGTAAACCGGGGGCTCGAGGGGAGCCCAGGGTGCGGTAGTGTACGCGTTGATGCGGGCACCCTGCAACGCATTGCCGGAATCGCAGTCGGTCACGCTCGCGATTATCGTGCCGTCGCCCTCCAAGGGCGCGACTACCTTTGCCACTGCGGTGGAACACTGCTCGCCTTCAAGCGAAGCCGAGAGCGTGTAATAAACCGGATAATCCTGTTCGGTTCCGTAAGCGCACGAGGCAATGCACGAGCCGCTGCCCGACGCGCCTTCGCACGACGCCACCGCGGTTGCGCCGTTCCCGCAGTTCACGATGACCGAATCGGGTTCAGGGTCGAATCCCTCGAAACTAACGGTAGCCACGGCGGACGCTCCGGCGCGCACCGTCGAGGGCGCCACGCTCAACGCGCATTCGCCGTCGCCGAGCGGCTGGAGCCCGACTTCAATGTATTCCTCGGAACACAGTTCCGCGGTAACCGTGGTCGACTGGTAACCGATGCGCGAGGCGCGCACCGGATAGTCGCCTTCGGAGTAATCGTAAAAGAACGCTTCCCCGTTCTCATCCGTTGATTCAATTGATTCGCCGTCGAACAGCACGGCTGCGCTTTCAATGGGCGCGTCCGTCACCGCGTCGTAAACGAAAACTATCGGGTCGCATTCCACGGGTTCGGGGGTGGGTGTGGGCGTCGAGGACTGCACCGCGCTCACGACTGCGTCCGAGCATTGGAGTCCACCTATGATGGCGTCCACGTTGTAAGTAGTGGGATAGGACTGCGGGTTGTACGAACAGGCGCCGATGCACGAGCCCTGCGAGGCAGTGCCCGAGCACATGGCGGTTACCGCCGCGCCGTTACCGCAAATCACGCTGGCAGTGAACGGGCGCGAGGCGAGGTTAGCGTAGGAAACGGTTATCGTTGAGGAAGCGGGACTGTAAATCTGGGAGGGGTTCGTGGACACGGCGCACTGTGCGGGTTGCACGGGCGGCGTCGAGGCTTGCGGAGTCGAAGAAGGCGAAGGCGGCTGCTGGACGCCCACGGCGTGCACTACGGTCGGGTTGCAGAACGTCCCTCCCGCGAGCGCATTGACATAGAATACTCCCGGCTGGGGGTACTCGCACGAAGCGTAACACTGCCCGGTCGAACCGTAACAGCCGAACGAATAGGCGGAACGGCCGTTGCCGCAGTCCACGAAAACGTTCCAGGGCGCGTAATAAAGATTATAATAACTCACGGTGATTTCGCTCGAGCTGCCCGCGTAAATGTAGGCGGGGTAAGCGCTCAACGAACAGGACGGGGCGTAAAACCAGCCCGAAAACCAGCCGGACGACCAACCCGAAGACGATTCCTCTTCCTGCCCTTGCTCCGGAGCAGATACCGTGGGTTGGGCAACGCTTTCAACGCACCAGCTCAACCAGTTTCCGCAGTTCGAACAGCGTCCGGTCCAAACCGCGCCGTTCGAGCCGCACGACACACCTGTGGAGCGCCGCGTCGAGGAGGCTGTGTCCGAGGGGCTAGTGCAATAGCCGTTCGACGGGTTTGTATCATAAGCGCAAACGCAACGCTGGAACGTGGGGGTGCCCGAATAACTCTGGCAGGCAGTTCCGCAAAGCTTCCCTGAAGAAATACCGCATTGGGCTGCCGAACCGAGCGTAGACGTCGAAGAAGTACAAACGATGCCGTTAGCCGAAGCGTAGTCGCCGCACGCGGCGTCGCTCGAACACGAGGGACCCCAAACCGAGCCCTGCGGGTCGAACCAAGCGCTCGCTCCCAGCGAGAACAATAGGAAAGCGAACGCGACGAACTTCAAGCTATCCATGACAAAACCCCATCCACCTTTGTTACTACTCTACCGTAACAAGTATTTAAACCCTTGTTTTAATGCGTCCGGTTAAAAAGGTTTAAATCGGTTGTCGGGGGTAGATAGTGTAGGAAACGGGGTCATGGTATAACTTGGCAGAACAGCAGGCTCCAGTATGCGCTGGAGCGCGGAGCGCTTCCCTTTGAAGGGGCGCGATGAAATTGAAGAAACCTGCGGATCGGGGTTCGAATCCCCGTGACCCCATAAAATGCTAGTGGCTGGAGTGGACGAGGCTGGCAGAGGACTCGAAGTAATTCTAGTCCGCCAATAGGCTGTGTCCTCGGTCCGCTGGTGTTATGCGCTTACGCAATAGACGAGCGGGAGCTGCCCGCGCTCAAGAAAATAGGTGTAAAGGACTCGAAGCTCGTCCCCCCGGCTAAGCGCACCGCGTTGTGCGCGGAACTCCTCAAGCAGGGCGAGGCAATCGTGGTGGAGTGCAGCGCAATCGAAATAACCGAATGGATGCGGAAGGGGCGCTCGCTCAACGAACTCGAAGCTAAGGCGATCGGGGAAGCGCTTTCGAAGATGAAAGGCAAGTCCACGAAAACAATAGTGGATTCGCCGGACCCGATTCCCTCGAAGTTCGCGGGACGCATTCTGAAATACTATCCTGGAAAGGAAGTGATTGCCGAAAACAAGGCGGACTACAACCACGTTGTCGTAGGCGCTGCCTCGATAGTGGCGAAAACCGTGCGCGAGGAGCGCATCGCGGAAATCAAGCGCGAAATGGGTGAGGACTTCGGTTCGGGTTACAGCCACGACGAAACGACCATAGCATACTTGAAGCGCAACATCAACAACCCCGCGCTCCAAAAATACATCCGGCACTCTTGGGAGACCGCGAAGCGCTTGAAGGTAACCCAGGTGCCGCTCGGTGATTGGGTTTGATAGTCACCATACTAGGGAGTGGGTGCTCGTGGGGCACGCCCAAGCCCGGCTGCCTGTGCCGCTCGTGCCGCAAGGCGCTCGAAGAGGGCGCGCCCTTCGCACGCAAACGGTTCGGCTTGCTCATCGAAGGCAACTGCGGACGGTTGCTCGTGGACGCGGGTCCGGACTTGAAGCAGGCAATGCTCGACGAGGGTTTCTCGCCACGCGACGTGGACGCGGTGCTCTTGACTCACGCGCATTACGATCACATTTCCGGACTCGGCGAGTTCCGCGGTTACAAGAAACGCGAACCAACGCCGGTTTACGCTACGAAGCACTGCCTCGAGCGCGCCTTTCACCCGACTACGGGTGGCTACCTTTGCCCGGGCTTCCTGGAGCCGCGCGAAATCCGTTTGCACGAACCGTTCCAAGCCGCGGGCTTCAGCGTCACCGCATTCGAGTTGAACCACGATTTCCCGTGCACGGGTTTTGTAATCGAAGGCGAGGGAAAACGCGTTGCCGTTGCGGCAGACACCAACCTACCAGTGAAGCACGAAACCCAGGAGGCGTTCAAGAACGTTGACTTGCTTGTGGTGGACTCGTTTGCCGGGAATTGGGAGGACGTTTACGTAATGGCGAAAAGCGTGTGGGGCGACTACGATGGTGACTCGCTCAAGGAAAACGTGAAAAAAAATTCGGACGCGAAGCGCCTCGTTCACTTGTTCTTCCCGCAGGCGAAGGCGTGGGCGCGGGAACTCAACGCAAAACAAGCGGTGAGCGTGCACACCACGCACGGCTGCCCACCCCAGGACGAGCTTGAGGCACTCTACGGGAACTCCCGCTTCCAAGTAGGGTTCGACGGGAAAAAAATACGCCTCTAACGCATCAGACGATGCGCTCGAAATCATCCATGCGCTTGCGCGCCACGCTCGCCACGGTGTCCTTCAACCCGAACCCGATAGCTATCGCGAACCCGAGTCCGAGTGCAACCGCTGCCGCGCCCAAGAAGAGCGTGAATGCAGTGTACAACAGGGTGACGTCCGCGTTCGGGAGCACGAGCGGCAACGCCATGGTGACTGCAGTGTAGAGCACGAAGAACTTGGCGGCTGCGGCGAGGAAGCGCTTGAACGGCATGCGGGACGCCTTCAAGTAGTTTCCAAGATAGTCCACGCCGAGTAAGGCGAGCACGATTATTACCGCGCCCTGCAGGAACAGCGGCACGTAACCCACGAACCAGTACACGAGGACCCCGAGGAAGCTGAGGTTCACCACGTCCGCGGCGATGCCGAGGAAAGCGGCGTACGAAAGCAGCTTAACGAACTTCTCAAGTATGCCGGTGACCGTGAACCCGAAGAGCGCGTCCTCGAGCCCGCGGCGCTTGAGTCCCTTCTCCAGCTTCACGGATTCCAGGAACTTCGCCAGCGCTGCTGCGAGGAGCTTGCCGGTTATCCAACCGAGTATCAGGAAGAGAACCACGACGAGGGCATCCGCGAGTCCCACGAAGAAATTCTCGGCTACGCGCGCGAACGCGTCCGACAGCCGCGAAGACAACAAACTCCAAACATCCATTGGTAAACCAACCCCTCGCTAACCGTCACTCACCCGGCATTAAAAAAGGTTCTCGACGACCGCGCTCTACGTCTAAGACGCAAGCCCATAGGAAGATTTATAAGTGTTCCTACCGGGTATTCTCTTCGTCAACCCGGCAGGAGCAGGAAATGGAATTCAAAGCGGTTAGGGTAACGGATGCGGGCAACCTCGTCCTCGAACCCGTGAAACACAAGAACGAAGTGCGCGGCAAACTCGCGTTATTCGTGCGCGGACGCAAGGTCGCGGTGGTTTTCGACACCATCGCTTCCGTGGAATCGCCGCTCTACTTGGCGAAGCCGCTCGAAGACGGGTTGCTGGGAAAGAAACTCGAATCAAAAGGTGCTTGAAAGTTGTCGTTGAAAAGTTCGTTGTTGAAAAGCAAGGCTGCAAAGGTTGCAAAGCAGGAGCGGCGCGAAAAGCGTGAAACCGCCCTGGCCTGCCCCGAGTGCAAGAGCGGGAGCCTGCGCAGGAACGTTGAACGCGGCGAAATCGTGTGCAAGAAGTGCGGGCTCGTAGTCGAAGAGGACATGCTCCAAGAGGGCCCCGAATGGCGGGCTTTCGACGCGGAACAGCGGGCGTCGCGCACGCGCACGGGTGCACCCCTCAAGTACATGAACCCGAACCGCGGGCTCGTCACGGAAATCGACCAATACAACCGCGACTCCGCAGGCGGACGCATCGCCCCCAAGCAGCAGGCGCAGTGGTACCGCATGCGGAAGTGGCACAAGCGCGCCTCGATTTCGAACAGCATCGAGCGCAACCTCGCCATCGCGTTGACTGAATTGAACCGCGTGGCATCCCACCTGGGTTTGAACGAGAGCATCCGCGAGTCGTCTGCATTGCTTTACCGCAAGTGCGTTGAGAAGGGCTTAATCCGCGGGAGGCAGATTGAGACTGTGGTTTCCGCGGTGATTTACGCGGTTTGCCGCCAGGCGGGAATTCCCCGGACGTTGGACGAAATATCCAAGGAAGCCGAGATACCCAAGAAGGAAATCGGGCGCACCTACCGGCTCATTGCGCAGGAACTCAACCTAAAAGTGCCGTTGACGAACCCGCAGTTTTACATCACGCGCTTCGTCACCGAACTAAAGCTCGGCGGCTCGACGCAGAAGAAGGCGAGCGAAATACTCGAACAGGCCGTCGGACAAGGCCTCATCTCGGGGCGCGGTCCGATGGGCGTCGCAGCTGCGGCAGTATACATTGCGTCCGTGCTCACGGGCGAGCGCCGCACCCAGAAGGAAGTCGCGGAAGTCGCGGGCGTAACCGAAGTTACCATAAGGAACCGCTACCGCGAACTCAAGAAGGCGCTCGACTTGAAGGTCAGCATCTAGACGCGCGCGCCAAATCCAAATACCCGGCGGTCAAGCCCGACGTCAAAGGCAAACCCAGGCGCTTGGCTGCCTCGCGGATGCTCTTCTTGGAACCCTCGAGTTCGAGAAAACAACCGAAAGGCAACTCGTCGAGTTCAACCTCGCACCCGGCGAGCGTCCACGTTTCCCTGCGTTTGGAGTAACGCGCGTCAACGCGGAACCCTAGCGCTTCGAGGGCGCGCTTTGCCTCGCCGTAGTCGGATACCTCGAACTCTATTTCCGCGCGCTCCTTGTAATGCGCGTCGCACGTCTTTGCGAGCTTCACCGTGAGGCGCGCCCTACCGTCGCGGCGGAGGCGGAGGAGGACGTCGCGCTTCTTCAGCGAACCGTCCGGCAAATCGAATATCTCGTTTTCTTCGCTACACGTGCGGCGTACGAGGCGCGCCCCGGCTTTCTTGAGTAGGCTGCGCGCAGCCCGAGCGCTTGCCATGCGGAACTTTAGCTCGATTTCGTTTTTCACTGCGTTCCCGCCTTTTTTATCGCGCGCTTTATGTCCGCGAGGCGCGCGTCCGTCTTGAACGCGTTCCCCGAATAGTGTGCTCGCACCGCGCGGAAGCCGCGACTGCGCAAAACATCTAAGAAAATGGAAATTTTAGATACTTGGAGTCCGAACGATGAAGAGAGCATGTGCAAATCCCAGTGGAACGGCGGTAGGTCGAGTTCGCCGGAAAGCAAATTGAGGAATCGCGCTTCTTTCTCGGGTGCGGAGGCAGTCATTTTTTTGAGTGTTGTTGCATCGCACAATTCCCCAGTCCAGAGCGGACCTGCAACGCGCCAGTTGGGGTGCGCACCTTCGCAACGGTCAAGCGATTTGGAATCGAGCGAGACGAATCCCAGCTTGGCAAGGGAGGCGTCCGCGCCCGCGCTTGTTTTTTCCAGGAGGGCGATTGTCTTTGCATAGTGCCGCTCGTACCAGGACACCATCGGGGTGAACGAGTAGTCGCGTGCGGCTGCCTCGCGGCACGCCTTGCCCGCGATTATGCGTAACGCGAGTTCGTGCGAACAATCGCATTTCACTGGCGCGGCTTGGTATTGGCGTACGCAGACAACCGCGCGCTCGCGCATGGAGGCGCACGAGTTAGCCAAATCGGTTGCAGTAACCGAGAGGAAGCCGCGCTTGTGCAGGGCGTTTATCGCGGACGAGAGGAAAGGGGTGGGGGAGCCGAACGGGTCGACTTCCACGAAATCGAATTTTTCGCCGGAATAGCAGTAGTGGTTGAAATCGTCGCGCACGAATTCCGCTTTGACTTTGTTGAGTCGCGCGTTCGCCTTGGCGCGTTTGAGCGCGACCGGGCTGTAGTCGAGGAAAGTTATTTTGCCCGCACAGCCTTCGAGGGCGTAACGCAAGCCGCGTGCTCCCGAGGCGCAAAACCCGTCGAGCACTCGTTCGGGTGCGAGTGCTTTTACCGCAAGCGAGGAAACCGAGCGGTTGAACGCCATGGCTGGGTTGTAGAATACGCCTTCCCCGTCGAGGCGCGTTGCGCCTTCGCGAATCATTTCAATTCGATGGAAGTGCCCACTGCCTGGCCGGGCAAACCCTTTTCGAACAGGGCGCGCACGCGTCCCTTGCCGCCGTGCGGCGCGGTGACCTTGCCCTTGATGGACTTGCCGGACGTGGTTTTCCAGACGACTTGCCTGCCCGTGAGCTTGGCTGCCTTCTCCTTGGAGTCCACGCCTTCGACTTCGATTATCGCCTGGTTCGGCGTCTGAGTGTGCCTGCCCTGGCGGTAATCCAAAATAACAGCTTTCATGAGTAATCTACCCGGATTAGTTTGGGGGCAACTCTCTTAAAAACGCTTGCGCTACTACCCGCATGGAATACTCGAAACGGTTGTCGTTCTACAAGCCGAACAAACGGGGCACGGGCGCCGCGGTGCAGTTCGACTTCAACCCCGAAAAAGAGTGTTTGTTCCTCGAAGCGGCAAAACAGACGGGCGAGCAGGCGTTCGGATGGGACAAGAAACTCGTGCTCAAGATAGGGGTGACGGACGCGGGAAAAATCCTCGCGCTCCTCTACGGCAAGACGGAAAAAGTGGATTTGTTCCACGACCCCACCAAGTCCAAGTCGTCGGACGGGAAGATAAAGAATACTGCGTTGAGCATGCAGAAAGGCGGGTTCGGGTACTTCTTGAAGGTCTCCGCCCAGGGCGCGGACGGTTCGGTGGACGCGGTCCAACTCGCGTTGAGTGACGACGAGGCAATCGTGCTGCGTTTGATGCTCGAGACCGCAATCCGCCGCATTTACGGCTGGTAATTCAACGGCGGGAAAGGAAGTAGATTCCCAAACCCATCACTGCCACGAGCGCCATCAACGCAACTGGAGTATAGTCGGGCGCAGTTGAACCCTGCGTTGCTTCGGCGGCTTCAGGCAAGTCCACTGCCGCCGCGACTACGCGCGGGGACTCGAACTCGTCGAGCACTTCTTCATCCAACTCTTTTTCCACGGTGTAGGAAACCGTCTTGGTTTCGCCGGGCTCAATGTTGTCGAACAGCCACGAAACGACTACGCTGCCTTTCTCGAACGCGTGCGGAACGACGGTGAAGTTCAACAGTTCGGCGGGCAGCTGGGCAACGCTGTCCGGCACGTGCTCCTTGAGGAAGAAGTCGCGCAACGGCGACGTCTGGTCGTTCCGGAGGAAGAGCGTAATCGTGCTGTAAAACCTGGTGCGCGAAACACCCGCTTCAACAGTGGTTATGTTGTACACCGCGAGCTCGCGCCAAACCGTGAGGCTCGAAGAGTTCCCACACATTATGGGCGTGTAATGCCGCGTGTACACTTGGGTTTCGTTGAACACCACCGAGTATCCGGCAACGGAAAGCGAAACCAGCAATAATGCCAACAAGAGTGCGCGCGCCATAAGTAAAGTGCGCGTCTTATAAATAATTCCTTAGCGCGGTTACTTGTTGAAGTGCATTGCAAGCAGTAGGAGCGCGATGAGCACGAGCAAGTCGAGTTCCGCCAAGGCGCGCCCTATCTCGAAACGCAAGTCCGAGGAAACCAGCACCAGCAACAAGAGCACGAAGCCCAGGCTCAAAACCGTTTTTGCCATAACGTAAATCAACTCACTCCGGCGTCGGACAGTTTCTTCTGTCCCCCGCCCTTGCGCCCCGAAAGCACTATCACCAGCAACGCGACGAGCACCAGGAAAGCGATGAACCAGGCGTTCTGGCTCAACGCGTAAGTGACGTAACCCGTGAGTCCCGAAGACGACGCCTTCATTACGGGCAGCTCGCTCGAACCGACTACCACGCCGTTCGACTTGACTACGAGCGTTCCGCGCGCCTCGCCGTCGCCCGGCTTCACCCAAAGCGTGACTTCGCGCTGCGAGTTCGCGGGCACGTCGAAACCGGATTCCGCTAGCACGCTCCAGCCCTCGGGCAGGTTGATTACTTCCACGCTCACGTTCTCGAGCGGGCCGGGGAGCGCGTTGTCCACGCGCGCCACCACCTTATAGTAATCGTCCTCTTGCGTTGCGGACGCCTCGATTGCCTCCGAACACGGCTGCACGTGCAACGCGACAACGCCTTCGCCGCGCAACGCCACGGGCGCGCCGTCAGCGTTGATTACGCCCACGTTCATGAACACGGGTGCGGTTCCCGAGGGGACCTTGGACGCGTCTATCTGAATCGAAAACTCAGCTACCTCGCCCGGGGCAACGCCGACTTTCGAGGGCGTGACGCTCGCGTACGAGGGCACTATGAAAGAATAATAGTCGTAACGCGTACCCAGGTTCGCAGCCGTGCCCTTGATTTCAGTGGAGCCGCACGCGAGCACGTTCGCCCCGGCGGGCAGGACGATGCGCGCCTCGAGGGTGTCGGGCACGTCCACGCACACGTCGCGTTCGGTTGCAACCACGCCGTCACGGATTGCCTGTAGCGTCATCCAGTAGCGTCCGCCCGCACGCGTGCGCGAGGGCTGGAAGTCGATGAACACTTCTTGGAGTTGGTTACGCCCCAAGCTCACGTAATCCTGTCCGAGCACCGCGCCAGCTTCTTCGGTGTCGCCTATCAAAGACAATTCGAACGTGCCGGCTGCGCCAGTGTTGAAGAGCGATAGTTCGGCGCGCCCCCATTCCCCGGAAGCAATGCTAAGGCACGCGGAATCCCCGTAGAACACCGCTTCTACTTCAGTGGGCTCGTAAAAGCGCGTGAAACTCAGCGAAGGCGTCTGCTCGTAAGCATAATCGTAAATCGCGCCGTACTCGTCGCATTCTCCGGGCACGCCGCAAATCGCGGGACTCGGGTAATAATACTGTTGGGGCGAGTACGAACCGTTCACCCAAATCGTGCAATCGTCCGACGGGGTAACCTCGACGACAAGACGCCGGGATTCCGTGCTGCACGCGCCCGAAGCAGTGCACAACTGGGCAGTGACGTAAACCGTTTCCGCTCCGTGCAGGCAATCCGGTGAAGTCAGCGTGAGGTAAACCCCTTTGGCTTCGCCCGACTCTAGGTAGCCGAACGGCGAATCGAACACCCCGTTGAGCTCCCCGGTGTCAGCCGAGAAAGAAATGAACGCTTCCTCATCCAGCGGGTTAGTAGTCCAATAATAGACGCTCGCCTGCTGGTCCGAGTACATCACCGCATAGTCCACGGACGACTTCAAGCCGCCAGCGTAAGCGGACGCGCACGCGCCCAGCAACACGGTCAAAGCGAAAATCGACAGGAACTTGTTCAAACAATCCACCTTGTTACTATTCTTGAGTGAAAACATATATAAAGGTTGCTGGTGGTTAACTATTACAAAGATTGCGTCGCAGTGAAAAGTAACCGGTGACGAGTTTAAATAGGTGGATTGGATGAATAAGTCGTGTGGGAATATGGCGCTTAACCCGGGTGTAATGGATTCCCTGCGCAAGCTGGGATTGAACCAGTACGAGGCAAAGGCGTATCACGCCCTGAATTCTTTCGGAGAGCACACGGCCGGGCAGTTGAGCGAGACCGCGGAAGTCCCCCGTCCGCGCATTTACGATGTTATCGAACGCCTCCAGAGCAAGGGGTTCGTCGCCATCCAAGCCGGGCGCCCGGTGAAATACCGCGCGCTCCCAATCGCGGAAGCGGTGAAGACGCTTAAGCGCCAGAAGCAGGACGGACTCGTGAACGAACTCGACCAAATCGAGAAACTCGGCAAGGAGTTGTCCGGACGGTTGACGCCGGGCGAAGGCACCGCGTCGAGCGAGGAGAGCGTCTGGACCCTCAAGGGCAGGGACGCGATTTACTCGAAGCTCGGCACCATGCTCGCGGGCGCGAAGAACCACATCGTACTTAATTCCTCACAGGAGGGTTTACTCCAGAAACTCAAGGCGAACGAAGCCGTGCTGTTGAAGGCGAAGAAGCGCGGCGCGAAAATCCACTTCGTTTCACCCGAGGCACTCACGGGCGAGGAAAGCAAACTCGCGCACGCTTGTTTCGGCAGGAGCGTGCCCACGCGCATGGCTATCGCGGACGACCAGGCACTCTTGTTCCTCACGGAAGCGAAAACGAATCCCGAGGACGAGGTAGGCCTCTGGATAAAGAGTCCGCACATCGCCGAGACGCTCAAAAAAATAGTCGGCGGCTGAAAAAGCAAAGCCGCTTTTGGAAAGGAATTATTTTCTACGCTCAGTCGTCGGTTTCCGCTTCAACTTTTTCTTCCACGGGTGCCGCAGTCTCTTCAACCTTCGGCTTCGCCTCTTCCTTGACCGGCTCTTCCGCGTTGTCCTGTTTGATTACTTCCTCGGTGTCGAAGAGTTCCTTGAGCTGGGTCTTGTAGATTTCCACAGTCTTGATGGGCACCGCGATCTTGCGTATCGCGTTCACCGACTCGGCCGAGGTCTTGCCATAGAGCGTGTCGAGGATGAACTCGCCGAACGCCTGCTTGGCGACCTTCTCGAACACGAACTTGCGCGCGGCGTGCCGGAGCGCGGTCTTCTGCTTGTTGCTGCACTTCTCGGTAGTCACCACCATCAGCTTGACGGTGAACTCCACGCCGTCCGCGGACTTCGCGGGGAACACGACTTGGAGCGCGTCCCTGCGGCGGCGCACGAGCGTCCCGAGGTACTCGCGGGCGGTCTCGTGCTTGATGAACTTCGTGAACGCCTTGCCCCCGACTATCTCGAAGACGCGGAGGTAGATGTTCGTGTACGTGTGGTTCAAGTCGCGCGTTATCTCCCTGAGCGGGAGCTTTATCACGCGGTTCATGAGGTGGTCGTCGTCCGTCGCCGGCACCTGGGCCAGCTCGGACTCCCCGAGGAAGCGGGGCGAAATCACCTTGTACCACTTCTTTCGTTTCCACGAATCGATCTTGGTCTTAGTCACAACAGCCATTTTCACTTCACCAACAGAGCCGCGGTTTCGGGTTCGTACTTCCAGTTCGCGGGCAACTTGTTGCCGCGGTAGTACCTTACCAACCGCTTAATCTTAGATTCCACGTGAGAGAGCTTGACGCGGTTCAACACGTCGCGCTTGTTGTCGGCGAGGTGCTTGCGCATGCTCACCGCCCTCCGGATCAAGTCGAGCAAGTCGCTCGGGTACGCGGGAGAGAGCTTCTGCTCCTTGAGTATCGCGCTCATGCTCTTCCCCGTGAGCGCCTTCACCGAGGGCACCGCGTGCTTGTCGCGGAGTATCTGCCCGATTTGGGATTCCGTCTTGCCCTCCTTCGAGAGGCGCGCCACGAGCTGGATTATCTCCTCCTTGGAGAGCTTCACCCACGCCTCCGCCGTGCTCGTGCGCGGCTTGGCGGAGCGCGACTTCCCCCGCTTCCTTGAATGCAACCTTGCCATTTGTTTTTCACCTGTTTTCGAACTCGAGCGCGAGCCCGCCTGGGCGGGGCCTGAACTCCAAGTTCTTTATTTTTCCGACTGCCGCGATTTCATCCTGCACGTCCGCGAGCCCCTTGCACACCGCCTCGGGCGCGAGCACTGCGGCGTACTCGAGCTCGGCGTTCAACGCCATCGCGTTGGCTGCCTTGTGCTGGCGAACCATCGAGAGGACTTCGTGGAGCCACGCCACGATGTTGCGCGTGTTCTCGTCCGCCTCGTGCACTGCCGCGGGCCACTCCAGCTTTTCGCCCGCATAAATTCCCGCGTTTATCTCGCGCGAGATGAAGGGGGCGAACGGCGAGAGCATGGCGAGGCAGTCCTTGAGCACCGAGCGCAGCGTCCACTGTGCGGCGAGCTTGTCCTCCTCGTCCGCACCGTACACGCGGTACTTGACGTCCTCGAGATAGTTGTCGCAGTAGGAGTGCCAGAAGAAATCATAGAGCGCGGTTATCGCGGAATAATACTCGTAAGCGTCCATCGCCTTGGTGACGCGTTCGACGCACCGCGAGCACTCGGAGAGAATCCAGCGGTCGGTCAAACGTAGGCGGTGGCTTTTCGCGGGTTTGTAGCCTTCGGAGGCGCGCTCGACGAAAGCGGAGGCGTTCCACAGCTTGGTGGCGAACGCCTTGGCGTAGTTCACATCCTTCCAGTAGAACACGTTGTCCTTGCCTGTGGAGCCGCTTAACGCAGCCCACTGGCGGAGCGCGTCCGCACCCGCCTTTACAATAACTTGTTTTGCCTCAACGTAATTGTCAAGCGACTTGCTCATCTTCTTGCCGTTCTCGCCGCACACCATGCCGTTCACGAGCACGTCCTTGAAGCACGGCTTGCCCGTGAGCTTGAGGCAGCGGAAAATCGTGTAGAACGCCCAAGTACGGATTATGTCCGTGCCCTGGGGGCGCAGGCTCGAGGGGTAGAGGCGCTCGTCGAACTTGTCCGGCCAACCCGCCACGATGAGCGGCGTTATGCTGGAATCCACCCAGCCGTCGCACACACTCGTCTCCCCGATGAGTTCGCCGCCGCACGCGCACTTGTGGGGGGCGGGGTCGCGCGCCGGGTCAACGGGCAACGCGGCTTCGTCGGGCACTGCGATTTTGCCGCACGACTTGCAATACCAGAAGGGCAGGGGCGTTCCGAATACGCGCTGGCGCGAAATGCACCAATCCCACTCCAAGTTTTCCGTCCAGTCCTTGAACATCTGGAGGGTGTGCGCGGGAATCCAATTCATCTGCGTAGCCGCGTCGAGTATCTCCTTCTTGTGGGCTGCCACGCGGATGAACCACTGCGCCGAACGCTTTAGTTCAACGGGGCGCTTGCAACGGTCGTGGAGCTTGACGGTCTGCCTGAGGGACTCCTGCTTCTCGAGCAAGCCGGCGGTGTCGAGTTCCGCGAGTATCTGCTTGCGCGCCTCGACTGCCTTGAGCCCGTCGAACTTGCCCGCGTTTATGAGACGGCCGCGCTCGTCGAACGCGTCGATAATCTTGAATGAGTGGCGGTGCGTCCAGACAACATCTTGGTTGTCGCCGAAAGTGCACACCATCACGAGTCCGGTGCCGAACTCCTTGTCAACGTCATTGTCCGCGAGCAAAGGCACCTCGTTCCCGAACAACGGCGTCGTGGTCTTCGCGGGGAGCTTGGAGTAACGAACGTCCGAGGGGTGATAGAGCACCGCGACGCACGCGTGCAACAGTTCGGGGCGTGTAGTCGCGACGAGCAACTCCCCGCCGAACTTCACGTAATTCAACTGCGTCTCGCGTTCGGCTTCCTCAGTCTCCGCTTTCGCGATGGCGCTCGCGCACTCCGGACACCACAGCACCGCGTGCTCGCCGCGGTAGACGAGCCCGTCGGCGTGCATCTTGAGGAGCGAGGACTGCACCGCGCGCAGGTAGTAATCGTGAATCGTGTAATACTCGCGACTCCAGTCGATTGATAACCCCATGCGCGCCATCTGGGGCTTCATGGAACCGACCACTTCCGCGGTCCACTCGAGGCACTTCGCGCGGAACTCCTCGCGCGGCAACTGTTTACCCCACTTCTTTTCAACTTTGACTTCAGTGGGAAAACCGTGGCAGTCCCAGCCCTGGGGGAAGAGCACCTCGAAGCCGCGCATGCGCTTGTAGCGCGCCGCGAAATCTATGTAACACCAGTTGATCACGTGCCCCATGTGGAACTCGCCCGTGGGAAAGGGCGGGGGAGTGTCGATTACATAGAACGGCTTCTCCGCGTCTGCGTTGAACTTGAACTCTCCGCTCGCCGTCCACTCGGCGGCAAGGCGGGACTCGACTTGTTCAACAGCGTATTTCTTGTCTAGGGGCAAGGCTAGGCACGACCCCCTGCCGACCACTTCCGCTCGCGCGGGTTCCGCTTGAGCGCCGCGTTCCGCAGGCACTTGCGGGAACAATAGTAAGTGGGGGTTCCGTCCTTGGCGAACCTAGTCGCACCCTCCATCAAGCCCGCGGGCTTGGAACAGAAGGCGCACTTGCGCGCTGCGAAAGCGAATTTTATTCTAGCCATATTTCAAATCACTTCCTCTTTTTCGCCTTCGCGGACTTTATGGGCTTGGCTTCGCGTTCGGTTTCCGCGAGCACGAGTAAGTCGCCCTTTTTCACGGGTCCCTTGACGTTCCTGCGGATTACGCGCCCCTTGTCCTTGCCCTCGAGCACGCGGCACATCACTTGGAGTACTTCACCGAACACGCCCGCGCGTCCGAGAACGTCCACCACTTCCGCGGAGTAACCGTTCTGGTAGAACGCGGGCTTGGCGGGTGCCGGTTGCACGGGAGCCGGCTGTGCGGGAGCCGGCGGCTTTTCCTTGGCTTCAACCTGGTTGGCCATGTTGGAAATCACTCTTCAGCCGTTTCGGCAGTTTTCTCTGCGGGCGCCTTCTTCTCCTTCTTGACGGGCTTCTCCTTCTTCTCAACGGGCTTCTCCGTCTTGGGTGAGGCACCGCCTGCGATTGAGGACAAGCGCTCGATTACGAGCTTGAGCGCGCCTTCTCCCGCGCCGGCCTTGACTATCGCCACTGCGGAAGTACCCACGCTGAGCCCGGCCGCCTTGCCGAGCAAGGTCTTCTGTGAAACGTACAACAGCGGGGCGTTCTTCTCTTCGCACAAGCCCGGCAGGTGCATCACGATTTCCTCGGGGTCAACGTCCTCTGCGACGACGACGAGCTTGGCTTGTCCGCGCTCGATTGCCTTCGTGGCTTCGTTGACTCCCTTGCGCAAGCCGCCCTCGTTGGACGCTGCTTCTACCGCTTCAAGGGCCTTCGCTTGGAGGTCCTCGGGCGTGGAAAACTTTACGTAACCCTTCGCCATACCTTACAACACCTCTTTCACGGAACCATCATGGAATTCCGGTTCTCTAGTCGGGTGCTAAACCCAAAAACTAGCATAGTAAAAACGCTGAAACCGATTTAAATACGTTGCGGAGGGAAACCCTAGTGGTGGTGCGTTTTGAACATTAAGGAACTGCTCGCGGAGATGACTCCCGAAATCGACGCGGAAATCGAGAGGATAGTCCCCCGCAAGTTCGACAACGCAGCAATCGCGCGCTTGTGCGGTCCCGCAAAGTATGATTACGATGTTGAAACCGCTACCAAAGCCATAGCCGAGCCCTTCTGGGACTTTTTTGACCGCGGCGGAAAGCGCCTCCGTCCGGCATTATTACTATTGACCGCGGAAGCGTTCAACGGCGACATGGAGAAAATCAAACCGTTCTGCGTCATACCTGAAGTAGTCCACAACGGCACACTAATCGTGGACGACATCGAAGACGGTTCGAAGCTTCGCCGTGGAGAGCCGTGCACGCACGAAAAATACGGATTGGATCTTGGTATAAACCTAGGCAATACTATGTATTACATAACCCTCCCGCTATTCCATGAGAGCTCGTTCGACGCTGAAACCAAGAACAAGGCACTGAAAATATATTACGATGAAATGATTCGCGTTTCGTTCGGACAGGCATTCGACATTTGGTGGCACAAAGGCAACTCAGAACCGAATGAAAACCAATACCTACAAATGTGCTCTTATAAAACGGGGTGTCTGATGCGCATGGCCGCAAAACTTGGCGCAGTGCTCGCGGACGCGACCCCAGAACAGGTGACGGCGTGCGGCGAGTACGCGGAAAGCCTGGGTGTTGGCTTCCAGATACAGGACGACATACTCGATTTGGTGGGCGAAGAGTTCGCCAAGAAACGCCGCCTCGGCGAAGACGTGCACGAAGGCAAGCGCACCCTCATGGTGATTCACGCGTTCGCCAACTCACCCAAGGCGGAACGCCTGCGCGAAATCCTCGCGAAACACACCGAGGACGAAGCCGAGATAGGCGAAGCGATAGCAATAATGCGCGAGGCGGGTTCAATCGACTACGCGAAACAGAAGGCGCGCTCGCTCGCGTCGGACGCGTGGAAAATCCTCGAACCCCTCCTGCCGAACGGGGAACCAAAGGAGAAACTCGAAGCATTGACACGTTACCTCGTGGAACGCGAAATATAATAACGCGCAAGGACGGAATACATTCCATGTTAGCCTGTTTCGCAAGCAACCGCCCCGAACAACTGGCACGCGCTCTCTCGGCTTACGCGCCCCAGCTCACCGGGCACGAACTCCTCGTGATAGACACGGACGCGACTCACGGAGAGAACGCCGCGAAACTGCCTGCGAACGCATTGCACTATTCCGAAACCGAGTTCCCTGAAATGTTTCCGGACCACGCGCGGGCGTTCCAAGGCAAGTACGGGGGCGTGCGCAACCAGTGCCTGGCAGTTGCCGCGGCGCGGAAACAAGGCGCGGTTTTCCTGGACGACGACACCCTCCCGTTGAATGACGTTATCCGCCGCCACGAGAACGCGCTCGAAAAGGGCTACGACATCGTGTGCGGCAAATACTTGGGACACGCAGGCGGCTCTACGAACCTCGTAATCCAGCTCGTGAACGAGTTGAACCAGAAGGAGCCGCGCCCCGAGAAAATCAAGAACATATTCTCCGGGTTGCCGGAGGCGACGAACTCGCTCGTGCTCGGCGCGGGAGTGAACGGCGGCAACCTCGGCGTTAGCTTGAACGCCTGCCGCACGTACGCGTTCTACCCCACGGCTTACCGCGTGGAAGACGGCACTTACGCTTCACTCAACAGCTACTACCTGGGGGCGGACCGCGTTTACAACCCGCAGACGCGCGTGGAAGCCGAATCCTACCTCCCGGTCGTGTTACACAAGATGGCGCCCGGCACCCCGGACGCGTTCCGCAAGAAACTCGTTAACGAAATCCAGGGCACGAGCCTCGCACTCGCGATTTACAACCGCCTCGAGAAACGCGAGTCCAACCGAACCGAAAACACGGACAAGAGCTTCCAGGAATATTTGGTGGCTTACCTCCAGAAGAACTCGGCAGCCAAAAACTATCCCGCACGCATGCCCCCCGAATTAACCGAGGAGAAAAAGGAACTCGAAAAACTGCTCGCGTTGACTCCCGACGCAATCGCGCTCCCCGAAAAAGAGTACGATGCGGGCGTCGAGCTCTTTTTCGAAACCCAACGCGACTGGAAGGAAACCGTGAAGCAAGCGGAAAAGAAACTGGGCTGACTGGATGCTCCTCGCGCTCTTGTTGCTGGCTTCAAGCCTGGCACTCGGACTCGCCGCCGCTGCGCGCGTAACCGAAAAAAACCAACTTGCTTACGCGCTTCCCATCGCGCTCGCCGCGGGCGCTTGGATTGTCAACCTGGCTACGCTCGCCCTCGGATTCAACGAAACCGCGTTGTATGCTGCCGTCGCTGCGCAAACAATCCTCGCCGCCGTGCTTTATCGAAAAACAATTTTCAAACATGATAAAGCCGTGCTCTGCTTGCTCGCCGTCGGTTTGCTGGCGTTCGCCGGACTCGAGAATGCGCGCATGCACTACGATGCCGCGGGTAACCTCGCGGGCGTGCCCATTGACTTGGGTTTCCACACCGCGATAATCACCACGCTCGCGAACGGGAACCAACCGCCCGTGAACCCGTTCTACGACGGGCACCCCTTGAACTACTATTACTTCACGCACTCGTATTCCGCCGCGCTCCTGGTCGGCGGGTTGAACTTGGAAACCGCAGCCGCACTCCCGCCCGTGCTCGCGGGCGCCGCGTTCCTCGCCCTTGTTTACGAGTTCTGTCGCAAGCGATTCCCCAAGCGCGCCCCCGCCTCGCTTGCCGGCTTCGCGGTCCTCGCCTGCATTCTCATACTATTCAACGGCACGATGGCGTTTGAAAATCTAAATTATCCTTTTTTTCACAATCAACTGCGCGATTCTGGATTTCCATTTGAAAATATTTTAATTGACTTTTTTATAATAAATTTCAGTGCTGTTTTAGCATTAACTCTAGCCATAATTATTTTGAAACTTATTCTTGAAAAGAAAACAGAAGCAGTTTGGTTAACCTCGTTATTACCAATGATAAATCTTCCAACCTTCTTGATTTTGTTAATACCGAATTTGCTTGAAAAAATTAATATTAAAAAAATAATGCTACCCATTGGATTAGCCATCGTTCAAGTGGCAGTACTACTAATACAAAATGCTGAAAACTTCACACCCCACTTGCGTCTTGGATGGCTGTCGACTGAACAGAACTTCGCGTCAATCGCCGCATTCTGGCTCAACAACCTCGGACCCTACCTCGTACTCTCGTTCATCGGCTTGTACTGGCTCAAAAACAAGGACGCCAACCGAATGTGGCTCGCCCTCCTGCCACCCGTAATCCTCGCGAACATCTTCATTTTCACACCCTACGCGTGGGACAACTTCAAATTCTTCCTGATATTCTTCATCTACACCGCGATACTCTCCGCCTACGCGATAACCGAAATGTGGCGGCGAGGCGCGCCCTGGCGCATCCTCGCGGGCGCGCTGTTCGTCGTGATGACGCTCACGGGTTTCTTAAGCGTCGCGACGCTCTTGGAGAACTCGAATACTGCGATTTACACGGCGGCGGACTTGCGCGCGTGCGAATGGATCCAAGAGAATACGCCAAAGGACGCGGTTTTCTTGATTGATAACGAGATGCATTCGTGCCTGCCGGGAATCGCGGGGCGCCGCGTGTACTTGGGGTTCGGGGAATGGCTGACGAACCATGGGATAGATTATTCGCAGCAACTAGTGGAAAACGAGCGGATGCTTGCAGGAGATTGCGTGTTAATTAAGGAGAAAAATGTGAGGTATGCGTACTTCACGGCGAATGTGAAGCCAACCGAGGAACTTGAAGCGGAGTCAACGAGGATTTACGAAGATAACTCCCACGTGATTTTACAAATATGCGTTACGGAATAAGCATTCAAACACTACCGTTGTGGATTGTTTGGTGGCTTTGGCAATCGGGGCAGCCACACTTGACATCCGCTCTAGCATAGTAAACGCGGTTCCCAGACTGATTCTGGGTCGTCCAACCGTTCTTTGAGGCTTTAACGCCCTTCTGCTTTGCAATTTCCAAACCGCGTTCCTGTCGAGATTCCATTTCATTTCACCTTTGTTTCTATATAGAATAAGGTGTAAAGGAGATTTAACCCCCTCCATATAGTGGTTCGTTATAGAAACATATTTATATTAGTTCTATATAGAACACTTATGGCTAAAATCGCCGAGTATATTGTTAAAATCTATTCTTCTAAAGACAAAAAGAAGCTCAAAGCAGGTTTGAAGGAATACGAATACGGAACAATCAACATTAGAGACCCCGGACTAAAAGAACACATAGGGGAAACCGTAACCGTCAAAGTCGAAAAGGCGAGAAAATGAAAACTAAATTTGGATACTAGGGCTGCTAAATTGACTGTTAAAAGTTTAAAAAACGAAACGAAGAACACTAATACGCTTATTCCTAATCTTGCAAAAAACATAGACTACCTTAACACTCTACCTTCAAAAATAGCATCAATTTCAACCACCCACCGTTTGATTTTTGGCGATGCTAGAAACTTGTCTAAGATTGAAAATGAAACCGTACAATTAGTAGTAACCTCGCCACCATATTGGACTTTGAAAGAATACAACCAGATTGACGGTCAACTTGGGCACATCCAAGATTACGCTATATTTCTTGAAGAACTCGATAAAATATGGACCGAATGCTTTAGAGTGCTAATTCCGGGCGGTCGTCTGATCATAGTGGTTGGAGATGTTTGTTTAAGCAGAAAAAAACACGGTCGACACCAAGTTATTCCTCTTCATGCAGATATTCAGACCCGCTGTCGTAACATTGGTTTCGATAATCTTGCGTCAATTATTTGGCATAAGATTGCTAATGCAAAATATGAAGTCAAAGGTAATGGAAAAGGCTTTTTAGGTAAACCCTATGAACCAAACGCCATAATCAAGAATGATGTTGAATTCATTCTTATGGAGAGAAAGCCAGGTGGATATCGCAAACCAACTGATAAAACGAGACTACTTAGTCTTATTCCACAAGAAAAATACAAGATTTGGTTTACTCAAGTTTGGGAAGGAGTTCGTGGCGCGTCTACGAAGGTGCACCCTGCACCGTTTCCAGAAGAATTAGCAGATAGACTAATCCGAATGTATAGTTTTGTTGGTGATACTGTATTAGATCCATTCTTAGGAACGGGCACCACTACCGTAGCTGCACTTAAATCTGGCAGAAATAGTCTTGGCGTAGAACTTGATCCCAAATACCTCGAATTAGCAAAAAAACGGATTAATGCCACGATTTCTGAATCTAACGCAAATGCAACGTTGTTACTAGAATAGGCTTAGTTTTAAACGAGTTTGTTTTTCGTATTAGCATGCCTATAACCGGCGATAGTTGTATAGCCGAATACTTACAAACACATCAATATCACCCGCGTTCAGATGCGCATGGAAACGAATTGGCGCGACTTATTGTTAAAGACTTAATGGAAAACTGCAAAGTGTTTAGAGAAGCAGCTTTATCGAAGCGCATTGTATTCGAATTGAATTATACTATCGGAAATGGTTTTGATAGCTGGAATATGGATTTAGTGGTCGGACCCCCAGAAAACCTCAACAAAATAGAAAAAACAGATTTAAATATTTTTAGAGGAATACCGAAAGAAATTTGGTTGGCTATTGATGCTAAATCAATTATGACTGAGCATAAGAAAGCGAGAAGAAATCGACAACGAGACCTTAATTCACTACAAGATTTATTACATAGAAAGAATTCTAACACAATAGTAGCGGGAATCGTCGTAGTAAATATGTCCAAGAAATTTAAGTCTCCATTGAGGAACGGAGAGATAACTTTACATCCAAATGTAGAAAATACCATAACCGAAACAATAGAGATGCTAAAACAAAATTTAAAGCAAGGAAATAACGAAAATGGGCTTGAGGCGTTAGGGGTAATTGTGGTAGATCATACTAATTTAGTTGATGACCAAACTAAGCTAATTGCTACGCCCCCTGCGCCTTCTTCATCTGACCGAATATTCTATAAAAACTTCATAACCGAACTTTGTACTCTTTTTTCAGATAGACATGGGCAATAAGGAACAAGGGGCTACGCTACTTTTTTTTTAAATATGCGAAAACAATAAAAGATATATGCTTTTCTTAGCTTATTTGCGGAGGCAGTTGGCTCAGCAAGCTATTATTTAGATATGATGCGGTAACCAAGCCCGGTATACCTGCAAACGAATCAATCATTCCAATAACTTTGTCGGTAGTGGGGTTTATCACCGGACCCCCACTATTACCAAAAGTTACTGCCGCATCTTCTATAGCAAACGTTGGACTTAACGGCGTATTCCAAAAGTTTGAATTATTGTGAGCTATAGTCCCTACGTTAGCTACTTGTTCAAAAAGTCCATTTGGAGTCTGGGTTACGCCTAACGGATATCCAATAAACGCAATACGCATTCCTTTTGGAATTGAATAACTTTCTGATAAGGTCACGGCGGGCATGTTTACCGTTGCCTTAAGTATTATTACATCGGTGCCGATTTTTAATCTATAATCTTCAAATGAAAATCTGGTTCCATCGCGTTTAAACCCAGTTAAGTTCAAGTGAGTGAAATAAGACGTGGGTAAATCAACCATGTGAACCGCAGTAATCAAATAACCATCATTTCGTATGATAAAACCGGCGCCTAACGGAACTGGGCGACCTTGAGAATCAGTACCAAACAATTCTATTGTTGATTCAGATAAACTAGCAATAGATTGGGTTAATGCGGACTCGTTTTGAAGTTCGTTTACTGAATAATTTACGCTATTAATTTGTGTAACGAGTGCAGCCGTAGTATTCGTTTCTGCTTTCGTTGCTAATTGAAGTTGCATACCTTGAAAACCGGATTGTATTTGCCCGTTAAGCGAAAGATAAGCTCCCACTCCTAACGCCAAAACAACCAAAAATCCGGCTACTACCCACCCCGCGTTCATAACTAAAGTTGTTGGGTTATCTCGTATAATAATAACCACTTTTCCGTCAATTGACGGCATTTTGCGGGGTTTGTTTGGCTTGCTCATTTTAGCTCGCCCCCGGGACTTTTTGAGCAGTTTTCAGACATTTTTAGCAACTCCAACTTTTTTAGCAAAGCCACCTAAAGGAAAACCGTTAAATTCCCCACGTTTTTATGCTCAGAGGAGGGTGTTGCATTTTGAAGAAAATCTTTTTGCTGTTGACCGCGTGTTTCCTGTTGGCGGGTTGCATTGAAAGCGAACCGGAACCCTCGTGGGTTCCCGAAACCGGGGTTACGCCCTCGCCGGCAATCGAACCCACGCCGTCGCCTTCGCCAACGGCGAACGCCACGCCCTCGGTTTTACCGTCGCCCACCATTGCTGCGACGCCGTCGCCGAGCCCGTCGCCTTCACCCGAACCCAGCGAGATGCCCTCGTGCTCCATCACATTACAATCGCTTGGAACCGCGCAGAAACGCGTAATCGTCTCGTTCGTGAACATCCTGGAGAACGAAGCCGAAATACGGTGCTCACCCGTCTCGGCATGGCACGAATTCGATTTGAACGCCCAGAAAACAGGATACTACGACTGCCAGTACGTCCAAAACGCCACGTCGTTCACTTACACGGCGACCGCGCGCGCGGGAACCGTGGAATGCCAAGTCGCGATAATCATCGACGCGTCCTCTTACTCGTACGAATGGACGGTCACGCCCTCGAGCGACGCGTTCACGATTGAGAAAACCGTTGGCAACACCACGACGCGTTCGTACTCGCTCAACAACACGGGCACCGGAACGCTTGCGAGCGTTAACGCAACGTCCAGCCAAACTTGGGCAACGCTTTCCTCGATTTCGTCGAGCGTCTCGCCAGCGGCAGTTGGAAGCGCAGGATTCCTGTTCAACGCCGCAAGCTTGAGCGTTGGCACGCACACGGCTACGTTAACATTCTCGGCGGCTAACGCAGCGAACAAGACGGTTGCGGTAACGCTCACGGTTACGGAAACCGCCACACTCGTGCCGTCGTGCACCACCGCGTCCGCGAGCCCGGCAACCGTGAACACCACCGCGGGACCGAACACCTCGGTGATAACAATGAACTACCTTGGTTTCGCGGGAGTGTTAACGCCAGTATTCTCCTGCGGCTTCGGAATCGCGCCTGTTGGCGCCTGCGGGCTCACGCCCGCCGGCTCGTGCACCGCCACGTGCGATTACGCGGGCGCGCCCGTTGCGGCTTACGCTGCGACGAGCAGCTTGAACGGAACCGTGTGCTCGGGAAGCGTTGCGGTCACCGTACAGAATTGAACGCTTGAGAGAGTTCCACGAGCTCTTCCACGGTGAGCGAACGCACCTTGCGCTCCTTCAACGCGAGCGAGTCCGAGAAATCGGCTAGCTCGCCCTTGCTTTTGGAGAGTTGACGCTCCGAATGGCGCAGGGCGTTGCGCACGCTCTGGTTCTTGTGCTGGAACAAGGCGTTGACGAGGTTCGCGTCCACGGGTGCGGCTTCGTGGCGTTCGAGTTTCACGATGGCTGAATCCACGCGGGGCTTCGGGTCAAAGCACTCCGCAGGTACGAAACCGATTGTCTCCGCATCGGCGTAAGCGGCAGTCATCACGGTGAGCCGCGAGTATTCGCGCGAGTCCGGCAGAGCCGAAAGACGCTGCACGAACTCCTTTTGTAACATGAACACCGCCAGCGGGGTGCGGGACTCGAGGAAGCGGAACAACAGTGGGGACGACAGGTGGTAAGGTAGGTTTCCGTAGATTGCGTCAAAGCCATCGAAGGAATATTCGAGCGCGTCCCCGCGCATCACGGTCACGTTCTTGACTTTTGAAAAATCGCCCGCGAGCTTTTCAGCGAGTCGCGAGTCTATTTCAAGCGCGGTGACGTGCTTGGCGCGTTCCGCGAGCTCGCGAGTCAACGCCCCCGCACCAGCCCCGATTTCCAGCACGCGTTTGCCCTTCAGGGGGATTGCGTCCGCGATTAAACGGGCTATGGCTGGCGAATTCAGGAACACCTGACTCAAGCGCTTGTACTGGCGCACGGCTCTAGTACCCGTCTTCCTTCTTTATGGGCTTCGAGAAAAGGTAGTACTTCGCGTCCCCGCCGAGCTCGTGCTCGATGCGCTGGGCGATTAGATCCTCGATGCGTCCGAGGTGGGGGACGCGCGCGTGCACGTCCGCGAACGACTCGAACGGCTTCTTCTCGCGCTGCTCCAAGAGGACGGTGAGGTGCTTCTTGCCGACTGCAGGCAAGTGCTCGAGGGAGTGCGAACGGATGTTGATTGCCCCCGCGCGGTTCAGGAACTCCACGAAACGCGGCTCGCGCTCCTTCACTATGCGTAGGAGCTGGGTGCGGCACTCGTGCTGGGCTGCGTTAGTCAACTCGCGCCAGGTGATGCGCCCCTTGATGCGGTCGATTTTCGGGCGCTCGTCCTTGCCCACGTAAACGGTTTCGCCGGGCGAGAGCACCACGCCCAACTTAGGGGTGGCTTCGAGTAGGGTGAACTGCGCGTCGCCCAACAGCTGGACTACGGGCTCCTTGCGCGCCTCCGCGGACTTGCCGTATGGAAGGAAATCCAAAACCAGTGCCTGCTCTTCCCTGCCGAACATGTTCTTCTAACCCCTTAGTTTTCTTGTTTCCGGGAATAATAAGGCTTTCAGGCTTTCGAGGGCTTGAACTTTTTGATGAGCGCGGTGATTTCCTTCACCTGGTCCTCGGACACAGGATGCTCCGTCTCAACGCCGAGCACTACCTTGATTTCCGTGGGCTTGCCGGGCAGGATGTTCACGAGAAGCGCGATTTGCGCTTCCGTGAGGCAGTCGAGCGCCTTGAGTTGTTTCGCGAGGTCCTTCGCCTTCTTGACGGGCAGGTAAGAGAACTGCTGGAGGTAGTCGAGGGTGTTCTGCTGCTCGTAGCTGAGCTCGCCCTCCTTCTGGCGTTTCTCCATAATTTCGCGTGCCTCAGCGAGGCTTACGGGCTTTTCCTTCAACGACTGCATTTTTCATTCACCGTAAAACCGTCATGTGCAGGTTCGACAATATGAGGAGCTTGCGTTTGCCGCCGTCCATTACGACGACTTCGTAAGCCTTCCCGCGCTTCGCCTGGATGACGCCCACCTTGTTCTTGAACCGCAAGTTGCTCGGCCGCCCCTTCTGGCGGGACGGGTCCGGGGTGATGCGCACGCGGTCCCCTTCCTTGAGGACGCGCAGCTGGCGCGTGATGGACGCTTTCCCCAGGCTATTGAAATTCCTGCCGTGTTTCGAATAAACGCCTTTTGAACGCTTCAAGATAAACCACCTGCTAAAAACCGGTTGACGAAAAACATTTGCGCACGGGATTATTAAAACCTTGTCCCGCGCGTTTAAAAATACCTTTTTAAACCCCGTGGGGTAAAGTTTTTAAAGGCATTTGTGGGTGGTCGGTCGTATGGTAAAGAGCAAGGCTCCTAAGATGAACGTGAACTTCAAAGTCGAGAACATAGTCGCTAGCGCCGCGTTGGGCGTGGAACTCGACTTGTTCAACATCGCGATGCACCTGAACAACGTGGAATACGAGCCGGAACAGTTCCCGGGCGCCATAATGCGCCTCAAAGACATCGGCACCACGCTCCTCCTGTTCAAGAACGGGAAGGTAATCTGCTCGGGCGCGAAGAGCGAGGCCCAGATTGCGAAGAGCATCCGCAAGGCGTCCGAGATACTCAAGAAGTACGTTAAGAAGCCGGACGCGAAGAAGCCCGAAGTAAAGAAAACCGCGTGAGAAAGCGTTTTAAACCAGGGCGTCAACAGTACTAGCGGACAGCGGTCATAGGAGAGGGGCATACGCTCGTTCCCGTTCCGAACACGAAAGCAAAGCCCTCTTACGACTTCGCGAGTACTGTCTTATGACGGGAAAGCGGGTTGCTGCTGCCACTCTTTGAACTCCGAGCGCGAGCGCCGCTAAACCTACTTTCCGTATTTCTTCGAGAGGCGGTTGAGCTCCTTCAAAAGCGGCTTCCGCCAGTCGTCCTCCAACTGCGACTTAATCAGCTTAATCGTTGCTGCGTCTTGTTTTGAAGGATTCGTTTTTTCAAGCGACTTGCATTTCGACAGGATTTCGACGTCGATTGCAGTCGGCAACGGGTACTTCTTTGTCATAAACGAATGAACCGCGGATGGAATTAAACGGTTTGCCCGCCAATTCGGGCGGCTAAGTAAAACTTATTTAAACGGACTCGCGAGCGCCGCGAAGGTTAAAAAGCGCGCGCGGGTTAATGCTGACTTATGGTGGAGGGTTTGGATGACGCCATTACCTTGGGGTTCGGTTTGATAGCCGTGCTCATGTCCGCGCTCTTCTACTTGCAGACGCACAAGACGCACGCGGAGTACGACGATCGCTTCAAGGACTACGGCAAGCGGGCGGACGACTTCGACGAGCGCACCACCAAAATCCGCAAGCGCTCGAAACAGATTATGATACTGCAGTCCGCCAAGGCGGGAGTACGCGAGGCCGAGAAGCTCTTTTCGCGCGCGACTTCCCGGGCGTTGGCGAAAGTGAGCATGAAAGTGCGCAACATCAGGAGGAACAGGAAATGAGTTTCGGTGCAACATCGCTAGGATTGATTCTCGCAACGGTCGTCTTGTTCGTGCTCCTCGCGCGGACGACTTACCAGTACAAGAAGCAGACGCGCAAGCTCGGCAAGGGCGTCGAGGAAAAACTCTACGCGATAGAACGCAAGCTCTCCGCACTCGAGAAGGACTACGAGAAACTCCTCGGAGAAACAAACAAGAAGGTTGACCGCAAGTACCTCGAGAACCGCATCAACGGCTTGAGCGAGTTAATCGAACGACCTTGAAGTCGACTACCGTTTGAACGAGTAGCGGCGAGTAGGGACGCACCACGCGCTTCTTGATTATGCGGCACGAGTAACCCGCCTCGCGGCACTTCCTTTTCACGAGAGCCGAAGGCTCCGCGAACGGGTTCGCTGACGGGGCGAAACAATAAAAGTGTATTACGCAGTTCTTGCGCGCGCCCGCCAGTGCGACCTCCAGGAAATTCTCGCCGGTGTGCGGGAGCGGCATCGCGATGCGGTCCGCCCAACGCGCGTAATCGCGCGGCACCACGCGCCGCACGTCCCCACGCACCGCCTTCACCGTGCCCTTGAGCTTGTTCAACACAACGTTCTCCTTCAAGAGGCGCGCCGCGTGCGGGTTCAATTCAATCGCAACCACTTTGCACGCAACGCGCTTCGCTATTTCCAACGCGTACGGCCCGACACCCGCAAAAAGCACGAGGATGCGTTCGCCTTTCTTGGCGAGCGAGGCGATACGCAAGCGTTCGGTGGAGAGGCGGGGAGAAAAGTAGTCCTTCGCCAAATCAACGCGCATCACGCACTCGTTCTCCCGATACAACGCCTCGGTAGTGCGGCGGCCCGCGAGCCACTTCAGGCGGCGCACGCGGTACTCGCCGAGCATCGCGGAATCCTTGCGAAGCACAGTACGCACGCGTGTATTCGTCTCAAGAAGGGCGCGCGCGATTAGCTTTTCTTTCGCACGCAGTTCGGGGCGGATTTCAAGGATTGCGATATCGCCGACAACATCGAATGACGCCGAGAGCGCATCGAGTTCGCGCGCGTTCAACTCGCCGGACAGGATTTCGCGTAGGCTCCCCGCGTGCGGCTTCACTGCCTCGAAGCTGCACCGCACGAGGACTCCGGGAACGCGGCGTTTCACTGGGAAGTAAACGAATTCCTCGTCGCGCGAGGGGCGGTGCGAGGCATCCAACGCATCGGCTGCAATCAAGCGCGCCTTCGCCGCTTGTGCCTCGCGTTTGGGAACCTTCAAGCCGAGCATAATGGTTTTAATGATGGGGCGGTTAAATCGGTTTCTCATGGACTTCGTGGAAGAGTTCTTCGTTGCCCCGTTGCGCGAGCCGGGGGCTTACGCGCCTTACAACGCCGTGAACACGCTGGCTTACGCTGCGCTCGGGCTGGTTGCGGCATTCGTGCTTTACAAAATCCTCAAGGCGCGCGGGATGCGCATCGATTACTCGCTGTTCCTGTGCGTGCTCCCGTTCGTCGTCTTCGGAAGCGCGTTGCGCGTAATCCAGGACGCGGACTTGCTGCCGCGTTCGATTGACTTGTTTGGCGCCACGGTTTACCCGTTCGTCACGCCGGGAATCTACTTCGTGACTTTCGCTTTGCTCGTCGTTGCCTTCGCCGCGCTCGGCAAGAGCCGGACGAACGTGCAGTTGGCGGGCTGGACGCTCGCCCTGCTCCCGTTGGCCGCGCTCTTCCCGCATTTCGCGAACTTCCTGCACGCCGCCGCGATCGCGCTCCTCGCGTTCGCCGCACTCAAGGCGGGCGAGTGGCTCGGACGACGGGAGATGCTTGAGAAAGCCGCGTTGCTCGGGCAGGCGTTGGACGGCGCCGCGTCGTTCGTGGGCTTGAGCTTCGCACCTGCGGGAACCGCGTACTTCGAACAGCACGTTGTCGCCGGCGGCGTAATCGGCTTGCTCACGCCGTTCGGGTTCCTCCTACTCAAATTCGGGTTCGCGCTCGCGGTAATCGAGTTGTTGAAGCGCGAGGACCCCGAGGAAAAGGCGTTCGTGCTCGGGCTCGTCGCAATAATGGGTTTTGCCCCGGGGTTGCGGGACGCGTTGCGCATACTCGCGGGCGTCTGAGTTAAATACGGGTTTCACTCCGAAAAACTAGTGGCAACCGAACTCCTCGTGGCTAAGGTTGGCTTGTGCCTAGCCCTGGGTTTGGAAGCCGAACATTATTTCATCCACTTCAAGTTCAAGCTCCCGGAGTGGGAGCGCGCGATTTGCGCGCTCGCGTTCACTTTCGTAATCTTTTTATGACGCGGTTCGCCGCGGCGTCGGCGTCGCGGCACAACAGCACCACGCGGGATTCGGGTTGCTCGTCAGTCACCAGGTAGCCGGACGCGTCAGCGAATTCGCGGGCGAACGCGCGGACTTCGTCGTGGGAGAGCATCGCCTCCGCACCAAGGCGCGCGAGCGAGTAACCCACGTGCATGTATGACTTGCATTCCACGAAATCCGGCTTCGCAATGCGGCAGAGGCGAGCGTAACCCGCCGGGTCGAACGCATTCAAACCCTTCACGAGAGTGAGCCGGAGGGCTTTCCGCGTCTCGAGTGAAGGCAGGAGGGTGAGCGTCTCGTTCAACTTATCCCAGTTGTCCGGCGACACGGGCAGATTAATTTTTTCGTATACGTCCCGCGTGGGCGCGCACAGTGAAACATAAAGTTGGGTGGGCAACGCATCCTCGTCTGCCAGTCGTCGCAAAACGTCGGGGCGCGTACCGTTGGTTACGAGGAAAGTGGTATAGCCGCGCGCGCGGAACTCGCGAATCAACTCTGGGAGCCGCGGGTAAAGCGTGGGCTCGCCGTCCAGCGAAATCGCGGCTTGGTTCGGCTCCTGCGCCTCGAGCCACTTCCCCTTGTCGGCTTTCGCGTTGCCCTTGAAACCCGTGAGCAGCTTGCGTTGTCCTGCAACGCAGTCGTCGATTATCTTTCCCGGTTCGTCCGCGGCGAAACTGGCAGGCCAACCCTCTGAAAATAGCGTGGTGTCCCGCCAGCAGAAAACGCAGCGCTGGTTGCAGGCGGGCATCGCGGGCGTCATCTGGAGGCAGCGGTGCGACTCGATGCCGTAAAAACGCTGCTTGTAACACGAGCCGTTCCCGAGCAGGGCGCGCTTCGCCCAGAGACAGACCTTTACTGCCGAATGGTCCCCAGCGAAGCAATAGCCCGCGCGCTCGAGGCGGGGTTTTGCCGCGGCGTAACGCTCGGCGAATTCTTCAGCCATGCCTTTTCTTGCGGGAACGCGGAATAAATACGCGTTTGCTACTTTTTCGCGTCCTCGCTCATGTGCCCGACGGGCATCTCCACGAAACGCACGCTCTTGCCGTCCGTGGTGTAAATAACGCGTATCACGCCGGAAACGAGTTCCTTGGCATCCAACGCGTCCATGAATGCGAGCGTGGAATCGTCCTTCACGCCAATCGCGCCCTCGAACACCGCGTCCACCGGCTTGAAGCCCGCGTCCTCAACAGCCTTAATCGTCTTCAGAACCTCTTCCTTGATTTTCAATCGCTCACCTGTAAGCCAAAACATACGCAACATATTTAAATACCTAATCTGAAACAAGCTTTATCGTAATCGCGATTTTCAGGTGGTTGGTAACAATGGTGAAATACGTCATAGCGAAACAACTCGCAGGCAAGAAAATCATAACAACGGACGGCGAAGAGCTCGGTCGCGTAATCGACTTGTACTTCAACCCCGGCAACGGGAAACTCGAGAGCGTGCTCATTGAACCGAACCCTGAATCCACCCTGGCGGCGCGCAGCCGCACGAGTGCGGGCGGATTCATCACCATACCCTACGCAGCAGTCCTCGACGTCAAGGACGTCATGGTAGTGGACCGCCGCGAACTCGCGGAAACCTCCTCGATTTAGAGCGGTTCCAGGGTAAGTTTCCTTCCGTCCAGCTTGGCTTTCAACCCGTTAGCCTTGGCGAGCTCAGCCAACCCTTCCGAATCTTTGGCACGCGCCTTCTCGAGCAGTCCCTCAACCAAGTCCAGGTTCGAGGAAATCCAGTCGCCCCCAGCGCGCGCCTCGCCCGCGCGCGCCTCGAACGCCTCCGAGGCAGCGGCCTGCTGTTGCAACGCGAAAACCAGGCGCTTCGCGGGCTTTGACTCGACTGCGGCGCGCACGGGCGCGTTTGCGGAATAGAACGCATCCAATGCTTCGCCGAACGACTTGAATAAGCGCAACCCGGCTTCGGGGCGCGTCAATGCGAACGGCGCGAAACCCCCCTCGAACAGGCGGGGCGAGGGCTCGCGGGAAGGAAGCGCTTTGAGCGCTGCGACAAGCCTGTTTTTTTCCTCGGCGTTAAGCGTGGACGCGTCTACCTTCGAATCCAAGCCGGCTGCGGCGCACGCCTCCTCCAAATAGAAGGGTGGCAGCGCCACGCGCTTAGCGAGTCCCGAGGCGAGCGCGCCCTTGAATTCCACTTCACCAACAGTCGCCTGCTGGGGCGCCTTGCGATTCTGGGGCGGGACCAAGTATGCCTCGCCGCGCGCGATTTTGCGCGCGGAATACTCCCCGCGCTTGAAGGGCAATAGGATGACGTTGTTCGCGTCCAACGCCAGGGCGTTCCCGTTCTGGAAGAACTCGAACAACAACGAACCAGAACCGCCGAAGCGGAAGCGGATGATTCGGTCGAAATTCACCTGTTCCACGCTTTCGAGGCGCTTGCCTGCGAAATGCTTGCGCACGAACGAGGCAAAACCCGTGGGCAGCCGGGGCGACTCCGGGAAAGACGAGGCAGGATAACACCGTCCGTTCGCCACGTCGGCGAGGACGTTCACATTCGTATCGCGGGACTTGAAGCGTAAACGGAACAAGCCGGGCGACAGCTCGTAGAACTGCTCGAGGTGCGAGCCCGCTAGTGCCGAGAGTTCGGGCAATAGGAAGGCGTAATCGAGGTTGCCCATTTCACGCATGGTTAACTTTCGTTCGGGCGGGTTAAAAGAGCTTCACCCAAGCATTATAAATCGCTTGAGATATATGTCTGTTGTGAAACCAAAGCCGTTCGTGAAGGGGATTCTGGGTTTGCTGCTGCTAGTTGAGTTAAAGCAGGCTCCGCAGTCGGGGAAAGGGCTGGCGGAGCGCGTGAAGCGGTTGACTAACGGCAAGTGGACGCTGAGTTCGGGGACGCTTTACCCAACGCTGCGGCGCCTCGAGGCGCGGAAGTGCATCAAACCCGTGCTTGGCTGCGAAAATGGACGGCGTGAAATTAAATACACGCTGACAGTAAAGGGAGCGCGGGAAATAGAACGCGACCGGAGCGAAATGCTCGACCGTCTTCAGGAGGCGGCATCGGTGATGCTGCCGTTGACAATGAGAATCATGCACGAGTTCAGCGACTGCGAATTGGACGAAATGGCTGAAGAGATGCGGCGGTTCGACGCAGTCAGGCTGCGGGTGTTCGCGATGCCGCCGGAAAAAAGGCGGCAGTTGATAAAAACGGTTTTCAAGAAGATTGCGTTTAATGGCGGCGTGGAAGAATGAACGTGAAAAAGCCAATCATCAGCCTCAAAGGCGTGAAGAAAATCTACAACATGGGTGAGGTGGAGGTGCCCGCACTCGACGGAATCGACTTGGACATCTATCCCGGCGAATTCGTGGCGATAATGGGACCCTCGGGCAGCGGCAAGTCCACGCTCATGAACATGGTGGGCTGCCTGGACACGCCCACGTCGGGCGTCATCCGTTTGGACGGCATCAACATCGCCGAGTTGGATGAGAGCGCGCTCGCCCAGATCCGCGGAAAGAAAATCGGGTTCGTGTTCCAGAAGTTCAACCTCATCCCGGTGATGACTGCGCTCGAGAACGTGCGGCTGCCCTGCCTCTTCCACGAAGTGAGCGAAGAGGAGCGCGAGAAGAACGCGAAACGCCTTTTGGCGAAATTCGGGTTGAGCGAACGCGCCAACCACTTGCCGGGACAGTTGAGCGGCGGGGAACAACAACGCGTCGCAATTTGTAGGGCATTGATGATGAATCCGGGAGTCCTGCTCGCGGACGAACCCACCGGGAATTTGGACTCGAAGCGCGGCAAGGAAGTCATGGACCTGCTCTCGGAACTCAACAAAAAAGAAGGTAAAACCATAATACTCGTGACGCACGACGAAAACCTGGCGAAGCACGCCGAGCGAATCGTGCACTTGAAGGACGGATTGATTGAAAAAGGTGGTAGGAAATGAACGGAAAATTAGCATCGCTGTTGTTGCTCGCGGTCCTCGCGCTGCCCCTTGCGGCGGAAAGCGTGAGCGGGGGGTTACTCCAGGTACAGGCGCTCAAGTACGAGCCCTATCCCGCGGAGCCCGGCTCGTACACCGATTTGTGGCTGAGCGTGGCTAACAGCAAGAGCAGCGTCACCGCGGACAACGTGGAATGCCTGTTCACGGAAGGCTATCCGTTCAGCCTCGACTCCTCGGAGCCCGCCCTCAAGGTAATCGGGCAGCTGCGTCCGGGTTACGACGCGATAATAAAATACAAGGTGCGCATAAGCGAGAACGCAGTACCCGGCAACAACGAGTTCACTGTTTCCTGCACCTCAACGGGTTATCCCGCGGTCGAACTCAAGGACTACATTTACGTGCAGCCCCACGACGCCGTGCTCTCGGTGGCGAGCGTGAACAGCGTGGTGATGCTCCCGGGTGAAACCGCACTCGTGGAACTCACGCTCCAGAACCTGGAGGACGTCACCGTCAAGGACGTTTCCGTCAAGCTCGACTTGGAATCCACGAGCACGAAGTTCGCGCCCGTCGGGAGCACGGGCGAGAAGCGCCTCAAGCAGATTCCGGCGAACGGCGAGGAAACCGTGACGTTCACCGTGATAGCTTACCCGGACGCAACGCCCGGCGTGTACAAGATACCTTTGGAACTCGCGTACAGCGACTGGCTCGGCACTGCCTACGCCAAGAGCGAGGTAGTCACCATAACCGTGGATGCACCCGCCAAGCTCGAGGCGCGCCTTGAATCCAGCGAGGTTTACAAGAACGCCGCGCTCGGGCAGGTTACCATCGAGATAGTCAACCGGGGCTTGAGCGACGTCAAGTTCCTTTCGGTGCGCTTGCTTCCCGCCACAGGGTACACCGTGACTTCGGCGAGCGAAGCGTACGTGGGCGAACTCGCCTCGGACGACTCCACCAGCGTGGACTACGACTTGTACGTGAACAGCACCTCGAGCACGGCTCTGCTGGTGGAATTGAGTTACACGAACGCGTTCAACCGCGAGGTAACGGAAACCCAGAACGTAGTGCTGCCAGTGTACTCGCAAGCAGAAATCACGGCGCTCGGCTTGGAGCCCACCGCGCAAATCGGGCTCGGCGTGCTCCTGGTGGGCGGCGCGGTAATCCTCTACTTGGCATACCACGCCTACGGGAGGTTCAAGAAGAAGTGACCCGCTTCGCGGACTACGCGCGCCTCTCGTGGAACAACCTAATCCACCGGAGGACGCGCTCGCTCCTCACCATAGTTGGCATATTCATCGGCATCGCCGCGGTAGTCGCACTCATCAGCATAGGCGAGGGGCTCCAGAACGCGGTGGTCGGCGAATTCGAGAAGATGGGGAGCGACAAGATAACCGTGATGAGTGTGGCAGCCGGCGGAATACAATCCCCGTTCGCGGGCGAAATGTCCGGGAACCCGTTGACCGAGGACGACGTGCGGAACATAGCCAAGGTGCGGGGTGTGAAACTCGTGGGTGGCGCGCTCATGAAGAGCGGCGTCGTGAAGTACGGGAGCGAAACCGCGAGCTCGTTCGTGATGGGGATACCCACGGACACCACCCAGAAGATTTTCGAGGACATGCAGCAGGTTGAAGTCGCGCAAGGCAGGAAACTCAAGAACGGCGACTCCGGAAAAGTACTCGTGGGCAGCTATTTCGCTGACGGCTTGTTCAAACGCAAGGCGGGTGTGGGTGAGAAGATAACCATCAACGGACGCGACTACCAGATAGTCGGCGTGCTCGCGAGCATGGGCAACAAGATGGATGACTCGAGCGTAATCCTCACGGACGACGCCGCGCGCGACTTGTTCAACGAACCCGACGCGGTGTCCATGATTTACGCGCAGACGGACGCGAGCGCCGAACCCGCGCAAGTCGCCGAACGCATCGAGGAAAAATTGCGGAAAACGCGGCACGAGGAAGAGGGTTCGGAGACGTTCAGCGTTTCCACTTCCGAACAATTGCTCAGCAGCTTCAGCTCGATACTCGGCGTAGTCCAAGCGATGATAGTCGGAATAGCCGCGATTTCGCTCCTCGTGGGCGGAATCGGCATTATGAACACCATGTATACCTCGGTGCTAGAGCGCACCCGTGAAATCGGTATAATGAAGGCGATAGGCGCCCAGAACAACGACGTGCTCATGCTCTTCCTCCTCGAATCCGGCGCGCTCGGCGTGATAGGCGGCATCGTCGGCGTATTAATCGGGATGGGTTTGGGTAAAATCACCGAAATAATTGCGGCGCAAGCGCTCGGCTCGGGCTTGTTGAAGGCGTCGTTCGCCCCCGAGCTCATATTCGGCGCGTTGCTGTTCTCGTTCCTCATCGGGAGCCTGTCGGGCGCGTTGCCCGCGATGCAGGCCGCCAAGATGAAGCCCGTTGACTCGCTGCGTTACGAATAAAAGCAACCCGCGCCACGGTTAAACCGGGTGATTGCACTTGGTTTTTGGAAGAATGATGCAAAGGCGAGAAGCAAGACTAGAAACTTCAACTCAAATCAAAACATTCCAAAACCTAGTTGACGAAGCCAAAGCCGCAAAAACACACCCGATTTCCCACGCCATGCAAACGCGCGAACCCGGGACGGCGAGCACACTCCTTGAAGGTTACTCCGCTTGGCTCGCAAAAAAGGGCGAAACGAGAAAAATACGCGGCGATCCGCTGAACACCGCACTCAGGAGCGCCCGCGAGGCGTTGGATTTGGAAATCGAAGCGGGTTTGCCAGAAGGACACGAAATCGCCTGGCGAACCGCCATAAGCAGGATGGACGCAGCACAAACGCCACGCGGAAAGCCGGCGCAGTGGGGGACGACTGAAGGCATCGTCGAATCGGAATTAAAGCATTTCATCGAAACGAAGAAAACGAATTTGGCTTGGGTTGCCGGCGCGATTGGAGCGGCAAATAAAACACCTAAATTGCTGGACAAATGGTTCCGCGGGAAAGACGTGCCGCCCGAAGCAAAGGCACTACGGAAAAAAATCCGTGCCGCCAAGTCGGAATATACCCTCGAGTTCTGTCAACAGCTCGTTGGAGACCTGGAATTAATCCGAACGCAGTTGGCCCAGCATCACCAGACGGGACTGACAGCGTTGAAAAATTATTACACGTCGAAAAAGTAACCGGAACAATTCCACACACAATTTAGGCTTTGGCGTTCCTTCGTTACGAATAAAAAGCGCGCGAACCGATAAACAGTCATGGCAATCCAACGCAAGAAACCGGCGAACAACGGACAACCAATGCCCAAACGACAGCCTATAATCGGTTCGAGTGGTCAACTTGAAGAAGAACCGCTCACTTTAACCGGTCGCGCCCCGGCAAACTGGTCTCCGCCGAAAAGACAAATTGACACCCTAGAACTCACGCCAAAACAACGCGGAATGCAGACCGAACGCTTGTTGTTAGCCGAGGAACCGGAGAAACTCCCCGCATTAGTGCTTGAAAAACTTCGGGACGCCAGGCGCGCCCACTTGAAATGGGTTGCGGGTGCGAGTGGCGCGGTAGGCAAACCCGAATCGCTCAAGAACTGGCTGAACCCCAGCGAGGACATGCCCCCGGAAGCCCGCGCGCTGGTGCGTTACCGAGCGAATCTGACGCCCAAAAAAATTGAACTAATCAAAATTAGACTGGAAGAAATGAAAAACAGCATTGGTCGTCACCACGCCGCGGTGCAGGCAGCCCTGAAAGTAAAATACCCGCAGGAAACGCGAGGGAGCTTCACTGGAGAGAACCGTGCGAATTTCCTCGCGCACCCTAAGGTGTTCGCGGCGTTAACCGCCGAACGAAGGACGCCCGAACAAGAACGGTTCGTTGCGGGAATCCGAAACAAGTTGAAACCGCTGCACAGGAAACCGACTTGGACTGACGAGGAATACCAAAAAGCGAAGGCAAACCGGAAGCTGTTCGAACACGCGTTGTCCGGAACGATTGACGGCTTGCCCGCGAAAGAACGCGAAAACGCGGTTAACGCGATAATAAGCTGGTTGCGGACGAATTAAACCGCGAAAAAGCGAACGGATTGGAGTCGCGGTTCAGCGCATTACCTTGAGGGGAACCGCGGAGGCGTCGAACTCGAGCTTCGCGAGCGCCACGGGGCTCAAGTACTCGCTGCCCACATCAACCAGGGGAGGCGCGCCCATCGAGAGTTGGAGCGCGCGCGCACCTATGATGCGTGCGACTTCGTAAATCGTGAAATCTTTTGCCTTGGACATTTATCCGAACACCTATGACTAGATTAGAGCTCTTAACACCTTTAACAGGGACGGGCGCTTTAATAAGATTTTCGCGACCACGGGCTTGAAGTCCGAATCCAGGACCTTCAGCAAATCCGAGTCGCCTATCTCCTTGAATATGTGGTTGTAATCGTCATCCGAAAGCATCTCGATGACCTTGCGGAGCTTGAGGCGCTTGTCCTGTTTGCCGCCCTCCTTGGCGCGCCACTCCCGCTCGTAACGCGAGAGCACGGAAGCCGAGTAATCCTGCTTTCCGAACGCCTCAACTGCGGTGTCGGCGGCGATTTCGCCCGCCTCGATTGCGAGCGCGATGCCACCCCCGTGAATCGGGTCCACCTGGTGAGCGGCGGTTCCAATAACCATGAACCCGTCCTTCACGAACGAGTCGATGGGAGCGCCCACGCTTATCACGCCGCCTTTCACCTCAATCGGCTCCGCCTTGGCGAAGCGCGGATCGCGCGCGATGAATTCATCCAGCAGGCGCTTGGGGTCTGCACCCATCGAGCCGCCCACCCCGATGCCCACGTTAGCCACGTCATCCCCCTTGGGGAAAACCCAGACGTAGCCGCGCGGCGCAATCGCGTTCCCGAAATACAATTCTATGAAACGCCGGCACTCCACGTTAACCATTTCGTACTCGTAACAGGAGTCCACGTCGTACAGCGTCGAGACGGCTTTGAAACCCGCCTCGCGCGCCAGCTTCGCCTCCATTCCCTCTGCGGAGACAACAAGGGGCGCGCGCACTTCGAACGCCTCGCCATCGCGCAGCACGGAGACGCCCGCCGGCTTTCCGTGCGCGTCCTTCAACAATCCGGTTGCCATTGTCTTGGGGAGGAACTTGGCGCCCTTGCGTGCCGCCTCGATTGCGAGCTGTTTGTCGAAAATCTTGCGTTCCACCACGTAGCCGGTGGTCTCCTTGTTCTTCACCACGATTTCCCGCCCGTCCGGAGCGTAAACCGCAGCACCCTCGATTGCGTAGCCCACTCCGGGACCTATCTTGAAACCCAACTCGTCTATCCAATGTCCCCCTATGCCTTCCCCGCAGCGCACCGGGGAGCCGAGGTCCTTCTTCTTCTCTATTACGATTACCTTCAAGCCGCGCTTGCTCGCCACGCGGGCGAAACTCGAGCCCGCGGGTCCGCCTCCGATAACTACCGCATCGCAATCCATTTTAAAGCCTCAACGCCCGCGCCGGGCAGACTTTCACGCACGTCCCGCAGTTCACGCACTTCGCCGGGTCGCATTCAAGCTTGTTCTCCGTCAGCGTCAACGCGAGCACCGGGCACACGCTCACGCAACCCGCGCAGCCGATGCACTTCGAGAAATCAACTTTCACAGCCATGTGTTATCAGAAAGGAATACGCTTGAAAACATATAAAACGGTTACTGGAAAGCTTCGTAAGCCGAGTCGTCGAACTCGTACAGGCTCCGCACGAAACGCTTGTCCTGGAACGAGAAACCAGCCAAGAGCTCTTCGGGCGACTTCCCGGTCGCGTTCGCACCGCCCGACGGGTCGAGCAAAGCGCACGTTTCACCCCGCACAACTACCACCGGGTGCTTCAAGCCCTCCTCGAGTTCCACCACGCGCAACGATGCCTTCAAACCCATTGCCAAGAGCAGGGAGCACAGGAGCACCGCCTTGTCCATCACGTCTCCGCAGCCCAGCTCCATTACCTCGGAGGGGGAAAGCCAGACCGAGACGCTGATTTTCGAACGCAACAGCGGCAGCGACGCTACATAATCGAACGCGGCGACTGCAAAATCCTCGCCAACGGCGAGCTCGTTAGCCTTCCGGCGCACGCACTCGTCAGGGGAAACAATGCGCTTGAGTTCGGGAATGCTTTTCTCTTCCCCGAACGAGATGACCGAGGAATAGCGTTCGATTACGCGGCGGTAGTATTCCGCGCGGAGCGCATCCCAGCCCTCGACGCCCGCGGTCGAACACACCTTGCACTTTTTTTCAACGCCGGCGCGCTCTTCCCTGAGGCGGACCAGCAACTCCGACAAAACCATGCCAACCAACGAACCGACGCGAACAATAAAAAGCGCGCGGTTGTAATCGGTTCGCAATGAACATTGGTTTTTTGGGCGCAGCCGGCGAAGTCGGGCGCTCCTGCATACTCGTCGAGAACGGGCGCAAGAAAACCCTGCTTGACGCGGGCGTGAAATTCAAGGAAGGCGAAGCGTTCCCCCTGCTCGAGAACCGCCTCATACCCAAGCTCAACAACGTGGTATTGACGCACGCACACATGGATCACTCGGGCTACCTGCCCGCGTTGTACGCGCACGGCTACAAGGGGAAAGTCATGCTCACAAAGCCCACGCGCGACTTGACGCAAGTGCTCCTCGCGGACTACTTGCGCATAAGCCACGACGTGCCCTACGACCAGGCGCACGTGACGAAATACTTACAGCACTGCCAGATACTCGACTACGAACGCGAGCAGGCGGGCGTGTTGCTCCGCACCGCGGGGCACATACTCGGCAGCGCCACGGTTACGTTGAACGAGGGCGGGCACCGCATACTCTACACGGGCGACATCAACCTCCGCGACTCCCGCCTCCTCGAGGGAGCGAAGACGGATTACCGCGCGGACACGCTCATAATCGAGAGCACGTACGGAGCGGACGCGGACCGCCACCTGCCAACGAACGAGGCTACGCGCTACCTCGCGGAATCCATCAAGAAGACGTTCAAGAAAGGAGGGAAAGTCATCGTGCCCACGTTCGCCATAGGCCGCGGGCAGGAAGTGCTGTTCACCATCGAGAGCCAGATGCGCGCGAAAGCGATACCCAACTCGCCGATTTACATCGACGGGATGATTAACAAGATACTGAAAATCTACCGCAACAACTCCATCCACCTGAACAAGGAGATACAGCGCCGGATACTCACGAGCGACCAGGACCCGTTCAAGAGCGAACACTATCACGTGCCCGTCCGCAAGGACCGCGGCGACGTATTCCAGCACCACAAGGTAATCGTGCTCACCACGAGCGGGATGCTGAACGGCGGTCCGGTGCTCACCTACATAAAGAAGCTGGCGCCCTTCCCCCAGAACAAGATAATACTCGTGGGCTACCAAGCCGAAGGCACGCGCGGGCGCGAACTCCTCGCGGGCGCGGACGAACTAACCATAGACGACAGGAAAGTCCCGATAAACTGCGAGATTGACGAAGCCAAGTTCAGCGCGCACTCCGACCAGCACGAGTTACTCGAGCTCGTCAAACGCGTCAAGGGCCTCAAGCGCGTCTACATAGTGCACGGCGAGAAAGAGAAGAGCGAAGAGCTTGCTCGGGCAATACAGCGCCGCCATTCCAGCGTGCGCGTCGAGTTACCCAAACTCGGCGAAGAATTCAAGTTCAACTAGTGCCCTTTCCAAGCGACTCGTAACGCTTCTGCGCCGCAGGCGTCAAACACCACTTCACCCAGCGCACGTAACCCTTCCCCACGCGCTGCACGAGGTGCTGACCCTCTAGGAACGCGAGCACCTTACCCGTGAACTCGTTGTCGCGGGCGATTTCGCGCGCCACCGCACGCGTGGTCAACGGCAGAGGATAAGAGTCGTAGAGCACGGACAACGCCGACTCCGCGATGCGCTGGAAATTCACTTGGGAAATACAAGACATTCAACCACGAAACGCAGCAGAAAATATTAAACTTGCGCTAATGACGATTAAACGCCAAAACCGCGCGTAAGCCCTGTAAAAGCACTGCTAGGGCCTGAAAAACCAGCAAACCACAACCTGCAGCACACCAGTTCATTTCAAGCAGAACTACACCTAGGAAAACAAGGAAAAAATCAAAAAACCGGAAAAACCAAGTAAAACAAAACGAAAAATTCAGCAAAAAACCAAACACTAACTAGGTTTTTTCATTAACCGCGTTTTTTGGCTCATTTTGAAAACCGACAAATAGTGGAACAAACCGAATTCCTTAAAACTACCATTTTGGTGTTTTGAAGCCAAAAATAACAACCGAATGTGCGCATCCAGACCGGCAATAAACCGGGCAAAACACAACAAAACCGAACGAACACAAAATACCATAATAGTATAAACCGCACGCAGAAAAAAGTGTTCGGAACACCATTTAGATGTAGCGAAACTACGGTTTAAGCCAAAAAGCCGGTTTTTAACGCAGAAATTCGTTTTGAGCCCGACCCAGTGGCTGCTTTTTGTCCCTAAATACCATAGAAATGCAACGAAAGCACACCTGCGGACCGGAGCAAACGCCAGGCGTTCCCATCAAAACAGTGTTCTCAAAATACCCGCGCACCATAATGGTATGCTGCGCCTCGCGAAAATATTCAACAAAAAGCCGGTTTGCAAAACCAATGCTCAGGCGTACGTAAACGCCGCACAAAAAACAGTAAAAAAAGCCCGGCAAAAACGAAAAAGAACACAAAGGGGCGGTTCAACGCGGGATGAACTAAGCGCGGCTTTTCTTCAATCCGCTTAGGAAAGCCCGCTGTTTTTTGTTGTGTTGCGCCAAAACAAAGCCGATCGCCTCGTCCACACTCACGAAAAACCCGAGCCGGGCCTGGAGCTCGCCGGCCAGGATTGCCAAATCCCTATACGTTTCTCCCCGAACGCGAATAACCTTGTCCAAAACAATTTCACCACTATAACAAAGTATACAATAGCTATTTAATAGTTATTGTTACACGGTAAAAACGCGCTTGCCCGCGGCTCGGCTTTTTACCGGGCGCCCTCGGAATTTTCCAGTCCCAGAAAAACTGGGAAATGGGAAAAACGCCAAAAAACCACTGGAAAAAACCAGTGAAAACTGCTAAAAAAGGAAAAATCAAGTGGTTCAAGACAAAAAACGTGTTTGGTCCGGGGCTAAAACCGAATCCGGAAAACGAAAAATACCGCAACCCCCTGAAAAAATACCGTACGCCGTTGGCTTTGGATGAAAAAACGCTTTGAAAATGAAAAACCGGTTGGCGCGGCGGGCAATCAAACCGAATTTTGGTGCGAAAACGCGTTAAAACAAAAAACCGAGTGGGTACGCGGGTTTTTCGCATTGGAAACACTGCAAAAACGAAAAAACGGATTGGATCCGTGGTTTTTTGCCAGGAGGAAAACAAAAAACGCATTGAAAAAACAAAAACCGATTTGAAACAGGAAAAAACCGTTTGAAAAACGCGAAAAAACCGGCTTTTTTGAAAAACACGTGCGGGTGCGCGTTTTACGGGCGCGCATTAAAAAATCAAGCAGCGGAAAACAAGAAAGGGCTTTAAAAATGCAGGGTTTACGCAAGGAAGTTGTCGCGGTTGCGCGCGCCAAGGGCTTCGACGACTACACCCCCATCCAGAAAAAGGCCTCGCCCCGCATCCTCGCGGGGGAAAACCTGTTGGTCACTGCGCCCACGGGCTTCGGGAAAACCGAGGCAGCCATGCTCCCGGTGCTATCGCGCATGCTCGACTTTAAGGATAAAGGGCAGCTGGCAGGCATTTGCACGCTTTATATCACACCTTTAAAAAGCCTTAACCGGGACATGCTGGAGCGCCTGACGTTCTGGGGCAAGGTGCTCGGGTTCGGGGTTGCGGTGCGGCACGGGGACACCAAGCCGAGTGAGAGGCAGAAGCAGCGGGACGCTCCGCCGCACCTCTTGGTTACGACGCCGGAGACCCTGCAATCCCTGCTCGTTGCGCCCAAGCTCAAGGACGCGCTCGCGAACGTGCGGTTCGTAATCGTGGACGAGGTGCACGAGCTCGCGGACTCCGAGCGGGGCGTCCAGCTCGCGGCAGGGTTGGCGCGCCTGCGTCTCAAGGCGCCGGGATTCCAAATCATAGGCTTGAGCGCGACCGTGCGGAACAAGGAGGCGGTCGCGCGCTTCCTGGCGCCCGACTGCGGGGTGGCGGAGCAAGAGCTCGGACGCCTGCTGGACATCCGCGTCGAGCTTCCGGACGGCGGGCGTCCCGAGTTCAAGGAACTGGGGTTGCGCGACGAAAGCAAGGCAGCGCTTGGGTTGGTGGTCGACTCCATCGAATCCAGCAAGAGGACTCTTGTTTTCGTGAACACGCGCTTCACGGCTGAGAGCCTGGGACATTTGCTTTCACAGACGCGCGTCGCCAATCAAATTGCAGTGCATCATTCGAGCCTGGCAAAAGAGGCGCGTTTGGAGGCTGAGGAGGAGTTCAAGCGCGAGGCAAGCAGCCTCAAGGCGATCGTGTGCACTTCTTCGCTCGAACTGGGCATTGACATAGGCGCGGTGGACTTGGTGGTGCAGTTCAACTCGCCGCGCCAAGTGTCCCGGCTGGTGCAGCGCATAGGCCGGAGCGGGCACCGCAAGAACCTCGTGCCAAAAGGAGTGATAATCGCGGGCGGGGAGCTGGACTGCCTCGAGGCGCTCGTCTTGAGGGAGAAGGCGCTCGCCGGGGAAATCGAGGAAACCCGCATCCGCTCGAACGCCCTCGACGTTGCCGGACACCAGCTCGCCGGGCTCGCGTTGGATTACGGGAGCATCACGCTGGCGGACGCGCTCGGGATACTGCGCACGGCGAAGCCGTTCGAAACGCTTTCACCCGCTGCCCTCGAGGCAGTCGCGAGGCAGATGGCGCAGGCGAAGTGTTTCGCGTTCGACGGCGAACGCGTCACGGCGTCCAAGCGCACCCTGCTTTACTACTACGAGAATTTGGGCACCATACGCGACTCCAAGAAGCGTTGGATACGGGACGCGGTCACCCGCAAGAACGTGGGGTTGCTGGACGAGGCGTTCGTTTCGGAATATTTGCAGGAGGGCGTCACGTTCATTACGCGCGGGAAAGCCTGGCGGGTGATAAGCGCGGAAGAGGAAATCCAAGTCGAACCCTCTTCGGACTTGACCGCCGCGATTCCCGAATGGGTGGGTGAAGAGATACCGGTGACCGCGGAAGTCGCGACCGCGGTTGAGGACGCGTTCGCCCGCCTCCCGGAATGCGACGCGAAGCTGGGGAAAAAACTCGCGGCGTACGCCAAGGAACAGGCGGGCTTCTTCACACCCTCGAGGGAAAAGTGCTTTGTGGAGGGCGGGGACCGCTGGACGGTGGTGCACTCGTTCTGGGGCTCGAAGGCGAACGAGGCGCTTGCGCGCGCGCTGGCGTTCCACTTCGCGTTGACGCGCCGCGAGTCGGTGCGCACGAAAGCCGGGGCGTACGGCGTGCTCCTCGAGTTCGACAAACACAAACCAGCGGCGGACGTGTGCGCGGCGCTCGACGTTCTCAAAAAGGGGCGCGACGCCCGGACGCTCCTGGAAACGCGCCTCCCGGATACGCGCATCTACCGCCGCAAGCTCATAGGCGTCGCCAAGGCAATGGGGCTCGTCTCGAAAACCGCGGACCTGCAGGAGTTCGGCTTGGCGCGCCTGGCGCGCGCCTTCAAGGGGACGCCCGCGGAGAGCGAGGCGCTTGCGGAAGTGTGGTTCGACGAGCTCGACGCGGACGGGATGGAGGCGGCGTTGCGGAGGACGCGTTTTGAAACCGTCCCGTTCCGCGAGTCAGCTTCCCCGCTTGCCGCGGAGTTCTTCGATTACGGTTCGTTCAGCGAACTCATCGTGCCCGGCGCTCCCTCGGAGAAGCTCGTGCAGGCGTTCCGCGACAACCTACTCGAGAAACGCGAGGGGCTGTACTGCCAGTACTGCGGGAAAACGCACACGCTTTCCCTGGGTGAGGCACCCGAAGAATTGCGTTGCCCGTACTGCAAGTCCAGCCAGCTCACCCGCAAGCGTTACAAGGCCGTGCTCGAAAAGCGCAAGGCGCGCCGCAAACTAACCGAAGAGGAAACAAAGGAATTGAATGACGCCTACCGTTCCGCGAACCTGCTTTCGGTGAACGGGCGCCGCGCGCTGCACGCGTTGAACACTTTCGGCGTTGGCCCCGAGACCGCCGCGCGCCTCCTGGGCCGGGCACCCTCGGATGACGCGGGATTCTACGGGGCGCTCCTCGAGGCGCAGAAGAATTTCATCAAGACCCGTCGCTTTTGGCGGGTTTGACTTCCTCGAGAAAAACATATTCTTCGGGGGAAGGCGGCGCGCGCTCCTCGAACACCGGCTCTTTCGCTTCCACGACGCGGGGTTTCTTCATTTCACAACTATCCTCGGCTTCGCGGGCTTGACGGGAGCATAAAGCGCGTCCGGGTTCGAGAGGAAGTACGCTGCGGCCTCCTTGTTCAGCGGGTCCGCGGGGTTCGGGTTCGCGAGCAAATGGCGAAGGCTCTTCACGAGTGCGAGCACGGTCTGGTTCTCAGCCCAGTCGTTCAAGAGCTGGATGCACACCTTGCCATCCGCCTCGCGGATGTTAGGGTGGAAAATGGGGGTGAGCCAGGTTACGTCGATGCCGCCGGGATAGGGGTAGCCGCGCAGGAGCTCGATTTTCACGCTGTGGCTGTCGCGCTGGAAGATGCGTCCGGACTCGCGGTAGAGTGCCGGACCCTTCAGGCTCACCACGTACTCGGTGAGCTCGGCGTTGGATTCGAAGCGCTCCCCGCTCTCCTGCAATTCCTCGAACTCGCTTTCGAGGCGGCGGCGCCAAATCGGTTCGGGAAGGGAAGACAAAACGCAGACCTCTTGTTTTGGCGGTTAAACCCTAACCGCCCGTCGGGTCGGGCAAGAGCGTGAGCTGGTCCCCTTCCTTTACGCCCGCGTCCGCGAGGGTGAGCTCGGGGTCGAGTATCTGATTGTTCTTGGAGGCGAGGACGAACCGGTCCTTGAGTTTCAGGTTCTCGGTGAGGACCTCGAGCACGGAGGCGACCGTAAAGCCGGCTTCGACCGCGACAACGATTTCCTTTCCGGACGTGCTTTGTATTATCGTGATATTGAATTCAACCATGTGTGCATCGCCCCCTTGGCGGTTTATTATTAAATCAAGGGTATAAATGTTTTCGGTATGGCGGACGAAGACGGGTTCACTGAAATCGGTTTCCCCGAAGGGGCGGACAACGAAGCGGGCAAGGACGCGGACAAGCCCGCGGAAGCAGTGAGGAAGCCGCGCATCCTCGAGCCGGCCCCGAGCAAGCCCGCAATCGTTTCGGTAACCCGCCCAACCGAAATGCCCGAAGTCGCGAGGCACTGGGCAACGCGGGACATCGAACCCATGGAACGCATACCCGCGCCCGCGCAGCTCGAGGGCGAATCGCGGGAGGCGCTCGTGGAGAACGCGTTGCGTTTGCACGAGGCGCGCGAAGCAGAGAAACCCAAGGGTTTTCTCTCAAGGTTGAAGGGCGCATTTTTCAAGTGACTTGACATGTTCGAGGTTTACTTTGACGCGGAGGCAATGGCTGCAGCCGTACGCGAGTTCGAAGCCGCAGCCGGGCGCGGACGCGAGGGAATCGGGTTCTTCCTAGGGAAGGTTTACTCCTGGCAGGGCGGCTTGTTCGTGCGCGCAACCGAATTCGTTACCGGTGAAAGCGACGCCACCGCGGTATCGGTGCGGTTCGCGGAGGGCGCGTTTGCGGGAATCGCGGGCGCGCGGGGGGACGACTTGATAGCGATTTGGGCGCACTCGCATCCGGATTACGGCTGCTTCATGTCCGAACGCGATTTGGAGACGCACGAGAATTATTTCGCTAACGACTACAATTACGCACTCGTGGTGGACCCGGTGCGGCGCGAGAAGAAGCTGTTCAAGGTGCGGGACGGGAAATGCCTCGAGGCATCGTTCGCAGTAGTGGAGAAGAAGTAAAATGGCTAAACCGAAACTCAAGGCGTTCGACAAGGCGGTCTTTGACGTAATCCGCGCGGGAGTCTACCGCACCGAGCACATCGCCTCGAAACTCCACGTGGACGAAGCGGCGCTCAAAGTGCGTTTGGGCGAACTCGCAGTTGCGGGTCTCGTCGTGGTGGATGGGGAGGGTGTGCGCCTGGGAATCGAGGGGTTCAACGCCTATCCCGCGGCGAAGAAGCGCGCGAAGAAAACAAAGGAAAACGAAAACTCGGCAATCGTTCAATTGAAAACCGAGCCAGCTGTTGCGTCGGTTGAACCAGCGAAAACCGAGTCCATCAAACCTGCACCAGTTGCGTTAAAACCAATTGAACCCGAGGCGTTGCCCGCGCCGGTTACCATGAGCGACTTGCACGAACTCCTCAAACTCGGGGCGCCCACGGGAAGCGCGCGGCAGCCGAACGCGCAGAAAGAAGAGCCGCCGCTGGTGAAGACCGAGGCGCGTCCGTTGACTAAGGGCGGAGACGAAGTTTGCGAGTTGTGCAAGGGGCGCTTCGCGCTCGCGGTGAAAGGCAAGGGGCACCCCAAGTTCGGGCACTGCTTCTGCGGGGCAGCCTACCACAAGGACTGCTACGAGGCACTCATTAACGACACGAAGAAGTGCGTGCGTTGCGGGCGCAAGCTCGAATTATACCTGGACCGCCGGAGCGAGGAAGCCGTGCACGCCATCCGCGGCGTGTTCGACTGAAGCAAATTAAACATGCACGGGGCAGCCCTTGCGCTTCGGGATTCCGTAGAGCGTGAAGCGCGCGTTCAACCCGTCGTAGTAAAGCGATTTCCCGGCGAACGACTCGCGCCCGTGCACGAGCTTGGCGAACTCCGTGGACTGTATGCCCGCGATTACGCTCGTGGTGGATGGGAGCGCGGGCATCTTGGGGTCCAGGAAGTCGAGCGCGTCCCCAGTGCACGCGTACTTCTTCCAGAGGAGCTTGTAGTCGCGGCGGCTCAAGGCGCATTCGAAGCACGACGACGGAGCGTTCACCACGCTCACCCGCCCGTTGAACCCGGTGGTGCCGCCGTCGATGACGGGCGCCTTAGCGTAGCACTGCGCGTTCAAGTGGAGGCGCGCCCCCACGTTGTCCAGACAGCCGAACGCGTAGTCCGCCGAGGAAAAAACCGCCTCGTCCAAGTGCTCCACCCGCTTGAGGATGACGCGCACGCGGGCGTCCGGGTTAATGCGCGTCGCCTCGCGGGCGATTACCTCGGCTTTCTTTCGCCCCACGTCGGCGTGCGTGAAGAAGCAGCAGCGGTTCAGGTTCGCCGTGACTATTTCGTCGTAGTCCACGAGCGTGATTTCGCGGACGCCGAACTGGAGGAGGTTCTTGACGAGTTCGTTGCCGAGCGCGCCCGCGCCAACTACCAGGCAGCGCGCCTTCGAGACCGCGTCCTGGTTCCAACCGTCCACGCGCTTTTGGCGGTCGTACGCGTCGTCGTCTATTCCCATTGGTTTTATTTATCGCGGCGGGTTTTATTTGAGTTATGCCTGTTGTCGTTTACTCCAAAAGCACCAAACGGTTTTCGATTAGCGTTTGCGGTATACGAAATCAACGCCGCCTTTGCGGGATTCTCGAACGGCCGGTTCTAATCCAAAGGCACTGATTTCATGAAGGGCTAGCTTCGAATCCACCAAAAGGTATCCTTTTGGCGCTACTGCGGCTGCAATGGAAGATAAGATTGCTTCGCGTTGTGTTTCGGAGGTATAATGACGGAGCACGTTTAACGAAACCACGAGGTTGGGCTGACCGCGCCCCACGGGCAACTCGCGGAGGGCGTTCCCCTTGTAGAAACTTATTTTTTCGAGCACGCTTGGCGGCGGGGTTATGGAAACAATCCGGATGGGGTTGCCGTCGACCATGCGCTTCACGTAAGGAATGCGCACGCGTTTCACGGATGGGAAAAAATTGTGGAGATAAAGGGTATAACTTGGAAAAGCTGTTTTGATTAGTTCGTGTGCGAGCACGGGCTGGGTTTTCTCGGGATGCTGGTACGCATAATCGATGACGCTCACACGGTAATCTGCACCAACGTTTTCGAGTTGGTTCGCGACTTCGAATGGTTCGGGTGGAAGGTGTTGCCCGCGCAATATTTCGGAATTGGGCGCCCCGCAACCGATTATGAGTGCGTTCACCTTTTCATTCCTAGCGAATAATCGGGAAATCATACTCAAGAGTAAGTAACTCCTGCCGAAGCGAGTGTGCGTCGACGTCAGCTTGCCGTCGTACAACGCCATGTGTTCGCGCCAGGCGATTGCCGCAGCATACTTTTCGGGGCCAGGCATGCTGGGGCGCGCCTTACGCATTTGCACAGCCATGCGACTTTTATTGAAGCCCGAATTTAAAGTTGTTATGCCCACGATAGTTTACTCGGAGAAGGATGCTGCGGGAAGCAACATCGCGCGCTTCCTGAACTGCAAGGCGGTGCACCTCAAGGAAGAGCTCGTGGACTGCAGCCGCGACTTCGGCTCGGACTTGGTGTTGTTCGCCTCGCGCCACGCGAGCGTTTCGGGTGCGCCCTGCCTCGCCGTGCACTGCACGGGAAACTGGGGCGCCGCTGGAAAAGGCGGGGCGCCGAGGACGCTTTCGCTGGCAAGCGCACGCGCCTCGAAGTGCGCGCTCGACTGGCTCAAGGCACACCCACTCAAGGGTTTCGACGTATTCCTGGAAGCAACCCACCACGGGCCGACCCACTTGTCCGCACCCTCGCTGTTCATAGAGGCGGGGAGCACGCCGAAAGAATGGGCGAATGAGGCGGCAGCCAAGCGCGTAGCCGAGTGCATTGAATTCGTGCGCGACAACTGGACTTCCACGACGGGGACGGTGGCGTTGGGTTTCGGGGGCGGGCACTACTGCCCGGCGTTCAACTCCCTCAACTACGCGTTCTCGCACATTGCCGCGAAATACGCTCTCGAAAGCGTGGACGAAATCATGCTGCGCCAGGCAATTGAAAAAACCGTGGAACCCGTGGAGTGCGCGGTAATCGACTGGAAGGGCTGCCGCGCCGCGGAACGCGAACGCGTAACGAAGGCGTGTGCTGCGAACGGCTTGGACATCGTGCGCGTTTAGTAGTCGTAAAGTTTGCGCTGCTTGAGCACCACGCTGCGCGCGAGGTACTGCGCGAGTGGACGCTTGAGGCGCGTGGAAACATCGGCGAGCGCCTCGTTCAACGACTGAAATGAGCGGGCGGGTTTCTCGAATGCCTTGCGCACGCTTTCTCTGACCTGCCAGACACCGACCGGCAGGCGGTAGCCCTCGTAAATCTCGCGGAAGACAATGGCGCGCGCCTGTTTCCCGAGGCGGGCGAGTCCCTCGGCAACCGCAAGCCGTCCGGCGTAATAGCCGCCGCCTTCCTCATCCGCGTAATCGCTCCGTCCCCCGTAGGGTTCGTACTCGTGGGCTACCGCGCTCTCGCCGGGGGACCAGAGCGAACCCTGCCACCACGCTTCGAACTGCTCGAACTCCCAAGGACCCGGAAGCAGGAGTATTTCGTAGTGGTTGTAGAGGTATTCGTTCGAGTACACGAGGTAGTCGCCGACCATTGGAGAATCCTTTACTTTCGTTAGGTGCTCGTCGCCCACCATGCGGTCGGTTGCGGTAATCGCCCAACGCGTGGGCACCAGTTTTTTCTCGGCGCCGAGGATGCCCGCGCTCAACAGTTTCTGGAGGTAGTAGTATTCGAAGCCGCCCGCAAGCAGCTCGGAAACCGCCGCGCGCGCCTTCACTTTCTCTTCCGCGAGCTCGTCCACCTTAGAGGGCACGCACGGGTTCGTAGTCAAACGCAGGGAATCCATTTCCCCCGAGGGGCCGACCGGCTGCATCACGTCCGAGAAATTCACGTGGAGGGAGGGCTCGCGTGCGAAGTGCGCCTCCATTCCCACGGTTTTCACGGACATCGCTGCGTCCCGCAGTTCCCCGAGCGAGAACGGGTCGCGCACGCTCGCGGTCTTGGTGCCGCGCACGAGCCCCTCGCGCGAGGCGATTATTCCGTCGAAATCCATCCCGTAAAGCTTGGAAGGATCGTCCACGGTTGCGGGGGAAACCGAAATCAGGGGCCCCGCGAAAACACGCGGGTAGCCGTGCCAGCCCACGAACATGTTCGGGGGGCTGTCGCCCGCGACGTCGCGCCCCAAACGGAAACCCGAGGCAACGCGCGACTTCTCGAGGATGGGGCATTTAGCCAACCCGCAGAGCAGGCGGCCTTTGCATTGCAGGCACGACACCATTTGGGAACGCAGGGCTTTGCACAAGACAAAATAAAACCTTGCCGAACCAAGCATGTCTTTTACGGCATCTCTTACAACCCATAAATGTCGCTTAAACACCACTTACGGCTGTGTGGAGGCGTCTTTTATAAGAGACGAATGGCACATAAGTGCAGCTTACGAAAGCAGAAAGCCTTTTATATGCCTCGGATGTTGTTTTTGACGTATGGTGGAAGTGTTCGAAGCTCGCGTGAAGCTTTTGCAGGAGCTGGGTTGGAGTGAGAACCCGTTCGTGAAGGACTTGCGCGCAAGCGACCGCGACTCATTCTTGAAGTATTACTGCCCGTTCGAGGGCGCGAAGATTCTCGAGCGCCTGGCGTTCGAGTCGAAAGCATGCCTGTTGTTCGGGCCCAAGGGCGTTGGAAAAACGTCCGCGCTCTATTACGTGAGTTACGGTTTGCCGGAATCCGAGTTCGATTGCGTTTTCCTGAAGGAGCCGCCGAAGTCGCTTGATGATTTAGCCGAGGCGTTCAACTGCAAGCCGTCGGAGAACTGGATTTCGCGGCTGCTCGGCGGGAAGCCAGCGAAGGTTACCCGGAAGGGGCTCGCGGATTGCCTGAAACGCAGGAGCAAGAAAATCGTGTTGTTCGTGGACGAGGCGCACCTGGTTGAGGATAAGTCCATGTACATGGAGTTCAAGTATCTGTTGGACGACGTGCCGCGCCTGCGCATGGTTTTCTCCGCGTTGGGAAAAGCGGATTTTCCGGACTCGCTCCTCCAGCTAGTTGGCGAATCGAACTGTTTCCAGCGCCGCGAATTCTCCGAACAGGAGATGCGGCGCATCATCGAGCACCGCATCGCCGCGGTGGGCGGCAAGGGCTTGAAGCCGTTCCCGGACGCGTTCCTCTCGGACGCGCTCAAGGGGCAGAATCTCCTGTCGCCGCGTTATGTTTTCGACGAGTTGAACGCTTTCCTCGCGAAGCTCGCGTTGGGGAAGAGCGAGTGGAAGGGTGCGGTGGAATACGCGGACAACCCTATAATCCAGAGCGCCATCCGGGGCGCGCGGGGCGAGACGCTCGCAAAGGGGAACGCTGCGTGGTGGAACCAGTTGAGTCCGTCCCAACGCCAGATTCTCGAGTTGCTCGTGCGCAAGGGCGAGGGCGTTGTTTTGAGCGACATACGCAAGGAAACGGGTTTGAGCCAGAACACCGCTTTCAACGCGCTCTACCAGTTGCGCGGGGACGACAAGGCGGAGTTGAAGCGCAAGCCGGGCGTGCCGTTCCCGCTCGTGCGCGTGGAAGCGCAGATGGTGGGCGGGCGCAAGAGGAATGTTTACGTTGCGGTGGAAAAGGTCCGCAACTTGTTCACGTTGCATTAGAGGTGGGGTTCAAAATGAATGAAAGCGTTTGTGAGGTTCTATCAAAGCTGTCCGGCTCGCGGACCGCGTACAAGTTCGTGTCCGTGGGGGGCGAAACGCGCCTCGCAGTGGACGGCTTGATGGGCTCGCTTACCCGCCGCGGTGTTTGAATGGCTAAGGGACTTTCGCTGTTGGACATGGACGCGCTCTTGAGGAGCGCGGGCGCCCAGCGGGTGGGCGAGGACGCGAGCAGGAAGCTGTGCGAGATACTCGAGGACTCGGCCGAAGAGATAGTTTCACGGGCGCGCGTGTACGCCTTCCACGCGGGACGCAGCGAGATAACGCGCGAGGACGTGCTCCTTGCGGTGGAATTCTAGCGCAGTTCGAGCTGTATTTCTATTACTTCGCGCGCCTTCTTGAGGAACGCCGCCTCGGCCTCGCGCGTTTCAGGATAGCTTCCGCCTGCAGCCACGCTGTGACCGCCACCCCCGCCGTCCGAGGCAACACCCGCCTTGCGGAGCGCCTCACCCAAGTCAAGCCCTTTCTTGGCGAGCCAGACCGTGCCGCGCGCGGAAACCTTGACCGTGCCTTTGTCCGAGCTCAACGCGAGCACGGGCTTGGTGCGCGGGATTATGCCCGAAGAGAGGAAGGCGCTTGCAACCACGCCGATTATCTTGTCGCTTATCACGCCGCGTCCGTCCACGAGGTAGAATGCGCCCGCATCCATCCAGTTTTCGGAAGCGTAACGCACGCCCGCCTTCACCGCCTCCAGGTATTCGCGGAGGATGGCGCGCCCGCTTTCAAGCGCGCCCGGTGCCTTGAGGCAGACGTTGATTCCCAATTCCGGGCTGTTGTTCCTGCCGCACGCGTTCAAGAGCGCGGCGTAATCCTGGGCATCGCTGAGTTCGGTGCCATTCTCCTCCAACGGAAAAGAATACGCCTGGCTCGCCAGCGACTTCACCGCGTCCTCGGCAACCGAACGCGAGAGGCAGTGCTGGACGAGCGCGGCCGCGAGGCGGCGGCGTTCGGGGGGCTCGAGGTCCGGATACTTGAGGGGACTGCTTCCGCGGGAAAGATTAAAGCGGTTCGCGGTGAGGAACTGCGCGGAAGCGCGCTCGTCACCCGTCAAGCCGGGGAGCACGGGTTGGGTGCAGTCCGCGAGGAGCGCGGGGAGGGGCTTGAACGACTTGCCCGCGATGCCGAGCTCGATTGAAGTGGAAACCCAATTGCGTTGGGAAGCATAGTCGTAGAGTTCGGCATTGAGCCCGGTGAACCCCCCCACATCCTGCATGTCGCCCACCGCACCCACGAGCCCGAGTTCAGCGATTTCCGGCTTCTCCAAGTGCTTGAAGCAAAAGAACGCACCCGTGGACGCGCTCGCGTCCCTGGCGCCGTCGTAACCGTGCTCGTGCGGGTTGAAATGCAACGCGAGCGCGCTCTTCGCGGGCGGGTGGTGGTCAATTACCGCCACGCTTGCGTCCAACTCGGCGAGAAGGTCGGCGCGCCCCGAACCCAGGTCAACGAATACGAGTTCTTGCTCTCCCGCGAACGCGCGGATTGCGTGCGCCTCAAGCGGCTTGCTCGCGAACGTCCGCGTCTTCTTGCCGAGCGACGCGCGGGCGAAGCACACTATCGCGGCGGCACTCAAGCCGTCCGCGTCGTAGTGGTGGACGAGCAAGGGGTCGCGGAAGCCGAGCACCGCATTTCCCACTTTGGTCGCGGAATCCTGAAAGTCCATTCAGTGCTTTGGCACGCAGCGGAAATAAAGCTTTCCGCAGCTCAGTCAAGGACTTCGATTTTGCCGAACTTGCCGAGCGTGAGCTGGGGCTTGTCCTGCCAAGTGTTGACGTAGCCGTTCGTTATCTTGACGCGGTCGCCTTCCTTGACTTTCTCTATGTTGTCGTTCCAGAGCACGAGCGTAATTGTGCCCGAGTCGTCGCGGAGCGTGACGTTGGCAACGCGGAGGTTGCGTCCCATCTTGTTGATTTCGCGGGGCGCCTCAACGCCGACTATCTCGGCTTCGAGTTCCACGTTACCGATTCCGGGGGAGAGTTCGCTTATCTTCAATTCACATCACCGAATGCTCTTTTTATAAGCAGCAATTGGTTAATACGGTTTAACGGTTAAAAACCTTGCGGGGTGCAATTCGACTTGAGTTCGTTGAAGGATCTGCTTAGGGAATTGAGCGCGCTGCACGCGCCAACGGGACGCGAGGAAGCGGTCGCGGACTATCTCGCGAAGAAATTCGAGAAGAACGGCTTCAAAGTAGAGCGCGACGTGCTCGGCAACGTAATCGCCCGCAAGGGGAAAGGCAAGAAGGTGCTCGTTGCGGCGCACATGGATGAGGTGGGCTTGAGCGTGGTCGGGATAACCGACACGGGCCTGCTGCGCTTCGCCAAGATAGGCGGGTTATACGACGGCTCGCTGGGCACCAAACTCGTGCGCGTGCACTCCCAGAAGAAGGCGATACCGGGCGTCATCGGGATAAAATCGCCGCACCTCATGAAGGAAGAGGAAATCAAGTCGCTCCAGAAGAGCGAAGACCTGTTCATTGACGTCGGCGCGGAAACCAAGAAGGAAGCCGCGGATATGGGCATCCGCCCGGGGACGCGCGTGACGTTCGAAGCCACATTCGAGGAGCTCGCGAACGATAAGGTGGCGGGCAAGGCGTTCGACAACCGCGCGGGCTGCGCGATTCTAGTCAAGCTAGCGGAAGAGGCGGCGCACCCGGGCTGCGAGTTGTGCCTTGTGGGCACGGTGCGCGAAGAGACGGGCTTGTGGGGCGCGGGCGCAAGCGTGTTCGGCATCCAGCCCGACTTGGCGGTTGCAGTCGACGTGAGCCTTGCCGCGGGCACTCCCGACGTGCTGGTGGAACGCGTGCCGGTGCTGCTCGGAGGCGGACCCTCGATTGGAGTCATCGAGGCAGGGGGACGCGGGCTCATAATGGACGAGAAGCTCGTGGACTGGATTGAGAAGCTCGCGAAACGCAACGGGATAAAATACCAGCTCGAGGTATCCGAGGGCGGGTGCACGGACGCCTCGCGCATGCAGTACTCGCGCACGGGTTTCCTTGCCGCGAGCATCGGGGTGCCCGCGAGGTACATCCATTCCACTTGCGAGGTTCTCTCGCTGAAGGACCTCCACGAGACAACTCGCCTGTTCAAGGTGCTGCTCGCGAACTTCAAGGAATACAAATGAGCCGGTTAGCCAAGCTCCAGCGCACGCTCGGTCGCGGCCAGGCCCTTCTCCTCGGCTCGCTTGGCGCGTTCGACGCGAACACATACTACTACTTCGGCTACGAGGACTTCGGCGCGTTCCTAGTTACGCGCGACGGAACGCACGCGTTCACGCGCGAACCGTTTGACGCGGCGAATTGGACGAAAATGGATTGCTTTACGCGGAAACAACTACCCGCGTTCCTCAAGGAAAACAAGATCCGCACGCTGTTGTTCGACGAACAGTCGAGCATCGCACCCGCCGCACTCAAGCTCGCTGGCAAGGCGCGGCTCGAGGCGTTCGGCTCGAAACTCTCGGAAATGCGCCTGGTGAAGGAACCTGGCGAGACGGCGTTGATGCGCAAGGCGCAGTCCCTGACAAAGGCGTGCGTTGCAACCTGCCTCGAACGCGGGGCGTACGGGAAGACGGACAACCAGCTTGCCGGCGAACTGGAAAAAGAGGCGCGCGAACGCGGGGCTGCGTTGAACTCGTTCGAGCCAATCGTGCTCGTGAACGAGGAGGCGCGCAAGCCGCACGGCGAACCCTCGGGACGCCGCATCAAGCGCGGCGACCTCGTGTTAATCGACGTGGGCGCCACGTTCAAACGCTATCACGGCGACTATTCTACTACTTTTTACGAGGGACGGGACGAACGCATACGCGACGCGTTGTCCGCGACCGCGGAGGCAAAGCGCGCTGCCGAACGTCTCGCGAAGCCGGGCGCCACGGGAAAACGCCTTGAAGAGGCGGCGCTGGCGGTGCTCGAGGAACGCGGGTTCGGAAAAGAGTCATTCAAAGCCGCCGGATTGTCGTTAGGACACCACATCGGGCTCCAAGTGCACGAGGGCAAGCGCTTCGCGGACACCCGCCTCGCACGGGGGATGGCGTTCACAATCGAACCCGGCGTGTACGCGCAGGCGTTCGGCGTGCGTTTCGAAGACATTAAATTCCTCTAGCCCGCAAAAACTACTCATGACTCGGCTAGCCATAATCGACGCCGAAATCTGTAACCCGTTGAAGTGCGCGCGCGAGTGCGTGAACAACTGCCCGGTGAACAAGATGCGCAAGGAGTGCGTCTCAATCCCCGAGGAAGGCAAGGCGCGCGCCCGCATCGACGAACGCCTGTGCACGGGTTGCGGGATTTGCGTGAAGAAGTGCCCGTTCCACGCTATAAGCGTGATAAACCTAGCTGCGCCCGTGGAAGACAAGCTGGTTTACTCGTACGGCGACAACGCGTTCAAGCTCTATGGCGTGGCGTTGCCGCGCAAGGGCGTGCTCGCGATAATCGGGGAGAACGGCTGCGGCAAAAGCACGAACGTGAAGCTCCTTTCGGGGGAGTTGAAGCCGCAGAAGTTCCCTAGCGTCGAGTCGCGCGACTATTTCTCGCGTTCGCGCACGCTCTCGGTGAAGCCGCAGGAGTTGAACGCGCGCAACGTCACGGCGACCGTGGGCGAGGTGCTCGGGAAGGCCGACGAAACCGGACGCTTGGCAGAGCTGCGCGCGTTGCTCGACTTGGATTTGATTGGAACACGCAAGCTAAGCGAGTTGAGCGGCGGGGAACTCCAACGCGTGGTGCTCGCAGCCGCGCTCTCGAAGAAGGCGGAGGCGTACGTTCTTGATGAACCGTTGGCGTTCCTCGACTATGTCTACCGCATACGCTTGATTGACTACGTGAAGCGCGTCTTCGCCGAGGAGCGCGTGATGCTGGTGGACCACGACATCGCCTTGCTCTCTTACCTATGCGATTATTCGTGCCTGTTGTACGGGCATCCGGGCGCGTACGGGATTGTATCGCAGGAGTACGCCACCGACCGCGGGATAAACATGTTCCTCGCGGGGTTCATCGACCCGGAGAACGTGCGCTTCCGCGACTCCGCGTTGGCGTACAAGCAGTACGCGCCCGAGGAAAAACGGGAGACGGCGTTCGTGTTGCCGGCGTTGCGCGTGGAGCTCGGCGCGTTCAGCGTCGAGAACCCGTTGCCGATTACTCTGAAGAAAGGCGAAGTCATAGGCATCGCGGGACCGAACGGAATCGGAAAATCCACGCTTTGCAAACGCGTGCACGATTCTTCCGATGGAGCCTCGTCGTTCAAACCCCAGCTGCTCGAGCGCGGCGACGGCATCGCCGGGGCGCTCCTCGAGAAGAAGAACCCGTTCGACGAATCGTACATCCGCCAGATGGGGCTCCAGCGTCTTGAGTATTACCCGATTGCCTCGCTGAGCGGGGGCGAACTCCAGAAACTCCGCGTGTTCGAGTGCCTCGCACCCAACGACAGGAAAATATTCATCCTCGACGAGCCCACGAACATGATGGATGTGAGCGGGCGCATCGTGCTCTCGAAACTGTTGCGCGAGAAGGCGAACCAGGGGTGCGCGGTGCTCGTGGTGGACCACGACCTTGAATTCTTATTGAACGCAGTGGACCGTCTCATCGTGATGGACGGCGAACCCGCCAAGCGCGGTTCGGTGAAAGGGGTTTACTCGAAGGACGAGGGCGCGCGCCTGCTCCTCGGGAAGTTCGACTTGAGTTACCGCCGCGACCATGCCTCGAACCGCTTGAAGCTCAACAAGCAGGGAAGCGTGAAGGACCGCGAGCTCAAGGACAGCGGCACCTTCGTGGAATAAACCGCGTTCCACCGTAACGATAATTAAAGCTTGACGCGTTCGCGTATTATGCCCGCGAAACCCGGGGAGTCGCCTGCCACGCGCGGGATTCCCTCGAAGCGCAGCCTCTGGTTCGATTACGGGCAGCTCCCGATGTCGCTTGGCGCGCGCTGGGAGCCCGAGGATTTCCTGAAGCTCGTTTTTCCGCCGCAATACCAGGCGGTGCAATACGAAATCGCATTGAAACTCCTGCACTTCCTCAGCGAACGCGAGGAGGCGGACGGGGACGCGCTCGCAACGTGGATGGAGAAGGAGGGCGTGGCGAATTCAACGCTCCGCAACCTAGTCATTCCCAAACTCGTGCGCACTGGGATGGTGGCGCGCGAACGCAGAAACCCGACCGGGCAGGACGACCGCGACAAGAGGCACGCGATGGTGTTGAAGGCGAGCAACCGTTTCGGCGAGGCGTTCAAGCACGTTGGCAGCGAGTGGACTTCGCTCGTCGAGACGTGGCGCGTGAAGCGCAGGAAAGAGCGAGGGTGATTTACATTGAAGAAGAACACCGCGGACTTTTTTTACGAGGCGGGCTGCCTCAAGCTGGTGCCTCGGAGCGGCTGGCTGCTGACTGGAATAAAAGCGCCGGAGAGCGTTGCCGAGCACTCCTGGCGGGCTACGCTTCTCGCGTTCGTGCTCGCGCGTTTGGAGGGCGCGGACGCGGAGAAAATCGCGGTTGCCGCGGCATTCCACGACTTGCATGAAACCCGGATTCAGGACCGGCACCACGTAAGCCAAGCGTGCTTCAAGACCCCGCGCGACGCCAAGGAACGCGTGGAAAGCGAACAGCAGGCCTTGTTGCCCGCGTCTGCGCGCCCCGCGCAATTGAGCGACCGCGAGAAAATCATCGTGAGGGACGCGGACTTGCTGGAGTGCGCGTTCCAAGCCCGCGAGTACGAGGCAATCGGTTACAAGGAGGCGCGCGACTGGTACGCGCGCGTCGGGAAAGTGTTGAAGACCGCTTCTGCTCGGCGGTTGCACGCGGAAATGCTGCACACTCAACCGGCAAACTGGTGGAAGGGGCTCAAGACGAAAATTTCAAGCGAAATCAAAAGAAGCGAGTAAGGCGCGCACGCGCTTCTTCTTTGCGGGAGTGGCGCGCACTAGTATCATTCCCTTGAGGGGCTGCCCGTACGCCACGATTGCGTTGTCCGGGGACAATAATATGCAGGGCAGCGCGAGCAAGTCCTCTTCGCCGCGCACGAACACCGTGGCGGGCGCGGAGGCGAACGCTTTTTTCAATACGCGCACCGCGCGCGAGGAAATCGTGCCCGCCGGGTTCGCAGTCCTGAAGTCCGGCGTTTTCGTAAACGGCGCGACAGGACGCCTGCGTATCTTGGCGTCGAACACCGAAACGTCGGGCGCAAAGCGCGCGAGCTTGCGCGACGTCTCGTCCCCGACGGCCACGAGGAACGCTGGGCGCTTTTTCAGCGCTCGACAGGCACCCAGGGGTTTGCGAGCCTCGCCGCGCAGCTCTTCGGGAAGAACCAGGTCGCGTTGGAAGGGGCGCGCGCTCGTTTTGCTGGGCATTCGGTTCGCCGGTTTCAAACGGTTATCGCTGCCACCGGGCACTCGGCCGCGGCTTGCTTTATTTTCGCTTCCGGGTCGCCTTTCGGGTCCTTGACGCGGGCCGCGCCTTCGAACAACTCGAAGGTCTTCGGGCAGAGTTGCGTGCAGTGCCCACATCCGATGCACGTATCGCGGTTGACTGAAACCAAAACCATCACCGCGAGTATGAACGGCGCGTAAATAAAAAGCCTTTCGCAGTTTCAAACCGTCCAATAGAAGAAGAACAGGAGCCCGGCGATCGCCCAAAGGTATTCCTCGTTCAACGTCGAGAACCCTTTTGCCCCGAGGAAATTCTCGAGAATGGTGTGGAGCACCGAGAGGATTGCTACGAAAACGCCTTCAATGAAACGGAAAACCGAGGAAATCACTGGGAGCGCCTCGGAAGGGGGAGGAGTTCGCCGCACGAGAGGCAGATGCGCTCCTTGTGCTTGTAGTCAAGCTTGAATTGGGTGCCGTTGCACTTCGGGCAAACGGCGTTGGAACCCGAGGAGTGGAATTCACGCCAGGATTCCTTGCCGCCCGTAAGGTTCTCCTTGCGCGTGAGCGCGCTCGCCTGCGCCGCGATCTCGTCCTCGTGCGTGGCGACCCGCGTGGTTAAGCTTTGCCCGTGGCAGCGCGGGCACTCGAATACCGCAGCTTCGCTGATGAAGGAATACCGGCACGCTTGACACACGCACTTTTTCTTCATTACAAATGTTTTGGGCGGGAAAGTATAAAAACCGCTTTCAAGCGAGCAAACTCGAGCCGGTCATTTCCTTGGGCTTCGGCAAACCGAGCACTTCGAGCACGGTGGGCGCAACGTCCGCAAGCCCGCCGCGCGCCTTGAGCTTGCGTTTCACGAACTCGGGTGCGTTGGAAACGAACGAGAACGGCACCGGGTTCACGGTGTGGCTCGTTTCCCATTTGCTCGACTTGTCCTCGGCGTTCCCGTGGTCCGCGAAAACGAAAACGGAATATCCGTGCGCGAGCCCGGCCTCGACCAGGCGTCCGGTGCACTTGTCCACGGTTTCGATTGCGCGCACGGTTGCCGCACGCACGCCCGTGTGCCCGACCATGTCGCAGTTAACGAGATTGACCACGACGAGCGCGTAATTGTTCGCAAGGCGGGCAATCGCCTTGTCGGTTACCTGGCGCGCGCTCATTTCGGGAGCCAAGTCGTAAGTCGCGACTTTCGGGGACGGCACAAGCACGTGCTCTTCGCCCGTGAAAGGCGTTTCGCGCTGGCAGTTGAAGAAGAAAGTGACGTGCGCGTACTTTTCGGTCTCGCTTATGCGCAACTGCTTGAGCCCGCGCGCGGCGAGCACCTTACCCAGTGTGTGGCTGACGGACTGCTCGGGAAACGCAACGGAGGCATTCATCGGCGAATAATACTGCGTCATCCCGACGTAGTGCACGCGGGGGACGCGACTGCGCTTCCAACCGTCGAACTTTTTCTCAACGACGGCTTGCGTGAACTGGCGGGGGCGGTCGGTGCGGAAGTTCCAGAACACCACGGAGTCGTTATCCTTGAAACCCACGTAGCCCGTGCGGCGCGAGGGCACTAGGAATTCGTCGGTTTCGCCCGCGGCGTGCCTTTTTTTCACGAAAGCGAGCGCGTCCGTGAATTCGGGCGCACTGCCTTTGACAATGCAATCGTATGCCTTGCGGGTGCGTTCCCAGCGCTTGTCCCGGTCCATTGTGTAATAGCGCCCGGAGAGCGAGGCGATTTCCCCGAAGCCGAGCAACTTGAGGCGCGTCTTTAGCGCAACAAGGTGTTTTTCCGAGGCGGTTACGGGCGCGTCGCGCCCGTCGGTTATCACGTGGATGAAAACATTGTGCATTTTGCGGCGCTTGCACAGTTCGAGCAACGCGTAGAGGTGATTCCGGTGGCTGTGCACACCCTCGGTTTGAAGCAAGCCGACGAGGTGCACCGCCGCGCCGCGCGCCTTCGCTTCGTCAATTGCCTTGACGAGCGCGGGGTTCGAATAGAATTCTCCCGACGCGATTGAAGCGTTTATGCGTTCGAGCGACTGGAACACCGCGCGCCCCGAACCGATTGCCATGTGCCCGACTTCCGAGTTACCCTGGTAGCCCGCGGGCACGCCCACCGCCTCACCCGAAGCATCGAGTAGGCAGTGCGGGCATAAGCACCAGAGTGCGTCTTGAACGGGCGTGCGCGCGCCGGCTATGAGGTTGCCTGCGCCGCCTTTCCGGTAGCCCCAGCCGTCGCGTATCACGAGGATTACTCCGTTCACAAGCCGCGTTCCTCCAACCGCATGAGCTGGTTGAATTTCGCGGTGCGCTCGCTCCTGCAGGGCGCGCCGAGCTTGATGTACTCGGAGCCGATGCCCGTGGCGAAGTCCGCGAGAAACACGTCCTCGGTTTCGCCCGAACGGTGCGACACCATGGTGGTCCAGTCCGCGTGCCGCGCCGTTTTCACGGCATCGATTGCCTCGGTTACCGAACCGATTTGGTTGACTTTCACAAGGAGACAGTTGCACGACTTGCTTTCTATAGCCCTGCGTATGCGCTTGGGATTGGTGACTACGAGGTCGTCGCCGACCACGGTGAACTTCGCCTTGCGCGTCAACTCCGCGAACGACTCGAAGTCGTCCTCGGCGAACGGATCCTCCATCAACTCGAAATCGTAGGTCTTCGCCCAATCCAGGTAGTAGTCCACGAGTTCGCCGCCCGAGTACGGTTTGTCGAGCACGTATTTCCCGTTCTCGTAAAAGTTGCTCGCGGCCGCGTCGATGCCGAGGCGCACTTTCTTCGCGTAACCGAGTTCCTCGATTGCGCGCGTCACGAGCTCGAGGGGCTCGCGGTTGTCCGCGATTTGCGGGGCGAAACCGCCCTCGTCGCCCACGTTCGTGGCGCCGGAACCGTATTTCTTCTTGAGTATCGCCTTGAGCTGGTGGTACACTTCCGAGACCAGGCGCACGCGTTCGCGCGTGGACTTCTCGCCTTTCGGGATAATCATGTACTCTTGGATGCGGAGGGCGTTCCCGGCGTGCGCGCCGCCGTTCACCACGTTCGAGGCAGGGCAGGGTAACGTGGGCGCGCGTCCTGAAATTTCGGAAAGGTATTTGTAGAGGGGTTCGTTGCGTGCGTCCGCCGAGGCGCGCGAGAGCGCCATGCTCGCGGCGAGTATCGCGTTCGCTCCGAGCTTGGACTTGTTCTCGGTGCCGTCCGCTGCGAGAAGGAGCGCGTCGAGCGACTGGCTGGGCTCCTTGCCCACGAGGAGCGGGGCAAGGGTGCGGTTGACGTTCGCAACTGCCTTGAGCACGCCTTTGCCGTGATAGCGTTTGCCTCCGTCCCGGAGTTCGAGTGCCTCGTGGGTGCCTGTGGAGGCGCCGCTGGGCACTATCGCCGAGAAAATTTTACCGTTTGCTTGTACTTCGCATTCCACCGTGGGATTCCCGCGGGAGTCAAGGACCTCGCGTGCGAGGACTTTCGTTATCAAACAACACACCCCTTACTTCCAGTATTAAATACATTCAAATTAAAAAACGAATGGCATGATACTCGCACACGCAGATATACTCGAGGCAGTGGCTAATGGGCGGATTAGGATTACCCCGTTCGATTCGAAGCTCGTTGGCGCTTGTTCGGTTGACTTTACGCTTGGCGAAGAATTCCGGGTTTTCAAGCACGAAGATGAAGTGAAGCTTACGGGTGGATTGGACTACCTGTTGCAAACCAAGGCGAAGCGCTGCCCGCGCGGCTACCTGCTGAAACCGGGCGAACTGGTTTTGGGCGTTACGCACGAACGCCTGACGCTTGCGACTGATTTGACTGGTTCGATTCAAGGTAGGAGTAGGATAGCTAGGATGGGTGTAATGGTTCATGTCAGTTCGAGTTTGATTCAACCAGGAGTAGACAACAAACAGGTTTTGGAGATAGTGAACCTCTCACCGAACCCCGTGCTCCTTACTCCGGGCGTTGCAATTTGCCAAGTGGTGTTCAGCGAGTTGAAGAGCAAGTCCGCGTACAAGGGTGCGTTCGCCAAGCAAACAGCACCATAGTTGTTTTAACTTAAAGAAACAGTTTGATTCAGGTGAAAAAATGCCGCAGTTACATCCGGAAGTCGTTCGGGTATTAGAAAAAGGAATTACTACCACCGAAGTGCCATCAAAAAGCATCTGGGCCAGACCGCCCGTTCGCATTTCAACAGCGAGTCCTCGGGACGCCGATAGAAAAATAATTCAAAATTGGGCAGATCACAAGCTCGCGTTGAAAAAAGCACTGGAAACCGGCGAATTAAATCCGATTGCAAAACAATACTTGAAGAACGAATTCAGCCGCCTTAACGTACAACCCAAAACCGAACAAAGCAGGGAAATTCTGGCGGTTTTGGAAGCCGCACTTAACCCGCGTTGACTCGTTTTCGGGCGGCCTACCACTCGAACGCTTTTTAAACTCAAAGAAACTGATTGTTTCAGGTGAAAAAATGGTTTTCCATCCTGAAGTTAAACGAATCTTAAAAAATCAAATGTCCGCTGCCGAAGATAATATTGTTAGAGCCAAATTAGAGGGTGCGCACATATCACAAAACGCTAAATTTATTACCGAATGGGAAACGGTTCGTGCGGGTTTACAAGAAGCAATTAGAACCGGGCAAATAAATGAGCACGCGAAACACGCAATTAACCGTGAAATTGGTGTACTTAATGATGATATGGCTAGAAGTGAATTACAATTAGCCAAACCGCCAGCTATTTACGCGCCAGCCACGGTGACTAAGGTTTCAACAAAAGAATATATGGCGCGCATGAAATTTGCAGTTGCTGATAGTCGCGCCAAATTAAATATTTTGAAAGCAGCCCTTGGTCAATAATAATCAAACTAACCGCCGCGGTTGTATTTACACCAAACCAGCAACTGCCTTTTTCGCCCGGCAGGCGACTAGGTTTGAAAACGCGAAGGACTTTAAAGTAATACTTGATTAGTGGAAGTGAGGGGGGTCTCCACTGTCTCACGAACGCCAAAAAGCAACGAGCCGCGCGCGCCTCACGCTCGACGCCGACGTCCGCGGACGCGTAGCGTCCGGGCAGTTCACCTTGTTCGATTTCGTGGACGCCGCGTTCCCGTTCTCGCGTTCCAAGAAGCAGGACGCCTTGCGGGTGCTTGAGGCGCTCAAAACCGGCCCGAAAACGTTCAAGGAGCTCCAGGAAGGGCTCGGTTTGGGGAAAAGCGCGCTTTTCTATCTCCTAGTTGCCCTGTCGGCTGCGGGGCTCGTAGTCAAGCCCGAGGGCAAAGGCAAGCCGTACGCCCTCAACGCCGCATTCTCGGAGGAACTCGCGGCTTTTGCGGAGTGGTGGCGGGTTTGGCTCCGCCTGTGAAACGTTTTTATTGGCGCGCCCGCTAAACGCTGGGTATGGCTTTCCTGGATTTGTTTGGAAAGAAGCCCGCCTCCGACGCGTCGGCAGGGGTTTACGCGGTGGACTACCGCGTTCACCCGTTGCGTTTGCGCGCGCACTCGCCGGATTACGCTAAGCTCGACTTGACGGTTACGAACGTACAGGCGCACGAGGCGCTCACTTCGGTTGTTTTCATGGTGCCCAAGGGGCTCGGCTTTGAACAAAGTTGTTTGAGCCAGCAGCGCGAGATTCGTTTGGGTCCGATGGCGCCTGGCGAACGCCGCAAGATTACGTTGAATATTTGGGCGGGGCAACGCACCCAACCCGGGCTTTACCCGGTCGCTTTGTTCGCCTTGTCGCATTACCTGGATTACGGTCACGTGTTGAACGAGTCAAAACACAAATTCGCCATCCGCGTGGCTTGAAGCATAGCATTAAAAAAGCGCACACAGAGTTTGTTGTAAAGGAGGTTTGTAGAGATGAGCTTGAAGGTTTCCCAGTTGATTGGAATGGACATTTACACGGACAACGCCCAGTACCTGGGCAAGGTCTATGACGTGATAATCGACTTGCAGAAGGGCGAGATAGTGCGTCTCACGCTCGAACCCATCCGCGCGTCGAGCAAGGACGAGGCGAAGCGCGTTTTCAAGGAGAAGACCATCATGTTCCGTTCGGTCAAGGCAGTCGAGAACATCGTGATTGCTTCGAATACTCCGCCCGTGGACGACGAGCCCATGGACGAACCCGAACCCAAGCGCACGCCGTACTCCTTCAAGTACCGCTCGGCTTCCCCGTTCAAGAAGTAAACGCGTTTCCAAACTTTTTCTAGTTTTTTAGCACAAGGGAGCGCGAGCTCGCGAAAGGAAAAATAGCGGGGACAGGATTTGAACCTGCGGTCTCCGGGTTATGAGCCCAGCGGGCACTCCTGGCTACCCTACCCCGCTAAGGAGTCGAAGGAATCATTTGGACGGGCGAGTTTATTTAGCTTTTCAACTCGGCGTTCGAGAGCAGCGCGTTGAGGGCGCCCATCTCGTCCTCGAGTTCGTGTATGCGTTTCGCGTTGTCCTCGAAGGCGAGTTTGCTCCCGCACGTGCACTTGAAGCTCCGGTCCACGGCGTCCTCGAAGCCCAGGCGCAGGCAGCCCTTGCGGCAGGAATAGAATTGCCTTCCGCGCTCGGAGGCGAGTGAGTCCACGAGTTCGCGTTGGCGGCGCGCCTTCGCGGACAGGAAGTTCTTCATGGTGCGGTCCATGTTGAATTGCCAGGTGTAAGTGAACCAGCCCGTAGTCATGTTCTTCTCGCGGTTGTATTCCACGATTCCGTGCTTGTGGAGCTGGTTGAGCACGTGGCGCACCTCGGAGACCTTGAAGCCAGTCTGCTCCTCGATGCGCTCGTCGGTCGCGCCCTCACCCAGGGACTTCACGACCTTGATGCCCTTGCCTCCCGCAACCGAGCTGACGAAAGAGTATAAGTGTTTGAGCGGGTAAGTGCGCTTCTCAACCGGCGGCGCAACGGGTTCGATGACGCGCAACTTCACAGTTTTAATTTTCGCCGCGGATTCCTTGACGCGCGGTTTCGATGGCTTCAGCTTCGCCGAACGCTTCGGAGTCGCGTTCTTTTTTGGCGCGCGGGAATGCTTGCTTTTGAGTGCCGGCATTACTACCCTAGAGGGAGCATTAACTATTTATACCTTTTATTCGCCTTGAGATGCGTTTTCCGCGCGCCCGCGGCTCGATTTTTATTTCCCAACCGCGCTTTCCGGACGGTTTGCCGCGCGCATAAAGGAAAACCGCAAGCGCGCCCGCCTCGGAGTGCGGCTGCTGCGTAACCGAGAGGTTCCAATCCACTTCGTGGTACACTGCGCTCTCGACTTTCTCGCCGCCCACGACTACTAGGAGCTTGTCCGGGAGGCGCGCCTTCTCGAACGGCGTGCCGTACATCGTCAGGTGAACGACGCGGAAGCCGCGTTTGCGCGCGTCCTCGAGCACCTCGTGCCACGAGTCCGCGTGTTCGACTGGGAAAGCGCCGCCCCAACGCTTCGCGACTGAGGCAACACTCGCCTCGAACGATTCGTCCCGCTCGCCCGTGTACTTGAGGGCGCGGGCGCCGAACGCGCGCGCAACCAGCGCGCAATGCGTGGTCAGCCGCTTGTCGCGCTCCTTGCGGTGTCCGAGCCTCAAAACCTCGATTATGCGCTTCATCATAAAAGTTATATGCGGTCGGGTTGATTATTTTATCTCCGTATTACGGGCCCGTAGCTCAGCCTGGCTAGAGCGCTCGGCTCTTAACCGAGGTGTCGAGGGTTCGAATCCCTCCGGGCCCGCTTATTTTTTACGCACGATTAGTTACCACTCCGCCAGAGTAGGATAACCCTTTTATGCGTTCTTTGAGTTACGTTACTACGCATTATGCGTATTTTGTAGGTGGGTTGAAATGGTCGCCTTGCTTGCCCCGTTTGGGGCAGGCCTAATTTTTTCAAACGCCGCAAACAGCGTTTTTTAACCGCTAGCGTATTCTTTCGTCATGCGTTTTCCCTGGGCAACGCTCGTACTGTCGCTCGCCCTCGTGGTGCCTTACTTCCTCGCGTCGAGCGGGGCGTTCTATCTGTCGGATGACGCGGTTTACGGTTCGGCGTTCTCGGTTTACAACGCGGGCGGCTGGCTCACCCACATTTTCGCGCACGTGGGTGCATTCCACCTCGCGGGCAACCTCTTACCCCTCGTGATGTTCGGGGTGCTCCTCGAGTCCGTGCTGCTTCCGTTGGACGTAATCGCGCTTTTCCTTTCCTGCGGGCTGTTTGCGAGCGCGGTGTTCGCCCTGCTGAATCCCGGTTCGTATCTGGTCGGCGCGAGTGCGGCGATTGCAGGAGTAATGACCGCGGCACTCGCGGTGCGCCCGCGTTCGGCAATCGTCCTCGTGCTTGTCACTCCACTGCTGATTTCCGCCGCGGCGTTCCCCCTCGTGGACTCGCTCGTGCGCGGGGAGCAAGCCTCGTTCGCTTCGGAGAGCACGGAGTTCGCGGAACAGGCGCGCCTGCTTGCCGAAGAGAACCGAACGGCTGAGGCGTTCGCAGCCAACGCGTCCGCGTACGCTGCCGCGGAGAAGGAGGCGCTTGTTGCGGGCGGACGCGTACGCGAGGAGTCCACGCCAACGGATTTCCTCGTGCACTTCTACGGCGCGGCCTTCGCTGCGGTTTATCTCGCGTTGTTCAAGAAGCGCGAGCTCGCCGAGGGCGCAGCTGAATTCCACGGCGCACACGAGGCGCTCGCGCGCCTTTTCCGCCGCGCTCAGTAAGTTTCTTTAACTCCCGCGCCCCGTTTAATCTGCGGTTCCCTATGGAGCGCGCGGGGCTGGCAGAGCAGTTATGCGCTCGCCTGCAGAGCGAGTTAGGGGGGTGCAACTCCCTCGCCCCGCTTCATCGAAGCGTTTAAATTCGCCAATGTGTAGTATATACTACCTATGTCGGCTGAACTGAACATCGGCGTGCTCGAGCTCCAGGTGCTCTGGCTCCTCGGAAAGGAGCCCCAGCACGGCTACGCCCTGATGGCGCGCCTTTCGGAATTCAAGAGAACGAGTGTGAAGCAGGGCACGCTTTACCCGACGATGGGGCGGCTCGTGCGTAAGAAGCTCGTGAGCCGCAAGCGCGAGGAGAACCGCGTGGTTTACTCGCTCACCCCGCTCGGACGCAAGGTGCTCAAGGTGAATGCGTCCGAACTGGTGCGCATGCTCTCCGGAATAATCGGGGACTATTACTGCCCGTCTTGTTCGGGGTGCCGCAAATGAGAACCTATCTGGATAACGCCGCGACAACGCAAGTAGACCCGCGCGTAGTCAAGGCGATGCTTCCTTTTTACTCAAAGCGCTTCGGGAATCCGTCCTCGCTCCACGCTTGGGGCCGCGACGCAGCCGAGGCGTTGGAGGAATCGCGTGCGACGCTCGCCAAGGCGTTGAACTGCGTCCCCGAGGAAATATTTTTCACTTCGGGCGGCACGGAATCGGATAACCTCGCAATCGCGGGCGTTCGAGGATTGAAGCGCGCGGTCACGTCGAGCGTGGAGCACCCCGCGGTGCTCGAGGCATTCAAGGCGCTCGAAACGCGGGGCGTCAAAGTGGATTATTTACCCGTGGACCGCGAGGGAGTGGTGCGTTTGGCTGAAGCCGAACGCGCCTTCAAGAACGCGGGATTGATTTCCGTGATGCACGCGAACAACGAAGTCGGCGCGATCCAGCCGTTACGCGCGCTGGCGGAGGCGAAAGGCGACGCGCTCTTCCACACGGACGCAGTGCAGTCGTTCGGCAAGCTCGAATTGGATTTGAAGCGGCTCGATGTCGACTTGGTTTCGGTTTCAGGACACAAGATTCACGGGCCCAAAGGTGTGGGGGCACTATTCATTCGTTCGGGGTTACGCCTCGAGCCACTCTCCCGCGGTGGTGGGCAAGAGCACGGCATCCGTCCGGGTACTGAGAACGTGGCAGGAATAATCGGTTTCGCCACCGCCGTGGAGCTGGCGTTCAAGACGCGCAAGGCGGATGGCGCGCGCCTTGCATTGCTTCGCGACGATTTGATTAAACGCGTACTCGATTCGTGCGAGGGCGCATGGTTGAATGGACCGCGCGGCTCGCGTCGCCTGTGCAACAACGCGCACTTCGGTTTCCCGGGTGTGGAAGGCGAGGCGCTCGTGCTCACGCTGGATGCCGCGGGCGTCGCCGGCTCAACGGGTAGCGCGTGCTCCTCGAAGTCGCTCAAACCCTCGCATGTCTTGCTCGCCATGGGTTTGAATCCGGTGCAGGCGCACGGTTCGCTACGCCTTTCACTGAGCCGCTTTACCACGCGGCGCGAGATTGAGTACGCTGCGCTGCGCACTGCCGAGGCGTACGCGCGCCTGGGTGCGTTTTCAAGCGTTTCAAGGGGGGAAGTAACACGTATACGAAAGAAGTAATGAAGCGTTTCCTGAAACCCAAGCACGCGGGCGAACTCAAGGCAGCGGACGGCATCGGCACGGTCGGCAATCCCGTATGTGGAGATAAAATGACCGTTTATTTGCGCGTGAAGGCGGGACGCGTTTCCGAAATAAAGTTCAGGACATTCGGGTGTGCGGCTGCAATCGCCACGAGCGACATGGTGTGCGATTTGGCGCTTGGAAAAACGCTTGCCGAAGCGAAGCGCATAACGCGCGCCTCGGTTTCAGGCGCGCTCGGCTCGCTCCCGCCAATCAAGGAACACTGTTCGAACCTCGCGGCGGATGCGTTGCACGCGGCAGTGGCGGACTACGAGTCGCGCATCAAAGGTGCGGCGACGCCTTCTCCACGGAGAAGCCGGATTCGGTTATCCTGTAAGGGTGGGTGTAAAGCGTGTGCGCGCTGCCGCGCGCCTTCTTCACCTCAAGGAAGCGTCCGCCGTCGCACCGTTTCAAAGCGATGACCGCGTCCGCGAGCTGTTCCTCGGCGTAATCCTCGTCGCGGCGCATTGACTCCGAAGTAACGAGTGCGGTGATTCCCTCTTCCTCCAGCGCATTCGCCAGGCGGTGGAGCGCAGCACGCCGGTCGGGTACGCGCGCGAGCATGCTCGAAAGCGAGTCAATCACGAGGCGCTTCGCTTTGATTTTGGAACACGTCTCGAGGATGCCGTGGAGGACTGCGTCGAAGTCAGTGTGCTTCAATGCGTGCGTTTCGCCCCGGTTGAGTCCCGCATGCGCGCCAGAAGCATCGAGGAGCGCGAGCCGCCCGCTTTTCTCGAGTGCAGCCAGGTTCCAGCCGAATGCCGCGGCGTTCGCCCGCATTTTCTTCGGCGGCTCGTTGAAACAGGCGAGTACGCCCGGTTCGCGGTAGAGCGCGCCCCGGTGCAGGAACGACAGGCACAGCACGGTTTTCCCGGTGCCCGACTCGCCCGTTACCAGTGTAACCGAATGCCTAGCAAGCCCGCCGCCCAGGAGGGCATCCAACCCGGCTGCGCCGGTTTCCGCGCGCTTCATGTCGAGCGCATTAAGTCAAACAAGGTTTAAATGCCTGCTTGCAGCCAACCTTTTCTTATGCGCCTAATTATCTGCGAGAAGCCAAGCGTTGCCGCCAAGATGGCGGAAGCGGTTTCCGCGCTCACCGGCAAGCGCACCGCCGTCAAAGGCCGTGCCGTCAAGCACTACGAGGTTGGCGACGTCACCATCGCCCCGGCAGTCGGCCACCTTTACGGTTTGCACCAGGCGAAGCCCGGTGCGGGGTATCCCATTTTCGAAATCGAATGGGCGCCCTCATTCGAAATATCCAAGGGTTCGGAGTTCACCGAGAAATACTGGCGCGCCCTCAAGACGCTCGCCGAGAAGGCGGACGAAGTGGTGAACGCGTGCGACTACGACCTCGAAGGCAGCTTGATAGGGTGGAACCTCGCGCGCTTCCTCGCCCCCGGGAAGAAACTCAAACGCATGAAGTTCTCTTTCCTTACGCGCGACGAGTTGGCGCGGGCGTACGGAAAAATGAGCGCGCCCGACCTGAACAACGCGCTCGCGGGCGAGGCGCGCCATAAACTCGACTGGATTTACGGCATCAACCTCTCACGCGCGCTGATGGCATCGCTGCGCGCCGCGGGCACCTTCAGGGTGATGAGCATCGGGCGCGTGCAGGGTCCGGCGTTGAGCATCATCGCGGAACGCGAAAACGAAATCGCGGCATTCAAACCCGAACCCTACTGGCAGATTCTCGCGTTCTATCCCTTCGAGGGGGCATTCGTCGAATTCCTCCACGAGCAGGACAAATTCTGGAAGAAGACCGAGGCGGACGCGGCGTTCGCGCGCTGCAACGAGAAGGGACGCGTTGATGTTGTTGCGCGCGGGAAAGTCAAGCAGAACCCGCCGTTCCCGTACGACTTGACAACGCTCCAGCTGGATGCCTACCGTTGCTTTGGTTTCGCGCCCGCGCGCACGCTGAGCATAGCCCAGTCGCTTTACGAGGCTGCGGTGATATCCTACCCCCGCACTTCTTCCCAGAAGCTCCCCGTCGAGCTGGGATTGGACAAGATAATCCGTTCTTTGGCGGGGAACCCGCAGTATTCCGCGCTCGCGGGCAAGCTCATCACTGCAAAGCGCTTCAAGCCGTCCGAAGGCAAGAAAGAAGACCCCGCGCACCCCGCGGTTTTCCCGACCGGAGAGAAGCCGTCGAAGCTCTCGCTCGAAGAGGCGAAGCTCTACGATTTGATAACCAAGCGCTTCCTTGCGTGCTTCGCGGAACCCGCGCTCAAGGAGTCCCTGCGCGTCGAACTCCTCCTCGGGAGCGAGCGCTTCAAGGCAACCGGCTCCACGGTAATCGAAAAGGGGTGGCTCGAGTTCTTCGGCGAATACGTGGAGCACGAAGACCGTCGCTTGCCAGCGTTCAAGGAAGGCGAAGCGGTGCGCGTGGACGAAATCAAGCTCCTCGAAAAGGAAACAACGCCGCCCAAGCGTTTCACTCCCGCGTCGATAATCAAGGAACTCGAAAAACGGGGTTTGGGTACGAAGGCGACGCGCAGCCAGATACTTCAGACCCTCTACGACCGCGGCTACGTTGCGGACCAGAAGAGCATCACGGCTACGGCGTTCGGCTTGGCAGTGCACAACGCCCTGTCGAAAGAATGCCCGGAGATTACGAGCGAGGAACTCACCCGTGAAATCGAGTCAGAGTTAGAGCTCGTGCAATCCGGGGAGAAGGACGCGGCGCTCGTGTTCGAGCACGGCAAGCGCGATTTGGAGAAAATACTCGCGGACTTCAAGCTCAAGGAGGCGTCCGTCGGGGCAAAACTCCTCGAGGGGTTGAAGGAGGCGCGCAAGGAGGCGAGCGTGCTCGGCGCCTGCAAGTGCGGAGGCAACCTTGTGCTCCGCAAGTCGCGTTACGGGCTCTTCGTGGGGTGCGAAAAGTATCCCGCCTGCAAGCAGGTTTACCCGCTGCCCAAGGGTGCCGCAATCGTCCCGTTGAACAAGGCGTGCGAGAAATGCGGGACCCCGATCGTGAACGTGCGGCGCAAGGGCAAGCGCCCGTTCAACATGTGCCTGGATACGCACTGCGAGACAAAGGCGAACTGGGGGAAGAAACCCGATGAAAATAGAGCTTGACTTCTCGAAGAACGCGCGAGCGAACGCCGCGGACTACTACGATTCAGCGAAGAAATTCCGCAAGAAGGCCGCGGGAGCCGCAGAGGCGTTGAAGAAAACGCGGCGCGCGGGGCTGGTCGTGCGCGAGGCGCCCGCCAAGGCGAAGAAACAGAAGCGCAAGTGGTTCGGCGAATTCCATTACTTCACGGCGACGGGCGGTTTCCTCGTGGTAGCGGGCAAGGACGCGAAGCAGAACGAGCTCCTCGTAGCCAAGCACCTCACGGACGCGGATTTGTTCTTCCACGCGGACGTCGTGGGCGCGTCCACTACGATTTTGAAGAACGGTTTGCGTGCGCCCGCGGCAGCGAAGGAGGAGGCGGCGCAGTGGGCGTGCTGTTACAGCCGCGCCTGGAAAACGGGTTTGGGGAGCGCGGACGCCTATTGTGTGCCCAAGGCGCAGGTGAGCAAGCACTCGCACGGCGAATTCGTGGGGAAGGGTGCGTTCATGATTACTGGGGAACGCGAGTGGTTCACTAACACGCCGCTCGAGTTGCGTGTGTGCCTCGACGCGGAAAACGAGGTTTTGGCAGAGCCGATGCGGAAGCCGGGCAAGGGCACGGTGCTCCGTCCGGACGGCACTGCCAAAGACGAGGTCATCGGGCGCCTAAAGAAGCGTTTCCCGAAAGCAGCGTTGGACGCGTTGGCGTTCGCTGTTCCAGGCGCGTCGGCAGTCCAAGGCGAATGAATAAAAGTTTGCCCGTAGTCCTATCCTCTGGCGTTTGCGTTTCTATCTCGGGGTGGCGGAATATGACAATCAAATCAGTCAAACAGGAATTGGTTTTGAAGGTAGCCGAGGCGCTTCGAATAGATGTGAGTCGCGGGGTCGTGCGCCTGGATTCTAACGCGCGCAACCTGCTGGGCTTGGCGGTTTCCGGGGAGATAGTGAAAATCACCGGAAAGAAGGCGACAGTGGCGAAAGTGCTCCCAGTCTACCCTGAGGATGAGGGTAGAAACATAATTCGCATGGATGGCATCCTCCGTCAGAACGCGGGAGTCGGTTTGGATGACAACGTCAAAGTCTCGAAAGCCGAGTTAAAGGAAGCCAAGAAGATAACGCTCGCGCCGTTAGAACCCGCGCGGTTCACCCAGCCGTTCTATGTTTACGCAGTCCGCCAGCTCCGGGACAAGGCGATGCTCACCGGCGACCTGATTCAAATCAATGTTTACGGGCAGTTCTTCCCGTTCCAGGTGGTGGACACGAGTCCCGGCGGTGCGGTGCAGGTTTCCGTGCAAACCAAAATAGAATTCAAGACCGAGCCAGCGGAAGCAGTGAAAAAGAACTCCACTATAACCTACGAGGACCTCGGCGGGCTCAAGAACGAGGTAGCCAAGATACGCGAGATGGTCGAGCTTCCCATGCGTCACCCTGAGTTATTCGAGCGTTTGGGCATCGAGCCCCCAAAGGGCGTGTTGATTTACGGGCCGCCGGGCACCGGCAAGACGCTGCTCGCGAAAGCAGTTGCGAACGAGAGCGACACAAACTTCATCGTAATTTCAGGGCCAGAAATAGTTTCCAAGTTCGTGGGTGAAGCCGAAGAACGCTTACGCAAGATATTCAAGGACGCGGAAGACAACGCACCCTCGATAATATTCATTGACGAACTCGACGCAATCGCTCCCAAGCGCGAGGAAGTAACCGGCGAAGTCGAAAAGCGCATCGTCTCGCAGCTCCTCGTGCTCATGGACGGCTTGAAGAGCCGCGGGCAGGTCATAGTCATCGCGGCAACGAACCGCCCGAACGCAATCGACCCCGCGCTCCGCAGGCCGGGACGCTTCGACCGCGAAATCGAAATAGGCGTGCCCGACAAGACGGGGCGACTTGAAATTCTCCAAATCCACACGAACGGCATGCCTATTTGGGATTATACTTATCGCAGTCACGCTGAACAAATTTTGGATTTTCTTAAGAATTCTAGCGACAACGCACAAGCTACGATTTCAAACAAAAGAACGACGCTAACAAACGAACTCGTTAAACTAGAAACATCGGGCGCGTCATCAAAAGAAGAGGCACTCTGTATCAAACAAAAATTAAACCAATTAACTGAAGAAGAGCGCAGTCTTCGTCAAAAAATTATTGTCATTAAAGAAAATACCTTGTTCTTACGCGAAGACAGTTCAGAGTTGCGTGATAATTTAGAAAAAATACTCGAACAACGAGATGATGTCGCTCGAATAAGACAAATTAAATCAACTGAAGATGCCAGAGATGCGCGTCAGCATTTTTACGAGATTTCTAAAATTATCAAGGATCAGAAACTCAAACAAGCAATGGATCAAATATGCTCCCTTAAGTTACTGGGTGCGCCGCTGTTTAGTGACGAGGATTTTTTGGATATTGTTCAACAAGCTGTATTTAAAAAATTACTCAAAGATCTTGCCAGTAAAACACACGGCTTCGTTGGCGCGGATTTGCAGTCGCTCGCCAAGGAGTCCGCCATGCGCGCCCTCCGCCGCGTCCTCCCGAAAATCAACCTCGAGGACGAACAGATTCCCGCAGAGATACTCGAAGAGCTCAAGATAACCCGCGACGACTTCCACGAAGCCCTCCGTGAAATACGCCCGAGCGCGCTCCGCGAAGTATTCATCGAAGTGCCGAACGTGAAGTGGAACGACATCGGCGGGTTAATCGAAGTCAAGCGCGAACTCCAAGAGGCGATCGAACTGCCTCTCAAGAACCCGCAGGCGTTCGAGCGCGTGGGCATCCGTCCCGTGCGCGGAATACTGATGTATGGCGCCCCGGGCACCGGAAAAACACTACTCGCGAAAGCGGTCGCAACGGAGTGCGAGGCGAACTTCATATCCATCCGCGGCCCCGAGCTGTTGAGCAAGTGGGTCGGCGAAAGCGAAAAAGGCGTGCGCGAAATATTCCGCAAGGCGCGCATGGCTGCGCCCTGCATAATATTCTTCGACGAAATAGACTCAATCGCCTCGGCGCGCGGCTCGAGCGGGGACGAGGGAAGCCACGCCACCGAACGCGTTGTCAACACGCTCCTCGCGGAACTCGACGGGCTCCAGGCGCTCAAGGACGTGGTGGTAATTGCGGCAACGAACCGCGCGGACATGGTGGACCCCGCACTCCTCCGCCCCGGGCGCTTCGACAAGATGCTCGAGGTCCCGATGCCCGACGAGGCGGCGCGCCTGCAAATCCTGACTGTGCACACGAAAGGCATGCCTGTCGAGAAGGGAGTGAACTTCAAGGAGCTAGCCAAGAAGACGGAAGGATACAGTGGCGCTGATTTGGACGCGTTGTGCCGCGAAGCGGGAATGAACGCGCTCCGCGAGAACGTGAACGCGAAGAGTGTTTCGGCAAAACACTTCGCCTCGGCGTTCGACGCGATCAAGCCCTTGCGCGAGGCAATGCGCAAGCGCTACGAGAACGAGAAGAAGCGCCGCTTGACCGAGCTCGACGACGAGAAGGAACGCATAAAGAACGACGAATTGAGGGGTTACGGTTGAACTTCCGATTGGCGGTCAACGCCTTCATCGTGCTCCTCTCGCTCGCCCTAATCAGTTACGGCTTCTCGGACGCGTTGAACGCCGCGCTCGGCGTCGAGGCGTCGGTGTTCAACGAGGCGTGGAAACTCGTCGCCCTCGCACTAGGGGGTGCGCTCCTGACGGGTTACGCTTACCCGTTCGCGCGCGGGGTCCGCAAGGGCGACCGTTTGATGGCGTTCGTTAACCGCAAGCACCCGGTTGCGGGACAGCTGGTTTCGGTGAGCGAGTCCGTACCCGTAATCGCATTGGAGGCCGGGCGCGTTGGCTCGAAAATCAAGCTCCGTCTCCTCGACGGCTTGCACGCCGAGGGCGTGATACGGAATTATGCGGGCACGCTCACGCCGCCTGTGGTGCAGTTGACTGAGAGCGAGGTGCGTTCGCGTTGAAAATTGACTCTACCGAAGCGATTCACATCCTCGTTTCCGTGCTCACGATTTCGCTAGCGTTCTCGCTGTTCAAGAACGGCGACCTATTCTCGCCCGCCTACTTCCTCACCGTCCTAGTCACCGTGGGCGCGGCGTTCATCTGCCACGAGCTCGCCCACAAGTATGTTGCCATGGGTTACGGCGTTTACGCTGCGTACCGCGCCTGGACGTTCGGGCTACTCTTTGCAGTCGCAATGGCTTTCGCAACGCAGGGGCAATTCGTTTTCGCCGCGCCCGGCGCAGTGTATATCTTTGGGCACGTGGGACGCGAGAAGAACGGGAAAATCGCGCTCGCCGGTCCCGCGATGAACCTCCTCCTCTGTATCGTGTTCCTGGCGCTCGCCGTGCTCGTGCCCGTGCTCTCCGAACTCGCGTTCCTGGGCGCTTACGTGAACGCGTTCCTCGGGGGATTCAACATGATTCCAGTCGCGCCGTTGGATGGGCAGAAAATCATGGCGTGGGACCAGCGCATCTGGGCGGTTTTCTTCGTGGCGTTCCTCATAGCATTCTTTACCCTGCCCTCGCTCGCTTGAAACGTTTTTATACGCCGGCGGAAACCACTGTTGGGGTGGGTGGCTAATGGGTTTTTGGTCGGACGAACGCGGGCAAGTAAGCATAGAAATGATAATCGTAGCCGCGGCAGTAATCGCGGTATCCGTAATACTAATCACGCAGTTCCAGAGCACGGCAAGCAAGGGCAAGGAGACGCTCTCGGACGTCACCGACAAGGCGTTCGACGAAATCCAGGACATAAAGTGAAACGCGCCCAGGCGAGCCTCGAGACCCTCATAGTGCTCGCCGCCCTTTTCGCCGCTTTCCTCGCGTTCGCGCCCGTGCTCGCGCGCGCCTCCGCGCTCGTCTCGTTTTCCACCGCGACGACGCGGCACTCGCGGGTTTTCGACGCGATATGGTCCGCGGCGCGCGACGCCTCGGTGCTCGGAGACGGCAACTCGTTCTCGTTCCGCGTCACCCCACCCACGCCCGCCAACATTTCAATTGAAGGCGGCGTACTGAATTACTCTTTCTCCGCAGCCGGCGAGTCAAAGTCGTTCGCCCGCAACGCCGGATTCCCACTGCTGCTTGCGAACGAATCGATTCCCGAAGGCGCGCTCGTATTCCGCGTCTCCAACAAAGCGGGGGTTGTTTCGGTTTCAGTTGTTCAAGGATAGCAGAGCGTGATGCTCATGCGTGCGTATTCGCCGGAATCGAACAGCATGCGTTCCGCAGTGAATGCGTTGTCCGTGCAGGCGGCACCCCATGCGCGCCCGCCCGCTTCCGCCGCGTAACCCGTTGCCCCCGCCTCGCGGGCGATTTCTACGAGGAAAACCGGCGCTTCACCCGAACGCCAGAATGCTACGAGTTCGCTTTGATGCAAGTTCACCGCGATTTGCGCGGCGTCCTGGCATAACCGGTATTCGTGCACGCGGAGCGCGTCCGAGTCCGCCGAGGGAAGGGCGAACGCCAGCAAGCCCAACGCGAGCAGGAGGGCGGCGAACGCCTCGAGTGAGAGCGCGAATGCCTTCACGTTACGCACGCTCCCCCGGAAATCGTTTCTCCCGCATAGGCGTAGAGCCGGCGCGCACACACCCCGCCCGGCGGGGTTCCCACGAACACGACGATTGTTGCATTCGTTTCGAGCGAGTAACGCGCGCCCAACACCTCCAAGTCCGGCGAGTCGCCCAACTCGGCCGAATACAACCAGGCTCCTTCGCAGCGGGCGAGCCCGTCGAGCGGAGCACAGCGGTTGGCGAGCGCGTCAGCCACGGCTACCGCGACACCCGCGCGCCAGTCCGTGCGTTCCGCTGCCAAGCCCAGCGCGGTTGCGCCTAGCACCGCGATTGCGGTGAGCACGACGAGTGCGACGGATGCGTCGAGGGCGAACTGCCCGCGTTCACCTTTTCTCAAGCGCTCCCTCCACTTTCACGCCGCCCGGTTCGTTGCGTTGGCGCGCCAGGCAGTCCGTGGCGTTCGCCTCGTAATCGATTGCGACGCGCTTCTGTCCTGCGAGTGCCTCGAGCACGGTGCAATCCGCGCGCGCCTTGCCTTCGGCAACACCCTCGAGCGCGGCTGCACCCCAGTTTTTTCCCGCGAGCGGCGCGGCGTAAGCCGCGGCTACTGCAAGGAGCGCGGCAACGAACACGAGCGCCTCGATTCCCACCTGCGCCTTCATTTGAACCCCTCGCCCGCGAAGTAAACCGCGGCGGTTTCGCCGTCACAGTAACTCAACCCGAAGCCGGCTTCGCCGTACGATGTCGGCGGTTCAACGAAAAGGTTGCCGCCGTTACGCGAAACCACTGCGTCCCCCGCAGCGTAGTCCAGGAACGCGGCTGCGGCAGGCAACGGCGCGCCAGTCCAATCGAGCGCCGGCGCACCCAAGCCGCCGCACGAAGCGCACGCCAATGGTTTTCCCTCGTCGAGCATGCGCGCGGGCAGGGCGTCGAGTTCGCTTTGCGTAGCCGAGCCGACCCACACCTCGATTCGCGGGTCCTCCTCGAGGATTTTTTCCAGTTCGACGAGTTCTAGCGCGGTCGCCACAATGGCTTGCTTGCGCGTTGCGCCGCCCGCGCCGCGCAGCGTCTGCTGGAGGGCGTTCTTGAATGACAAGTCAATGCCGCGCGCGTATTCGAGCGAGAGGACGCGGTTGCGCGCCTCGGAGTCCGCCCGGATTTCCAGCTGCCTGGCTGCGGTTATGGTGAGTAGGGGTACGATGAACGCGAGCACGAGCAACAGGCCCGCCGCCAGGGCTTTCATGAAACCCTAATTTCAACAATCGTTTAAAACCCGTCGGGCGTTCAAGTTAACGGGGTTGATTGCGCTACATGTCCGACCGAGCCGCGTTGATTCGCAAGAGGAAGAGCGAGCACCTGAAGGTGTGCCTATCCAAGCGCATCGAATCCGGCGTGTCCAATGGTTTCGAGCGCGTGCGTTTCGCGAACGAGGCGGCACCCGAACTCGACTGGGCGGATTTGAATACGCGCACCGAGTTCCTCGGGCACAAACTCGCGGCGCCCTTCATGATTACCGCGGTCACCGGTGGATGCGTTGAGGCGCGCAAGATAAACGCGGACTTCGCGAAGGCGTGCGAAGTCGAGGGCGTTGCGCTCGGATTGGGTTCCCAGCGCCCCATGTTCGAGGGCGTGTTGGACGGGTTCGACGCGCGCAAGCACGCGCCCACAGCGTTCATCGCGGGGAACCTCGGGGCAACGCAGTTGCGCGACCACGGCATCCGGGAAGCAAGCCGCTTGGTGCGCGAGGCGCAGGTGGATGCGTTGTGCGTGCACTTCAACCCGCTCCAGGACGCCGTGCAAAAGGATGGCGACCGCAAGTGGCGCGGTTGCCTGGATGCGTTGCGCGACGCGTGCGCGGACGTTGGCGTTCCAGTGATTGCCAAGGAAGTCGGCGCAGGCATTTCCTTTTCAACAGCAAAGAAATTCGCGGACGCGGGCGTGGCTGCGATTGACGTTGCGGGTGTGGGCGGTTCGAGTTGGAGTCTTGTGGAAAAAATGCGGAGCGGCTCGCCCGAGGCGGAAGCGTACGCGGACTGGGGGCTGCCCACCGCGGAGGCGCTCGTGCAGTGCTCGGAGGCGGTGCGTCTTCCGCTCATAGCATCGGGGGGAATGCGTTCGGGGCTCGACGTCGCAAAAGCCGTGCGTTTGGGGGCGACGCTGGGTGGCGCCGCGCTCCCGTTCCTGCGCGCCCAAAAAGCCGGACGCGTGCAGGCAGAGATGGCGCGCTGGAAGAAAGAACTCGAGATAGCGATGTTCTGCACGGGTTCCCGCGACTTGCGCGCCCTGCGTTCCGCCGAACTACTCAGGTGACACGAGCACACCCATCGCCTTGGCGGCGGGCTTCGGGTCGTTGTAATCCGGTATTCCCGCCTTACGCAGGAGCACCTTGCCGGGTCTGCTGTATTTGCCGCCCATGAACACGGTGACGAACGGCTTGTCTGGGTGTTTTTTCTTCGCCTTGATTACCGCTTGGGCGTCGCGCACTGCGTCCGTCATGGTCTGGAGGGTTTGTATCACGATTATCCCGCGCACGTTTTTCTCCGCCGCAACTATTTCGAGCGCCTTCTCGTAGCGTTCGGGGCGCGCGTCCCCGATTATGTCGAGCGGGTTCGAGCGCGAATACGCCGGGCTCATGTGCTTGTCAAGGCGGCGCAACGCGCGTTCGCTCAACTTGGATAGCTTCACCCCGTATTTTTCGCAGTAGTCCGCGCACAACACGCCCGCGCCCCCGCCGTTCGTGATTATCGCAACGCCGTTCCCCTTTGCCTTGGGCTGGGTGCTTGCCGCGTTCGAGTATTCGAACAACTCAGTGAGGGAATCGACCACGTGCGCCCCGCTCTGACGCATCGCGGCCTTGAACACGGCGTACGAGCCGCTCATGGAGGCGGTGTGCGAGGAAACTGCTTTCGCGCCTTCCTCGCTGCGCCCGCCCTTGAGCACGAATACGGGTTTGCCTGCGGCAACCGCCTTGCGAATTGCAGCCATTAGCGCGCGTCCGTCCTTGAATCCCTCGAGGTAGAGCGCAATCGCCTTGGTTTTAGCGTCGGTAGCGAACCAGTCCACGAAATCCTCGGGTCCGAGTGCCGCCATGTTTCCCAAGCTAACTATCGCGCTGAACGAGTGCATCTCGTCGAGCGACCAGTCGATCACGCTGTCCGCGAGTGCGCCCGACTGCGTTATGAACGCTATGCCTCCCGCGGGCGGGGTGCTCGCCCCGAACGAGGCGTTCAAGCCAACGGACGGGCGGAGCACGCCCAGGCAGTTCGGTCCGAGCAAAAGCATTCCGGCGTCCCGCGCTATGCACGCAAGCTCTTCCTGGCGTCCGCGGCTTTCGGGAGTGCCTTTTTCCGCGAAACCCGCGCTCACCACGACTGCTGCGCCCACGTGTTTCAAGCCGCACTCGCGGAGCACGGCCGGCACGATTGCTGCGGGCACGCACACGATTGCCAAATCCACTTTTCCGGGTGCGTCGAGCACCGAGCGCAGGCACTTTATTCCAAGCACGCGTGCGGCGTTCGGGTTGACCGCGTAGATTTTTCCGGGAAAGCCCGAGCAGTATGGGGACTTTAGCACGCAACCCGTGACCAGGCTCTTGAGCACGCCGTAGCCCACCGAACCAGGGTCCCGCGAGGCGCCTATCACTGCTACGCTCGACGGTTCCAGCAGTTTCTTCAAGTCAACAGCCTCGCATCGACTATGAATGCCTTCTCCTCGTCCGCAATCACGGGATTGAAGTCGAATTCGCTCACGCCGTTCTCCTCCACGAGGAAGCGCGACGACTTCAACAGGAGGTCGACGATGACGCGTTCGTTCGCCTTCTTCTCCCGGAAACCGCCGGGCTTGAAGAACGCCGAGGCGCGCGTCTCGCGAATCAATTCCATCGCATCGCGCCGCGACAGGGGCGCCACCCGCATTGCCACGTCGCCGTATAACTCGGTGAGCACGCCGCCCGTTCCGAAGATTATCACTGGACCGAACACCGGGTCGCGGTGTCCGCCGATTATGAATTCGACGCCGCGCTTCTGTTCCTGCAACAGGAACGAAGAGGGCGCGCATCCAGCGCAATTTTTCAGCTTGGCGTACGCGACTCCCAGCTCGACGAGCGAGGTTATCCCTAGGTGAATCATGTTTTTCTCGGTTTTGTGTGCGGAACCCAGCCCCTTGAGGACGAGCGGCTTCGCAAGGTGCGCATACGCGGTGCGCAACGCTGCAAGCGAACCGCACTCCCGTGCCTCCACTAACTCGATGCCCGCCTCGGCGAGCAGGCGCTTGGATTCGCGGTAGCCCAAAAGCATGTCCGAACCCGTTAACTCCCCGCAACTTTAATAATCCGTTGCCGCGCGCCAAGCGTTAAAAGCGCGCGCTCAGTGTAAAACGCAAAATGAAGCTTTGTTTCCTCGGCGCCTGCAACGAAGTCGGCAGGAGCAGCGTCTGGGTGAAGGGCGGCGAGGTGCGGCTCCTCCTAGATGCGGGAATAAAAGTCCACGACCACAACGAGGTGCCCGCGTTCGCAAGGCACGCGTGCGACGCCGCGATAATCACGCACGCCCACTTGGACCACAGCGGCGCCGCGCCCGCACTCTACAAGAACGGGAACCCGCCCGCGTTCTGCACCCCGCCCACCGAGCCCGTAGTTCAGCTGTTGCTCCAGGATTCGGACAAGCTCGCCGAGATACGCAAGAAGCCGCTGCCGTACTCGCGGGCGCACGCCAAGCAGTTCGCCAAGAAAACCGAGGGCATAGGCTACAACCAAGAATACGAGTTCCACGACGGTTCGCGCTTCTCGTTGCTTGACGCGGGGCACATTCCCGGAAGCGCGCAGGTGCTCTACGAATGCGACAACAAGCGCCTCCTCTACACTGGGGATTGGAATCTTGAGGAAACGCGCCTCCAAAGCGCAGCCGCGCTCCCGGACGAACACGTGAACGTGCTCGTAACAGAATCCACTTACGGGATGCGCGACCACCCGCCGCGCGCCAAGCTCGAACGCGAGTTCTGCGACGCAATCGCACTGGAACTCGAAAGCGGCAACCGCGTGCTAGTCCCCTGCTTCGCGGTGGGACGCACCCAGGAAATACTCCAGGTGCTCGACGCGGGCGCGCCCCCGGACGCGCAGATTACGCTTGCGGGAATGGGTGCGAAAGTCAACGACATAATCGCCGAGTTCCCTGGTTACGTGCGCGACCCCCGCGCCCTTGGCGAGGCGTTGGCGCGCGCAACCGTGGTCAATTCGGCTGCGGAAGCAAAGCGCGCCTCGAAAAAGCCGGGCATCGCGGTAGCCACCGCGGGGATGTTGGACGGCGGACCCATGCTCACCCAACTAAAGGAAGCCAACAAGCACGGGAACGCGGTGGTTTTCCTGACGGGCTACCAGGTGAAGGGCACGAACGGGCGCATGCTCGTCGAGGAAGGGCGCATGAATTTCGACGGGCACCCCGAGCCAATCAAATTAGCCGTGCGCCAATTCGATTTCAGCGCGCACGCCGGACGCAAACAACTGTTCGCCCGCATAAAGAAGTTGAACCCGGAAAAAGTTTTTTGCGTCCACGGCGACGACTGCGCGGCGTTTGCAGCTGATTTGCGTGCCCAAGGTTTCGATGCCGTCGCGCCGAAAACCGAGGAGTCGTTCACGGTCTAGAATTCCGCGAGCCCCTTCTGCCCCGCGCGCCTGCCTTCGGGCAACTCCAGGCGTCCGTATTCGCCGTCGAACCCCGGTGCCACGTGCACGCGTCCCTCGCGCGAGGCGATTATTGAGTTCGCAAGGGGCGCTCCACATATTTCAGCCAATTCCTTTTCGGGAACCTCCAAAAGCACTTTGAATTCGTTCCCGAACTTCGTTGCGAGGAGCTCCTGCATGCGCTGCGCCTTCGCGGAGAACGCGGTGCCACCCTCCACCGCCGCGAAAATCTCCTGGAACGGCAACAGGTGCTTGAACGCCACGGCGCCGGGGCGCTTGAAACCCGCGGGGCGGTCCGCCAACTCTTCGACGCGACTCTCCACCCCGATAGTTAACGGTTTTCCGCACTTCGGGCACTTCTCACCCAAACGCCTGCTCTCCGCGGGCGCGCACGAGAATTTGCAGTCGCGGTGCCCGTCGTAATGGTATTTCCCGTAAGCCGGATTCGTTTCAATCGTGAACACGAATTTCGAAGCGTCCTGCGCCTCGACCGCCTTGAACAGTTTCTCGAACGACAGCGCGTCCTCGGGGAACTCGAACGCGTTGCATTCGCGCCCCAAACGCAGCGGCGTGGGCGAGTGCGAGTCGCTGTTCGACATCAGCGCCCAGCCGTCCAGGCCGCTCACGCGCCAGTTCATCTCGGGGTCGCTCGACATTCCGGTTTCGAGCGCGGTTATCTTTTCCGCGAACGGGCCGAACGCCTCTCGCATGGAATCGTAGCCGCTCTTGTCCCCGAACAACCCGAACCAGGGAGTCCAAACATGGGCGGGCACGATGCGCGCCTTTGGTGCCCGTGAAAGCGTCTCTTCCACCAGCTCCTCGTTGCTCGTCTTCGCGAACATCGGGCGCCCGTCCGCCGCGAGGTTACCCTTTTTCGAATAATATTCGTTCAACGCGGCAACCTCGTCGAAAGACGACGCGTGAATCACGTGGTGGGTGCGCTTTCCCCCGCCCGGATGGAAGACCGCGACTTCCGCGGTGAGCATGAACAGCGTGCGTTCGTCGCCTTTCCAGCGGTAAAAACCCTCGAATTCGCTTTCCACGAGTTCCTCTTGCAGGTGCTTGAGCCAGAGCGGGTGCGTGAAGTCGCCGGTGCCCAGCACCCCTAGCCCCTTGAGGCGCGCGCCCCGCGCCAGGTGCGGCAAGTCCATGTCGGGCGAAACCGCGCGCGAATACTTCGAGTGCAAGTGCAAGTCGCAGTAATAGAGCATGCTCAACGCGCCGCCTTCGAAAGGGCGCGCACTGCGCCCCGTAGCACGGTGGGGGCAACGCTCAAATAGAGCAGGCGCCCCGAGCGCGCGTTTTGCGCGATTAGGCGTCGCGCCTTCCCTGCGAGTTGCGCGTCCGTCGAGAGCAGGTAATCCAAGTCAATGGAATTCGTGAACGCGATGCGGTCCGCCTTGCTCTCGAGGATGCGCACGAGCGCCTTGACTGTGGTCACGTGCGTCACCGCCACCATGATTTTGAGTGCGCCCTGTTCGCGCGCCTTGTCCACCGTGCGCGCGAGCGAGTTTCCCGTGGAAGTCAAGTCGTCTATGCACAGCACGTTCGTCCCGCGCACGTTCCCAACGAACGCCTCGGCGCGCGTCTCGTCCGCCTTCTCACCGCGCGCCTTCTTCACGTAAGCCAGGCGCGCCTTGCTGCCCATCGCCTTGCGGAACTCGCGGCGCATCGCAATCGCAGCCTCTTCGTCAGGCGCGAACAAACTCAGCTCGCCTTCCCCGAACTCCGCCTTGAACGCCTGGAGGAAAATGGGTAACGGGTAGAACCCCTTTGCGAGGTGCGGCACCACGCCCCGTTCGCTGGTGTGCGGGGCGACTGCGGCGTAACGCGAGCCGAACGGACTCGAAAGCAGGGCATCCACGAGCACGTGCGCAACGAGCGGCTCGGAAGCGAATGCGTGCGCGCCGTGCGCGCCCGGAGTTTTGCGGTGGCTCCGCAGGTAAGCCGCGTAAACGCAGACCGCGAGCGTGCGCTTCGCGGGCAACAGCGGATGGAACGATTCGAGCGTCAGGAATGCATCCAAATAATCCTCGGCTTGCTTGAACGGACGCGTGCCAAGGAGTATGACGAAGCGCGCCTTCGGGTTCGCTGCCGCGCGCGCCAGGCGCGCCGCGTCCGCGTGCGAGACGGAGAACCGTTTTTCCCCGTCCGCGAAAACATCGATCCGGGGCTCGAAAAAATTATTCGCGGGCACGCCGAGCGTCTTCAAGTCGCGCGTTACCGCGTCCGTGACGCCGGGCTGGCAAGCGAAGAACAATTTATTCAGTTGACCGTATTCCTCTAGGTCGCGCTTGAATTCCGCGCGCGTCCTGCCCCCGGCCAAAACGATTTTCGCGTTCATTTCCCCTTGCACCAGCCCATCATCCGGTAGACCAGGCGCGCAGCGAGCGCGTTAGGCGCCTCGATTCCCGGCAAGGGCATCAACTCGACTACGTCGAAACCCATGACTTCGTGTTTCGCGAACACCTTTTCAAGTAGCGAGAGTCCTTGCTTCCAAGTCAAGCCGCCCGGCTCGGGCGTTCCAACCGCGGGCATTATCGACGGGTCGAAACCGTCCAAGTCGATTGAAACGTAAACACGCCCCTTGAGCATCGAGAGCACCTTCTTCTCGTCGAAGTCAGGACCGAAAACATTCTTGCCCGGCTTTTGCCGCAGGCTCCGGCAGCCCACCACCACGACGTTCGTTGACTCCGAGGCGCGTTTCGCCCAAGTCGCGTGGTCGAACCTGCTCCCCTCGAATTCATCGTAGTCGTCCGCGTGCGCGTCGATGACGAGCACGGAGTCCGGCTTGAGCGCCTGCACCGCGCCCAAACTCACGAGGTGGTCGCCCCCTAGGATTACCGGGATTTTTTTGTCCGCCGCGATGCGTTCGACCTCGTACTTCACGCGCTTCACGGTCTCGCGCGCGTCCCCCCTGCACGGCTCGAGCTCGTCGCAAGTGTATATTCCTTTCTCGCAAGTGCGCGCGTCCACGCACTCGTCGTACAACTCGATGTAACGCGACGCGTTGATTATCGCGTGCGGGGCGTTCCTCTGCCCCGAACCCCACGACGCGGTGGAATCAAAGGGCACCGGAAGCACGACGAAGCGCGCCTTACCGTAATCCTGTTCCTCGATGCCCATGAACGTGTATGGAGGAAGCGAATGCAATAGTTTCAAACCGTAACCACCAATCCCTCGCGCGACAGGTAAGACTTCTCGAATACCGAGCGCGCCTCTTTCAACAGCTTATCCAACTCCAGTTTATCGTAATGCAGGCTATAGTGATATAAGTAAAGCTTTTTCGCTCCGGCTTCAAGAGCTATGTGCGCGGCTTGCTTGGCGGTGCAATGTGTGGGGTTCGTGTGTCCGTCTTTCTCCAGGAAAGTGGAATCGATTACGCACGCGTCGCAATTGCGCGCCAAGCGCACGGCGTTTCGGCAGTAACCTGTATCCGTGATGTACGCGAATTTTTTCCCGTCAACTTCGATTCGGTATCCTAGGGGCTGGCTTTCCCCGTGGTGATTATCTTTTTTGCAATGGTCCAAGCGGAGCGCGGTGACGCGCGCCCCACCGATTTTGTAGTTTCCCTGCTTCAAATCCGTGAAGCAGCGCTTGAAGTGTTCTGCCCGGCTTCCGAGTCCGACCGTGTTGCGCAACAAGCGCTTATCCGGGCCGTAAACACGATAATCGATTCCGCGGTTTGCCGCGGCCGGTTTGCCTTTGCACAAATAAAAAAGTCCCTCTGTGTGGTCGGGGTGAGTGTGAGTATAAAGCACGCAAATTGGCGCGCGGAGCTTTTCATTGCGCAATTGCGCCGCGCCCGTTCCCGCGTCCAAGACGAAGTCGGTTTTCTTCGTTCGCAGCAGGCAGCACGGCGTCGGATGCGTTAATGGATACCAGCTTCCGGTGCCGAGGAATTTGAGTTTCATTTGAATTTCCTTTGCGTTTGAATCAAAACTCCTTCAACAGCGACGCCAGGAACTCGCCGGGCGCCTTGCTCTTCACGAACGCGCTCGCCAATACGACGCCTTTCGCGCCCAATTTGCGCGCGATGCGCACATCGTTAGCGTCGCTCACTCCCGCGCCCGCGAACATCGGTACGCCCGCCGCCTCGGCGAGCGCAACCGCGCCCGCAAGCACCTCGGGCTTGGTCGTACTCACCGAAACCCCGGAACCGATTAACTCGGGGGGTTCGTAGGCAACTGCCCACGGCTTCAACTCGAGCACGCGCTTCACTTCCTCGAGCGAGTCCGCGCACACGAGCGTTTCCAAACCCGCCGCCTTGCACGCCGCGACTGCGGCAGCGAGCACCGTCGGCGAGAGTTTGCGTTCCGCGTGGTTCAACAGCGTCCCGCGTGCGCCGCACGCCTTCGCCTGCGCGGCTGGCACTGAACCTGTGAACTTACCAGCTGCGTTGGCATCGACATGCTGGGCGAAGAAACCAAAGTGTTCGTCTTGTTTAATGTGCGCGGCGTAACCCGTCAAGTCCAGCTGGGAGGGGCACACGATTACTTTTTTCTTTGCTAGCCTGGCTTGGGTTGCGGCTATGGCTGCTATCGTTTCGCCGCGCGTTCCGATTAACTCCGAGTAAACCTTGAAATTTATTATAATCATTTCACAAGAAACACCGCGGGCGCTTTTATTAGCTTTCCACTGGAAGCCACGCCTTGGAACGGTTTTAAACGCGCGGCATCCCCCTTTAACCGTGTCCCACCGCGAACTACTTGAAAAGCTGGGTTACGCCGAACCCAACCCCATGCAGGCGGCAGCGCTCGCCGAGGGCTTCCTGGATGCCCCGCGCTGCGTGGTAAGCGCGCCCACGGCCTCGGGCAAGACGCTCTTGGCGTTGCTCGCGATCGTGAAGAACGCACTCGAAACCGGCTCGAAGGCAATCTATGTGGTGCCGTTGCGCGCGCTCGCAGCCGAAAAGCACGAGGACTTCAAAACGCGCCTCGCGCCGTTCGGGCTCACGGTGGGCTTGAGCACCGGGGATTTGGATTCGTCGAGCGAGCACCTCCACGCGTTCGATGTCATTGTTTGCACGAGCGAAAAGACGGATTCCCTCTTTCGTCACTCCGCGCCCTGGCTCACGAAGGTGGGCTTGGCGGTAATCGACGAAGTCCACCTCATAGGGGACGGCTCGCGGGGCGCCACCCTTGAAATCGTTTTGACTAAGCTCCGCGAGTCGGGTGCAAAACTATTGTGCTTGAGCGCCACGATCCCCAACGCCCGCGAAATCGCGGACTGGCTGGACGCCTGCCTCGTTACGAGCGACTACCGCCCCACCCGCCTCGAACTCGGCTTGTTCGACAGCGAAAACCTCCGCTTCGCGGACGACGCAGGCGAACTGGTGAACGGGGAAGCCGGGCTGGTGAAGCGCGCGCTCGCGGAAGTCGGCGCATCCGGACAGGCACTTGTTTTCGTGGGAAGCCGCCGAAACGCCGAAGCCCTCGCCAAAAAGTTCGCCCCCCTCTGCCGGACGTTCTTGAACGAGGAAGAGGCGGCTGACTGCGCGCTTCTTTCCGCCCGCGCCCTCAAAGCCGCAGGGCAGCCCACGAGCCAGTGCCGCAGCCTCGCGGAATGCCTTGCCTCGGGCGTGGCGTTCCACCACGCGGGGCTGCTCGAACGCCAGCGCCGCGCAATCGAGGAGGGTTTCAAGCGCAAGCGTTGCGTGAAGTGCATTGTCTGCACCACCACGCTCGCCATGGGCATCGACTACCCCGCGTCCTGGGTAATCGTGCGGGATTTGAAGCGATTCAACGGCGCGTTCGCCGAGTTCATTCCCGCGTTGGAAGTCGCCCAAATCGTGGGGCGCGCGGGCCGCCCCTCGTACGATGAGAAAGGCGTTGGGGTGCTGTGCTGCCAGCCCCGCGAGGCGGGCGCGGTAGCCGCGAAATACCTTCGTGGCGCGTTGGAGAACGTGCTCTCCCAACTTTCGAGCGAGCCCCTGCTCCGCGGGCACTGCCTCGGGCTCGTTGCCGCCGGGCACTGCGCGTCGCGCGACGCGCTCCACGAGTTCTTCGGGAAAACGTTTTACGCGAGCCAATACGGGGACTCGGGTGAACTGGAAGAGAAAGTGGATTCGGTTGTCAAGGAACTGGAGGGACTGGGTTTCCTCCGCGAGGGCAAGACGCGCCTTGCCGCGTCTCCGCTCGGCAAGCGCGTAGCCGAGTTGTACATCGACCCGTTGACCGCGCACGCTTTCGTGGAATTCATCGCCCGCGAAAAGAAAGAGGAGTTCGATTACTTCCTCGCGTTGAACAAGGCGACCGAGGCGCGCCCCCTGCTCCAAGTCGGGCGCGACGAGGAACAGGCGTTGTGGACCGCCGCGCAGGCGGTGCTCGGGGACGCGGCGGACGACGACGGCGCCCTCGCCCGGTTCAAATCCGCGCGCCTGCTCGAGGCGTGGGTGAACGAGGCGGGCGAGGAAGACGTGTTCAACAATTTCCAGGTGCCCCCCGGCGTTTTGCACGCGCGCGTGCGGATAATGGAGTGGCTCTCGTACTCGCTCCGCGAGTTGTGCTTCTCGTTGAACCGCACGCGCGAGTACGCCGAGGCGAAGGCGTTGCACCGCAGGATAAAGCACGGCGTGAAAACCGAGTTGCTCGAGCTGTGTTCGATTCGGGGAATCGGGCGCGTGCGCGCCCGCCGGCTCTGGAACGCGGGCGTGCGGGACGCCGAAGCGTACGCCGCACTGTCCCAAGACGAGCGCAAACGCCTCCTTCGCGGGCAACCCGAGGGTATTTAAAGTTCTTCACTCATTTTTTTCCGTTAGCCGAACGGTTTTCGGCGGATAGTTGATGCTTAATGGGTGCGAGACCCCGAAAATGGAAAAAGAAAGGCACGATGCGGTGGAAGTGGATAAAAAAACGCCGCAAGCGCCAAAAGCGCAAGATGAAGCGCCGCGTAGGCAAGCTCTGAGCCAGGGCTTGCCCGACCGCGAACTAGCTTGTTTGTTGTCGAGCGGAGCAATCGTCGTTTACCCGACGGACACGATTTACGGCATCGGGTGCAACGCCTTGGACGAGCGAGCGGTGCGCCGCGTTCGCGCAATCAAGGGACGCGGTTCGAAACCGTTCTCGGTCATTGCGCCTGGCAAGGCGTGGATTCGCAGCAACTGTCTGGTGAGCAGAGCCGCGGCGGGTTATCTGAAAAAACTGCCGGGGCCTTACACGCTAATCCTGCCGTTGAAGAAGAAGTGCGTTGCTCCGTCGGTTGCGCCCGGCTCGAAGGCGCTCGGCGTGCGCATTCCAAGGCATTGGTTCGCTTCGGTTGTCGCCGAGGCGGGAATCCCTTTTGTCACAACGAGCGTGAACCCCGCGGGCGCGCCCCACATGACGAGCGCGGAAGACGCGGATGCCGGCGTGCTGGCAAAAGCGGATTATCTAATCTACGAGGGAGCCAAGCGAGGCAAGCCCTCGCGCGTAATCGACTTCACTGGTGCATCGCCCCGCGTGAAGCGTTGAACGCGTTCAAATTAGGCAGTCCTTCAATTTTTTGATTGCCCTAGCGTAGGCTTTGCTGTTCTTGTTGTTTGAGTGTTCGAGTGCCTCGCGCGCGGTTTCCTCGAGCAGGGGTTTGCCCAACCAGGGGACTTTCTCGATTATGTGCACGATGCGCCCTTTCTTCGTTGTTTCGAAGTTCATTTCAACGTCTCCCACCGCGTTCCGCAGAAGCGCCAACAAATGGCTGTGTTGATAGCTGTGGGTTGTATAAACGGTGTGTTCGAGGATAAGTGCCAGGTCGGTTACCTTAAGGGCGATTTCACCCGGAACTATTTCGTGCGGTTGTACGCCGAGTTTTCCGGAGTTAATTCGAGTGCCGCCCCAAGCTTTAACGAATTTCTGCAACTCCAAGGACATAACCAGTTACTTCACCGCCAATCCACTTCGACTTCGTCCGTCCTCCACGAGGGACGGATGCGCCACTCCTTGTTATTCGCCTTTTCCCTCTCGAGGATACCCTGCCAGGCAATCATCACCGCGTTGTCCACGGCATAACGGGGTTCGATTGGAAGGAACTTGGCGTTGCGCGCCTCGCACATCACCCTGCATTTTTCCTGGAGCAACGGCGAGGCAGCTACGCCCCCGCCGAGCACAAGCTCTTTCTTGTTGCAGTGCGCCATCGCGCGCTCGCTCACCTCGACCAGCATCGAGAACGCGTTCTCCTGGAGCGAGTAAGCCGCGTCCTCGGGCGCGGCGCCCTTTTCCACCGCATTCTTCGCCTGGGTGAACAAGCCCGAATAACAAACATCCATTCCCTTCACGCTGTAAGCCAACGGAAAATATTTTCCCTTCTTCGACAACTCGTAGAGCGGGGGGCCGCCGGGGAACCCGAGCCCGAGGAAGCGCGCGAACTTGTCGAGCAGATTGCCCACGCCGATGTCGAGCGTCTCGCCGAACACGCGGTACTTGCCCGCCTCAAACGCGATGACCTGGGTGTTCGCCCCCGAGACGTAAAGGAAAACCGGGTCGCGCGCCTTCGCGTAAAGCCGCCCGATTTCCAGGTGAGCCACGCAGTGGTTCACGCCCACGAGCGGCACCCCCAAGCGCTTGGCGAGCGCGTGCGCCGCGTCCGCCCCGATTTGCAGGCAGCTCCCGATTCCCGGACCCTGCGCGAACGCCACCACGTCGGGCGCGCCCGCGGCGAGCGACTCGTCCACGATGCGTTCCACGTTCTCGCGGTGCCAAGCCGCGACTTCGCGGGGCACGATGCCCCTGCCGGCGCTCTTGTAGGCGCTCCGCGCGTCCGCGAGCACGCGTCCCTTGCCATCCACGAGCGCGGAGGCGAGGGTGTGCGCGGTTGACTCGATTCCCAGGCAGAGCATAACCAGTTTTATTTGGCGGGCATTAAAAGGATTTGTGGAAAAAATAGGGGACGGCGCGGAAGCCGTGGTGTACCGTTCGGGGAACAAGGCGCTCAAGCAGCGCCCGGTGAAGGCGTACCGCCACCCCGCACTCGACGAAACGCTCCGCAAGAGCCGCACGCGAATCGAGGCGCGACTGTTGCAGAAGGCAAAGGAAAAAGGAATTGCGGTTCCCGCGTTGCTGGCAGTCGACGAGCGCGCGGGAACGCTCGAGCTGGAGTTTCTTGCGGGCAAGCGGCTCCGCGATGCATTGAACGCGGGTAACGCCGCGAAGTGGTGCTGTGAAGCGGGACGCCTCGTGTCCCGTTTGCACTCCGCGAACATAATCCACGGCGACCTGACTACGAGCAATTTCATCGTCTCGCGCGATGCGCTCTACGTGCTCGACTTCGGGCTCGCCTTCTCGAGCCACCGCTTCGAGGACCGCGCGGTCGACTTGCACGTATTCAAGGAGGCGCTCGAGAGCAAGCACCACGAATTCTGGTGCGAGGCGTGGGACGCGTTCCTCGCGGGCTACAAGGGCGTGCCCGAGACGCTCAGGCGCCTCTCGGTGCTCGAAGGGCGCGGGCGCTACAAGAACAAGGACTAGATTGACAGGGCGAGTGCAAGCGTTACCGCGTTGTAGCCCGCGTGCGCCGCAACGCAAGCCCACAAGTCGCCGTGCTTGCGCAAACCATAGCCGAGCACGAGCGAGGCGAGGAGAGCCCCCGATATTTCGGAAACCGAACCGTAACCGAAGTGCAAGGCGGCAAAAACTACGGACGCGAGCACCACACCCGTTTTTTTCTGGAGGTAGCCGCGGAAGAAGAGTTCTTCGGCGAACGGCGCGAGCGTCACCGCGAGCAACAGCGTTACCGCGTCCTGCGCCTTGATTATTTCCGTGACTTTCCACGAGTCCAGCCAGCCGAGCGCATAAAGCGCGACGCTGAGTGCAGCCATGGCGAGGAAGAGCTGGGCGAGCATCGAGGCGGCAAGAAGGGGGGTGCGCGTGACGCGCGCCTTGTCGAGGGAGAGCGCCTTGCGGAAGTTTTTTACGCCTTCCAGCGCGAGCAGGGCGAACGGGGCGAAAATTAGGGTAAGTGTTGTTAACAGCGAGTTTGCGAACTCAAGCATCCTTCTTCTTGGTTTCCGAGTACCCGCATTTGCCGCAGTGCGAGCGGTTCTTGTGCTCGGCTAGCGCGGTTCCCGGCCCGCACTTGGGGCAGGCGCGCTTCTTCTTGTAAGCCTTGGTCTTGCGTTCCTTCTTTTTTTCAGCCATTCAAAATCAGCCCTTCTTCTCTTCCTGCTTCTTGCCGTGCGTCCGCACGCTCTTGTATTCGCGCTCGATTTTCTTGAGCGCCTCGGGGGAATCGTACGCTTTGGCGTGGACGACTACGGTCTTCGAGCCGAAGTGCTGTTCGACGCGGTCGATCACGATGTTCGCCGCGGGGGCCTTGAGGTCGCCCGCGAGTTCTTGGAGCAGGTCGCTGCGCTTGGGCGTCGCGGCGTTCGAGTGCTTGATTGCCGTGACTTCGGTGCGCTTGAAGAGCTCGTTCCTGTTTTTTCCGGTTATTTCCATTTTTGCATTCACTTTATTTTCAACGCGAACTTGCCCGGCGAACTCGCGCCTATTTCCTTCGCGATTTCCGAGCCTTCGACGTTCAACAACAGTATGTAACCCTCGTAAGTCTTGGAGAGCTGGGTGCCCCCGCATGCGGCGCACGAGTCGCCCGACACGATGCGGCGGCAGTTCTTGCAGACCTTCTCACTCACTGTGCCGCACCTTTCTTCTCTTCTTCCGGCTTCGCCTCGACGACGGCTACCGGTTCCTTGTGTTTTAGCTTTTTGGGTTGCGCCATCGCGGGCGTTATCTTGCCGAGCCCGTCGGGGCGCATCGTTAGTGCGACTTTCGTGGAGAGCACGGAGTCCTTCACGCTTACCGTGGCTACCTTGGCGCGCACGAACTCGGTCTTCTTGAGTGTCTTCTTGGATTGGCGGGCGACGAGCGCCTGCTGTTTCTTGTCGTAAGTGAGATAGTCGTTGGCGACTTGGGAGACGTGCACCAGCCCGTCGAGGGGACCGAGGCGCACGAACGCGCCGAACTCCACGATTTCCGTTATTTCGCCGTCAACGACTTCGTTGACAACGGGTTTGAAGCATAATGCGTCGAATTCGACTTCGAAGTAAGCCGCGCCGTCCCCGTGGATGACGTGGCCGGGCGACTTGATGTCCGCGCCGTGCAATGCGATTACCACGCCGTGTTCGCGGTCGATGGTGCGTTCGTACTGCTCGCGAAGCATCTCGAGTGCCGCGTTCTTGAGCTTCAACCCGAAGAGGTTCGGGGGGACGCGCACGCTTTCCCTGAACGTAACCAGTTTATACATTTTTCATGCCACCAAAAGCATTCAAGCCAGGGCGAGCTTTGACTTGCCCCTCAAACAAATAACCTGCAGTCCGCGCCTTTTTAACCTTCGCTTCAATCCGGCGTCATTCGTGCACACTATCGCCTTATTGGCGTCCGCCCAGGCGAGAACCAGGTCGTCGGGCTTGCCTTCCCCCGCGGATGCCACGCGCGCTTTAACCGAATGCGCGACGCGTTCGAGTGTGGAATAGTTGCGGAGTTTGCGCGCCTCGTCCAGGCACTCCTTGAGTATATAGAACTCGAAGGGTTCGCCGAGCGCTTCGTCCACGCCTTCGGCTAGGTTGATTCCGAATTCTATGGGGACGAAAAGGAAGTTGGTGTCGATGAGGACTTTTTTCACGGTTAAATTGTTTTTTACAAACCTAATTAAACATTGTCCGACAAAAAAATTGTCGCGGGCCCGTAGCTCAGCCTGGCCAGAGCGGCTGACTTTTAATCAGTAGGTCGAGGGTTCGAATCCCTCCGGGCCCGCCTTTTCATCCAGGCATTCGCCCGGGCGATGGGTCCGGGTTGTTTTTCTCCGCGCACGGCTTTCATCACGAGTTCGAAAACTTCCTCTTTCTGCGCGTTTTTAGGCACGCGCACGGTTTGGAGCAGTTTCTTCTTTTTGTAATACCCTTCGAGCGGCTTGGTTTGTTTGGAGAATGTCTTGAGGCGCGTCTTGACCCCCGCGGGCGCGTCGTCCGTGCGTTGGTAGATTTCTCCCCCGCACAGTCCGCAGGTTGCCGCGGGTTTGCCTTCGTCCGAGGAGTAAATCTTTTTGCACGCGCGGCAAGTCCATCGTCCTCCGAGGCGGCGCTTGAGTTCGTGCGTCGGGACCTTCAGGTAGATTACGTTTTCGAGCGTGTGCCCGAGTGAGGAAAGGAGTTTTTCGAGCGCTTCGGCTTGGGGTATTGTGCGCGGATAGCCGTCGAGCAGGAAGCCGTTCGCGTACTTTTCGTTTGATAATTCGTCGCGCAGCATTTCAGTGACTTTCTCGTCGGGCACGAGGGCGCCTTGCTTCATGAGCACCTTGATTTCCGCGCCCACGCCGTGTTCGGGGAGCGCGCGGAACAAGTCGCCCGTGGAAACGCGCGGGAGCCCGAACTGTTTCTCGAGGAATTCGCCTTGCGTGCCCTTGCCCGAACCGGGTGCGCCGAATAGTACGAATACCTTGCCCATTTCTTCCATCACTCCATCAGCCGAGCCGTGGCGTAGAGGCGCCAGCGGTTGTTCGCGCGGCGCATTATCGCGATTTTGTCCTCGGGTCCAACGCAAATCGGTTTCTTGAGCGTGACGCGCACGCCCTTCTTCTTTTTCTGTTCCACGACGAAACCAACGGTGGTCGCGGTGCCCGCGCCGATTACGAGGGGTTCGCTCTCCAGGTAGGTTTCCGGAAACTTTTCAAGCACGCGCGGCAACGGGCGGATGTCGAGCTTGATTTCGGAGAGCGCGTCGGGTGCCTTCTTGGCGAGCACGCAGCCCACGAGCGAGTCGCCCTTGGCGAGCGCGGGATCGAGTTCGGTTGCCACGGCGACGAGTCCGCCGGGGCGAGCTTCCTCGAGGCTGTCGTTGCCCGCGTGGAGACCCATTACTTTAGTGGAAAGCTTCTCGTAGTGTTCCTTGCCTTTCTTCTCGCGGCGCACGCCCGGCGAGATTTCAACGGCGTCGCCCACGCGGAGCACGCCCTGCTTCATCGAGCCGCCCACTACGCCGCCCAAGAGCTTCTCGACTTCGGTGCCCGGCTTGTTGACGTCGAAGCTCCGCGCTAGGTACATCACCGGGTTGCCTTCCTCGCGGGGGTGCTCGGGGATGCGTTCGTACAACGCTTGTACGAGCGCGCCCACGTTCGCCCCGGTGTTCGCGACTACGGGGATTACGGGTGCGTTCTCGAGGCTCGAGCCCTTGAGGAATTCGCGCATCTGCTTGTAGTGTTCGAGTGCCTTCTCCTTGGTTACTAGGTCCACCTTGTTCTGGACGATTACCACGTTCTTGATTTCCGCGGCTTCGATTACCATGAGGTGTTCGATTGTCTGGGGCTGGGGGCACTCCTCGTTCGCGGCGATGACGAAAATCGCGCCGTCCATTATCGACGAGGCGGCTATCACGGTCGCCATGAGGGTCTCGTGCCCGGGCGCGTCCAGGAAAGAGGCGCGGCGCAGGAACTTGGAGTCCGTGCTCCCGCACGGGCACTTGCCGGTGTGGAAGCCCCCGCACGCCTTGCACTCGTAGAAGTCGATGTCCGCGTAGCCGAGTTTGATGGTGATGCCGCGTTTGACTTCCTCGCTGTGGGTGTCCGTCCACTTGCCGGTGAGGGCGCGCGTGAGTGTGGTCTTGCCGTGGTCCACGTGCCCCACTATCCCGATGTTAACAGTTGCCTGGCTCATTGTATGCTATCCTTCTCGTTCGCGCTGACTAAAAATCATTTGGTTTGCCCGGTCTGGGGTTTGACGCTCGGGAAGAGTATGACTTCCTTTATGCTCGCCTGGTTCGTGAGAATCATGGTGAGCCGGTCTATTCCGATGCCCATTCCCGCGGTGGGCGGCATCCCCGACTCGATTGCCTCGAGGAACTCCTCGTCCATGGGCTGCGCCTCTTCGTCGCCCTTCTTGCGCGCCTTCGCCTGTTCCTCGAACATCTTGCGCTGGACGAGCGGGTTCGTCAACTCGGAGTAGCAGTTCCCGCACTCCTGCCCCGCGATGAACAACTCGAAGCGCTCCGCGAGGCGCGGCTCGCCGCGCTTGACTTTCGTTAACGGGCACATGTAAACCGGGTAATCCATTACGAACGCAGGATTCCAGAGCTTGGGCTGCACGAACTCATCGAAGAGTGCGTCCACAACGTGCCCGCGCGTGGGCTGGGACACCTTCAACTTGAGTTTTTCGGCTGCGCGCAACGCGTCCGCGTCCCCCTTCCAAGAAAGCACGTCCACGCCCGACTCCTTCTTTATTGCCGTAACGAGCGAGACGCGCTCGAACGGCGGCTTGAACGACAACTCGCGCCCCTGGTACTCGAACGAGTGCTTGCCGTGCACGGCCTTCGCCAAACCCGGCAGGAGTTCCTCGACAAGGCGCGCGTAATCCTCGTAGTCCTCCAACGCGGAATAGAATTCCACTTGGGTGAACTCCGGGTTGTGCCGCGAATCAATGTCCTCGTTCCGGAAGTCCTTGGAGAACTCGTAAACCTTCTCGATGCCCCCGATGACCAGGCGCTTGAGGTAGAGCTCGTTCGCTATGCGCAGGTAAACGTCCGATTCTAGCGCGTTGTGATGCGTCACGAACGGCTTCGCAGCCGCGCCCCCGTAAACCGTCTGGAGGATGGGCGTCTCGACTTCGAGGTAACCCCGCGAATCGAAGAACGCACGCGCGAACGAGATGATTTTCGCGCGCGACTCGAAGATTTTGCGGACTTCAGGGTTCGCAATCAAATCCAAATGGCGCTTGCGATAACGCAACTCGGTGTCCGTGAGCCCGTGGAACTTTTCGGGGAGTTCGCGGAGGGACTTCGCGAGCATAACCCACTCCGCCACATCCACGCTTACCTCGCCTTTCTTCGTTTTTGCAACTTTCCCGCGCGCCCCCACCCAGTCCCCGGCGTCTATTGCCTCGAAACTCTTCAACGCTTCCGCGGGGAGTTCGTGCGCCATCAACTGGATGCGGCCGCGTGTGTCTTGGATGGTCGCGAAAACGAGTTTGCCGAACGAACGCGCGGTGAGCACGCGCCCGGCGACGCTCACTTGTTTGCCTTCGAGTTTATCGTAGTTGTCTTTTACTTCCTGGGAGTAGTGCGTGCGCTTGTAACCGTAAGGGTAGGCGTTTGTGCCCGCTGCCTCGAGCGCCTTCAGTTTCTTTACGCGTTCCTCGTCCATGCAATCAACAAAATTAACCGCACGCATTATTTTAATGCCTTGTTCGTCACGGCTGGAACCACTCGACCGAGCGAACGCGCGGTTCGCGAGGGTTGTGGTTTCACGGTTGAAACCACTCGATTTCGTAATACTCGTGTTTGCTCTCGGGGAGCGAGATGCGTTTCACCTTGTAAAACGTCACGCTCGTCTCGCGGTCGGCTATCCCGAGCACGAGTTCCAAGCCCAGCTCGGAGGAGCGCGCGATGGCGCGCGACAGCTCTTCTCCCCCGATTTCCTCTTCCTCGCTCAACGCCAGCATCGCATACTTGGGCGCGTCCTCGCGCGGGTTCTCGGGGATGCCGCCCTTGCGGCGGTGGTAGAGCAGGTAATCCAAATCCGCGCGCGCGTTGCGCTCGATGCCGGGTATCGCGAGTATGAATGTCTTCTTCACGCCGTGCGCCACGCGTATGGCGCGCGCCCACTCGCTTATGAGGAGGCGCGCTTCCCTTGGAAAAACTTGGATGACGTGTTTGGAGTGCATCCATTCGCCCGTCTCGAGCGAAGGCGAGGCGCCCGGGAAGTAGAGGCGGAAGTGGGTGCCGAACTTGAAGCCCGTCTTCACGACGTAACCGCGGAGGCGGAAGTCCTCGTAAACCGAGTAGAGCGCAGGGAAGTCGGGGCGGCGGCTGCGCGCCTCGGCTGCCACACGCTTGTCCTTCACGTTGAGCTCGTAGCCCGCGTGCTTCATGAGGAAGAGCGTCTCGTAGGCGTCGAGTTTGAGGTACTGCCCGTGCTTCTTGGCTTTGTAGGTGCCGTACTGCCCGAACCAGCCCTCGTCGTAGAGCGGGCGTGCGGACTCGTCGTCGATTACGCTCATCAAGTCGTCGTAAAAGAACAGCCCCTTCGCCTGCACGCACGGAGGCGTGAACTTGCCTGCGGGATACGCGACTACCGGGCTGCCCCCGTATTTTCCCGTTGCCTCGCTCGCGGGGCGCGCCACGAGCCCGCGGTCGCGCCAGTCCTTGTAGCAGTGGTAACGCGCCAGGAATTTTTTGCCCTGGAATTTGGCTGCCACGCGGTTGAACGAAACGCTTTTGCCCGCGGCAGTGCACTCCGCCTTGCGCACGTCCATCAGGTAGAGCGCTTCCTCTGGCGTCAGAGAGATTACGTCGCCTTTCCCGTTCACGAGCGAGCCGAAGAATCCCTTGGATAGAGCCTGCACCGAGGCGGGCTCCCGCACGATTACCGAGTTTTTTTCTAGCGCGAATTCAACTGCCACTGACGCATCTCCTCCGGGTGCACGCGAGCGCGCCCCCGTTTTAAGTGCTGAAACGTTTTTCCGCGGGCTGGTTTAAACCGCTTCCGCAGGATATTTAAGCCGCGCACGGGTTAACGGTTTCATGAAGCGCCTCCTCGCGTTCCTGTTGCTCGCCGCGTGCGTTTCCGCGTACACCGACTACTCGTTCAGCATGAGCATTCGGGTGGGTGAATCGGGTAACGCGCATGTGATAGAGAAGAGCGTTTTCATGCTTGACAAGCCCGAAGAGGTGCAGTCCTTCGAGTACTACCTCCTCCAGGGCGAGACAACGCTCATCGACTGGCAGCGTTTCAGCAAGAACATACGCTACCACCTCGCGGGCGGGCTCTCGGATTTACGCATAATCGCGGCGCGCGAGTTCAACCTCGGTTACACCGCGGCTTCCGTCTCTATAGAATACGATGTGGAGGGACTCTTCCTCCCCGAGCCGGTGAATTCGCGTGCCACGCGTTACTCGCTCGACAACAAGAAGCTCAGCTTCGGGGTGCCGGACGAGCTTTCCCTGGGCACCGGGCACGAGCTCCGCATCGCGCTCCCGGACGACGCGTTCAATGTTGAAATCGTGCCGGCGGGCGGCGTGGCGCAAAAGGACCACAACGAATACAGTTGGACCGGCCCGCTCATCGGGAGCTGGGACGTGTCCTTCCAGCGCGAGGCATCGTTGAGCCAGGAAGTCAAGGACTTCTTCAGCGACGCCTACGTGCGCCTCACGGAATCGTATTTGTGGCTGCTGGGGCTCCTGCTCGTGGCGATAGTCGCCTTAAAGTTCGTGAAGCTCCGCGAGTAGCGCGGCTTCCTTCTCGTCCAAACCGAAGTACTCCGCGGCGCCCTTTGCGTCGAACGAATAATACGCGAGCATCGCCTTCGCCTCGCGCTTCGAGCAATGCAGTTTCTTGCCGGCCTTCGCGGCGATTCCGTTGAATGCGGTGCGCGACTCCTTGCTTCGTCCCAGCGCCTGTATCGCGCTCGGGAACGCGTACGGAACGAACCGCCCGTTCGACGCGCTCTTCGCCGCGGCAACGCCACCCACACCCACGGCAGCCACGTAACGCAGCAACCCGTAGTCCTGGCGTTTGCGTATGCGCCCCGCGAACACGTCGCTCCGCGAGAGCCACTCGAACGCGCGTGCGAGCGCAGCCGGGTCCTCGTATTCGCGTGGCACGTTCTCGGCAAGCCACTGGATGAACAAGTCGAGTTCGCCGTCGAACTCGCGCTCCGCCTCGAGCGCCTCGGCGTAACCCTTCTTGAAAACGCGGCGCACGCCGTCGAATGCATTCACCTTGCGGTTCCTTCCCCCGCCCGTGCTCCCACCCTGCAAATCGTTTATCGCCGCACGCAAGTCGCCGCCCGAGTTGCGGGCGATGGAATCCAAATCAGCTGCAACGTCCTCCTTGCCAGCGATTCCCGCGAGCACCTTGCGCACCGTGAGCCAATTCACCGCCTTCAACGACACGGGCTGGCACGCCGCGCGCAGTGTTGCGATTTTCCTTTCCCACAATGTTTCGGCGGTGAACACCACAGGTCCCTTCGCGTTCGAGGCGAGTTCCGCGAGTTGCGTTGCCTCGCGTTGTTTGTACGCGGTGTCAACAGAATCCACTAAAACAAGGCGGGCCTCCCCGAACAGGGAGCCGCCTTCGAACAAGCCGGCGAGGGCTTTTTCGTCGTCGAACAAGTCCGGCGATGCTTCCGCCAACGCGAAGCCCGCGCTTGCGGCGATGCAGCGTGCGAGCGTTGTTTTTCCCGAGCCCGTGGCGCCGTGCAAGAGCAGCGGCTTGCCGCGTTTGCCGCGCTTCCAGTCGAGCGCCCACTTTAGCGCCTCTTCGCGCGCGCTCGGGTTTCCCGCGAACTCCTCTGCATTCAGGGGCGCGTACGCCTCGGTCCAAACCGCCATGAGAAACGAATAATACCGGTCGCGGTTTAAACCGCTTATGCTTTTCGCCCTCGTGGGGCTCCCCAACAAGGGGAAGACCACGCTCTTCAACGCGTTGACGCATGCCGCCGCCCAAGTCGCGGACTATCCTTTTACTACAATCGACCCGAACAAGGGCGTGGCGTTCGCCTCGGCGAAGTGCCCGTGCTCCGAGAAGGGAGGCGCGTGCAAGCCGCGGAACAGCAAGTGCGCGAACGGGACGCGTTTCGTGCCCGTTAACGTAATCGACGTGGCGGGTTTGGTGGACGGCGCGCATGAGGGGCGCGGGCGAGGCAACCAGTTCCTGAACGACTTGAGCGAGGCGGACGCGTTGGTGTGCGTTGCGGATGCGTCGGGTTCCACGGATTCGGAGGGGAATAAATGCCCGTTGGGTTCGCACGACCCGTGCGAGGACGTGCTCATACTCGAACGCGAAATCGACCACTGGCTCGCAGGCATAGCCAAGCGGAACGCCTCTAAAGCCAAGGGCAAAACCTCTGATGAATTCCAAAAGTTGCTTGCGGGTTTGAAGGTGGATGCCCGGGTTTACTCGCATGCCGCGGAAGGGCTTCCTGCTTCGTTTTGGCAGTGGACGAAAGAAGAGTTCCTCGAATTCGCCCACCGCATCCGCTTGAAAACAAAGCCGCTCGTTGTAGCTGCGAACAAGTGTGATTTGCCCGGCGCCCAGGCGGGAGTGGAGAAGCTCCGCGAACTCGGGCACCCCCTGTTCGAGGTGTACGCCGACTATGAACTGGCGTTGCAGAAGGCGCGCGAACGCGGTTTCGTGGATTACGACGGAAAAAGCGTTTCGATAAAAACCGAGGACAGCCGCATGGTTTCCGCGCTCGAACACATCAAGTCGATTGTGGACGCCCGCGGAACCGGGGTGCAGGCGCTTGTGGATGGTGTTGCGTTCAAGGTGCTCGACTTGATAGTTGCCTACCCGGTGCAGGACGAGAAGAAGTGGATGGACAACAAGGACAACCTGCTTCCGGATGCCCTCCTGCTCAGGCGCGGCGCGACTGCCCACGACTTGGCTGCTGCGATTCACACTGACCTAGCGGCGGGTTTCCTTTACGCTGTTGACGGACGCACCCATTTGCGCATCGCGCGCGAACAACCGCTCAAGGACGGAGACGTGGTGAAGGTTGTCTCGACGCGGTGAGATGCTTTTCGGGACCGCAGGCATACCCGCGGGCTGCGCCGGCGCTTCCAGCGCCGAAGGAATAGCGTGCGTTGCGCGCCTGGGCTTGGACGCGATGGAGCTCGAGTTCGTGCACGGCGTCCGGTTGGGCGCGGATGCCGCGGAGGCGTGCAGGCGGGTTGCCGAGGAAAACAAAATCCGCTTGAGCTGCCATGCGCCCTATTACATCAACCTCTTGACGCCCGAACGCGACAAGCTCAACTCGAGCAGGCGGCACATACTCGAGTCCTGCCGCGCCCTCGAAGCGTGCGGGGGCGGACGCGTGGTTTTCCATCCGGGTTACTATTTGAAGCTCGACAAGAAGCAGGCGTTCGAACTGATGACTGAGCAGGTGAGCTTCCTGAAAGACGCAACGAACGAAGAGGGCTTGAAGCGCGTTGCCCTCTCCCCGGAAACCACGGGCAAGCATTCGGCTTTCGGTAGCCTCGAGGAGTTGCTCGCGCTCTCCAAGGCAACGGGGTGTCCGTTGACAATCGACTTCGCGCACTTGCACGCGCGCTCGTTCGGCGGACTCCGAACGCGGGCGGATTACGCGCGCATACTTGATGCCATGCGCGAATCTCTCGGCGCCGCGGCGCTGAAGGACTTGCACTGCCACTTCTCGGGAATAGCGTTCACCGCAAAAGGCGAGGCGCACCACCTGCCGGTTTCCTCGGAGAGCCCGCCTTTCGCCCCCCTTGCGCACGAGTTCGCGGAAAGGAAGTGCGCGGGCACCGTGGTGTGCGAATCCCCCCTAATCGAAAAGGACGCCCTGCTCTTGAAGCGGGTTTACGAAAACGAAAGGCAATAAAACCCGTCGCGCTTTATTGCCTAACAGGAGGTTTTACCTAAAATGCCAGCGAAAAAGAAAACCACGAAGAAGACGACCAAGAAGACGGCGAAGAAGAAGGGTTGCGGCTGCGGCTGCTGTTAAAGAAAACGCAGTTTTTATTAACCGCCACCCCCCTCTTTTTTTTGTTACAAGCAGAGGACTGCAAATTCTCGAACGGAGTTGGATGAACCAATGGATGGAAACGAAGGTTTGGAAAAACACGAGCACCACGAACACCCCGAGCACCACTACGGGCATGCGAAGACGTGGAGGAACTTCCTCCCGCAGTTCGCGATAGTCGCAGTGGCGTGCCTTGCGATAGGCGTGCTCGCCGCCGGGATGATCCCGCCCAAGGCAGCCGAAGCCCAGGGAATCGGGGAAGTCGCGGTGGCGCAGGCGGTCGAGGCGTACGTTAACGCCCGCTTGCCCGAAGGAGTCACCTCGACGGTGACCTCAATCGAACTCAAGAACGGGATTTACGAACTCACGGTTGACTTCGTGCAGGACGGTTCGACCGTGCAAACCATTCCGGCTTACGCGTCGCTCGACGGCAAGACCATGTACACGGGTGCGTTCGACTTGACTGAAGCCGCGCCCACGCCTTCGCCCGTCGCCAGCCCGACGCCCGAGGCCGAGCTCGTGAAGAGCGCGCGCCCCGTCGCGGAATTGTTCGTGATGAGCTACTGTCCGTACGGCACCCAATTCGAGAAGGCGATTATTCCGGTGCGCGAGTTGCTCGCGAACTACACTGACTTCGAACTCAAGTTCGTTTACTACACCATGCACGGCGCACAGGAAGTCAACGAGAACACCCGCCAGTATTGCATCGAGAAGGAATACGGCAACGAAACGATGTGGGATTACCTCGAGTGCTTCCTCGCGGAAGGCGACTCGTCCGGATGCCTTAACGCCTCGCAACTCAACGCCACCCTGCTCGACGAGTGCGTGGCTGCGACCCACGAGGAGTTCGCAATCGACACCGCCGGCACCGAGTACGGCATCTACCTCGTGGACAACCAGGCGTACGCAGTAGGCGGCTCGCCCACCTTCGTGCTCAACGGCAAAGTCATGAGCGTTGCCCGCAGCCCCGAAGCGATAAAGCAGGCGGTGTGCAGCGCGTTCATAGACGCCCCGGACGCGTGCGACGAAGTCCTCTCGGAAACGGCTGCAACCGCTGGCTTCGGTTACGAAGCGGGCTCGACGAGTAGCGGTTCGTGCAGCTGAGATGAACGCCGTCGAGCGTTGGAATGGGGAGCTCGCCCGCTCGCGTTCCCTCGCACCGCTCGGCTTGTCCGTGCTGTGCGCGTTCAACTCGGTAGTCGACCGCGTCAAACGCGTTCGGCGCGCCGACCTAGCCGCGCTCGAGGCGTCGCTCTCCCCTGTTGAGCGCGCGCGCGCCCGCGGACTCGCGGAACGCGATTACTTCCCGCTGGGTTCGGTTGACTCGCCTTGGGAGGCGTTCGCCTGCCTATCGTGGTCAATGAGCCGCGGCGAAGCCGCGTATGCCTCGATTTCCCCCGCGGCGAGTGCGTGGCTTGCCCGCGCGTTGGGCGCAGGCAACTGGTGCGAGCGCTTGGGCGGGCAGGCGAGCCTGATGGCTGAGAACCTCGCGGAACTCGGTTGTTCTTCGGCGGTTTACCCCGTGCTCCTCTCTAGGAAACTCGCGCGCCTGCACTCCACAAAAATTTCTTATCCGGTTGCGCGGGGCAAGGGCGCGCGCCTTGTCTCCGTCCGCGGGGAGTCGAACGCACCCAAGGCAAAGGAGAACCTCGTGCTCGAGTACGGCGGCGACGCGTCGGCTAGGGCGAACCGCGTGATTTTCTCCTCGCGCTCACGGCGCACTCTGGCGTTCGACAAGTCGTGGAACCGCGACTCCCTTGTCGAGCTCGGCGGCTTGCTGGACGCGTGCATTTTCTCAGGTTTCCATTACGCACCGAACAAGCGCGAGCTCGCGCCCGTGCTCGGACAACTCGACGCCCTCAAGCAGGGGCGCGGACGGTTCGAATTCCATTGCGAGTACGTGCCCTTCAAGCACAAGGCAGCCGAAGCGCCCGTGATGCGCGAGGTGTGCAGCCGCATGGACAGCCTCGGACTCAACGAAGTCGAACTCCGCGAGCTCCACAAGTCACTGTACGGTTCGGGTTTTGATTACTCGAGCCCGCGCGCCCTCTCGAAAGCCGCCGGGAAGGTGCGCCGCACCCTTGGCTTGAAGCGCGTGCACGTCCACGACTTGGGTTTCCACGTGGTTTCGCTTGACCGCGAACTCGACCCTAAACGCTGCGTTTCCGCCTGCCTCCTCGCCTCGGACCGCGCGAACGCGAAGGCGTCCGCGGAACGGGAGCGCGCGCCACGGGTAACCGCGTACTCGCTGGGGAAGATGCACGAGTACTCGAACGACCGCGACTACCTGCGGTGCGGGTTCGTCGAAGAGCGCGACGGTTACGCCGTGGTGGCACCCGCGCCGTTCTTGGCTAAACCAAGGCACACCCTCGGGCTCGGGGATGTTGTTTCGAGCACTGCATTCGTTGCGGAACTCGCCGGGCGCTGAATATTTTAACCTCCCTCCACCCCAAGCTAGTCATGGTTTTACGCTTCTACAATTCGCTCTCGCGCGAAGTCGAGGATTTCACGCCCGTGCATCCGGGTGAAGCGCGTTTTTACGCGTGCGGGCCCACGGTGTACAATCACGCGCACATCGGGAACTTCCGTTCTTACGTTTTCTCGGACCTCCTCCGCCGCTACCTCAAATTCAAGGGCTACCGCGTGACCGAGGCGATGAACGTCACCGACGTTGACGACAAGACCATACGCGACTCGCGCGCCGCCGGCGTCCCCCTCGCCGAGTTCACCGAACGCTACGCGAAGGCGTTCTTCGAGGACCTTGCCGCCTTGAACATCGAACCGGCGGAACACTATCCCCGCGCGACGGAGCATGTGCCCGAGATGCTCGCGCTCATCCAAGCCCTTTTGGACAAGGGCGCGGCGTACAAGGGAGAGGACGGTTCGGTTTACTTTGACATTTCTCGCTATTCGAAATACGGGCAGCTCGCGGACCTCTCAGGCATCCAGCAGGGAGCCTCGGGGCGCGTGGACGCGGACGAATACTCTAAGGAAGAGGCGCGTGACTTCGTGCTCTGGAAGGCGTGGGACGCGTCCGACGGTCCGGTCGGTTGGGAGTCGCAATTCGGGCGCGGCCGCCCCGGCTGGCACATCGAGTGCTCGGCTATGAGTGCGCGCTACCTGGGCGCGCCGTTCGACTTGCACACCGGGGGTGTGGACCTGCGCTTCCCGCACCACGAGAACGAAATCGCGCAAAGCGAGGCGGCTACGGGCAAGAAGTTCGCGAACTACTGGCTGCACTGCGAGCACCTGGTAATCGACGGGCGCAAGATGGCGAAGAGCGCAGGCAACTTTTACACCCTGCGCGACGTTCTCGCGCGCGGCTTCGAGGCGCGCGCCGTGCGCTGGCTCCTGCTTTCCACGCACTACCGCAGCCAACTCAACTTCACTTTTCCCGCGCTCGAGCAGTCCGCGAACACGCTGCACAAGCTCGACGAGTTCGTGCAGCGCATACAGGAAAAGCAGGCGGACGGGAAAGAAAACGCAACGCTCGCCGCGGCGCTCGCCGCAGCCGAAAAGGGTTTCGAAGAGGGGTTGGACAACGACTTGAACGCCTCCCTCGCCCTGCCGCACCTGTTCGAGCTCGCGCGCGTGGTGAACGCCGAACTCGACGCCCGCCGCGCGGACCCGGAGTCGCTCGCCCGCGTGCTCGCCTTCCTCAAGCGCGCGGATTCCGTGCTCGGCGTACTCGAATTCGACAAGCAGGAGTTCCCCGCGGAAGCGCTCGCTCTCGTGAAAGAGCGCGAAGAGGCGCGCAAGGCGCGCGACTACGCGCGCTCGGACGTCATCCGCAAGAAACTTGAAGAAACGGGTTTCACCGTGCAAGACACGCCCCAAGGTCCCAAGCTCGGGAAGCTTCACCGCAAAACCCTTGTCGAGGACGTAAAACTCACGGATTCGGTTGATTCAGCAAAACGTTGATTGGTGATTGCTCTTGATTTACGGCTTGACGGGGTTGCCGTGCGCGGGCAAGGGCACCGCAGCGGCGTTAATCGCGCGTGAAACCAACGCACCGGTGTTCGTGATGAGCGACGAACTCCGCGCCATGCTCCGCGAACGCGGCATCCAACCCACCCGGAGCGCACTCCAATCTTTTGTCACCGGGCAGCGCCGATTGCGCGGCAATGCGTTCCTCGCGGAAATCATCGCGGGTAAAATCGACTCCGCACGCGACGCGGTGGTAGACGGGTTGCGCTCGCCCGAGGAAGCCGCAGTATTCCGCAAGGCGTTTCCCGGGAACTTCCTGCTCGTCGCCGTCGCGGCGCCGCTGGAGAAAATGTTCGAGCGCTCGCGCGTCCGCGGCAGGGAGAACGAACCGTCGGAGTTCGCCGGGTTCAAGAAGTCAGTGGAACGCGAAACCGCAGGCGAAGGATTCGGAATAGCGGCGTGCGCCGCACTCGCGGACGCCCGCCTGGACAACTCCGGAAGCCGCGAACAACTCGAAGAACGCGTGCGCGCCTTAATCCGCAACTGATGCTATTGCTTCCGCGACTAGGCTCTCGCCGTACGAATCCGTCCGCTTCCTGCAGGCGAGCACCGCCTTTTTACCGAGCAGGTAGCGCCGCTTCAAGTCGAGGAGGAGTTCCGGTTCGAGACGGGTGCCGCGCGCGCCGAGGAGCCGGAAAACATTCGCGCCGAACGCAACGAACCGTGCCGTGCCCGAAGCGTCTTCGAGCGAGCCGCGCACGAACGCAGTGCCCGAGGGGCCCACGCGCGCCTCGTGGAGCGCTGCGATGCGCGCTTCCACCAGCGCCTCGTCTTCGCCCACCGAATTCAGGGGGACGCGGGGGAACCGCGCGAGGCACGCCGGGTCACGGAAGAGCACGGCGCCGGCGCCAGCGGACAATTCGCCTTTTCTCGCCGAGGCGCCTTCCACGCGCACCACTTCGCCCTCCGCCAAGTCCGCTGCAATGCGTGCGTTGTAATCCCAACAGGTGAGCCGGCGCGAGGCGGTGCCGTCCGTGAAAACCAGCACGGCGCGCTCGCCCTTGCCCGACTGCTTCGCGCCGTAATTCGCGAGCACCACGCCGGACGCCACCGCGTCCTCGGCATCCGCGAGCGCGGACAATTGTTCGGGCGCCGGGTAGTCGCCGCCCTCGTGCTCGATTGAACACAATTCGCGCGAGTGCAGTTCAATGCAGTCGCGCCCCTGCTTGACCAGGAAGTTCTTCAACGCCAGGCGGCTGCCCCGGCGCAGCGCGCCCGTGCCCGCAAGGTTCGCATCCGCGCCCCACAGCACCAGGCGCACCTTTGTTCCGCCCCAGTCCGCGAGCGCGTCCGCCACCAGGCGCTTGGTGTTGTTGCGTTCGAATTCGCGCGGGCGAAAGGCGCGCTCAACCACGATGCGGCAGTCAACCGCCGAACCCGGCGCAACGCCTTCGGGTGCAACCCACTTCGTTTCCTCAGCCGTCTCGATTCCGCGTTCGCGCGCCACGAGTTTGAGCGCCGCGTCGCGCGACAGCAGGCCGGCGTATTCAGTGATTTTCGCGCGCACCGCCTCGCCTACTTCGTTCTCGGAGTAGCCCGCGTCTGAAAGTTTTTCCTCGAGGCTCACGCAACCCAACCCTTGACCGTGCGCTTCACGCCTTTTTCAAAGCGCACGGCGGCCTTGAAGCCGAGCGCGCGCTTGGCGAGGCGCACATCGAAAACGCGGTCCTCGGCGAGCGTGCGCACGTCCTCGCGCCTCAAGCGCGGCTTCCCGCCGAACAGGCGCGCCCTGCACTCGTATGCGCTTGCGAGCGCGTAAGCGAGCCACGCGGGCATGCTTTCGCAGGGCGCAGGGACGCCCAGCGCTTCGGCTAAGCGGGCGAGGCAGGCGCGTTGGGTGGGTTGCTCGCCGCTCGAGATGATTATTGTTTTTCCGAGCGCGGATTTTTTTTCAAGCGCCTTCTCGAGGGCGTCTACGGCGTCGTCCGCGTACAACAAGCCCACGCGGTTTTCTCCCGAGCCGATTATCTTCTGTTTGCCCGACTTGATTGCCCGCGCCACCTTGAGGAAGCCCTCCTTGAAGCCCGGACCGTAAACCGTGTTCAAACGCAGCACCACGAAGGGCACGCCCGAGCGCTTCACCGCCGCCTCAGCCGCGAGCTTGCTCCTGCCGTAGGCGTTCGCCGGGCGCACGGGCGAGCGCTCGCTTATTTTTCCCGCGTATGCGCCGTGGTAAACCGAAGTGGACGAGGCGAGTACGAGGCGTTTCACCCCCGCTTTGCGGCACGCCTGCACAACGCGTTCGGTCATTTCCGCGTTCAACTCGAATACGCGCGCTTCGGGCAGCGAGTAGTCCACCGTGCCCGCCAAGTGCGCCACGGCGTCGATGTTGCGGAAAACGCCTGCCAATCCGTCCTTGAGCAAATCCGCTTTTGCGAAGCGCACGCCGGTTATTCCCGGGTCGTTCAAGCCCACCGAGACCACGGAGTGCCTTTTCTTGAGCCGGGAAACCAGCAGCCTGCCCAGGCGGCCGTCGCCTCCGGTTACCGCGATTTTCATAAACGGGTTTAGCCGACGATACTATTAATTAATCGCGATTCCCACTTTGTTCCAGCCATGTTCAAGAACGGAGTCGAAAAATACTACCGCGAGCGCCTTGCCGAGCAGGGCGCCCTGCTGTTCTCGTTAATCGACCCGGACAAGCTTTCGGGCAAGCTGGGCGCCGAGCTTGCAGGCAACTCTTACGAGAGCGGCGCGGATGCCATACTCGTGGGCGGTAGCATAGGCGCCCAGGGAACCGTGCTCGACGAGACGGTCAAGCTAATCAAGGAAGCCGTGCGCGGCGACATTCCCGTAGTCCTCTATCCTGGCAGCCCGGGCGGCATCACCGCTTACGCGGACGCGGTGTACTTCATGCAGATGCTCAACTCGCGCGACGTGTACTGGCACAGCACCGCCCAGATACAGGCGGCGCCCGTGATAGCCCGTGCGGGAATCGAGGCGATAGCCACTTCTTACGTTATAATCGAGCCCGGCCGCGCGGTGGGCTGGATAGGGAACGCGAACCTTGTGCCCCGCGAACGCGGCGACTTGGCTGCGGCGTGCGCGCTCGCGGCGAAATACCTTGGGAGCCACGTGTTCATCACGGACTCCGGCAGCGGCGCACCCGAACCCGCGCCCTCCGCCATGCTATCCGCAATAGCCAAGGTCTGCGGCAACGAATTGCTTTACTTCTACGGCGGCGGCGTGGGAACCGCCGAACAGGCGGGCGAGTGCATACGCGCCGGCGCCCACGGCATACAGGTTGGAAACGCCTTCGAAGCAAGCGACCCGGGCAAAATAAAGAAAATGGCTGTTGCGGTTCACACCCAAGGCAGGAAGCGCCTTTAAAAAATCCGAACCGTTTATATACTTTCCCAGCCCGTTACTACTATACGGTGGTTTATGTGTTTCGTGGTACTGTAGCTTTCGCGTTGATTGCGGTTTTTGCCGTGTGCGCCTCGAGCCTGTCGCTCCTGCCGGCGAGCGTCTATTCGGACGCCTGCATCTGCGACACCGACCAGGTCAACTTCGAGGCGTTCAACAACGGCGCGGCGGCTGAACAGTTCGCTTTCTCGATTACCGGCGACTACCCCTGGGGGATAATCGCGCCCGCGAGCGCCAATATTGACGCGGGTGAGGCAGCCACCGTTTACTCGTTCCTCACCCCCACGTGCTTCTCGTCCGTGGGCGTCTACCATTTCACAGTTAAGGGGCAGTCCGCCACCCAGTCCGCTACGTCTTCGATAACCCTGAACATCCAGCCCTGCCTGTCCCTCGAGGACTTGGAGCCCGTTAAGGAAATGTGTTTCGGCGAAAAGAAAGCCTACCAGCTCCTACTCAAGAACGACTCGCGGACCGCGGACAAGAATTACACCCTCTTCGTTACCGGCAACGGCGCCGCAGGCGTAACCGTGCCCACGGTTGTTTTCGTGCCCTCCGAGGGCGCCTCCATTGCAACGCTCGAAATCGACTCGACGCGCCTCGCAGTCGGCGAGTACTCGGCGACCGTGCGCGCAGTCAGCATCTACGCGTTGACCGGACAACCCACCGAGGACGAGGACACCATTACGATACACTTTTCGATTGAGGACTGCCAATCGCTCTCCCTCGCGTTTCCGACGCTCGAGGACGAGCGCGTGGACAAGTGCACCGAGACCGCAGTGTCGTTTCCCATGCTCGTGAAGAACAACGGCGCGCTCACGGACTCCGTGGCGTTGACCGCGTCCTCGACCAAGGTTTCGTTCAGCCAGAAAACGCTTTCGCTTGCGCCCGGCGCGCAAACGACCGTGACCGTCGCGCTCGACAAGAACACGGGCAATTCCACGTTTACGATAACCGCCTCTTCGGGTCTGGGCGCGCGCACGGACAGCGTGCTCACCGTGGATTCCCAGCCCTGTTACGGCGTGGAAATCAACCCGGAGATACCCGCCCGCGTGTGCAGCGACCGCGTGTCCAAGCACGCCGTGCGTATCCGCAACCCGGGCGACGCGGCTTACTTCAACGTCTCGCTTTCGAACGTCTCCTTCATGTACTTGAACGAGACGCGCGTGCACCTGGATTCGGGTGAAGAGAAAGTCGTTTACCTGGTAATCACGCCGGGCATAAAGGACGGCAACTATACCCCCAACTTTTACGCGGAATCCCCGTACGCGGACGGCGAGGCCTCGCAGTTGTTCGAGCTCGTGCGCTGTTACGACGTGGAAATACTCGCGGAGAAGGACTTCGTCTGCCAGTGCCAGGACAAGGTATTCCCAATCGCGGTAGTCAACACGGGCTACTTCGACGACTCCTTTGAACTCGGGTTGTCCTCGGGTCCCGAGTGGCTCGAGTTCTCGAACGTTTCGGCAACCGAAATCAATGGCAAGTCCCTCAAGACGCTCCTGCCGCACGTGTTCACGTGCGACGCGGAACCCGGCGAATACGCCGCGGTATTCAACGCCCTCTCGCTTTCCCGCAATTCGAGCGACAAGGTTTGCCTTAACATCACGGTGCACTCGAAGGCAGAGTGTTACACCGCGCTCTTGACCGCGCCTTCGGGCGAGTACGTTGAATGCGCGTCGAGCGTGATACCCGTCACCGTGAAGAACATGGGTTTGCTCAGGAACACTTTCGCTTTGAGCGTGGAGGGCCCCAAGTGGGCTTCCCTGCGTCCGGAATTCGTCACCCTCGAACCGCAAGAGGCGACTACGGTTTACCTTGTTGTTTCGCCCCCGTTGAACGAGGCGGGCACCACCCACGACGTCACCGTGAAGGCGCTCTCGACCGGCGTGTCCTCGTCCGTAACCGTCCAGGTAATTGTCGTGGGCGCGGGCGAGAAGCCCAGCGTTGAGACCAAGCCGTTCACCGCGAACGTCTCGTACGCCGACGGTGCCCTGGTCATAGAGTCGCTGCCGGGCGCGCTCGTGCACGTGGAATCGCCTTCCGGCGAGAACTACACCATGCTCGCGGACGCCTCGGGCGTTGCCACCCTCTCGGCGGAAACCGAGGGCAAGTGGCTCATCACCGTGCTCAAGGAGGGTTTCGCGCCCGTGGTGATGGAATACTCGCTTGGCGGCACCGGAACGCCGCAGACGGGTTGGTTCACTGGCGTGTTGAGTGGGAAAGCGCTGATTTACTTGGGCATACTCGCCTTGTTCGTGGCGAGCGGCGCCTTCGTGTACCAGCAGTTCCTTGCGAAACGCAAGTGAAAACGCCTTTAAATTCCACCCGCGTCTAACCTAATCCAGAGGTGGGTTTGGATTTGAAGAAACTTGTTGCAGCACTCTTGTGTTCGTTTTTGTTGTTCGGCTGTCTGGGCGGAAGCCCGGCGCCGCAGACCGGCGTAGGCGCGCCTTCGATTGAAGCGCAGCCGTCGACGCAAGCGTCGACGCAAGCGTCAACGCAACCGTCGACGCAACCTGCGGGCAGCGGAACACCCAGCGATTGGGCGGGCTTGCTCGCCTCGGGCGCTCCGTTCGAGTGCACGGTAACCGTGGAAACCACCGAAGGCCCGATGTCCTCGAAGGTTTACTTCTCGGGTGGAAGCGTGCGCATGGAGGCGACTTACGAAGCCGCTGGAATGTCATTCGAATCCGTTAACATCATGAAGGACGAGGTGTCCTACATGCAGGTCACCGACTCGCTGAAAGCCGTGTATCCGGACTGCGATTGGCTCTACTCGTCAACCGAAGCCGGTGAAGAGCCCGTTGCACCGAACGAAGGCGTCTCGGCGTACCAGCAGCCCGAAGTGCACTACGTTTGCACCCCGTGGGTTCCCGACGCATCCAAGTTCGCGACTCCCGGAAGCACGTGTGACTTGAACGAGTTAACCGAGGAAATGACTGGCGGCGGTTCGCTGCCCGGCGCGGGCGCCTGCTCCGGTCTCGAAGGCGACGCGCTCGAAGCCTGCGTGCAGGCGTTGGTGGGCGCGAGCTGATGGACTGCATTGCGGTAGTCACCAAGGATCGCCTCGGACTACTGGCGGACGTGAGCGAGTTGCTCGCCAAGCACGGGATAAACATCGACTCGCTTTCCGCCGAGAGCTCGAGCGGCACCGCCGTAGTCCGCCTCCACACCTCGAAGCCGGCGGAAGCCCGAGCGTTGCTCGCCAAGCACGGTTACCCGTCGGTGGACTCGCGCGCCATGGTGGTGCGTTTCACGGACAAGCCCGGGGAACTCGCGCGCGCCTCGCGCCTGCTCTCGGACCGCGGGATTAACATGATCAACCTCTACTTGCTCACCCAGAATGGGAGCGAGAAGGTGTTCGCGGTCGAGACGACTGACAACGACGCGGCGCGCAAGATACTCAAGGATTACATTTGAGGACTGTGCTGGAAAAATGGATTTGGGCTCCGGCATCCGCAAGGCGCTCGCGCGCATAACCGGCGCCCACGCCATCGACGAAGCGGCGGTGAAGGAACTCTCGCACGAGCTCCAGCGCACCCTCATCACGAACGACGTCAACGTGCGCCTCGTGCTCCAGCTCTCGAAGCGCATCGAGGAGCGCGCACTCTCCGAGAAACCCTTGCCCGGACTGGGGACGCGCGAGCATGTTGTGAAAGTGGTTTTCGAGGAGCTCGAAGCCCTCCTCGGGAAGGAGAAGTTCGAGCCGCGCCTGGGCAAGCACCGCGTGCTGTTGTGCGGACTCTTCGGCGCGGGGAAGACCACGGCTGCGGGCAAGCTCGCGCAATTTTATTCCTCGCGCGGACTCAAGGTCGCGTTAATCGCGTGCGACGTCCACCGCCCGGCTGCATTCGAGCAGCTCGAACAACTCGCAAAGCAGTCGCGCGCGGGATTCTACGGAGAGAAAGGCGAGAAGGACGCGGTGAAAATCTGCAGGAACGCGCTGACCCGTTTGGAGAAGGATTACGACGTGCTCGTGCTCGACTCCGCGGGGCGGAGCGCGTTCGACGACGAACTCGTCGCTGAACTCGTTAACGTGAACGGGGCGTTCAAGCCGGACGACCGCTTCCTCGTGGTGAGCGCGGACGTCGGACAGGTGGCGGGCAAGCAGGCGCAGGAGTTCGACAAGGCGGTCGGGCTCACGGGCGTCATCGTCACGAAGATGGACGGCTCGGGGAAGGGCGGCGGCGCGCTCTCGAGCGTCTCCGTTTCCGGCGCCCGTATAGCGTTCATCGGCACGGGTGAGAAACTCCGCGACCTCGAGGTGTTCGATTCCGAGGCGTTCGTGGGCTCGCTCGTGGGCTTCCCGAACGTGAAGGCGCTCGTGGACAAGGCGCGCGAGGCGAACGACGAGCAGACGCTCGAGAAGGCCATGGCGGACGGCAAGCTCGATTACGATTCCTTCCTCGCCCAGATGCGCGCCATGCGCAAGATGGGTCCACTCAAGCAGGTAATGCAGATGCTCGGCGTGTACGATTTGCCGGAAGAGGTGCTCGGGGAGAGCGAGGGCAAACTCAAGCAGTTCGAGGCGGCGGTGTTGAGCATGACGCCCCAAGAGCGCAAGAACCCGGACCTCGTCAAGCAGAAGTCGCGGCAGGCGCGCATCGCGCGCGGTTCGGGCGCAACCGAGGAGGACGTGCGCAAGCTCGTCCAGAACTTCGAGCGCGCCTCGAAGATGGTGAAACAGCTCGGCAAGAACCGGGGCTTCCTCAAGGGGCTCGGCAAGCGCTTCCCTGGAATGGGAAACCTGAAAGGTTAAAATCCAGCGTCTTCTTTTTCCAGTCATGCCAACGCCGCGGCCTTACTCCATCAGGCTAAACGGACACGAAGTTCCCGTAATGCATTTCACCGAGGAGCGCCTCCTCCGCGCGCTCCACGGGTTGGGCAACGAGTTCCGTCCCACGCTCGCGGAAGTCCTGGAAAAAGGCGGTTTCACCCTGCCGTTCGGACGCTCTTCCTCAGGTAAGCTCAATGACCCCTCACAGATGCTCTCTTTCCGCCACGGCAGCACTGCCGTGTACGAAGTAAGCGGATACCCGCCCGACGCGTTCCTTTTGACGCGTGAAGGCATCAAGGGGTATGAAGTAAAGAGCAGCGTCCCGAGGTTTCCTGGTAAATACCGTGCCCTCATCGGTTTGTTTTCCGCTGCACGCTCGCTCGAATCCCAGTCGCGCGCAAAACTCGTGAGCCGCCTGAACAAGGCGTTGCGCGAAGGTTCCCTTCACTCTTCGAAATTGATGAATTGGTACGCCCAAACCTACCAAGAGTCCACCCATAGCGGCACTACAATAGACTATTTTGTTGATGACGCTCAACAAATCAAAAGCCAATTGAAGAAACCGCATTCCTTCAAACTACTTTCCCTAACTCCGTTGACCGCCTCGCTACACGAGAACAAAAACGCAGAGGGTGAGCCGGGCGCG
>Ga0265296_1000113_pt1 | contig 159013 bp, 152 predicted proteins | sample MunlanPumphouse1_FD_189073 | JGI IMG/M metagenome (GOLD analysis project Ga0265296, IMG submission 189073) | Groundwater microbial communities from a municipal landfill in Southern Ontario, Canada - Pumphouse #1 | ecosystem: Environmental > Aquatic > Deep subsurface > Groundwater | place...
GGTGACGGTAAACGCTGAGCGGGCGCCGTTGCCGACGGTGGATGAGCTTGCCGCCCTGGCCGCGCATATCATCGCGAGGTTGGATCCGGATGGGGCGGAGCCGTCGGATCGTGCGGGCAAGCGGCGCCGGTTCTTCACGATCGGGAAACTCCGCGACGGGTCGGTCCCGGTGCGGGGCGAGGTGTTGCCGGAGGTCGCAGCACAGTTGCAGAAACTCATCGATTCGCTGTTGAACCCGAAAGCCGAAGACAAAGGCAGCAGCAGTACCGTGCGGTTCCGACCCGCAGACGACAGCGGCGACGGCAGCCGCAGCGCCGACGATCGCGACGGCAGCCGCGGCGATAGCGACGACGATGACTGGTTCGATGCGAAGTACTCCAGCAGCGCCGAGTACGGTGCTGGCGAAGACGTCTCGGATCGTGTGGACGGGCTCCCCGAGCACAAGGCGAAATCGCCGCCGGTGGAGTTGGCGGACATGCGCACGCACGCGCAGAAACGTCACGACGCGTTCGCGACCGCCCTGATGGTCGCCGCCGCCTCCGGAGGCATGCCCACCTTGGGTGGTGCGGCACCGACGCTGGTCGTCTCCGTCACCGCCGAGGACTACACGAACCGCACCGGGCGGGCCAGAGTCGAAGGCACCGGCTACGACGTCCCCCTCGGGGCGGCCGATCACGCCGGGTGTGCGGGCGGGATCCAGCGGGTGCTGTTCGACGACAAGGGTGCGATCGTCGCGATCAGCACCAGCGCGCGGTTGTTCACCGCGACCCAACGGCGGGCGATCGTGCTCAGAGACCGCGAATGCCTCATCCCCGGCTGCGACGTCCCCGCCGACTGGTGCGAGATCCACCACGTGCAAGAACACGCCCGCGGCGGGCCCACCCACACCTCTAACGGGGTTCCGTTATGTTGGCACCACCATCACACCCTCGATGAGGGCATCTGGAAGATCCGCATGCGAAACGGCCTCCCCGAAATCCGCGGACCCGGCTGGTGGGACCCCTACGCCAAATGGCGATCCCCCCACCTCGACTACCAAGCCGTCGACGAAGCCCTCGACCACGAACGCCACACCGAACCCGAATCCACATGGAACACCCCGTGACAGCGTCTCGTGTACACGACGAGACGGTGCAGAATCGTGACCGCATCAGCGCCTTTCTCAGGCGAACGCGTCCGTGATCAGGCGCTCCAGCGTTCGAATGCCGTCGCGCGACAGGATCGATTCGAGGTGCCCCTGCACCGATGCGAACGACGGCCCGCGCAGAGCATAGACGTCACCGGTCGCCGCGTCAGCAGACACCTCCGCTGCGCCTGCAGCGGTCGTTCCGGGGGAGACCCGAGCGGTGAAGGTGTTGTAGAAGCCGATCGAGGCGTCCTCACCGAACACCGGCACGACCTTCTGCAGGCCCTGGTGCGGCGAAGCCAGCGGCGCGAGTTCGATGCCGAGCTGGTCGGCCAGGATCTGGTGGCTGAGGCAGACCGCGAGCAGCGGCGCACTGTGACCCAGGCGGCGGGTGACGATCTCGTGCATGCGCGCTATGCGTGCGATCGTTGCATCACGAGGGTCGCCCGGGCCGGGGCCGGCGACGACAAGCTGGGCGGCATCGACATCCGCATCGGTCACGGCGTGCCAGGGCATGATCTTCGCGTCGAGTCCGAGGTGACGAAGCTGGTGGGCAAGCATCGTCGTGAAGCGGTCCTCGGCATCGATCACGAGCGCGCTGCGCCCTGCGAACGGTCCGGCGGAGCCGTCCTCCTGGGGATTCAGCCAGAACTCGGCCAGCCGTGAATTGCGAGAGGCGAGCAACTCGGCGACCTCGGGATCGTCGGCGAGGGAAGTCTCTGCTGCAGGAGCATCCGGGTCGAGTCTGGTCTCGGCGACGACGTCTCGAGCGATCGCGCCGATGGCGCCGAGCACTCCGGCCGCCTTGCCGTGCGTTTCGCTGACCTCGCCATACGGATCGGAGTGCCGCACGAGCGTCGCTCCGACGGGGACGCGGAGCTGTCCGTCCTCCAGATACACCGTGCGGATGAGGATCGGAGCGTCGACGTCGTGGCCGCCCTCGGCGTTCGGGGTGAAGAGCGCCGCGACGCCCGAGTAGTAGCCGCGCGGCTTGGTCTCGTGACGGCGGATGACCGCACAGGCGTTCTGCATCGGCGAACCGGTCACGGTCGGGGCGAACATGGTCTCCCGAAGGATGTCGCGCGGGTCGAGCCTGCTGCGCCCGCGCAGCATGTACTCGGTGTGGGTGAGCCGCGACATCTGCTTCAGGTGCGGCCCAGTGATCCGTCCGCCGTCGGAGCACACGGCGCTCATCATCTTCAGCTCTTCGTCCACCACCATGAAGAGCTCCTCGGTCTCCTTGGTCGAGGAGAGGAACTCGATCAGCGTCTCCTTGGTCGCACCTCCTGACGGATGGCGGAAGGTGCCGGAGATCGGATTCATGGTGACGATGCCGTCACGGGCGACGACGTGCGCCTCAGGGCTCGCACCGACGGCGATGTGACCCGGCGTGATGACGGCGAATGTCCAATAGGCACCCCGCTCGTGCGTCAACAGCGCGCGGAACCAGGTGAGCGCCGCGGTACGTTCGGCATGCACAGGGTCATCGGAGCCGAGATCGACAGTGGCGGTGTAGTCGCGGCGAATGACGAAGTTCGCTCCCTCCCCACGTCCGATCTCGTCGGCTATCACGCGGGTCACGACCTGTGCGTAGTCCTCATCGCTGATGTCGAAGCCGGCGTCCTTCAGTGGCACAGCATCCTGCGGCAGCGCCTTCACGACATCGGGAAGGGGAAGATGCTCGTGACGGTCGACGACCAAGCAGCGCAGCGGAGTACCGTCATCCTGTGCCTCGAAGCCGCGCTCGCGCACCTGACGGTACGGCACCATCGCGAAGACCTCGCGGGAGACGCCCTCGAGCGAGAGGGGGATGTCAGCGAGCAGATCGACGTCTTCGATGTCACCCGTGAGCAACTCGACGCTCTGAGCTCCGTCCCGTGCGATGAGCACGAAGGACGCGTCTGGATCCTGCACGAGTGCGGCGAGCAGGGCTGCGGTATCGGTCATCGAGGTCTCCTGTGCAGGGCTCCGGCTCGGCTCAACGAAAAGACCGCCCCGGAGGCGGTCTGGATTCGTGGGAACGCGAACACACCGCCTAAGAGGCGGGCCACCAGGTGAAATTCGCGAGCATGGGCCGAAACTATCACAATGCGGCCGCCTGCTCAGACGCCCCAGCATCCGAAACCTGCCGCATGGAGCCGGGTTCCAGCCTCCGGTCGCCGCGGCGGCGTAACCTGGGTACGTGCCTGCAGTGAATCTTGGGATGCCGCGCGTCCCCGAAGTCCTGAGTCCTCGACGCAAGTCCCGACAGATCAGTGTCGGAAAGGTGCTCGTGGGCGGTGACGCTCCCGTCAGCGTTCAGTCGATGACGACGACGAAGACGACCGACATCAACGCGACGCTCCAGCAGATCGCCGAGCTCACCGCCTCCGGATGCGAGATCGTGCGCGTCGCCGTGCCGCACCAGGACGACGCGGATGCACTGAAGATCATCGCGATGAAGAGCCAGATCCCCGTGATCGCCGACATCCACTTCCAGCCGCGCTACATCTACACCGCGATCGATGCCGGCTGTGGCGCCGTGCGCGTGAACCCGGGCAACATCCGCGAGTTCGACGGCAACGTCGGCAAGATCGCCGAAGCGGCCAAGGCTGCCGGGGTCTCGCTCCGCATCGGCGTGAACGCCGGCTCCCTCGACAAGCGCATCCTGCAGAAGCACGGCAAGGCCACCGCGGAGGCACTGGTGGAGAGCGCCGTATGGGAGGCATCGCTGTTCGAGGAGCACGACTTCCACGACTTCAAGATCTCGGTCAAGCACAACGACCCGGTCGTGATGGTCAAGGCATATCGCCTGCTCGCCGAGCGCGGCGACTGGCCCCTGCACCTCGGTGTCACCGAGGCGGGGCCCGCTTTCCAGGGCACGATCAAGTCGGCGACCGCGTTCGGTATCCTCCTATCCGAGGGCATCGGCGACACCATTCGCGTCTCGCTGTCGGCTCCGCCCGCGGAAGAGGTCAAGGTCGGGCACCAGATCCTGCAGTCGCTGAACCTGCGCGAGCGCAAGCTCGAGATAGTCTCCTGCCCGTCGTGCGGACGTGCTCAGGTAGACGTCTATACGCTGGCGGACAACGTGACAGAGGGCCTGAAAGACATGACAGTGCCGCTTCGCGTCGCCGTGATGGGTTGCGTCGTCAACGGTCCCGGCGAGGCCCGCGAAGCCGACCTCGGCGTGGCATCCGGCAACGGCAAGGGCCAGATCTTCGTCAAGGGCGAGGTCATCAAGACCGTCCCGGAAGCCGACATCGTCGCGACCCTGATCGAAGAGGCGAACCGCATCGCCGCCGAGATGGGCCCGGATGCCAAGACCGGCACGGCGCAGGTCGTCACGGTCTGATCCGGACAGCACGAAGGAGACGAAGTTGTCCGATACTCCGGCACCCGTGCAGAGCATGGGGGCGACGAACGTCACCTTCGCATCCGGTGCCGTCAGCGGCGAAGGCATCATCACACGCGTTGAGCGGATGCCGTCCGGCGCCGTGGTCGTAGTCGATGAGACGCCCTTCCATCCGGTGGATCACACCTGGCCGGATCAGCCAGGGGATGCCGGTGAGCTGAGCTCCGGCGATGAGCACGTCGCTGTCACCGAGGCAGTGATGGCGGCCGTCAGCGATGCGGGCGAGTTCGCACTGGGCGCGGGGATCCCGGTGAAGCGCGGCGTCGAGGGATGGACGTGGCTCGTCGCCCACCGCCTCGACCGCGAAGCGCCGGACTGGCTCGCAAAAGGTACTGAGGTGCGTCTTGAAGTCGATGCCCGCCGCCGCGCGGGGCTGAGCCGGGGACACACCGCGTGCCACCTCGCCTCGCTGGCGCTCGACCTTGCGGTTGCTGATCTGTGGCGCAAGGATCCTGGCACGGATGCGCTGGGCTCGCCTGACTTCGAGAGGCGCGCGAATCAGACCAGCCGCATCGACGAGGACGGCAGCGTCGACGAATACCGCCTCGGCAAGAGCCTCCGCAAAGCAGGATTCGACACTGAGACATTCGCCGGGTCTCTTGCTGAACGCGAGGATGCCATCAACGCGAAGCTTGCGGAGTGGGTGGCGTCAGGTGGTGCGAGTCGGATCGAGGTCGATGGACCCAGCATCATCGATCGTCGCCGCTGGCGCTGCGAACTGCCAGAGGGCGAGGCCGTGATCCTGTGCGGCGGCACTCACGTCGCTTCGCTTTCGGAGTTCTCGAGCATTTCGGTCTCGCTCGACGTCAGCGACCCGCAGCTGCTCGTGATGAAGACGTCGGTCACTTCCGCAGTTGCCTGAAGCGCCTCCCGCTACGGGGTACAGTCACCAGCCGCGCGCCGGCATCCCGCCAGTCGGCCGTCAACGACCCGTCACGGGTGCATCCGCTCCGGCGAACTCCACCTCGCCCTTGCCGATGTCCGAACGCACCAGGCGAACCGACACCGTGTCACCGGGCTTCGCACCCGCAGGCAGAGGAGCGGATGCCGTCACGGCAGGATCCGCGATCTGAATCGTGGCGCGATTCTCCCGAACCTCGATCACGGTGGCCTCGATCGTCGAACCGACCAGCGGTGCCAGCAGAGCAGCCTCCACGCGGTTGACGGTGTCGGCGTTCAGCCTGGAGGCGCGCTGGCCCGATGCCTGCATCAGCGCCGGCAATTCCTCGAGCGACTCGCGCACCCACGCGGGAACCTCTTCGCCGCGTGACACTGCGAGACAGATCGCGAGCGCCCAGCGATCCACCAGTCGCCGCAGGGGAGCGGTGGCATGCGCATACGGTGCCGCGATGGCCGCCTGCTCGATATCGGCGGGGACCGAGCCGTCGAACGTCACATAGCCCGCACCGCGGAACAGCGACGCCGCGGCCTCCAGAACCGGCTGCGTGAGCGGGTCGTCACGATCGAGAGAACGGAGGTACTCGCCGTACTCACCGTCCTTCCACGGCCGTCCCAGCGCCTCGGTCTGCAGACGGAATGCCCTGAACGCCTTCTCGTCCGGCTCCGGCATCGTGCGCAGTACTCCCACCTCGGCGTCGATCATCAGCGATGCCGCGGCCATCCCGGTCATGAGCGACAGCTGCGCGTTCCAGTCTTCGAGGGGGAGCGGATGCCGACGGTCGATGTCGTACGTGCCGTCATCGCGCTGCACGACCTCCGAATCGGGAAGGTTCAGGCTGGCGCCTCCGCGCTGCGCCTCGAGTTCCTGACGCAGTCCTCCGATCACGGGAAGCAGTGCAAGAGGAGACTCGTCGCCGCGGTCGAGCGCTTGCTGCGCACTCTCGTAGTCGAGTTGCGCGCGCGATCGGATGAGTGCGCGTTCCAGCCGGAACTCCGACACGACGCCGGCCTCGTCGAGCTCGAATGTCCACACGAGGGCTGGCCGGTCCTGCTCCGGCAGCAGGGACGCGCGATCCTCGCTGAGAACCCTCGGATGCAACGGGATCGACCCGTCTGCCGCATACAGGGTCTGACCGCGCTCACGGGCCGCGGCATCCACCGCCCCGCCGGGCGTGATGAAGGCTGGAACGTCCGCGATCGCGTAACGCACCTCGAAACCCGAGCCGCTTCGGGCGAGATGCATCGCCTGATCGAGATCCTTCGCGCCCAGCGGATCGAGTGTGACGAACGGGACGTCGCGCAGATCGAGATCGGGTTCCGGTGCGGTGGCGGCCTCGGATTCGGCCATGGCTTCCGGCGAGAACTCGGTGGGCGTGTCCAGGTCCTCGCGGAGCGCGGCGAGCGCGGCAGCGAGTTCGCTCTCGACGGCGGACGGAGCGATGTGTGATCGACGCTGAGGCATGACTTCAGCCTAAGCCGACCCGCGCCCGTGTCCGCGGTATTAGCGTTGAGCCATGACCACTGCAGACAAGGCTCAGAAGCTCGTCGACCTTTACAACGCACCGGAGATCCTCCGTGTCGTCAACGTGTGGGATGTGATCTCGGCGAAGGCTGTCGCCGACGTTTCGCAGACCACAGCCCTCGCCACCGCAGGGCACTCCATCGCCGCAACCTTCGGGTATGCCGACGGTCAGATCCCGCGCGAACTCATGCTCGACATGGTCGGCCGGATCGCGGCATCCACCGAGCTGCCCGTCTCCGCCGACCTCGATGACGGCTACGACGACGCGGGCGACACCACTCGTCTCGCGATCGCCGCCGGCATCGTCGGCGCGAACGTCGAAGACCGTCTGAAGCCGCTTGCAGAATCCGTCGCCGTCATGGCGGCGATCGTCAAGGCCGGCGAAGCGGAGGGCGTGCAGTTCGCGCTCAACGCCCGCACCGACGCCCTCGTGCGCGGCGGCGACCGCCCGATCGAGGCGAGCATTGCGGATGCCATCGAGCGCGGCCGCGCGTTCCTCGACGTCGGCGCGACCAGCGTCTTCGTTCCCGGCATCCTCGACACCGACGTCACGCGCCAGCTGGTCGAAGGCATCGGCGAGCGCAAGGTCAGCGTCATCGGCCTTCCAGGCGCCCTGACCGCCGCCGAGTACGAAGCACTCGGCGTGGCACGCATCTCGTACGGACCGATGATTCAGCGCGTCGCGCTCACGGCCGTGCAGGACGTGGCCAGTAGCCTGTACGCAGACGGCGTCATCCCCGCCAGCACCCGCGCGCTGAACTGATCGCAGCGCTGAACAGAAGTCCGAGAACGGGTGACCACGGTCACTAGACTTGACGCGTGGTCACTCGTCTCTCGAAATTCTTCCTCCGCACGCTCCGTGAAGACCCCGCTGAAGCGGAGGTCATCGGTCACAAGCTGCTGCTGCGCGCCGGGTACATCCGTCGCCAGGCCGCCGGCATCTTCGCCTGGCTCCCGCTGGGCCTGAAGGTCAAGGCGAAGATCGAGACGATCGTCCGTGACGAGATGGCGAACGCCGGCGCCCAAGAGGTGCATTTCCCGGCCCTCATGCCTCGTGAGCCCTATCAGGCCACCGGACGCTGGGATGAGTACGGCGACCTGCTGTTCCGTCTGCAGGACCGCAAGGACGCCGATTATCTGCTCGCACCCACGCATGAGGAGGCCTTCACCCTGCTGGTGAAGGACCTGTACTCGTCGTACAAGGATCTGCCGCTGACGCTCTACCAGATCCAGGACAAGTACCGTGATGAGGCGCGTCCTCGCGCGGGTCTGCTGCGCGGACGCGAGTTCACCATGAAGGACGCGTATTCGTTCGACGCCACAGACGAAGGACTCGACGTCAGTTACATGGCGCAGCGCGACGCCTACGAGCGCATCTTCCAGCGCCTCGGCCTGGAGTACGTGATCGTGCAGGCGGATGCCGGCGCCATGGGCGGCTCGCGCAGCGAGGAATTCCTGCACCCGACTCCCGTCGGCGAGGACACCTTCGTCCGCAGCGAAGGCGGCTACGCAGCCAACGTCGAGGCGTTCACCACTGCGGTCCCCGACGCCGTTCCGTTCGACGACGACGCCGCCGCCGCGACGATCTTCGACTCTCCGAACACCCCGACGATCGAGACGCTCGTCGCGCATTCGAACGCCGTGCTCGATGGCGACTACACCGCTGCCGACACTCTCAAGAACGTCGTGCTGGCGCTGACGCACCTGGACGGCACTCGCGAACTCGTGATCGTCGGCCTTCCGGGCGACCGCGAGATCGACGAGAAGCGCGCTGAGGTCGCGTTCTCTCCCGCTGAGGTCACCACTGCAACCGATGACGACTTCGAGAACAACCCGCTCCTCGTGAAGGGCTACATCGGGCCCTGGTCGCCCACCGGCGCCGTGTTGGGTGAGGAGTCGGCCACCGGTATCCGCTACCTCGTCGACCCCCGCGTCTCTGAGGGAACCCGCTGGATCACCGGCGCGAACATCGATCAGAAGCATGCCCACACCGTGATCGCCGGCCGTGACTTCGAAGCCGACGGCATCGTCGAGATCGCGAACGTCCGTGACGGAGACCCTGCACCCGATGGATCGGGCCCCGTCTCCCTCGCGCGCGGCATGGAGATCGGGCACGTGTTCCAGCTCGGTCGCAAGTACGCCGAAGCGCTGGGGCTCAAGGTCCTCAACGAGAACGGCAAGCTCGTCACCGTCACGATGGGATCGTACGGCATCGGCATCACTCGCATCCTCGCGATCATCGCCGAGCTGCACAACGATGACAAGGGCCTGATCTGGCCGGCGTCGGTCGCGCCGTTCGACGTGCACGTCGTGGCGGCCGGTCGCGATCAGATCGCATACGACGTCGCCGAGAAGGCCTCGGCTGATCTCGAGGCCGCCGGGCTCGACGTGCTCTACGACGATCGTCCGAAGGTGTCGCCAGGTGTGAAGTTCGGCGACGCCGAGCTGGTCGGCGTCCCGCGCGTGCTCGTGATCGGACGCGGCGCCGCTGACGGCCAGGTGGAATTCTGGGATCGTCGCACGGGGGAGCGCGACACGCTCTCGCTCGACGACGCTATCGGGAGATTGACCTCCTGACATGAGCGACGCGCAGCCGGACCAACTCACCGCGGCGGTCGATGAGATCATGGCCGATGCCGGGATCACGAGGAACCGTTCGCTGATCCGACGGATGCTCAGCACCGGCATCCTGCTCGGCCAGGAGGACACCGACCGCCTCGATCTCAAGATCGCCTCGGCGGCGCTCGTCGAGATGCGCGATGCCTTCCGCCTGTTCCAGCCGTACGCCGACGTGCCGAAGGTCACGGTGTTCGGCTCGGCCCGCACCACACAGGACGACCCGCTGTATGTGCAGGCGCGTTCGGTCGCATCCGTGCTGGCGGAGCGCGGCTGGATGGTCGTCACCGGCGCAGGGCCCGGCATCATGCAGGCGGCCGCCGAGGGTGCGGGGGAGAAGATGGCGCTCGGCGTGTCGATCCGTCTTCCGTTCGAGGAGAAGCCGGATGCCGTCGTCGCCGATGACACGCACCGCGTCGAGATGAAGTACTTCTTCACCCGCAAGCTCATGCTCGTCAAGGAATCCACCGGCTTCATCTGCCTCCCCGGCGGCTTCGGCACCTTGGACGAGATGTTCGAGCTGCTGACGCTGCAGCAGACCGGCAAGGCGGAGCCCATGCCGATCGTGCTGCTCGACCAGCCGGGCGGCACTTTCTGGAAGGGCCTCGAGCGATTCGTCGTCGAGAGCCTGATCCCGGCACGTGTCATCTCGGCCGACGACTTCGACCGTGTGCTCGTGACCGACTCCGCCGAGGAGGCGGTCGCCGAGATCACCGGTTTCTGGCGCAACTACGACTCGTTGCGGTGGGCCGATGATGTGCTGGTGCTGCGGCTCAAGAACACGCCGACGGATGCCGAGATCGAAACGCTGAACGATGAGTTCGCGTCGCTGCTGGTCGGCGGTCGGATCGAGTCGACAGGAGCACTCCCGATCGAGCAGGCCGACCACGACCGCGTCGACCTGCCTCGACTCGCGCTGCGTCTGCGCCAGCGGGAGGTCGGTGGCCTCTACCGCCTCATCGACGCGATCAACGCACTCGGCTCCGCACGCTCCGACGGCTGACACCCTCGTCTGCTCGAGCGGGTATCGTAGTACGGTGCCGCGCGTGCAGGATGCTGCGGCGAGAGCTGAATAGGGAGGCCGTTATGGACATCGAATTGGGGCTGCTGCGCGGGATCGAGAAGGAGAAGGCGATTCCCTTCGACGAACTCGTCGCGATCATCGAGCAGGCCGTTCTGACGGCATACGGCAAGCACGTCTCGGAAGAGGGCACCATCCCTGAGGGCGTCCGCGTCGAACTCGACCGCAAGACCGGTCACGTGGCCGTGCTGCAGCCGGTCAAGGACGACGACGGCGCCATCATCGGTGAAGAGGACGCCACCCCTGACGACTTCGGCCGTATCGGAGCCTTCGCCGCCAAGCAGGTCATCAGCCAGCGTCTGCGCGACATCGCCGATGAAGCCGTGCTCGGCGAGTTCAAGGGCAAAGAAGGCGACATCGTCGCCGGCGTCATCCAGCAGGGTCCGAACCCGCGCATGATCCACGTCGACCTCGGCAGCGTCGAGGCCATTCTCCCGCCCGAGGAGCAGGTGCCCGGCGAGGACTACGCCCACGGCTCCCGCCTGCGCGTCTACGTCACCGCGGTCGCGAAGGGTCTCAAAGGACCGCAGATCACCGTCTCGCGCACCCACCCGGGGCTCGTGCGCAAGCTGTTCGCGCTCGAGGTGCCCGAGATCGCCGCCGGGCTCGTCGAGATCGTCTCGCTCGCCCGCGAAGCCGGTCACCGCACCAAGATCGCCGTCAGGTCGGACGATCCTTCCATCAACGCGAAGGGCGCATGCATCGGAGAGCTCGGTCGTCGAGTGCGGGCCGTCACGGAAGAGCTGTCGGGGGAGAAGATCGACATCGTCGACCACGATCCCGATCTCGCCACCTTCGTCGCCCATGCGCTCTCGCCGGCCAAGGTCACGAGCTCGTTCGTACTGGATGCGAACACCAAGGCCGTGCGCGCTCTCGTGCCCGACTACCAGTTGTCGCTCGCGATCGGCAAGGAGGGCCAGAACGCCCGGCTCGCGGCCAAGCTGACCGGCGCGAAGATCGACATCCAGCCAGACAGCATCTTGGACTGACGGCGGGGGCTTGGAGTTGCCACCCACCGCCGCGGTGTAAGATGGAACCCGTACGAACGTGCGTCGGTTGTCGCGTGCGTGCTTCCCGATCCGCTCTTCTCAGAGTGGTTTCCCATGACGGCGTCCTCATCATCGATGAGCGTGCCGTGATGACAGGGAGGGGCGCCTGGCTGCATCCGACGCAGGAATGCATGGATGCCGCACTGCGGCGCCGCGCTTTCGCACGAGCCCTCCGTGTGTCCGAACCACTGGACACGCAGACCATCGAGAAACGGCTGAATGGCTATGGAAACAAAGTGAACGGCTCGAAATGAGACCCGTCCGCAACTAGTGGTCTGCCCTGCCTGGGTAGACCGACCCAGACAGGAGAATTGTGGCTGCCAAACCACGCGTACACGAGATTGCCGCTGAGCTCGGCGTCGACAGCAAGTTCGCACTCGCAAAGCTGAAGGAGCTCGGCGAGTTCGTCAAGAGCCCTTCGTCGACCATCGAGCCCCCAGTGGCTCGCAAGCTCCGTGCGGCCATCGAGGCCGACAGTGCTTCCAAGCCCAAGGCTGAAGAGAAGCCTGCCGCTGCGGCGAAGCCCGCAGCCGCGAAATCCGGTGCGGCCAAGCCCGGTGCTGCGACGCCAGGGCCGAAGTCCCCGACGCCGGGCCCCAAGCCCGGCCCGAAGCCGGCGCCCGAGCCTGCACCCGCAGAAGCGCCGGCTGCAGAAGCACCAGCACCGGCTGCAGAAGCATCCGCTGCTCAGGCACCCGCTGCTGCCGAGGCTCCCGCAGCTGCGAAGCCCGCTGCGGATTCCGACGACAAGGGCGGCGCCCCCAAGCCCGGAGCCCCGCGCCCCGGCAACAACCCGTTCTCGTCCGCGCAGGGCATGGGACAGCGCCCGGCCGGCCCGCGTCCGGGCAACAACCCCTTCGCATCCGCTCAGGGCATGGGCCAGCGCCCGACGCCTGGTAACATCCCGCGTCCGCAGGCTCCGCGTCCAGGAGCACCCCGCCCAGGCGCTCCGCGTCCGGGGGCCCCGCGTCCCGGTGCTCCGCGCTCCGGCGGTCCCGGTCGTCCCGGTGGTGCACCGTTCCAGCAGCGCTCAGGCGGCCCCGGTCGTCCAGGCGCCGGTGCAGGCGCACCAGGCGGCGGTCCCGGTGCTCGTCCCGGCGGCGGCTTCGCTGGTCGCCCAGGCGGCGGCGGTGGCCGTGGTCGTGGACCCGGCGGTGGAACTGCAGGCGCCTTCGGTAAGGGAGGCGGCAAGTCCAAGCAGCGCAAGTCGCGTAGGGCGAAGCGGCAGGAGTTCGAAATGCGGTCGGCTCCGGTCGTCGGTGGCGTCAACGTCACCCGCGGCAACGGAGAGATCATCCGCATGCGCCGCGGCGCATCGATCGCAGACTTCGCCGACAAGATCGAGACGCTGACCGGCTACACCGTGCAGCCCGGAACCCTTGTCACGATCCTCTTCAACCTCGGCGAGATGGCCACGGCCACCGAGTCGCTGGACGAGGCGACCTTCGAGGTCCTCGGCGAGGAGCTCGGCTACAAGATCCAGATGGTCTCGCCCGAGGACGAGGACAAGGAGCTCCTCGAGGGCTTCGGTCTCGATCTCGCCAAGGAGCTCGAAGAGGAGAGCGAGGACGACCTCGAGATCCGTCCGCCGGTCGTCACCGTCATGGGTCACGTCGACCACGGTAAGACGCGCCTCCTCGACGCGATCCGTCAGACCAACGTCATCGAGGGTGAGGCCGGAGGCATCACCCAGCACATCGGTGCCTACCAGGTGTGGACCGAGCACGAGGGCCACGAGCGCGCCATCACCTTCATCGACACCCCCGGTCACGAGGCGTTCACCGCCATGCGTGCCCGTGGTGCGCAGGTCACCGACCTCGCGATCCTGGTGGTCGCGGCCGACGACGGCATCATGCCGCAGACGGTCGAGGCGCTCAACCACGCCCAGGCCGCCGGCGTCCCGATCGTGGTCGCGGTGAACAAGGTCGACAAGCCGGACGCCAACCCGGCGAAGGTTCGTCAGCAGCTGACCGAGTACGGCCTCGTCGCAGAGGAGTATGGCGGAGACGTCATGTTCGTCGACGTCTCGGCGCGTGCAGGCACCGGCATCCAGGAGCTTCTGGACGCTGTTCTGCTCGCGGCCGACGCGGGCCTGGACCTCACCGCGAACCCGAACAAGTCCGCACGTGGAGTCGCCATCGAGGCGAAGCTCGACAAGGGACGCGGTTCGATCGCGACAGTGCTCATCCAGTCCGGAACGCTGCGCGTCGGTGACTCGATCGTCGCAGGCACCGCCTACGGCCGAGTCCGTGCGATGCTCGACGAGAACGGCGAAGCAGTCGACGAGGCATACCCGTCCCGTCCGGTGCAGGTGCAGGGTCTCAACTCGGTGCCGCGCGCCGGTGACGTCTTCATCGTCACCGAAGAGGACCGCATGGCTCGCCAGATCGCTGAGAAGCGTGAGGCCGTCGAGCGCAACGCCCTGCTGGCCAAGGCTCGCAAGCGCATCTCGCTCGAGGACTTCACCCGTGCTCTCGAAGAGGGCAAGGTCGAGACGCTCAACCTCATCATCAAGGGTGACGTCTCCGGTGCCGTCGAGGCGCTGGAGGAGTCGCTGCTCAAGATCGAGGTCGACGACACTGTGCAGCTGCGCATCATCCACCGCGGTGTGGGTGCTGTCACCGAGTCGGATGTGAACCTGGCGACGATCGACAACGCGATCATCGTGGGCTTCAACGTCCGCCCCGACCCCAAGGCCCGTGAGGCTGCGGCTCGTGAGGGCGTGGATGTCCGGTTCTACTCGGTCATCTACTCCGCGATCGATGAGATCGAGAGTTCACTCAAGGGCATGCTCAAGCCGGAGTTCGAAGAGATCCAGTCCGGTGTCGCCGAGATCCGCGAGGTGTTCCGCTCCTCGAAGTTCGGCAACATCGCCGGTGTCATCGTGCGATCGGGAACGATCACGCGAAACGCCAAGGCTCGCATCATCCGCGACGGGGTCGTGCTCGCCGATGGCCTCGCCATCGAGTCGCTGCGCCGATTCAAGGATGACGTCACCGAGGTGCGCACGGACTACGAGGCCGGTATCGGCCTCGGCAAGTTCAACGACATCCAGATCGGCGACGAGATCGAGACCACCGAACTGGTCGAGAAGCCTCGCGGCTGATCTGATCAAATATGAGGGGCGCCCACGGGCGCCCCTCATTCGTCACACGGAAGAAGAAGGAAATGGCTGGAGAACGACAGGCACGCCTGGCGGATCGGATTCGCGTCATCCTGGCGGAGCGTCTCGAGAAGGGCCTGCGCGACCCGCGGCTCGGCTTCGTGACCATCACCGACGTCCGCGTCTCCGGTGACCTGCAGCACGCATCGGCGTTCTACACCGTGCTCGGCACCGACGAGGAGAGAGCATCCAGTGCTGCGGCACTCGCCTCTGCGACCGGCATGCTGCGCAGCGAAGTCGGAAAGCAGCTGAGCACTCGTCTGGTGCCGACCCTGGAGTTCATCCCCGATGCGCTTCCGGAGAACGCCGACAACATCACTGCGCTGCTTCACCAGGCGCAGATGCGAGACGCCGAGGTGGCCAAGCTCGCATCATCAGCCACGCACGCCGGCGACGCCGACCCGTATGTGCGCGCCGATGAGGACGACCAGCAGTAGTCCGCCCGCCGGTCAATGCGGCAGCCGGAGCGACTGCTCCGACGCCTCGGCGAGTCCGTCTGCGATCAGGGAATCGATCGCGCGGTCGCGCTGTGCGCCGTCCCGCCAGTCGTGAATGACCTCATCGAGCGGCATCTCACCGGCATCCGAGTGGCGCAGCGCCTTCAGCACCGCGCCACGGGCCTGCCGATCCGAGCCTTCGTATCGCGCCTGCCGCCGGCGTCCGTCGCCGGTGTCCGGGCGTCCGGATGAGAGCCACGTGCACTGCGTCGCCAGTGGGCACACCTCGCACTTCGGCGCGTGCGCAGTGCACACCGTCGCACCGAGTTCCATCATCGCGGCGTTGAAGACCGCCGACTCGTCGTCGGCGTGCGGCAGCAGCGCATCCATAGCCACGAGATCACGGCGCGCGGCCGGCCCCGGTTGAGACCTACCGTCCACGGCGCGTGCGATGACGCGACGCGTGTTGGTGTCGACGACCGGATGCCGGTCGCCGAAAGCGAACGCTGCGACCGCCCGAGCCGTGTAGTCGCCGATGCCCGACAGCGCGAGCAGAGCGTCGACGTCCCGTGGGACGTCCCCACCGTGACGCTCGGAGATCTCGATCGCGGCGCGGTGCAACCAGAGTGCGCGGCGGGGGTAACCCAGATTCGCCCACTGCATCACGACCTCTGCCGGCGTCGCAGTCGACATCGCGGTCGGTGTCGGCCACCGCCCGAGCCAGGCCTCGAGATGAGGGATCACCCGGTTCACCGGTGTCTGCTGCAGCATGAACTCGCTGACCAGCGTTCCCCATGCACCGAATTGCACATGGAACTCGGGCCGGCGCCACGGGAGATCCCTGGCACCCGAGCGATACCAGTCCGCGAGCACCGGAGACAGGTGCGGGGGAGGTGTCGAGATGGCTTGCACCTCACCAGCCTATGTCGACGGACACGGCGGCGATCTTCATCGGTCGCGGGACCGACACGGCGATCAGACGACTGCCGCAGTCTCGGTAGGCTGGGGGGATGGTCGCACCCGGCATCCTCCTCGTCGACAAGCCCGGTGGGCTCACCAGCCACGATGTGGTCGCGCGTACGCGTAAGGCGTTCGGCACACGCAAGATCGGGCACGCAGGCACCCTCGATCCGATGGCGACCGGTCTGCTGGTGCTCGGCATCGAAGGCGCCACCCGGCTCCTCACGTACGTCGTCGGCGCCGACAAGACCTACGTGGCGACGATCCGGCTCGGGCAGGCGACGGGCACGGACGACGCAGAAGGCGAGAACACCCGCGCAGCAGACGCCGCCGACGTCGATGCAGTGGCGGGCGAGCAGATCCGCGCCGGGATCGCCGCGCTCACCGGCGAGATCTCCCAGGTGCCCAGCGCTGTGTCTGCGATCAAGGTCGATGGTCGTCGGGCCTATGACCTCGTTCGCGCCGGCGAACAGGTGGAGCTCAAGGCGAGGGTGGTCACGGTCTCGAGATTCGACGTCATGGATGAGCGTCGCGGTGACGGTCTCATCGATCTCGACGTGGTGGTGGACTGCTCATCGGGCACATACATCCGTGCACTCGCCCGCGACCTGGGGGATGCGCTCGGCATCGGCGGACACCTCACCGCTCTCCGCCGTACGCGGATAGGACCTTTCGAGGTCGCGGGCGCCGTCGACATCGATTCCCTTGCCGAGGCGGAGACGCTGACGCCCGCCGCAGCGGCGTCGACCATCATGCAGCCGCTCGAGGTCTCTGCAGACGATGCACGAGACCTGCGGCACGGAAAGCGACTGGGAGATCAGGCCGTCAGACTCGAAGGTGCTCTTGCCGCGGCGATCGATCCCGAAGGCGGACTCGTCGGGATCGTGCAGAAGCGCGGCGGCGACCTCAAGAGCGTCATGAACATGCCGGAGGCACGATGATCATCTGGTTCACCACGTTGCAGATCGTGGTCGCCGTGGCAGCCGGCGCGTTCTGCGCGATTGCCGGCCTCGCGGGCCGGCGTCCGAGCGACTTCTCCGTCGGCGCGCTCGCGCTCGTCGAGGTCCTGCTGATCGGGCAGATCGTCATGGCGATCGTCGCACCGTTCGCCGGAAACCCGCCATCGGGCGATCCGCTGGAGTTCTGGGTCTATCTCGTGTCGGCCGCATTGCTGCCGATCGGCGGTGTGATCTGGGCGCTGCTCGAGCGCAGCCGCTGGAGCACCGTCATCCTCGGCGTCATCGCCCTCGCCGTTGCCATCATGCTCTGGCGGATGCAGGTGATCTGGACCGTGCAGGTCGGCTGAGCGTGCGGCCATCGAGCATTCCTCGCGCGCTTAGAATGGAGGATGCTATGAGCACCACTGCAACCCGCAATCGGATGACCGGCATAGGCCGCGTCCTCGTCATCGTCTACGCCGTGATGGCACTGGCTGCCACCGGCCGCAGCTTTGTGCAGATCGTGCGGAAGTTCGACGAGGCGCCACTGGCGTACTCGCTCTCGGCGATCGCCGCCGTCGTGTACATCCTCGCGACGCTGGCACTGGTGCTCGCCGGCCGACGCGGCTGGTACACGGTGGCCTGGGTCGCGATCGTCTTCGAGCTGGTGGGTGTGCTCGTGGTCGGGGTGCTGAGTCTTGCAGTTCCAGAGCTGTTCCAGCACGACTCGGTCTGGTCGGTGTTCGGACGCGGCTACCTGTTCATCCCGCTGGTTCTGCCGATGTTCGGCATCTGGTGGCTGCGCACGCATCGCCCTGTCGATGCGGCACGCACCGCGGAGGTGATGGCGTGATCGTCTTCCGCGACCCGAGCGAGGTGCCGACCGATTTCGGTCCCTCAGTCGTCGCGATCGGCAAGTTCGACGGCGTGCACGCCGGACACCGTGCGGTGATCGAGCGTCTCAAGGCGGATGCCGCGGCATCCGGGGCCCGCGCCGTCGCGGTCACCTTCGACCGGAACCCGCTCGCGCTGCTGCGACCGGAGATCTGCCCGGAGAACGTGGTCTCGGTGGAGCGCAAGCTCGAGCTGCTCGGCGAACTCGGACTCGAGGCGACGCTGCTGCTGACGTTCGATCGCGAACTGGCCTCGCGCACGCCGGTCGAATTCGTGGAGAAGATCCTGGTCGACGCGCTGCACGTGTCCACCGTGCTCGTGGGACGCGACTTCCGGTTCGGGCACAAGGGAGCGGGCACCCCCGACCTCCTGCGCGAGCTCGGGCCGCAGTACGGCTTCACGGTTGACGTGGTCGAGGACGTTTACGTCGAGGGCTCCGAGCGCCGCGTCTCATCCAGTTGGATACGCGAACTGCTCGCCGAGGGTGATGTGAACAAGGCCGAGGCGGTCCTCGGGCGCTCGGTCGACGTGCGCGGCGAGGTCGTGCACGGACTCAAGCGCGGGCGTGAGCTGGGCTTCCCCACGGCGAACCTGTCGGCGAGTGTCGATTCGCTCGTGCCGGCGGACGGCGTGTACGCGGGATGGCTGGTGGATCGCGACACGGACATCAGATATCCGGCGGCGGTCTCGGTCGGGACGAACCCGACCTTCGACGATGTCCTGGTGCGTCAGGTCGAGGCGCATGTGCTCGATGAGGACTCCCTCGACCTCTACGGGCACGACGTCACTGTGGAGTTCACCGAGCGCCTTCGCGGCATGGTCGCATTCGAGGGCATCGATGCGCTCATGGCGCAGATGGCGGCCGATGTGGTGGCAGCTCGCGCCCTTCTGACGGGTGACGTGCGGGCATAGTCGTCCGCCGAGCGATGATTTGCCGCGAGAATGACGTAAACTTCTCGCAGAGTCGTTTTCAGAGCGCGCCACACCGGCACCAGGAGAACGACCGCACAACGTTCGCACGGTCCTGGCTGGCGCCACACGCGGACGACTCGTACGGCACGAACCGACCTTCACGGCGGTTCGGTATTCACGCTCAGGAGGAGCATGCCGACTACGGCAACCGCCGCCACGCGGCGCAAGAAGACGTCACGTCGTGATGACGACGCCCCGCTGATCCCGATCCTCGCCCGCAAGGTGCGCGAGATCGAGGCCAAGGCTCAGCGCGGAAAGCTCGGGCCGACGAACCGGGTGAAGTTTCAGGTGATCGCCTTCCTGGTGCGCGAGGAGCGCGCCAGAGTGAAGACGGATGCCGCGTTCGTGGACTCGACACGCGCCGAACTGCTCAAGCGGCTCGACGGCGTCGCGACGATCCTCGCCAAGACCGCCGCGCGCGACACCTCTCTCATCCAGTTGCTCGAGGCGGACTCGGCCACCAGCCCGGTGGCCAAGCGCATGCGTCGCGACTGGCTGCTGGAGTCCGGCGCCGAGCTCGCACCGGAAGAGCTCATCATCACCGACATCGCGCCGGTGCAGGCCCCCGTGGTACCGGCGGCACTGGCCGAACGCCAGGTGATCCCGGCCGCGGTGGAATCACGACAGCTCGCGAACCCTTTCCTGGCACCCGACCTCACGCCCCGGCGCCAGACGGCCCCGCGGCGCAGGCTCGACGACTGGGAGCTGATGGGCCCTCTGTACAAGGCGTTCGAGACAGGTGCAGGCGGGTCGGCAGCGACCATGGAGCTCCCGCCGACACCTGAGTACGATCACATCTCGCCCAGGGGCCTCGAGGTCATGGTGCACCAGTCGCGATTCCTCGAATCCGTGCGTGCAGGTCACCGCAGCTTCCTCCTGGCGGACGAGCCGGGCCTCGGCAAGACCGCGCAGTCGGTTCTCGCCGCATCCATCGCCGATGCATACCCCCTCCTCGTCGTCGTGCCGAACGTGGTGAAGATGAACTGGGCTCGAGAGGTCGAACGCTGGACCCCGCAGCGCAAGGCCACCGTGATCCAGGGCGACGGTGCCGATATCGACGCGTTCGCCGACGTCTTCATCGTGAACTACGAGATCCTCGACCGTCACCTGTCGTGGCTCAGTTCGATCGGGCTCAAGGGCATGGTCGTGGATGAGGCGCACTTCATCAAGAACCTCTCCTCGCAGCGTTCGCAGAACGTGCTCGCGCTGGCCTCGCGCATCCGTGAGCGCTCCCACGACCCGCTCATGATGGCGCTCACCGGTACGCCGCTGATCAACGACGTCGAGGACTTCGACGCGATCTGGCGTTTCCTCGGCTGGACCACAGGCGACAAGCCAGGCGTGGAGCTGATGGAGAAGCTCGATGCCACCGGACTCACACCCGCAGACAAGTCCTTCTACGCCGAGGCGCGCGATGCCGTCATCTCGATGGGTATCGTCCGACGCAAGAAGAAGGACGTCGCCGCCGATCTTCCGGACAAACTGATCGCAGACCTGCCCGTGCAGCTGGACGACGAGTTCGGCCGCGGCATCCGACAGGCCGAGCGCGAACTGGGGGAGCGGCTGGCCGCGAAGTATCGTCGCATCCTGCAGGCCCGTGGCGATCGAGGGCTGGAGCCCGGTGAGATCGACGAGGACATCGTCCGTCTCGTGGCGCACAATGAGCTCGAGGAGTCGAGGGCCGCGGGAACCGGCGGAGACAACGTCTTCACGATGGTCCGCAAGATCGGTCAGGCCAAGGCCCAGCTCGCGGCGGATTACGCCGCCCAGCTTCAGCGGTCGGTCGGCAAGGTCGTCTTCTTCGCCAAGCACATCGACGTCATGGACCAGGCCGAGGCGCACTTCAGGGCATCCGGCATCCGCTACGTCTCGATCCGCGGCGATCAGACGACGCCGGCACGACAGCAGGCGATCGACGACTTCAACGCAGATGAGAGCGTCGGCATCGCGGTGTGCTCGCTCACCGCCGCCGGCGTCGGTCTCAATCTGCAGGCGGCGTCCAACGTCGTCCTCGCAGAGCTGAGCTGGACCGCCGCAGAGCAGACGCAGGCGATTGACCGCGTGCACCGCATCGGGCAGGACGAGCCGGTCACGGCATGGCGGATCATCGCCGCGCACACGATCGACACCAAGATCGCCGAGCTCATCGATCAGAAGCAGGGCCTCGCGGCCAGGGCGCTGGACGGCGAAGCGGTGCTCGAGACCCCGAGCGAGTCCGTGCAGCTGGCGGCGCTCATGCACCTGCTTCGGCAGGCGCTCGGCGTCTGACGCGCGGAAGCGTCGCGGCGGAGGGTTAAGAAACACGGTTCTTGAGCGTCGTTTCCGGGTGAATCAGCGACGTTCGCAGAAGATCGGCATGCTCGCGTTTCCGGCGCTGCAAGATCATCGGTTTTCGCGACCCCTGGAATGGCATCCGCCGGTGATGCCCACTAGGGTCGAGAGCAGGCAGCGTCGCCCGTCCCCCTCCCGAAAACGTCTGAAGGCACCAGCATGAAGATCGGCATCCTCACCAGCGGCGGCGACTGCCCCGGACTCAACGCGGTCATCCGCGGCATCGTGCTCAAAGGCACGACTTCGTACGACCTGGAGTTCGTCGGAATCCGCGATGGGTGGCGCGGCGTCGTCGAGGGCGATTTCATGCCTCTCACGCGTCACGAGGTCAAAGGGCTCTCCAAGGTGGGCGGGACGATCCTCGGAACCAGCCGCACCAACCCCTATGAGGGCGAGCGCGGCGGCGCGGAGAACATCGCCAAGACGCTCTACGGCCACAAGATCGACGGGATCGTCGCGATCGGCGGCGAGGGCACTCTGGCGGCGGCGGACCGGCTGGCCAAAGACGGGCTGAACGTGCTCGGCGTGCCCAAGACGATCGACAACGATCTGCGCGCGACGGACTACTCATTCGGCTTCGACACCGCTGTGAACATCGCGACGGATGCGATGGATCGCCTGCGCACCACCGGCGATTCGCACCAGCGCTGCATGGTGGCCGAGGTCATGGGCCGCCACGTCGGCTGGATCGCGCTGCACGCCGGTATGGCGGCCGGTGCACACGTGATCTGCATCCCCGAGGTGCCGATGTCGATCGACGAGATCGCCGAACTCGTCACCAGCGCACACGACCGCGGCCGGGCGCCGCTCGTCGTCGTGTCGGAAGGCTTCAAGCTCGAGGGCATGGACGAGGCGTTCAGCGACAAGGGCATGGACGCGTTCAACCGTCCGCGCCTCGGCGGGATCGGCGATCAGCTCGCCCCCGCGATCGAGCGCATCACCGGCATCGAGACCCGTGCGACGATCCTCGGGCACATCCAGCGCGGCGGTTCGCCGTCCGGCTTCGACCGGGTGCTCGCGACTCGGCTCGGCCTGCACGCGGCTGACGCGATCGTGGAGGGCGCCTGGGGCAAGATGGTCGCGATGAAGGGGACCGACATCGTGCGAGTACCGTTCGAAGAGGCGCTCGGCGAGCTCAACACCGTTCCGCGCTACCGCTACGACGAAGCTGCCGCGCTGTTCGGCTGACAGCCGCGAAGCACTCAGGCTGCGCACAGGCGGCCCACAGGAGCGACGAAAGCTCACCACCTATCGTCGGTTCGATGATGCGCGCCGATTCACGTCTTCCGCACGGCAGGCACTTCGCCCTCACATGGGGGATCAGCGACCACTACGGCGGCATGACGACCGCCATGCTTCGTCGCTCGCGATCGTTCAGGCGGATCGGCGGGGTCGATGTGGACATCCTCACGCTCGACGATCGTCCGGACTATGCCGAGCTCGATGAGCGCCTCCGTGCTGCGGGGGAGCTGATCGACGGGCTCAGGATCCGCAACATCTGGGATGAGCTGCGCCGGCGCACGCCGCCCGCGAAGGGCACTGACCTCGACCCGGTGGCGCTGCTCGTACCGGCCGACGATGACGTCGTCCACGAGCGCGACGGCGTGGTGCTGTCGAGACGGCGCTCCAGGGCCGACGGCGCGCCGACAGCAGTCGATCGGTTCCGGTCGGACGGAACCCTTCTCGCCACCGAGCGAGCAGACACCCCGTCGCGCCGCATCGTGGTGTACGCGGAGGACGGCACCCCCGTCCGTGCATGGAAAACGAGCTGGACTCTCTACCGCTGGTGGTTCGACCGTCTGACCGCAGGCAAGACGAGCTACATGCTGGTGGACTCGAAGACCGCTGCGCGCTGCGTCGCCGGATACCGGAGAGAGAACGTGACGACCGTGCACATCGTGCACGCATCGCACCGGCTCGGTGGACGAGCAGAGACGCTGCGATCGTCGCGTGCCTCAGTGCTGCGTCGCGCGGGGGACTACGACGACATCGTGGTGCTCACCGAGAGGCAGCGCGACGACCTGGTCGACGATCTCCGGGCATTCGATGTCACGGCCAGGATCCGTGCCATTCCGAACGAGGCGGAGTTCCTGCCGCACTCCGGACGACCGCGTTCGAACACCTACGGCGTCGTCGTCGCGTCGCTCGAGACCCGCAAACGACTCGAGCACGCAGTGGATGCCGTCGCCAGGGCGAGGGAACTCGATCAGCGGATCGAGTTCGACGTCTTCGGCGACGGCCCGCGCGAGAGTGACATCCGCAGACGTGTCAGGACGCTCGGTGTCGAGGAGCACGTTCGTCTGCGCGGCTTCGACCCCGAAGCACGCGGCGTGTTCCAGGTGGCCGGATTCAGCCTGCTGACATCCACGTCCGAGGGGCTCCCGCTGGTGCTGATCGAGAGCATGGCGGCGGGCTGCATCCCGATCGCATACGACATCCGGTACGGACCGGCCGACATGATCCGCGACGGTGTCGACGGCTTCGTCGTTCCGGAACGGGACATCGAGAAGATGGCGCAGCGGATGGTGGAGCTGCAGTCGATGCCTGCGGCCAGGATCGAGGCGATGCGCAGGCGTGCGATGGCCAGGGCCGCCGAGTTCTCAGACGTGGCGGTGACTCGTCAGTGGGCGCGCGAGCTGCGCTCGGCATTCGACGCGAAGCGGATCGAATCCGCGAGGGAGCTGCCGGTGCGGGTGCGACTGCGCCGACGTGCAGGGGTTCTGCGGCGACGGATCCAGTGGATGACAGGACGCTGATCAGGCGGTGCGCGGCTCCAGTCGTTGAGCGACGTACCCTCCGACCCGTCGCGCGAGACGGTGCGATGGACGCTCGGCCCACCGGTAGAACGCGGCGGCGACGGCGAGCGAGACCGGCACGCCGATCAGGCATACCAGCCACCACTGCTCGCGTCCGAGCAGATAGCCGAGGGTGCCGAGGATCGGCGCGTGCACCAGGTACAGGCTGAAGGAGACCTTTCCCAGCCAGAGCGCGGTCGGTCGTTCGCATCCGCGGCGCAGCCTCGGCCACACGATCACAAGCAGCACTATGAGGGCGGCTCCCACACCGGCGAGCCCCCACAGCACATCGGCGATGCCGGAGTCGTTTTCGACGAAGGGCCGTGCAAGCCAGCTGGCGATGAGCAGCACTCCCGCGAGCACGGCCAGAGCCGGCCACAGCATCCGCGTGTGCACACGCTGTGCGAAGGCGCGGATGCCGTCGAGATTGATCGCGATGATCGTGCCGAGGAGGAACACGGGGAAGTACACCAGTGCATCCATCTCAAGCATCCTGCCCGCGACGGTGGCACCGGCGGCGAGGGCCGCGAGATAGGGACTGGCCCGCCGGAATCGGATCGCGATCCACACGAACACCGGCAGCAGCAGGGAGAAGAACAGCTCCCAGCGCAACGACCACAGCACGTTGTCGATGTCGTAGGACTCCCGCAGGAGCGACGCCTCCGTCAGAAGGGAAACCGGAGTGACCGTGGTCGCCTGTGCATCTCGCAGCCATGTCCCGGTCGGCATCGTCGCCGGATCGCGGGGAATCGCGATGATCAGGACGGCCGCGAGGATCAGTGCGCCGAAGACCGGCAGGTACAGCCGCAGCAGGCGCGACGGGTAGTAGCGCGTCCACGTGAAGTCGGAGCGCAGTGCGGGCAACGCGACGACCAGACCGGACAGGGCGAAGAACACCAGCACCGACTCCGTGCCGGGAAACAAGATCTTGAGCGGACTCTGCGTCAGCCACGCCCACGTCGTCTCGCTCAGCTCGGGTCTGGCGATGAGGGTGAGGTGATAGAGCACGACGGCGAGAGACGCGAATCCTCTGAGCCCATCGAGACCTGTGATTCTGGCGGAGGTGTCGGACATCCCGCGCCATGCTAGACGCCCGATCTGCGAGCGCCCTGATCAGTCGGTGGGCGTCTTCTCAGCGAGACCGAGGGCGTCGAGCATCCAGGCGAGCTCGAATGCACGCTCCTTCCAGGCGTTGTACCTGCCGCTCACACCGCCGTGCCCGGCCGCCATCTCGCACTTGAGCAGAACGTCGTCCGCCCCGGCCTCGCGAAGACGCGCGACCCATTTCGCGGGCTCCACGTAGAGCACCCGAGTGTCGTTGAGCGATGTCATCGCGAGGATGCGCGGGTAGGCGACGCCGTCCTGCACGTTCTCGTACGGCGTGTACGACTTCATGTAGGCGTAGACGTCTGCGTCGTGCAGCGGGTCGCCCCATTCGTCCCACTCGATGACGGTGAGGGGGAGTGAGGGATCGAGGATGCTGGTGAGAGCGTCGACGAACGGAACGGATGCCAGGATGCCGGCGAACCGCGAAGGGGCGATGTTCGCGACGGCTCCCATCAGCAGACCGCCGGCGCTGCCGCCCTCCGCGACCATGCGCTCCGCGGTGGTGATGCCTTCGGCGATGAGGTGCTCCGCACAGGCGACGAAGTCCGTGAACGAGTTGCGCTTGTTGAGCATCTTGCCGTCGTCGTACCAGCCGCGACCCATCTCGCCGCCGCCGCGCACGTGTGCGACGGCGAAGATCACACCCCTGTCGAGTTCCGACAGGCGGGCGACGGAGAAGCCGGGGTCGATCGAGTGCTCGTACGACCCGTAGCCATAGAGGTGCACGGGCCGGATGTCGTCTCCAGGCGCGCCGAACGCCTTCTTCCACACCAATGAGATCGGAACCTGAGTACCGTCCGGGGCAGCCGCCCAGGCGCGCTCCTGGTCGTACTCGGCGGCGTCGTAACCCCCGAGCACCGGCTGGCGCTTGCGCAGCACGAGTTCCCGCGTCGACAGATCCAGGTCGTAGACCGTGCTCGGGGTGACGAACGAGGTGTACCCCAGGCGCAGGAACGGCGAGTGCCATTCCGGATTGCCCGACGGCCAAGCGGAGAACAGCGGCTCGTCGAAGCGGAGCTCTTCCACGCTGTCGTCGGCGTACTCCAGCATGCCGATGCGCTCGAGGCCCTCGCTGCGGTAGCCGACGACGGCGAAGTCGCGGAAGCAGTCGACGCCGAGGATGCGTCGCCCTGCCTCGTGCGCCATCACGACGTGGCGGGCGCCCTGCGGGTCATCTGCGGCGACCGAGACGAGTTCGAAGTCGACGGCATCCTGATTGTGCAGGATCAGCAGCCGATCGTCGCCGTCGATCACGGCGTGCTCGAGCGAGTACTCGACGCCCTCCGTGCGCGGCCAGACGAGTCGCGGTTCCGCGGTGATGTCACCGCGGAGATCGACGAGGTACTCCTCGCTCGTGATGCTGGATCCGACCCCGATCACGAGGTATCGCCTGCTTCGGGTGATGCCGGCACCCAGCCAGAAGCGCTCATCGCCCTCGTGGAACAGCTTCACGTCGTCTTCGACGGGAGTGCCGAGCAGGTGCATCCACAGCGTGTCCGGGCGCCACGCCTCGTCGCGGGTCGTGTAGATGATGCCGGTGCCGTCAGGCGTGAAGAACCCGCCGCCGGTCTTGGGGATCTCATCGGAGAGCGTGTCGCCGCTCACCAGATCGCGCACCTTGATCGTGTACAACTCATCGCCCTCGTAGTCGGGCGCCCACAGCATCCTGGTCCCGTCATCCGAGGTGTCGAAGGCGCCGAGCGAGAAGAACTCGTGGCCTTCCGCTTCGACGTTGCCGTCCAGAAGGATCTGCTCGCCGGGAACAGGCACGCCTGGTTCGAGCACCGGGGGAGTCCAATCGTCCGCTCCGGCTGCGGCGCGGCACTGGATGCCGTACTGCGAGCCCTCCTCGCTGCGGCTGTAGTACCACCAGTCGCCCTTGCGAGTGGGGACGGACAGGTCCGTCTCCTGCACGCGGCCCTTGATCTCCTGGAACAGCGTCTCGCGCAGTTCCTCGAGATGTGCCGTCGCGCTGTCGGTGTGCGCGTTCTCTGCCTCGAGGTGCGCGATGACCTCTGCCGAATCCTTCTCCCGCAGCCACTCGTACGGATCGTCGAACGTGTCTGCGTGGTGAGTGCGGATGTGGGAACGGCGAGCTGCGATGGGGGCGTTGGTCACCACACCACGCTAACCCAGGTCGAGTTGACCGGAGTCGAGCAGGGTGCAAGGATTTGTCGGGGCCGGTTAACGGAAGTCAAACCCACGGTGAACTCTTCGTTCGTCACGCCGATCACGTCGGCAGCTCTCTTCCTTTCACACAACCGAAAGCGAACGGTGGAAACCGCAGCCCTCATCGTCGTGCTGGTCATCGTGCTAGCCCTCTTCTTCGACTTCACGAACGGCTTTCACGACACCGCGAACGCGATGGCGACGCCCATCGCGACGGGTGCCCTCAAGCCGAAGACCGCAGTGCTCCTGGCGGCCGGACTCAATCTCGTCGGCGCCTTCTTATCGACTGAGGTCTCCAAGACCGAGTCGCACGGCATCATCAACGAGGACGCCATCCGGGACGCGGGCGCCGAGCTGTTCTTGTCCGTGATCTTCGCCGGCCTGATCGGCGCCATCACCTGGAACATGCTCACGTGGCTGCTCGGACTGCCCTCGAGCTCGTCCCACGCCCTGTTCGGAGGCCTCATCGGGGCCACGATCGTGGGCGTCGGGCTCGGCGGCATCGACTTCGGAATGGTGCTCTCGAAGATCGTGCTCCCTGCGCTCATCGCCCCGATCACAGCCGGCCTCATCGCGTTCGCCGCCACGAAGATCGCCTACTCGATCACCCGTCGCTACGACGGCAAGCCGGACGGCCGCGACGGATTCCGCTGGGGTCAGATCTTCACGTCGTCCCTGGTCGCTCTCGCCCACGGCACGAACGACGCGCAGAAGACGATGGGCGTCATCACGCTCGCGCTCATCACGGTGGGCTGGCAGAACTCCGAGCAGTCGGACCCGTACTTCTGGGTCATCTTCGCGTGCGCGTTCACGATCGCCCTCGGCACGTATCTGGGCGGGTGGCGCATCATCCGCACGCTCGGCAAGGGACTCACTGATGTCAAGCCCGCTCAGGGTTTCGCTGCGGAGAGCTCGACGGCGGCGACGATCCTCGCCTCGAGTGCGCTCGGCTTCGCGCTCTCGACCACTCAGGTCGCCTCCGGATCGGTGATCGGCTCCGGCCTCGGACGGCGCGGGTCGACGGTGCGCTGGAGGACTGCAGGACGAATCGGCATCGGCTGGCTGCTCACACTTCCCGCCGCCGCGGCGGTCGGTGCACTCGCAGCGCTCCTCGTCGTGTGGTGGGGCAACTGGGGCGTGGCGATCGATGCGATACTCGCGCTGGTGATCATCGTCGGTCTGTTCCTGCGTTCCCGGCGCAACGCGGTCACCGCAGAGAACGCGATGAGCGATGTCGCCGAGTCCGGCCTCGCGGTCGAACTGCCCGACATGCCGCCGCCGACGCGGCGTCGGCTGAGGATCGAGCAGGCCCGTGCGAAGGCGAAGGCCGAGCACAAGGCGAAGGTCGAGCACAAGGCGCAGGCGAAGGCAGCGAAGAAGGGGTCAGAGCAATGAGCGTCGTGATCGACTGGCTCGCATTCGTGCAGGTCTTCGCGGCGGCGCTGATCGGCGCAGCCGCCATCGTGACCTTCTACGCACTCGGCCTGCGGCTGCTCGTGCGCTCGGGGCGTGCACCGGTCGTGAGCCCTGCCGAGTTCACCGATGCCATCACGGTGATCACCGAGAAGGAGGCCCGCCGCGCTGCGAAGCAGGCGGCGAAGGCGGCCAGGAAGAGCCCGCTCACCGACGTTCAGAAGCGCATCGCGCTGATCGGTGCGTACGGATGCTTCGCCCTCTGCGCCTTGGCTGTGGCAAGCGGCATCCTGCTGATCGTCGTGGGCCGCTGAAGCTCAGACGCGGTGTCTGCGACGCTTCTCGCGGTGTACGCGCGGCATAGACTGGAGACATCCCTCGTTCCCTGATCCGCCACGACCCACAAGGATGTGACATGGCTGCTGCCGCGCCTGCCCCCACCCGTACCGAGACCGATTCCCTCGGGAGCATGGAGGTCCCCGCCGACGCGTACTGGGGCATCCACACCGCCCGCGCAGACGCGAACTTCCCGATCACGAAGCGACCGATCTCGGTGTATCCCGATCTCATCCGGGCGCTCGCGATGGTGAAGCAGGCCAGTGCAAGGGCGAACAAGGACATCGGCGCACTCGACGCCATGCGGGCCGATCTCATCGATGAAGCAGCGCAGCGGGTCATCGACGGCGAGTTCCACGATCAGTTCACGGTCGGAGTGATCCAAGGCGGCGCCGGGACCTCGACGAACATGAACGCGAACGAGGTGATCACCAACATCGCGTTGGAGATCGCCGGGCGGGAGAAGGGCGATTACGATTTCCTCTCTCCGATCGACCACACCAACCGCAGCCAGTCCACGAACGACGTGTATCCGACGGCTGTCAAGATCGGCCTCTCCCTCAATCTCCGTTCCCTGCTCGATGAGCTCGACCTGCTGCGCCGCTCGTTCCTGGCCAAGGCCGTCGATTTCCACGACATCCTCAAGGTGGGGCGCACCCAGCTGCAAGATGCCGTGCCGATGACGCTCGGGCAGGAGTTCCACGGCTTCGCCACGACTCTCGGCGAGGACCACAGCCGTCTCACCGAGAACGCGTCGCTGATGTTCGAGATCAACATGGGTGCGACCGCGATCGGCACCGGCATCACCACTCACGTCGACTACGCACAAGCCGTACTCGACCACCTGCGCGAGATCACCGCCCTCGATCTCGAGACGGCGACCGACCTGGTCGAATCCACCAGTGACACCGGCGCGTTCATGTCGTTCTCGTCGTCGCTCAAGCGCAACGCGATCAAGCTCTCCAAGATCTGCAACGATCTGCGACTGCTCTCCTCCGGGCCGCAGGCCGGTTTCGGCGAGATCAACCTCCCGGCCAAGCAGGCGGGCTCGAGCATCATGCCGGGCAAGGTCAACCCGGTGATCCCCGAGGTCGTGAATCAGGTCGCGTTCGCCGTGGTCGGCGCGGACATGACCGTCACGATGGCTGTCGAGGCGGGGCAGTTGCAGCTGAACGCCTTCGAACCTGTGATCGCGCACTCGATCTTCCAGTCGATCACCTGGATGCGTCAGGCCATGTGGACTCTGCGCGTCAACTGCGTCGACGGCATCACAGCGAACACCGATCGCCTCGGAGCGATGGTGGGCGCCTCGGTCGGCGTCATCACTGCGCTGACCCCGTTCATCGGCTACGCCGCTGCGGCCGCTCTCGCGAAGACCGCGCTGCTCACGAACCGCAACGTGGCCGACCTTGTCGTCGAGGCGGGACTGATGTCACGCGAGGAGGTCACGAAGCAGCTGTCGCCGGCGCGTCTTTCGGGGCTCGAGGCGGTCACCGCTGCGATCTCCGTGATCCCGCCGGAGGGCCTGATCGAGATCTGACGTCCCACGAGTGCGGCCCGCGCCCGGATCTCGGATTCAAGGACGGGCACGGGCCTCCCTCGTGCACGGCGCTCAGTCGTGAATGCGGCAGTGCGTCGTGAGCTCGCCGATGCCGTCGATGCCGACGGTCACCGTCGAGCGGTCCCGCAGGAAGATCTGCGGCTCGCGCGAGTAGCCGGCACCACCGGGGCTGCCCGTGGAGATCAGCGTGCCTGGCTGCAGGGTGATCGACTGCGACAGATGCGCGATGAGCGTCGCGACCGAGCGGACCATCTGACCGGTCGAGGCGTCCTGCACGGTGTGGCCGTCCACGACGGTCCAGATGTGCAGATCCTGCGGGTCCGGGATCTCATCCGCCGTGACGACGAACGGGCCGGTCGGGGTGAAGCCGTCGAACGACTTGCAGCGCGACCACTGCGCCTCGGAGAACTGGATGTCGCGAGCGGTGATGTCGTTGACGACCGTGTAGCCCCATACGCTGTCGAGCGCGTCTGCCTCGGCCACGTTCTTCGCCGGTCGCCCGATCAGGACGCCGAGTTCGGCCTCGTAGTCGACGGACTCGCTCAGAGTGCGAGGCCACCCCGTCGTCGCCTCATGCGACGTCAGTGAGTTCGGCCAGAGAGTGAAGACGGTCGGTGCGGTGTCGGTCTTCAAGCCCAGTTCGCTGGAGTGGGCGGCGTAGTTCAGGCCGATCGCGAGGATCACAGGCGGATCGAGAACAGCCGATGCGAAGTCGAAGCCGGCGAGCGGATGCCGCGGCGCGGTGCGCTCGTCGAGTGCGGTGCGCAGTGCGTCGAGGCCGTCGTCACCTGCTTCGATGAGCTGCTGGAGGGTCGATGGTGCGGGGTCGATCAGATCCGAGACCAGAATTGCCTCGGCATCCTGGATCACCGCGAGCTGGGCATCAGGGGAGTCCGGTCGACGCAGATGGGCGAAACGCATGTCCCCTACGCTACCGTCCTGTCGCCCGGAGCAGAGTGGAGGGTACCTCTAGGCTTTGGCTATGTCATTCGGAGGACCCTCGGAGCCGCAGCACTCGCCGCCCCCGGCCCAGCCCCAGCATTCGCAGCAGCCGAATTCGCAGCAGCAGTACGCGCAGTCGCCGTACACGCCGGCTCAGTTCAACCAGCAGCCGGTGTATGCGTCCGCGCTCGCACAGCCGACCAACTATTCGCCGCCCGCTCCTGCCGCGCCCGCTCCTGCCGGAGCGCTGCCCATGCTGCCGGTTCCTTCGAAGAAGGGCAGGACGGTGTCGATCTGGCTCTTCGGCGTGCTCGGCTTCGCGCTCGTGGCGCTGATCGGCTACTTCGTGTGGGCGCTCGGAGTCTTCGCATCCGGCATGGGACTCGTCCTCGCGCTCATCCCGCTCGCGATCGTCTTCCTCGGCGTCCACATCATCGACCGCTGGGAACCGGAGCCGAAGCTGCTGATCGTGTTCGCGATCGCATGGGGCGGCATCGCAGCAGTCGGACTGACACTGCTGGTGGACCTCGGCATCACGCTCGCAGTCGGCATGCGCTCGGAGGTGCTCAGTGCGGTGATCCAGGCGCCGATCGTGGAGGAACTAGCGAAGGGTCTCGGGATCTTCATCATCTTCCTCATCGGCAGACGTGCTTTCGACGGCCCGATCGACGGGATCGTCTACGGGGCGCTGATCGGCGGGGGATTCTCCTTCACCGAGAACATCCAGTACTTCGCGATCAGCCTGATCGAGGGCGGCGGTGAACAGCTCACGGCCACGTTCGTGATGCGCGGTCTGCTCTCGCCGTTCGCGCACGCGATGTTCACCGCTCTCACCGGCTTCGCGATGGGGCTTGCAGCCAGGCGCAGTGCGTCGAAGGGCGCGGTGCTCGGTGCTGGACTGCTCGGGCTGCTGGGCGCCATCATCCTGCACGGATTCTGGAACGGCTCGGCCACGTTCGCCGACTTCTTCGCTCTCTACATCACGCTTCAGGTGCCGCTGTTCATCGGGTTCATCCTGGCCATCGTGGCGTTGCGCAAGGAAGAGGCCCGCGTGACGAGGGAAAGGCTGGGCGACTACGCGGCAGCCGGATGGTTCACGCCGGAGGAGATCACGATGCTCGCGACTCCCGCCGGGCGCAAAGTCGGACTCAGATGGGCCGCGAGCCTGCGCGGTGACCGCAGGTCCTTGATGAAGAGCTTCATCAAGGATGCCGCAGCCCTCGCCGCAGTGCGCCAGCGGGCTATCGTCGGCCGCGACCCCCTTGCCGCGGATGACGAGCGGGCATTGCTCACGCGCACCCAAGCGACGAGAGCGGCCCTCCTGGCGTATTGACGAGCGGCATCGCGTTGACTCTTGACACCCGTGGAGTAGGGGTGCAATCTGAGTACAGATCAACTCAGCGCCCGGTAGACATGCAGGCATCGCCGCAGCACCGGGCGCTGAGTCTTGATATGGGCCGGGGCTGTTCGCTCTGAGCAGGCGCCCTCGCATTGACCACGTCCGAGCGCTCCGGTTGTATGGAGTCATGACTGATCGCACAAAGCCCGAGTTCGACGCCCCCACAGCTCCCGCTCCTGCAGAGCTCGTCACCCGAGACATCATCGAGGGCGACGGCGCAGCCGCGAAGCCCGGCGACACCGTGACCGTGCACTATGCCGGTGTCGAGTACGACTCCGGCGAGGAATTCGATTCCTCCTGGGGGCGTGGCGAGACCATCCAGTTCCCGCTTCGCGGATTGATCCAGGGCTGGCAGGACGGCATCCCCGGCATGAAGATCGGTGGACGTCGTGAGCTGATCGTTCCTCCGCACCTCGCGTACGGCCCCGCGGGTTCAGGACACTTCCTCTCCGGTAAGACCCTCATCTTCATCATCGACCTGGTCGCCGTCGGCTGATCGGACTCACAACTGCGGAGGGCCTCTGTTCCACATCGGATCGGAGGCCCTCCGTTTTTTTGTCGACAGACTCGGAATACATGCGCTCGCATACGAGTTGTCTCCTTGTGAACGCAATGAGACCCCACACTTCAAGGAGAGAACCCGCATGACCACGATCGACATCCCCGGCTACCGTGCAGGCACCTGGATCCTCGACCCCGCCCACAGCGAGGTCACCTTCAGCGTCCGCCACATGATGATCTCGAAGGTGCGCGGCTCGTTCGGCATGAAGAGCGCGACGCTGGTCGCCCCGGAGAACCCGCTCGACGCGAAGGTCGAGGCGACCGTAGACGTGACGTCCCTCGACACCAACGACGACGGTCGCGACGGACACCTGCGCTCAGCGGACTTCTTCGACATCGAGAACTTCCCGACGATGCAGTTCGTCTCCACCGGCGCACGTGTCGCGTCAGATGACTTCTTCATCGACGGCGACCTGACCATCCGCGGCATCACCAAGCCGGTGAGCTTCGCGTTCGACTTCGGGGGATTCGGCACCGACCCCTACGGCAACTACAAGGCCGGCGCGTCGGCGACGACCACCATCAACCGTGAAGACTTCGGCCTCACCTGGAACGCCGCACTCGAGACCGGCGGCGTCCTGGTCGGCAAGGACATCACGATCAACCTCGACCTGCAGGGCGCTCTGCAGCAGGACTGATCTTCGTCATCGAGGACCCCGTGCCGTCAGGGCACGGGGTCCTCTGCGTCATATGCGCGGAAGCTCGGCGTGAGGCGCACCAGCACACCGACCAGCGCGATGACGAGCAGTCCGCCCAGAAGCGGGGGGAACCAGAGCACTGTGAAAGTGGCGAGCGCGCCCGCATAGAGTGCGCCGAGGCGAGGTCCTCCGGCGACGACGATGATGAAGATGCCCTGCAGTCTTCCGCGAATGGCGTCCGGCACCGACGCCTGCATCATCGTGTTGCGGTAGATCGAGCTGATGTTGTCGGCAGCTCCTGAGAGAGCCAGGGCCGCGGAGGCCGCGACGATGAGTGCGATGTTCGCATGGGTCTCGTCGGCCCCCGGCGCCCACGTCGCGATCAGGAGAACCACCCCGAAGAGCAGTATCGCCGCACCGTAAGCCTGAACTGCACGTGCGATTCCTCGTCCGTGCCAGCGGTAGCGCACGATCCGGCCGGAGAACAGGCTGGACAGGAACGTACCGGCCGCGACCGCTGCCGTGAGCGCACCCGTGGTCACGGCGCCTCCGCCGAGAAGCACCGCGCCCAGCGCGGGGAACAGCGCCAGCGGCTGCCCGAACGTCATCGCGACGATGTCGACCAGATACTGCATCCGGATGTTGGCCGCACGCTTGAGGAACCGCCAGCCGTCGACCAGCGACTCCAGTCCTGGGCGCACGATCTCGCCCTCCGGCCGCAGGACAGGCAGGGTCCAGAGCCCGAGGAACATCGCGAGCATGAGGACGACGTCGATGGTGTAGGTCCAGCCGTAGCCGGTGAGGGCGACGAGGATGCCGGCGAGTGCCGGGCCGACCATGACCATCACTCCGATCGTGATGCCGTTCAGAGCGGATGCCGCTGCGAGGAGCTCGCGAGGGATGAGGCGCGGAACGATCGCCGTGCGCGTTGCCATGCCGACCGAGTTCGCGGCTGAATTGATCATGCTCAGCGCATACAGCCACCAGATGGTCTCGAGCTGACCCCACGTGAGGACGGCGAGCAGAAGGGTCGAGACGAAGGTGACGATCGCCGCGACGATCGCGACCATGCGGCGGTCGAAGGCGTCGGCGAGCATCCCGCCGTAGAGGCCTGCGAGGATCATCGGGATGAGCCCGGCGACGGCGACCATCGAGACCGCGAACGTGCTCTCAGTGAGCTCGAACACATGCAGCATCACAGTGACGATGGTGAGTTGACCGCCGAGTCCGGCCAGCGTCGACCCGATCCACATCCTCGTGAACGCACCGCTGGCGCGGAACGGACGAAGGTCGATGAGTGCCCCGCGGGCACCGCCGCTCACGCGTCGACCTCGACCGGCGATCTCCGGTCGGTTGCGGGATCATCCCGCATCTTGCACTGCACGTTTCGAGGCTATCGGCTCATCGAAGCTCGACGGCTCATAGCGAGGCCTGGATCGGCCGTCGGGGCTGGTAGACTCTACAGGTTGCCGTTTGATCGGCCGCGGATAAAGAGAGCCCACACATCAGGTGTTGGGCGCCGCGCAACGAACTGAAAGGGGATCCCATCTATGCCACTCGAGTCTGACGCCAAGAAGGCGATCATGGAAGAGTACGCGACGCACCCCGGTGACACCGGATCCCCCGAGGTGCAGGTCGCGATGCTGACGCAGCGCATCAAGGACCTCACCGAACACCTCAAGGATCACAAGCACGACCACCACTCGCGTCGTGGCTTGTTCCTCATGGTGGGTCAGCGCCGTCGTCTGCTCGGCTATCTCCAGGACATCGACATCGCGCGTTACCGCACGCTGATCGAGAAGCTTGGTCTTCGCCGCTAAGGCAGCGCACCAGCGTAAAATCGCACTTCTTTCGAAGGCCGTCCCAGGTGTGGGGCGGCCTTCGTCGTCTCCAGAACCTCGAGAGAAGGATGGCTTTCCTGATGGAAAGCGCGTAGTCTCCTTCGGGATTCCAGTTTCCAGGTGGAAAGCTGACGCGGAGGTGCAATGGATCAGCGACCGATCGAGGGAGCCGCGCCGTTGCCGGTGCCGAACTCCGATATCGCCCAGGCGTACCTCGACCAGGTGAGGGCCGTGCGTGAACGGCGGGAGGCAGGTGTCGACCGTCGCGGTGCGGCGTGGATCGGACTGGTGAATGCGATCACGCTCGCCGTGTACATCACCGTCATCTCGCCGCGGTGGGGCATCGCGATCGTGCTCGGTGTCGTCCTGCTGGTCGCGCTTGCCGTCTTCTTCATCGCGGGCATCCTCGGCGTGGAGATGCCGTTCTTCGTGAGGCTGATACCGGGGGCGCTGGCGCTCGTCGTGCTGGGGGCCCCGGCGCTGCGCAGCATTCTCGGGTACGGCCCGATCGGCGCGGCCGTCGTCTTCTGCCTGTATGCCGGCAGTGCATTCCTGGACGGGCGCGATGGCTGACAAGCACCCGCGCCTGCGTCTGGACGACAACTTCGCCAGCCCGATCCGCTTCTCGCTCATGGCTGCGCTCCTCGACGGGAACGAGCTCGACTTCGCCACTCTCGCCCGGATCCTGCAGGTGGGCGACTCGGCGTTGAGCAAATCCATCTCGCACCTGCACGTGACCGGTTATGTCGCGACGCGCAGAGGGGACGTGGGAAGCCGGCCCCGAACCTGGGTGCGATCGACGGCGAAAGGCGAACGCGCCTTCGCCGCGCATCTGCACGCTCTGCAGGAGATCGTCGAGTTCGGCGGTCGTGCGCCAGCCCAGAACGTATCGATGAACGCCTCGACCGTCCGATTCGAGTGACCGACGGTGAGCAGCGGCGACGGCATCCGACCGCCTGGTCGTGGTCTACGTCGCCCGTGACGTCAGGCGGATGCCCCCGCGAGGTCGGAGTGGTGGATCGCGGCGACGTCAGGATGCGCACGGAGCCGTGACTTCAGGGCGTTCTCGCCGTACAGGCTGTGGATCGGATTGCGGGGATCCTCAGTCACTCCCTGCGCCTCGGCGGCCAGCTCCGCCGGCAGCTCGATGAGAGGGAGCTTCGCGTCGAGGGCAGGGCTGAAGAAGAACGGCACCGAGATGCGGTCGGCGGGAGCCTTGGGGGAGATCACCCGGTGATTGGTGGCCTTGAGGTAGCCACCGGTGGCGTACTCGAGCATCTCGCCGATGTTCACGATGAACGCGTCGTCGACGGGCGGAGCATCGACCCACGCCCCGTCGCGTTCGACCTGCAGACCGCCCTTGCCGGGCTCCACCCAGAGCAGCGTCAGCACGCCGGAGTCCTTGTGCGCGCCGACGCCCTGCTGGGGCTCCGGCGCATCCGTGCCGGGGTAGCGCACGATCTTCATCAGGCTCGCCGGATCGCCGAAGTCAGCGTCGAAGTGCGTCGGCTCGGCGCCGAGCGCTTCTGCCCAACTGCGAAGAAGCCTGCGGGAGATGCCGGTGAGGTGCTCGCGCCATGTCTCTGCGACCTCGCGCAGCTCGGGCTGCGCCGCCGGCCAGAGGTTCGGGCCGATGAGGCGGTTGAAGGCCGGGCCGTCCGAGACGGGCTCCCGTTCCGGTCCGATGTCGATCTGCTCGCGCCAGTCGACTTTGCCCTGGGTGAGTTCGCCTCCGATGCGGGTGTAGCCCCGGAATTGCGCGCTGTGCACGTTCTCGATCGCGAGCTTCTGCTCCTCGGGCAGGGCGAAGAAGTCGCGGGCGGCCTGCTGCAGCCCACGGAAGATCTCGGGGGCGATGCCTGTGCCGATCAGATAGAAGAATCCGACGTCATGGGCGGCGGCGGCCAGCTCGCTTCGGAACTTCGCGGCGGCGTCCGGTCCGTCGTCCAGCTGGGAGAGGTCGAGGACGGGGAGGTTCAGTTCAGCCATAACACGAGCGTACGACCAGTTCGCACGGTCGGAGTCATGTGTTTCAGACGGTTACCACCTGATAGCGGGTACATCGTTCAGATGGCGGGTCGACTCCGAACTCAGCGAGCGATCAGCGCACATCCGGGATGATCAGCCCTCGCGCGAGCGCCGAGACCCCGTCGGATCGTTCCGACGGGACACATCCGCCGACAGCCGTGCATCGGAGAACAACCAGCGTGCACGCGGCTCCACCAACGGTCGGACCAGCCACCGTACCGGCCGCGTCGCGAGGAGGAGCGCGATGAGCACCGACAGCAGGATCAGAGCGGGCAGCCAGACCCACGTCGGTTCCGCATCACGCAGGATGCCTGACTCGCGGAACGGGTACAGCACGAACGAGTGCAGCAGATAAACGTACATCGTGTACTGGCCGAACTTGGTCCACCAATACCTGCCTCGCGGGATCAGGACGAAGAACGCGGCGCTCAGCACCAGACCGATCGCGATGAGCAGCAGGCGGATACCGCCTGACCACCACGCATCACCGCCGAGATCCACGTACGTGTCGTTGTAGAAGAACCACTTGTTGAGATTGATGCTCTCCCACAGCTCGACCCAGTTCCATGCGGCGAACGCCCCCACGGCGAAGATGAGCACCGCGATCGCGCGGAGCCACCAGGGCCGGAAGTCGATCAGGCGGAAGCGGTTGACCAGGTCGTGCTCCCGCAGCCACCACCCCAGCACGAAGAACGGCAGGAAGCCGAGGGTGCGCGAGAGCGAGAATGTGCTGTCGACGTTGCTGAGGTAGCCGGCGCCCACCGAGATCAGCACGCTCCACACCAGCGGCCAGCGCAGCAGTGCGAGGTACGGCAGCACCAGTCGGAAGATGCCGAGGGCGAGCAGGAACCACAACGTCCATGACGGCGTCGTCAGGTTCGGCTGGACCTCTTGCCCTTCGACCAGCCATTTCGTGAGGGTCCAGAGCAGCTCGAAGATCACGTACGGCACCAGGATGTCGGTGATGACCCGCGCCATCTGCTTGCGCGTGGGCGGGGCGGACTTCGAGAAGTAGCCGGCGACGATCGCGAAGGCCGGCATGTGGAACGCGTAGATGGCCAGGTAGAGTGCCATCGCGATGCTGGAGTCGTAGGTGAGGCGCTGGACGGCATGGCCGAGCACGACGAGCACGATGCAGGCATAGCGCGCGTTGTCCCAGAACGGCACGCGTCGACGAGGCCGCGCGATCGCCCCGGTGATCAGGCCAGTCGGAATCTGTGCGGCGGTGCTCATCCTCCGAGGCTACCGGCCTCTCCTTGGCGGGCAGGGAATAATGTGGCGCGGGTTGCGTTGTGACATATACATGCATTTGAATAGAAGCGTCATGCCAGCAGCATCCGCCTCGAGAACCCGGGAGCACCACATGAGCGAGCACGCCGACACCTCAGGCATCCAGTTCGGCCTCTTCACCGTCAGCGACATCACCCAGAACCCCGTGACGGGCGAGACGCCTAGCGAACGGCAGAAGATCAAGGACGCGATCACGATCGCGAAGCACGCCGAAGAAGTCGGCCTCGATGTCTTCGCCGTGGGCGAGCACCACAACCCGCCGTTCTGGTCCTCGTCGCCCACCACCACCCTCGCCGCGATCGCCGCGCAGACCGAGCGCATCATCCTCTCCACCTCCACGACACTGATCACGACGAACGACCCGGTGAAGATAGCCGAGGACTTCGCCATGCTCCAGCACATCTCCGACGGGCGCACCGATCTCATGCTCGGCCGAGGCAACACCGGCCCCGTGTACCCGTGGTTCGGCAAGGACATCCGCCAGGGGCTGCCGCTGGCGATCGAGAACTACGCGCTGCTGCGCAAGCTCTGGGATGAGGACGTCGTGGACTGGGAGGGCAAGTTCCGCACGCCGCTGCAGGGCTTCACCTCGACTCCTCGCCCGCTCGACGGCGTAGCTCCCTTCGTCTGGCACGGGTCGATCCGCACCCCGGAGATCGCAGAGCAGGCCGCGTACTACGGCGACGGCTTCTTCGCGAACAACATCTTCTGGCCCAAGGAGCACTACCAGCGCCTGATCGAGCTGTACCGCCAGCGCTACTCGCACTACGGACACGGCACGCCTGAGCAGGCCATCGTCGGCATCGGCGGACAGGTGTTCATGCGCGCGAACTCTCAGGATGCTGTGAACGAGTTCCGTCCGTACTTCGACAATGCGCCGGTGTACGGCCACGGCCCGAGCATGGAGGACTTCACCGAGATGACTCCGCTCACGGTGGGATCGCCGCAGCAGGTCATCGACCGCTACGCCGCGATGCGCGACACGTTCGGCGATTACCAGCGTCAGCTCTTCCTCATCGACCACGCCGGTCTCCCGCTGAAGATCGTGCTCGAGCAGCTCGACATCCTCGGCGGCGAGGTCGTGCCTGCGCTGCGCAGGGAGCTCGCGAAGAACCGTCCGACGAGCGTTCCGGATGCTCCGACCCACGCGTCGCGCGTCAAGGCGGTGTTCGGCGACGGACCCGCGCGCGAGGCGCGCCCCGGTGCGAACCGCGGAGACAACCTGACAGCCGGCTCCCCGTATCAGGACACGCCGGCACCCGCCGGAGCCGCGTTCGGCGTCGGCCGGAAGGAAGCGTGATCATGACTGATCGTCGCATCGCCGTCATCTCGGCGGGTCTGTCCAACCCGTCCTCCACGCGCATGCTGGCCGACCGCATGGCTGCGGAGACCGTGAAGCAACTCGCCGAGCGCGACATCGAGGTCACCGTCGATGTGATCGAGTTGCGCGACCTCGCGCACGACATCATGAACAACCTGCTGACCGGGTTCGCGCCGGCGGCGCTCGAATCGGCGCTCAACTCGGTGTACTCGGCGGATGCCGTGATCGCGGTGACGCCGATCTTCTCCACGAGCTATTCGGGACTGTTCAAGTCGTTCATCGACGTGCTCGATCCTGACGCGCTCACCGGCAAGCCGGTGCTGATCGGTGCGAACGCGGGAACGCCGAGGCACTCGCTGGCGATCGACTACGCGATCCGTCCGCTGTTCGCCTACCTGCATGCCGAGACCGTCTCCACCGGAGTGTTCGCGGCATCCAGCGATTGGGGCGGAGCCGGCGACGATGTGGCACCACTGGCCAAGCGGGTGGAGAAGGGGGCACGCGAGCTCGCGGACGCCATCGCCCGCAAGGATGCCGCGACATCGAGCGACCCGTTCGACCCGGCGAACTACCTGGGCGAGGGGCGGTCCTTCGGCCACCTGCTCGGCGGGCTCGCGGGGGAGTAGCGCCTTCAGCGCCACCGGTACTCGGTCTCAGGGCGACCGCGACCGCGGTACCGGGCGGCGCGCTCGAGCCTGCCCTCGTCGGCGAGGTGCTCGAGGTAGCGGCGCACGGCCACACGCGACATCCCGAGCTGTTCTGCCGCCTCGCTCGCCGACAGCACCCCGGCATCGCGGGCCGCCGCGGTCACACGTGCCAGCGAGGCGGCGGACAGCCCCTTCGGCACCCTGATGCTGCCGGTGGGCCGCGATGCGCCCAGGAGCGCATCGATCTCGGCCTGGCTCGCCTGCCCGGCCGCCGCGACCGCCTGTGCGCTGTAGGCGCGGTGCTGCTCGAGCCGTTCCCTGAACGTGGCGAAGGTGAAGGGCTTGACGAGGTACTGCATGACGCCGAGGGCGGCCATCTGACGCACGGTCTCGGCATCGCGCACAGCCGTGATCGCGATCACATCGACGACTATCGATCGTGCGCGCAGATGGCGGAGGACGTCGAGCCCCGAGCCGTCCGGCATCGTCATGTCGAGCAGGACCAGATCGATTCCCTCCTTCGGAGGGCTCTCGATCAGCGCGGTGAGGGCCGCACGGGCGCCGCTGCATTCTCCGACCACCGCATAGCCGTCGATCCGCTCGATGTAATCCCGATGCAGTTCCAGAGTCAGCGCGTCGTCGTCGACGAGGAGCGTGTGGATCATGGCAACGGTCCCTTCGTCTCCGCGCGGGATGCACGTGCACCGGGCAGTGTCACACGGAACGTCGTCGGCTCGTCGAGGATCTCCACTGTCCCTCCTGCCTCGTTCACGATCGATCGCACCAGTGCGAGTCCCACTCCTCTGCCCTCTGCGCCGGCGGGCTTCGTCGAGAATCCGTGCTGGAAGATCTGCTCGCGCACGGCTGCCGGAACTCCTGCGCCGCTGTCGGAGACCTCCAGCACGAGCCCGCCGCCGTTCGATGCGGAGCGGAGCACGACACGCAGCCAGCGCACGGGGGCGGCTGCGGCGGCATCCAGAGCATTGTCGATGAGATTGCCGAGCACCGCGATGCTGTCCATCGGCGCGAGGACGGAGCGGGGTGCGTCGGGGGCGATGTCCGCTGACCACTCGACTCCGCTCTCCTTCGCCTGAGAGGCCTTGCCGAGCAGCAGCGCTCCGACGGTCGGATCGCCGTCCCGCCGTGCGGTGACCTGATCCACGAGCGACTGGCTCTGCTGCGACGTCTCCGCAAGGATGTCGATGGCCTCACGGGTGCGGCCGAGCTCCAGCAGCGCGATCGCCGTGTGCATGCGATTGCCGTGCTCGTGCGTCTGTGCGCGCAGCGCCTCGCCGAGGGTGCGCACCGACTCGTACGACGCGACCGCGTCCCTCACCCGGCCGGCCGGCAGATCGCCCGCTATGCGGCGCGTATAGCGGCGCGCGAGGAAGGCACCCAGAGAGCCGGCGGCGATGATGAGTGCCGCGATCGCGACCGCAGATGGCAGCCGCCCGAGGAACGATTCGGCGACGGACTCGACCGTGACGCCTGCCGCGACCCACCCGACGCTCTCACCAGCCGCGTTCGCGACCGGCGTTATCGTGCGGATCGAGGCGCCGAGCGTGCCGGTGAACTCCTCGGTGAGCGTCGTGGGCGTGGCGGGGATCGTGCCGAGGTACTGCTCGCCGAGCCGGGCGGGGTCGGGATGGGTCACGCGCACTCCCGTCGACGTCATCACGGTGATGAAGTCGAGCGCGGAGTGCTCGACGACCGCGGTGGCGTAGGGCTGCAGCGCTGCGGAGGCGGCATCCGCGTCTGCACCGTCGAGCGCCTCGATCACGCTCGGCGAGTCGGCGAGGGACTGAGCGAGCGCGCGTGTGAGCTGCTCGGCCTCGGCTCGGGATGAGCGCTGAGTCTGAAGTGCGAGGATGGCTGCCGCGATCGCTCCGACGAGGACCGCGGCCACGAGGAGGACGACGAACACGTGTGATGCCGCACTGCGGCTGCGCTCCGAACGCACCATCGCGATCTCCCTCTGCTTACTCGGCCCGGTGGGCCACGACCAATACGACCACAAATGGTCAGCGTCTGAGAACCCAGGGAGGGTGAGTTCCGTTCACCCGGCGCTTCGCCGGACGTCATGTGACGACGCAGTTCATGATCACGGAGGTAACCCATGGCCATCACGACGAGCTTCTCGCTTCCCGGCTACAACTGGCGAAAAGGCAAACGCTCCTGGGACAAGCACACCTGGTTGTACGTGTCCGTCCTCATCGCCGTCGTCCTCGGCGCGGCCGTCGGCCTGATCTGGCCGGAGTTCGCGCAGAGCCTCGAACCGCTCGGCAAGGGATTCGTGTCGCTGATCAAGATGATGATCGCGCCGATCATCTTCTGCACGATCGTCGTCGGGGTCGGATCCATCGCCAAGGCGGCGACAGTGGGGAAGATCGGCGGGCTTGCGCTGGTGTACTTCATGCTGATGTCGACGTTCGCCCTGGCGATCGGTCTGGTCGTGGGGAACATCATCCACCCGGGCACCGGTCTGGACATGGCCGGTGCGTCCTATGACGCGACCACCACGGAGGCGAAGTCCACGCAGGACTTCATCCTCGGCATCATCCCCACCACGTTCTTCTCGGCCTTCACGGGTGAGAGCGTGCTGCAGGTGCTCTTCATCGCGCTGCTCGTCGGATTCACCGTGCAGGGACTCGGCGAGAAGGGCGCGCCGATCATGGCCGCGGTGAAGCACCTTCAGGTGCTGGTGTTCCGCATCCTCGGCATGATCCTGTGGCTCGCGCCGATCGGTGCGTTCGGTGCGATCGCCGCTGTCGTCGGCAAGACCGGCATCGCGGCGATCTGGGGACTGGGCCTGCTGATGGTCGCGTTCTACATCACCTGCATCGTGTTCATCATCGGTGTGCTCGGCACGCTGCTGTACGCGGTGACGCGACTGAACATCTTCCAGCTCATCAAGTACCTGGGCCGCGAGTACCTGCTCATCGTCGGCACGTCGTCGTCGGAGTCGGCGCTCCCGCGGCTCATCGCGAAGATGGAGCATGTCGGGGTGTCCAAGCCGGTCGTGGGGATCACGGTGCCGACCGGGTACTCGTTCAACCTCGACGGCACGGCGATCTATCTGACGATGGCGTCCCTGTTCATCGCGGCGGGCATGGGGCAGCCCATGTCGATCGGCGAGCAGATCGGACTGCTGCTGTTCATGATCATCGCGAGCAAGGGGGCCGCAGGCGTCACCGGTGCGGGCCTCGCCACTCTCGCCGGGGGTCTGCAGGCGTACCGCCCCGACCTCGTCGACGGGGTCGGCGTGATCGTGGGCATCGACCGCTTCATGTCCGAGGGCCGCGCTCTCACCAACTTCACCGGCAACGCCGTGGCCACTCTGCTCATCGGAACCTGGACCAAGCAGATCGATCCGGCGCGAGCGCGGCGCGTGCTCGGCGGGGGCGAGCCGTTCGACGAGTCGATGCTGGACGGTTCGTCCCACGACGGGATGTCCACCGCGACGGATGCTGTCGGCACTCAGGGCCTGGAAGAAGCGGCCGTTGCAGAACTGGCGGCGAAGGAGACCAGGGCCAAGGCGCGCGCGCAACGCTGAACCCGAGCGTCCGCAAGAGGAAGAGGGCCATCCCGATCGGGGGTGGCCCTCTTGGTGGTCATCCGCTCTTGCGTCGGAACTCACGTCGCGTCTGCGGGGCATTCGCCGCGTGGACGGCGGAGTCGCCGTCCAGATGTGATTCACCGTTGCGGTGATGTGCGTTCTTCTTCTCGAGCGCTTCCTTGAACTTGCGCTTCATCTCCTCGGACGAGGAGGTTGCGCCTTCTTCGGTGCTCATGACGCCAGCCTAGCCGGACGGCAGACGAGTCGCGACAGGATTTCGTCGGCGCGCACGCCTGCGGATGAGCAGATCGATCAGCGCGCCGAGTCCGATGGCGACGACCACGGATATCAGCACCGACACGATCGGCGCGTCAGGGAGGATCGCAGCGAACAGGGCGCCGATCGCGGCCTGGTACGTCGCCCACCCCGTGGCCGCGAGCGCGACCAATCCCAGATAGCGGGGGAACGGGATCCGGGTCGCGCCGGCGACGAGGTTGATCGCGAGTCGCGCGAAGGGGATGAACCTCGCGGTGAACAGCACGACCGCCGTTCCCGCCTCCAGTCGGCCCCGCGCCCACCGCTGCGCGCGCTGCAGACGCTCGGTGCGCATCCATCGCCACCTGTCGAGCCCCACCCATCGGCCGATCCCGTAGCAGAGCAGATCCCCGCAGGCAGCGGCGACGGCTGCGCACAGGATCACCGTCCACAGCGGCGGCGTCCCGGTGGAGGTCGAGAGCGCACCCAGCGCGGTGACCGCTATCTCGCCGGGCACGATCACGAAGAACGCATCGCCGAAGACCAGCAGGCCCATCACCACGAGGGACCATGGGCCGGTCACCGCATCAGCGAGCGCTTCCGGAATCACGCGTCAACTCTGCGCGCCGAAGGTGAACGGAAACGGAATCGGGGACAGCCGGTGAAGGTCAGTCATGCAACAGGTGAACACTCGGGTACAGGGCCCGCCGTTGTCGGATGCGTGTGATCGGCGGCGTCATCCTGAGATCGTGAGAGTCGCAATCGTGACCGAATCCTTCCTGCCGCACATGAACGGCGTGACAGGGTCTGTGCTGCAGATCCTGCGCCACCTCGAGCGCAACGGCCACGAGGCCCACGTGATCGCGCCTGACGCTGTCGGCATCCCCTCCCGGGTGCACGGCGCCCCGATCGAGCCGGTGGCGAGCCTGGCACTGCCCGGCTATCGCAACGTCAGGATCGGCGCCGCGACCACTCGGCGCGTCGCGGCGTCACTGGAACGATTCCGCCCCGATGTGGTGCACCTCGCGTCACCGTTCGCGCTGGGATGGCGTGGTGCGCTCGCCGCATCCAGTCGCGGCATACCCGCTGTCGCCGCGTATCAGACCGACATCGCCGCCTACACGGAGCGCTACCGGCTCCCCGCGACCACGACGTTCGCGCGCAACCACATCGTCCGCCTGCACCGCCGGGCGACCCTCACGCTCGTCCCCTCGACCGAATCCGAGCATCAGCTGACCGGGCTCGGCGTCGACCGCATCCGCCGCTGGGGGCGAGGAGTGGACGCTGAACGCTTCCACCCTTCGCGTCGCGACGAGAGTTGGCAGCGGTGCATGACGAAAGAGGTCATCGTCGGCTACGTCGGACGGCTGGCGGCAGAGAAGCAGGTCGAAGACCTCGCCGTGTTGCAGCAGGTGCCCGGCGTGCGCCTCGTCATCGTCGGAGACGGGCCGTCGAGGGCGCGCCTTCAGGCGGAGATGCCGGATGCCGTGTTCCTCGGCCATCTCGACGGCGATGCCCTCGCACAGGCGATCGCGTCGTTCGACATCTTCGTGCACCCGGGGGAGAGCGAGACGTTCGGGCAGACTCTGCAGGAAGCCCACGCGAGTGGCGTGCCGATCGTCGCGACGGGGCGGGGCGGCCCACTCGATCTGGTGCGGATGGGCATCGACGGATGGCTGTACCGGCCGGGGGACCTGGATGACCTTCGCATGCGGGTGGCCGATCTCGCTGGCGACGGTCGCAAGCGCCGTGCATTCGGGGTCGCCGGCCGGGCCGCCGTCGAGGGACGCAGCTGGCAGGCGGTGTGCGGCCAGCTGCTCGGGCACTTCGAAGAGGCCCGCGGGCTGCACGGTCTCGATCGGCAACTGCGCAGCGCGCGCGTCCGCAGGCCGGAGCCCGCGCCGCCGACGGCGGGGCGACGCTGGCAGCGCTACGTCGCGCTCGGCGACTCGTTGACCGAGGGACTCTGCGACCCAGCGCCCGACGGCGCGCTGCGCGGGTGGGCAGATCGCATGGCGCTCCTGCTGGCTGCCCGCGGCGGCCTGCACTATGCGAATCTCGCCGTGCGATCCCGGAGGGTGCGCGATGTGTCCGGGGAGCAGCTCACCAAGGCGCGCGAGCTGCGGCCCGACCTCGTGTCGATCCTGATCGGTGCCAACGATCTCGTGAAATCCCACGCCGACGTCCCTGCGCTCGCCGCACAGGTCGAGCAAGTGGTGCAGACACTCCGCGACGACGGGGCGGACGTGCTGCTCGTGACACCGTTCCTGCCCGACCGGAGGGCCGCGCGGCTGTTCACCCGCAGATTCGCCGACTTCGCCAGTCGGCTGGCCGGTGTCGCGGAGCGCACGGGAGCGATGCTCATCGACACCGATCTGCACCCGGAGCTCTCGTCCAGGCCGAACTGGGGCGAGGACCTGGTGCATCTCAGCAGCCGCGGACACCGTTTCCTCGCCTATCAGGCAGGAGAGATGCTCGGTGTGCCGCACGCAGACACCCTCGGCGCGCTGGATCAGGTGCTGCACGACATCGATGCCACGACCCGAGCCGCGTGGTGGCAGCACCACGCCCTGCCCTGGGTATGGCGGCGTCTGCGTGGTCGGGTGGCCGGCGACGGACGTGTGGCCAAGCACGACGACTATGTCTACATCGGCCGTTCGTCGTCGATGCGGAGCGTCGAAGTCCATTGAGGCGCCCAGGTCATCCGCGAATTCTGCATGCGCTGGTAGGCTGGGACCGGACTGCTGTGTGCAGTTCGCGCGCCGTGTTGTGCGCGCTGACGTATGATCTCGCCCGTCACACGGACGGACGAGTCTAAACAAAGAAGGAGAGACCTCTTGGAAGGTCCTGAAATCACTGCCGCCGAGGCCGTTCTTGACAACGGCCGCTTCGGCACCCGCACCATCCGCTTCGAAACCGGCCGCCTCGCTCAGCAGGCGCAGGGTTCGGTTGCGGCCTACCTCGACGGGGAGACGATGATCCTCTCCGCCACCAGCGCGGGCAAGCACCCTCGCGAAGGATTCGACTTCTTCCCGCTGACCGTCGACGTCGAAGAGCGTTCGTATGCAGCAGGCAAGATCCCCGGCTCGTTCTTCCGCCGCGAGGGCCGTCCCTCGACCGAGGCCATCCTGGTCTGCCGTCTGATCGACCGTCCGCTTCGTCCGTCGTTCGTCGACGGCCTCCGCAACGAGGTCCAGGTCGTCATCACTGTGCTGTCGATCGCTCCCGGTGAGTACTACGACGCTCTGGCGATCAACGCGGCTTCCGCGTCGACCCAGATCTCGGGTCTGCCGTTCTCCGGCCCCATCGCCGGTGTGCGCCTCGCGCTCATCCCCGGCCAGGGCGAGAACGCCGACCAGTGGGTCGCGTTCCCGAACCAGGCTCAGGTCGAAGAGGCCGTGTTCGACCTGATGGTCGCCGGTCGGGTCGTCAAGAAGTCGGACGGCTCAGAAGACGTCGCGATCATGATGGTCGAGGCCGAAGCCACCGAGAACAGCTGGAACCTCATCAAGGGCGGCGCGGTCAAGCCGAACGAGGAGGTCGTCGCCGGTGGCCTCGAAGCCGCCAAGCCGTTCCTCAAGCAGCTCGTCGAGGCGCAGGCCGAGATGGCTTCGCACTCCTCGAAGGCTCCTGGCGTCTACCCGGTCTTCCCGGCGTACGAGCAGGCAACCTACGACTTCATCGCCGCATCCGCGACGGCTGATCTCGAGAAGGTCTACCTGATCGCCGACAAGATCGAGCGTCAGAGCGCCGATGACCAGGTCAAGGACCGCGTCAAGGCCGAGGTCGCCACCGCCGTCGAGGCCGGAACCCTTCCTGCTTCCGCCGCCGGTGAGGTCTCGGGCGCATACAAGTCGCTGACGAAGAAGATCGTGCGCGGTCGCGTGCTGTCCGAGGGTGTCCGCATGGACGGCCGTGGACTTGCCGACATCCGCCCGCTGGACGCAGAGGTGCAGGTCATCCCGCGGGTGCACGGTTCCGCGATCTTCCAGCGCGGCGAAACCCAGATCATGGGTGTCACCACGCTGAACATGCTCAAGATGGAGCAGCAGATCGACTCGCTGTCCCCGACGACTTCCAAGCGCTACATGCACCACTACAACTTCCCGCCCTACTCGACCGGTGAGACCGGCCGAGTCGGGTCGCCGAAGCGTCGCGAGATCGGGCACGGCTTCCTGGCCGAGCGTGCGATCGCGCCTGTGCTGCCCAGCCGCGAGGAGTTCCCGTACGCGATCCGTCAGGTGTCCGAGGCGCTCGGCTCCAACGGCTCGACGTCGATGGGCTCTGTCTGCGCCTCGACCCTGTCGCTGCTGAACGCGGGTGTGCCGCTGCGCGCAGCCGTCGCCGGCATCGCGATGGGCCTCGTCTCCGACGAGGTCGACGGCCAGACGCGCTACGCCGCCCTGACCGACATCCTCGGCGCGGAAGACGCACTGGGCGACATGGACTTCAAGGTCGCGGGTACCAGCGAGTTCATCACTGCCATCCAGCTCGACACCAAGCTCGACGGACTCCCGTCCGACGTGCTCACCGGTGCGCTGACGCAGGCGAAGGACGCGCGTCTGACGATCCTCGGTGTTCTGAACGCCGCGATCGACGCTCCTGACGAGATGGCGCCCACCGCGCCGCGCGTCATCAGCGTGCAGATCCCCGTCGACAAGATCGGCGAGCTGATCGGCCCGAAGGGCAAGACGATCAACGCGATCCAGGACGAGACCGGTGCGCAGATCTCCATCGAGGAGGACGGCACCGTCTACATCGGCGCAACCGACGGTCCCTCGGCCGAGGCTGCTCGTGCCCAGGTCAACGCGATCGCCAACCCCACCAACCCGGAGATCGGCGAGCAGTTCCTCGGAACTGTCGTGAAGATCGCATCGTTCGGTGCCTTCATCTCGCTGCTGCCCGGCAAGGACGGACTGCTCCATGTCACCGAGGTGCGCAAGCTCGCCGGTGGCAAGCGCGTCGAGAACGTCGACGACGTGCTCTCGGTCGGCCAGAAGATCCTCGTGAAGATCACGAAGATCGACGACCGCGGCAAGCTGTCGCTCGAGCCCGTCCTCGACGACGCAGCCGCTGAGGCACCGGTCGCCGAAGCCGCGCCCGAGGCGGAGACCGCCGAGGCGTAAGCCACACGGAAAGGCCCGGATTCCGCTCCACGTGAGCGGGATCCGGGCCTTCTTCGTATCTGATGTGACCGAAACGTTATGCAAAGTTTGCCGAGCGTTACCGCCAATGGTCAGAGTCGTCTCCGACGTCGCTTACTCTCGAAATACGCACCGGGGGGTGCACACAGATCACGCAGTTCGTAGCTACAGGACATGTGCGGGGGTGATGAGGATGCGATTGTTCAGCGCAGACGCTGCTGATCAGCAGGCGAGCCTGCAGGAGCATTCGCTCGTGCATCCGTCCGCCCCGATCCCCGTGGTCGGTCCAGGGGTCGGCGAGGGCATCCGCGTACCGCTCGGCGAGACAGGCTTGGAGACGTTCCCGCTCATGCTGGGAGCGGCCGAGTTCGGTTGGAACGTCGACCTCGAGACGAGTCATGCGATCCTCGATCGCTATGTGGAGTTCGGCGGCAACGCGATCCACACGGCAGACGGCTTCTCCGGCGGTCGCAGCGAGCACATCATCGGGCAGTGGCTGAGCTCGCGCGGGCATCGGGATCGCACGCTGCTGAGCGTGCGCATCGGCTCACACGCCGATAACCCGGGTCTCGGCTCGGTGAACCTCGTTCGTGCGGTCGAAGGGTCACTCACCAGACTCGGGGCGGAGCGTATCGATGTGCTGCACCTCGATGCGACCCTCGATCAGCAGACGAATCTGGAAGACACGCTGGCCACGGTCGAGTGGCTGCGCGATGCGGGCAAGATCAGCGCGGTCGGGGCTTTCGGCTTCGCGCCTGAGCGACTGGTCGAGGCACGCATCCTCGCGGCCGCGGGGTACCCGCGCATCGAAGTGCTCGACGAGCCCTACAACCTGATCCGGCGACAGACGTTCGAGGGCGACCTCCGACTGGTGGCCGGCGCGCAGAGCCTGGCCGTGACTCCCTCTCACGCGCTGGAGCACGGTTTCCTCTCCGGCAGGCACCGCAGCAAGGCGCTGATGTCGCAGGGCGTGCGTGGGGAGCAGCTGCGCGGACACCTGAACCGTCGCGGCATCCGGATCCTCCGCGCGCTCGACCAGGTGGCGACCGAGATCTCGGCCCCAGTGGCTGCCGTCTCGATCGCCTGGCTGCTCGCGCAGCGCACGATCGCCGCTCCCATCGTCAACACGTTCGCGACGCAGCACGTCGAGGAGCTCATGCAGGGCGCCGGCATCACCCTGTCGCGCACGCAGATCGCCGACCTGACGCGCGCCGGGAACTGACGCGCGTCGATTCGTAGCCGCTTGTCACAGGGGTGACATAGGGTGGAATGACGCCTGGGCGAAAGCCAACGACGACGAAGCGAGTGGGTCTTGACGCATTACCTATACCTGGTCAGACATGGTGAACAGCAGGACGCGGAACACGGACTCGATGACGGACCCCTCTCGCCTCGGGGCGTTCGTCAGGCGGAGCTGATCGCCGACCGGCTCTCCGGTCTCCCTTTGGATGCGGTGTGGCATTCTCCTCTGATCCGCGCGACGGAGACGGCTCGGACGATCGCAGAGCGTTTGCCGGCGGTGACTCCGAAGCCCTCGGCACTGCTGTTCGACTGCGTGCCGACGGGTATGACAGACGAGACGCCCGCGGCGTACGAGCCGTTCTTCGGATCGGTGACGGATGCGGAGATCGAGGCGGGCAGCGCTCAGATGGCGGATGCCGTGAACGAGTTCCTCATTCGCAAGCAGGGCGATGTGCACGAAGTGCTCATCACGCACAACTTCGTGATCTCGTGGTTCATCCGCGAGGTGCTCGGTGCACCGGCGTGGCGATGGATGACGATGAACCAGGCCAATGGCGGACTCAGCATCATCGCGCAGAAGCAGGGCCGTCCGTGGACGATGCTCACTCACAACGATCTCGCGCACCTGCCGGTCGAGCTTCGCACCGGCCTGCCCGACCCGATGCCGGTGTGAACTGCATGCCGGTGTGAGCTGCATCGCCGTTCAGAGCATCTTGCGATACCAGCGCGTCGCATTCTGGTTGTCGTTGTAGGCGTCGATCCGTGCGAAGCCGCTCCTGGCGTACAGCCCGCCCGCGGCTTCGAGCGTGTGGTGCGTGTCGAGCACGAGCTCCACGGCATCCCACTCGCGGGCGCGGCGTTCGAGTTCGCCCAGAATCGCACGCCCCCACCCCTGGCCACGCGTCTCCGGCTTGAGGAAGAGATGCTTGACCTCGTAGCGGACGCCGGCATCGCTGTCCTCCAGACGCCTGATCCCGCCGCAGCCCACTGGTGCGCCTTCGGGGCCGGCCAGCAGGAAGACGCCCGCCGGAGCCTCGAACGCCTCTGGTCTCGGGAACACCGTGGTGTACGAACCCCCGGGGAACTCCTGCGCACGCAGCGCGAAGTACTCGGCGAGGATCGCATGGGATTCGGCTGTCGCGGGTGAGGCCGGGCGCAACTCGAGCATGCTCTCAACGCTACCCGCCGCGCCGTGCTCGGGTGTCACTCGGCGATCAGTCGCTGAATAGACTGGAGGCATGACCAAGCAGGTGGCACTCGTCGGTGGAACCGGCAGACTCGGCACGATCATCGGGCAGGTGATCGACGAGCTCGAGGGTTTCGAAGTCGTTCGCGTGCTCACCTCGTCCAGTGACCTGGCAGAGCTGGATGGATCGGACCTCGTCGTGGACGCGTCGACGCCGCAGGTGAGCATCGACGTCGTGCGCGCATCAGTCGAGCGCGGCATCAACGTACTTGTCGGCACGTCCGGCTGGTCCGCTGAGCGCATCGCACTCATGCGTCCGCTGGTCGATGCAGCGGAGACAGGCGCCGTCTTCATCCCGAACTTCTCCCTCGGCTCGGTCCTGGGCTCCGCTTTGGCGGCCGCTGCCGCACCCTTCTTCCCTTCGGCGGAGATCGTCGAGGCGCACCGCGACACCAAGACCGACTCGCCGAGCGGCACCGCGGTGCGCACCGCAGAGCTCATCGCCGCCGCGCGCGCGGATCTGGGCCCCGTCAACGCCCCGCACGCGGACCAGCGTGCCCGTGGGCAGCAGGTGGCCAGCGTGCCGATCCACTCGCTCCGACGCCCCGGCGTGATCGCTCGCCAGGACATCGTCCTCTCCGGCGCAGGTGAGTCGCTGACGTTCACGCACGACACGGTGGATTCGGCTGAGGCTTATGCACCAGGCATCCGGCTGGCTGTCCCGTTCGCGCTCGACGCGCGCGGCGTGTTCGTCGGGCTCGAGAACATGATCGACATCGGGATCCAGGCCCGATCGTGATGACGCGCATCGCGGTCACCCTCATCGGGGTGTCGCTGGTCCTCTACTTCGTGCTCATAGGGCAGAAGGCGATCCTGTTGATCGCGAGCGGGGAACCGGTCGGCGTCGCCATGGGTGTCGCCTTGATCGTGCTTCCGCTGATCGGGGTCTGGGCGCTCGCGCGCGAGATCCAGTTCGGCGTTGAGGCCGAGCGGCTGGGGACGAGACTCGACTCCGAGGGCGGGATGCCGGCGGCGGAGACCGACCTCACTCCGAGCGGTCGCATCGCGAAAGGCGACGCGGAGACACTGGTCGAGCGCTATACGGCCGAGGCGGATGCCGCCGACGACGATTGGCGAGCGCGTTACCGGCTCGGCGTCGTCCAGGATGCGGCGGGCCGTCGCAAAGATGCTCGTGCGAGCATCCGTGCGGCGATCCGCCTCGCCAAGCAGAAGGCTTGAGCGGAGTTCCTCAGGCGAGTGTCGCCTCGAGGGTGATGTCGATGCCGGCGAGCGCCTGAGACACCGGGCAGCCGGTCTTCGCGCCCTCGGCGATCTCCTGGAACTTCTCGGGCGTCAGACCCGGAACGGACGCGTTCACGTTGAGATGGCTGCCGGTGATGCCGACGCCGGGCTTGAACGTGACGGATGCCGTGGTGTTGACGCGCTCCGGCGGGGTGCCGTTGTCAGCCAGGGCGTTGGAGAGCGCCATGCTGAAGCACGACGAGTGCGCGGCGGCGATGAGCTCTTCCGGCGTGGTCGTCGTGTCGGAGCCCTCGCTGCGGGCCTTCCAGTTGATCGGGAAGGTTCCGAGGTTCGAGGAGGAGAAGGCGACGTTGCCTGACCCCTCCATCAGGGAACCGTTCCAGGTGGTGGTGGCTTCGCTGGTGACAGGCATGGTTCCTCCAAGGTTCGTGGCGGGGTGTGCGGCCAGCCTATCGACCAGGAGCCCGGTGGGGAACCTTCGGCTCAGGCAGCAGCCGCTCTGCCGATGATGCCTGCTCGCTGAAGGACCAGGTAGATCTGGCAGCCGAGGCAGAAGTCGAACGCGGCATTGAGGAACGCCGCGATGAAGGCCGCACCCGCCGCGACGGGCAGCGCCCACGGCACGCCGGCCAGGTGCAGCACCAGACCGATGCCGACGACGAAGAGTCCGACGCCCTGCGCGAACCGAGGCGGGCGCGGATCCTCCGACTCGGTCGGAGGAGTGAGCCGCGGCCGCACGGCGCGGCGGAACAGCACGCCCCACGGGGCCGTGCGCGGCGAGAGCACGCCCCACAGGAAAAGCAGCGCGATCACGACGAGGAGCAGGAAGCCGGGATCAAGGGCACGCTGTGCCAGCGCTGAGGCCGGAAGCGCCCAGCCGCTGGTGTCGGGCACGAAGACGGCGTCAGCGAGCGGCTGGTACGCGAACCAGGTGGCGTCCGCCCGTGCCGTGGAGATCCCGATCAGGCTCAGCACCAGAGCGATCAGCAAGAGCGTCGCGGTGATGGAGGCGGCGAAGCGCGGCCCTCGTGGGTCGATGCCGGCGGGCGCGGTCATGCCTGCTCCTGAGGTTGAAGGGTGAGAACGTTCGCCAGCGCATCTTCGATCGTGCTTCGTTGCGGAACTCCGCCCCAGCGCGAGAGCACCGTCCCGGATGCGTCGACGAGGAAGGTCGTCGGCGTCTGCAGCACGTGATAGCGAGTCGCGAGGTCGTTGCGATTCGTGAGATCGATCTCGACGCGTTCGACGCCGGGGTGCTCGTCTGCGATCTGGCCGAGCAGTCGCCGCACCTGCGGGCACCGAGCGCAGAATTCGGTGCTGAACTGCACCAGCGTCGCCGTCTCCGCGAGCGATCGCCCGCTGAGATCCTCCGATCGGACCGCGAGGTGTCCGCCGGAGCGCCGCCGACCGTCCTGCGCGCGCACGATGAGTCCGCCGGCGATCGCAAGCGCGACGACGGCGCCGGTGATCAGGAGCGCGATGGAGACGGGCATTCCATGAGAATATGCCGCCCGGCCACGGCTGCGGCGGATATGACGGAGGATGACGCACGACCCTCGCCACGGCATCCGCCTGCGTTGCCTGCGAGCCGGGTATCGTGGCAGATATGAGCGCAGCCGTCCCCACGCCGTACGAAGATCTGCTCCGCGAAGTGCTCGAGAGCGGCACGCACAAGGACGACCGAACAGGCACCGGCACGACCAGCGTGTTCGGCCGTCAGATCCGCTTCGATCTGTCGAAGGGCTTCCCTCTCATCACGACCAAGCGCGTGCACTTCAAGTCGATCGCGTACGAGCTGCTGTGGTTCCTGCGCGGCGAATCGAATGTCAAGTGGCTGCAGGACAACGGCGTCACGATCTGGGACGAGTGGGCGGATGCCGACGGCGATCTCGGACCGGTGTACGGCGTGCAGTGGCGCTCGTGGCCGACGCCGGACGGCGGCCACATCGACCAGCTGTCGCAGGTGATCGAACAGATCAGGGCCACTCCCGATTCGCGGCGCCTCATCGTCTCCGCCTGGAATCCGGCAGACATCCCCGACATGGCTCTGGCACCCTGCCACGCCCTGTTCCAGTTCTACGTCGCCGACGGCAGACTGTCGTGCCAGCTCTATCAGCGCAGCGCCGACATGTTCCTCGGCGTGCCGTTCAACATCGCCAGTTACGCGCTGCTGACCATGATGATCGCTCAGCAGGTCGGCCTGGAACCGGGCGACTTCGTCTGGACCGGCGGCGACTGCCACGTTTACGACAACCACATCGAGCAGGTGCGCGAGCAGCTCACCCGCGAGCCGTACCCGTATCCGACGCTCAGCTTCGCGCGGAAGCCCGAGTCGATCCTCGATTACGACTTCTCGGACTTCGTCGTCGAGGACTACCAGCACCACCCGCCGATCCGCGCGGCGGTGGCGGTGTGAACGCGGTGCCTCTGGAGCTCCCGTGGGTCGGTCTGATCTGGGCCGAGGCAGCGGGCGGTGTGATCGGCGCATCGGGCGGTATGCCGTGGCATGTGCCGGAAGACCTCGCTCACTTCAAGGAGATCACTCTCAGCGCTCCCGTCGTGATGGGACGCAAGACCTGGGACTCACTTCCGGAGCGCTTCCGTCCGCTGCCCGATCGCGACAACGTCGTCATCACGCGCCAGCAGGACTGGACGGCAGACGGAGCGCGTCGCGCGGCTGATGCGGCTGACGCCGTTCGAGGCCTGGACAAGGTCTGGATCATCGGCGGCGCGGAGATCTTCGCACAGGTGATCGCCCACGCGGATCGGCTGGAGGTCACCGAACTCGATCTCGAGGTCGACGGAGACGCCTACGCGCCCTCCAAGGAGGGCTGGCGTCTCGTCGATGAGGGGGAGTGGCAGACCTCGCGCACCGGCATCCGATTCCGCTTCCTCGGATACGAGCGCTGATGCCCACCGCGCTGATCACGGGTGCCAGCGCGGGCCTCGGTGCGGAGTTCGCTCACCAGCTCGCCGAGCGCGGTGCTGACCTCGTGCTCGTGGCCCGTTCTCAGGACGCGCTGGACACGTTCGCCGCTGAGCTGCGAGCGGCCTACGGTGTCGTCGTCGAAGTCGTCACGGCGGATCTGGTCGTCGAGGACGACGTGAAGCGAGTGGCCGCGCGGATCTCGGCGCCGGAGCATCCGATCGACCTGCTCGTGAACAATGCCGGTTTCGGGTTGCCGCTCCAGTTCGCCGACAACGACATCGAGGACGAGGTGCGCCATCTGCGCATCCACGTCGAAGCTCCGATGAGGCTCATGCATGCCGCTCTCGGCACGATGCGCGGCCGCGGCGGGCGCATCATCAACGTCGCCTCGGTGGCGGGTTTCATCTCGCGCTCGACCTATTCGGCATGCAAGCAGTGGCTCATCGGGTTCAGCCGGTGGGCGAACTCCGAGTACGCATCGGACGGCGTGACGGTGACGGCCGTGTGCCCCGGCTTCACGCACACGACGTTCCACGAGCGCATGGGCCTGCAGAAGGGCCATGAGGGCATTCCGGAGATCGGCTGGTTGCAGGCGCGCGACGTGGTGCGGGAAGGGCTGAGCGCGGCCTCCCGCGGCCAGGCCGTGTGCGTTCCGTCGCTGAGGTACAAGCTCGTCGTGGCGGTCACCAAGGTGCTGCCGTCATCCCTCACCGCGCGCGCAGCCAGGCGCGGACGAGTCTGAGCAAGGCCCGAGAGCGGGACCGATCAGCCGAAGCGGCCGAGGTGGATACCCGCATATGCGAGTGCGGCAACCGTCTCGCCATCGCTGATCCGGCCGTCCGCGACCATCGTGATCGCTTCGGCGAACGGCACCCAAGAGACTTCGTCGATGCCCTCCTCCTCGCGGGCCTCGCCTTCGGCGTCATGCAGTCCGCGGGCGAGGAAGACGTGCTCGGGTGCGACGGTCACACCGTTCAGGGCATTCATCGTGCCGATCATGCGCCACTCGTCGGCGCGCATCCCGGTCTCCTCGAGCAGTTCTCGCTGTGCCGCGGTCAGGGGGTCCTCACCGTCGCTGCCACCGGCGGGAACCTCGATGGATCGCCCGACCGTGTAGCGATCGAGGGACACCAGGCACACCCGCTCGTGCTCATCGAGGGCGACGATGAAGACCGCAGGATGGCGCAGCGTCACAACACCGTAGACGCCGGCGCCTGCGGGGCCGGTCACCGCGTCCTCGCGAACCGAGATCCATGCGTTCTCGTACACGATTCGGGAGTCATCGGTCCGCCACGTCATGCCCAGGAGCCTATCCGGCGCGATGCGACGGGACGCGAACCGATACGCTGGAGCAATGACGCATTCGGGCAATCCTTTCGGACAGGTTCTCGTCGCGCTCGTCACTCCGATGACGCCCGACGGCGAAGTCGACTGGCCCGCCGTCGAGAAGCACATGGATGACGTCATCACCGCGGGTGCGGACGGCATCGTCGTGACGGGAACGACCGGCGAGACCTCGACCCTCACGGACCCCGAGAAGCTCAAGCTCGTCGAGGTCGGCAAGTCAGTGGCTGCCGGACGCGCCAAGATCATCACCGGTGGTGGCTCGAACGAGACCGCGCACGCGATCGAGCTGTACAAGGCCAGCGAGAAGGCCGGCGCGGACGGCATCATGATCGTCACGCCCTACTACAACAAGCCGACACAGGCCGGAATCCTCACGCATTTCCGCCTCGTCGCTGATGCCACCGACCTCCCGGTCATCCTGTACGACATCCCCGGCCGCACCGGAGTGCCGATCAAGTACGAGACCATCCTGCGTCTCGCCAAGCACCCCAACATCCTCGCCGTGAAGGACGCCAAGGGCGACTTCAGCGAGGTCAGCCGCGTGCTGAACCAGACCGATCTGATGTACTTCTCCGGCGATGACGCCAACGCGCTGCCGCACCTCGCGATCGGGGCCACCGGACTGATCGGCGTCACGGCGAACATCACGGCGACGCCGTACCGCACCATCGTGGATGCCGTGAACCGCGGTGATCTCGCGGCCGCGACCGCTGAGCACAAGCGTCTCGAGCCGCTCGTGCGCGCGACCATGACCCATGTGCCAGGCACGGTGTCGGCGAAGTACATCCTGCACGGCCTCGGCCGTATCTCCAGCCCCCGCGTCCGCCTGCCCCTGGTGGGGCCGGAGGAGTGGGAAGCCGCGCTCATCGAAGACGAGCTCGCCCTCGTCACCGATGTGCCAGGCGCCGATTTCTCGAACTTCCGCCCCGACCGCAACGCGGCCGCCGGCGGCGCGTTGCCGAAGGTGCATGGCACGACGCGCTGAGACGACGGGCGCGTCGCGCGCCCATAAGCACGAACGGGCACGACGAGTGTCCGACTGAGGAGACATCAATGTCCATTCCCATCTCCGTCCCCGCACCGCTCGCCGAAGGCGCGCTCCGTGTCATCCCTCTGGGTGGTCTCGGCGAGATCGGTCGCAACATGACGACCTTCGAGTACGACGGCAAGATCCTGATCGTCGACTGCGGCGTGCTGTTCCCCGAGGAGCACCAGCCGGGCGTCGACCTGATCCTTCCGGACTTCGAGCCGATCAAGGACCGCCTCGACGACATCGTCGGTGTCGTGCTCACGCACGGCCACGAGGACCACATCGGCGCCGTGCCCTATCTGCTGCGTCTGAAGAGCGACATCCCGCTGATCGGATCGGGCCTCACGCTGGCGCTCGTGGAGGCGAAGCTCAAGGAGCACCGCATCCGACCGTTCACGCTCACCGTGAAGGAGGGCCTGGAAGAGAAGGTCGGCCCCTTCGATCTCGAGTTCGTCGCGGTCAACCACTCCATCCCCGATGCCCTGGCCGTCGCCATCCGCACCCCGGCCGGTATGGCGCTGGCGACCGGCGACTTCAAGATGGATCAGCTGCCGCTCGACGGTCGCATCACCGACCTGCGCGCGTTCTCCCGCCTCGGCGAAGAGGGCGTCGACCTGTTCCTCGTCGACTCCACGAACGCCGACGTACCCGGATTCACACCCACAGAGCGTTCGATCGGCCCGGTGCTGGATCAGGTGATCGCGAAGGCGCCGCGCCGCGTCATCGTCGCCAGCTTCTCGAGCCACGTGCACCGCGTCCAGCAGGTTCTGGATGCCGCGCACGCCAACGGTCGCCGCGTCGCGCTACTCGGGCGCAGCATGGTGCGCAACATGACGATCGCCGCCGATCTCGGTTACCTCAAGGTGCCGGAGAACGTGCTGATCGACTACAAGAAGGCCCGCGACCTTCCCGACGAGAAGATCGTCTACATGTCCACCGGCTCGCAGGGCGAGCCGATGGCGGTGCTGAGCCGCATGGCCAACCTCGACCACGCGATCGAAGTGGGCGAGGGCGACACGGTCATCCTCGCCTCCAGCCTGATCCCCGGCAACGAGAACGCCGTGTACCGCGTGATCGACGGACTCACCAAGCTCGGCGCGAACGTCGTGCACAAGGCCAACGCCAAGGTACACGTCTCAGGGCACGCAGCAGCGGGCGAACTGCTGTACTGCTACAACATCCTGCGACCGAAGAACGTGCTGCCCGTGCACGGCGAATACCGTCACCTGGTGGCGAACGCCAAGCTCGCACAGGACACGGGTATTCCCGAGGCGAACACGATCCTCGCGTCCAACGGCACGATCATCGACCTCAAGGACGGCCGGACGACCATCGCCGGTCAGCTCGACATCGGCTTCGTGTACGTCGACGGCTCGACCGTCGGTGAGATCACGGATGCCGATCTCAAGGACCGTCGCATCCTCGGTGAGGAGGGCTTCGTCTCGATCATCATCGTGGTGGATGCCGCGACCGGACGCATCATCACCGGGCCGGAGATCCACGCCCGTGGCATCGCCGAGGACGACTCGGTCTTCGACGACGTGGTCCCGAAGATCGTGGCGGCGCTCAAGGAGGCCTCCGGCAACGGCGTGCGCGACACCCACGCGCTCTCCCAGGTGGTTCGGCGCACGATCGGTCGCTGGGTGAATCAGAAGCTCCGCCGCCGTCCGATGATCGTCCCGCTCGTCATCGAGGCGTAGGTCATTCGGCGGGAAAGCCGCGTCATTACGCGGCTTGTCGGCGCCTCGCCGTAGGCTTTCACCATGGCCAGGAGCACCACCAAGACCTCGCGCGCGTCCGAGAAGTCTCCCGCGCGCTCGAAGGCGCAGACGGCCCCTACCAAGAAGCTGCCGGCGACCCCGAAGAAGTACATCGACGATGTCGACAGACCCCCGGTCGCCGTGCGCGCCTGGCTCGGCCTGGCACACGGCGTCGGTGGGCTCTTCCGCGCCTTCGGGCCAGAGGCGCTCGAGAAGGACCAGCGGCGCGACGGGTTCCCGTTGTTCCTGGTGCTGCTGGCGTGCCTGGGCGCGGTCACCGAGTGGTTCTTCATCGGCAACGAGATCGCTCAGAACATCAGCGCCTACTCGGTGGGCGGTCTGATCGGTCGTACCGCCTTCCTGATGCCGGTGCTGCTGCTGATCCTCGCGGGCTGGCTGTTCCGGCATCCCTCGTCAGTGCACGACAACGGACGCATCGGGATCGGCTTCGGCCTGTTCGTGCTCACGATCGCCGGAATCTGCCACGTCGCGGGCGGGCAGCCGGAGCCGAAATCGGGTATGCCGGCACTCAGCGCGGCCGGGGGACTCTTCGGCTGGATGCTGGGGGAGCCGCTGTCGTATCTCACCGACATCGTCGCCTACATCGTGCTGGGGCTGCTGGCCGCGCTCAGCATCCTGATCATCACGAAGACCCCGCCGAACCGCATCGGCGCGAGGCTCGGAGACCTGTACGCCTGGATGTTCGGCGCGGAGCGCGTCGAGAAGCCCGCTTTCGACGAGAAGGCCGCCGCAGACAAGGCGGAGGGCTCGTTCGACGAGGACGACGATCCGAACGTCCTCCCGTGGTGGCGCCGGAACAAGACCGGTCGCGAAGAGGATCCCGACGAGGGGATCGGCTCGCAGGACCTCACCGAGCTGCTGTCGCCGAATGACGGGCCGGTCGACAACACCGCCTATGACCAGGCTGTCATCGTCGCCGACCCCGCGGATGCCGCCACCGAGGTGCTCACCGACGTGCAGAGCGTGATGGACAAGCTCGGCGCCCAGGGGAGCACCGCACTGCTCGACGACTCCGGCGACACTGGCGAGCAGCCAGAGCTGCCAGGACTTTCCGGCTTCGGGACCGACGGTCCGGGAGAGCGCGGTCTGCAGGCTCCGAGCGCCCCGTACTCCCTGCCGTCGCCCGGCGTGCTCAGCGCCGGTCCACCCTCGGTCGCCCGCTCCGAGGCGAACGACAAGATCGTCGAGCAGATCACGAGCGTGCTCTCGCAGTTCAAGATCGACGCCAAGGTGACCGGATTCTCGCGCGGACCGACGGTCACGCAGTACGAGGTCGAGGTGGGCCACGGGGTCAAGGTCGAGAAGATCACGCAGCTGAGCAACAACATCGCTTATGCGGTGGCGTCGAACGATGTTCGCATCCTCTCGCCGATCCCCGGCAAGAGCGCGATCGGCATCGAGATCCCGAACACCGACCGCGAGACGGTCGCCCTCGGTGACGTCATCCGCTCCGCGGCTGCGCACAAGAGCACTCATCCGCTGACGGTCGGCGTCGGCAAGGACGTCGGCGGAAACTTCGTCGTCGCGAACCTCGCGAAGATGCCGCACCTGCTGGTCGCCGGATCCACCGGATCCGGTAAGTCGAGCTTCGTCAACTCGATGATCACCAGCCTGCTGATGCGGGCGCGTCCGTCCGACGTGCGCATGGTGCTGATCGACCCCAAGCGCGTCGAGCTCACGAGCTACGCCGGTGTGCCGCACCTGATCACGCCCATCATCACCAACCCGAAGAAGGCCGCAGAGGCACTCCAGTGGGTGGTGAAGGAGATGGACATGCGGTACGACGACCTGGCGTCGTTCGGATTCCGCCACATCGACGACTTCAACAAGGCCGTGCGCGCCGGTGAGGTCGAGGTTCCCCTCGGCAGCGAACGCGTGCTCAAGCCGTACCCGTACCTGCTGGTCGTCGTCGACGAGCTCGCAGACCTCATGATGGTCGCCCCTCGTGACGTCGAGGACTCGATCGTGCGCATCACGCAGCTCGCCCGTGCCTCCGGCATCCACCTGGTGCTCGCGACCCAGCGTCCGAGCGTCGACGTCGTCACCGGTCTGATCAAGGCCAATGTGCCCTCGCGTCTCGCCTTCGCGGTGACCAGCGTCACCGACAGCCGCGTCATCCTCGACAGCCCCGGCGCCGACAAGCTGATCGGCCAGGGCGATGCGCTCTTCTCGCCGATGGGCTCATCCAAGCCGTTCCGACTGCAGGGCGCGTGGGTCGAGGAGAGCGAGATCGACGCGGTGGTCAAGCACGTCACTGCTCAGGCTCGGCCCGAGTACCGGGTGGATGTGCAGGAGGCGCTGGAGCCGACCAGGAAGAAGGAAGTCGACGAGGACATCGGCGACGACCTCGAGGTGCTGCTCGCCGCCGCAGAGCTCGTCGTCTCGTCCCAGTTCGGCTCGACCTCGATGCTGCAGCGCAAACTGCGCGTCGGCTTCGCGAAGGCCGGGCGTCTGATGGATCTCCTCGAGTCCCGCGAGATCGTCGGCCCGTCCGAGGGCTCGAAGGCGCGCGATGTGCTTGTGACGGCCGAGCAGTTGCCGGACGTCATGGCGAAACTGCGCGGCGATGACCCTCCGGCCGCTGCGCCGGCACCCTCGCCGGCTGCGGCGCAGCCAGGACCCGCTCACGACCCGATCGAAGAGCAGTTCCGCGGACTGCCCGTGGTCGATGAGGACGATGCCGGCGAAGACGCCTGGGGATTGACGGGTCGCGACTGATGGCGATTCCGCGGCAGTTGCCGAACGCGATCACGATCGCACGGATCCCGCTCGCCGTGGTCTTCTTCGTCCTGCTGCTCCTCGGCGGGACGTACGGCCTCGACGACCTCGTGATCCGCTGGATCGCCGGTGTCCTGTTCATCGTGGCCATCTCGACGGACTGGGTCGACGGATATCTCGCCCGCAAGTACGACATCGTCAGCGACTTCGGAAAGCTCTGGGATCCGATCGCCGACAAGCTGCTCACCGGCGCAGGCTTCGTCGGACTCGCGATCCTCGCCGAATGGCCCTGGTGGATCGTCATCATCATCCTCATCCGTGAATGGGGCATCACGATCCATCGCTTCATAGTCGCCAGCAGCCACATCGTGGCCGCCGCGTGGTTGGGAAAGGTCAAGACCGCGGTGCAGGGCATCGCGCTCGGCTGGTGGCTGCTGCCTCTTCACCAGCTGATCGGCATGGATTGGTGGATCGGCGTCGGCATCGTGCTGATGTACGTGACACTTGCGCTCACCGTCGTCAGCGGGATCGACTACGTGCTCTCACAGGTGCGCGGATCACGCGCCGACAGATCATGACCGTGGCGGCGGAACTGGTGGCCGCGCTCACTGCGCGCGGATGGACACTGGGAATCGCCGAATCGCTCACAGGCGGGGCACTGGCAGCAGAGATCGTGTCGGTTCCAGGCGCATCGGCGACCCTGCTCGGAGGGGTCGTCGCATACGCGACGCCCGTGAAGGCCTCGCTGCTCGGAGTGGATGCCGCGCTGCTCGAGGAGCACGGGCCGGTTCATCCGCTCGTCGCGGAGCAGATGGCCGGTGGCGTGCGCGATGCCGTGAGCGTCGCAGGCAGATCAGCGGACGTGGGTCTGTCCACGACGGGGATCGCCGGTCCGGATTCGCCTGACGGGCAACCGGTGGGAACCGTGCACATCGGCATCGCCACGCCCATGCGCGTGCGTGCGTTCTCGCTGCGGCTCGATGGCGATCGCGCATCGATCAGAGCTCAGACCGTGGATGCGGCGATCGAGAAGCTGCTCGAAGAGATGGGGGAATAGCACACCGCCCATGATCGTTGTGAGAAGTGTGGCGATGGAAGATGTGCTCACAACGAAAGCACAGCGTGAAACGGTAGTTTTTTATTCAGAGAGTCGGGTTAGACTGGCGATCCGTTCGGAGCACGCTCCGATGAGGGGAATCGAGAGGAGGTTCCGATGATTCTTGTACGACAGGAAATCGGCGATGTGCTGAGGGACTTCCGCCTGCAGAAGGGGCGTACGCTCCGGCAGGTCGCGGGCAAGGCCTCCGTGGCGCTCGGATATCTCAGCGAGGTCGAGCGCGGTCAGAAGGAGGCCTCGAGCGAGATCCTCGCTTCGGTCGCCGAAGCGCTCGACGTGCCCATCTCGATCATCATGCGTGAGGTGGGCGACCGCATCTCCGTCCTCGAGGGCATCCAGGTGTTCCCTGATGTCGTTCCGGACGACCTGGTCGCGTCCATCGAACCCGAACTCTCACTGCACTGACCTGCGGCTCCTCGGGTAGACCTTCAATGCGGCGCAGTGAGTTCCTTCGCGCGGTCGACGACGAATTCGGTGCGCGCGCCGCGATGCTGACGACGGATCTCGTCCTGGATGCTCTCGGCAATCGGACGGCAGCAGAGGCCCTGGATGCAGGCGTCGCGCCGCGTGAGATCTGGCTCGCCCTCTGCGCCGAGACCGATGTGCCGGCGGAGCGTCGCTACGGAGTCGGACGGCTCGAGCCGCGCAGGCACTGAGGGCGCGGAGCTGCACTCGATTCTCTGATCGCGTCCGCTCTGTGCCGGATCGGCGTGTCGTCGAATATGTGTTCGAAGTGCGCGTAACGTTCTGCACAAGTGGTTTCGAGGTGAAGTCATCCCCGATTCGTGGGGCAGCCGATGCAATGTCGGAGGTCGCTCGTACGGTGATGACAGGCCGAAAAAGCCATACGCCTTGTCGGAGAGTTCGCCCCAGTCGGGGTGGCCGCGACAGCCTACAGGCGGCACCATGCGAATACATAGGAGCACGTCATGCCATCACCCGCAGACCGCGAGAAGTCCCTGGAATCAGCCCTCGCCCAGATCGACCGGCAGTTCGGGAAGGGCTCGGTCATGCGACTGGGCAGCGATGAGCGCGCCCCTGTTGCTGTCATTCCGACGGGCTCCATCGCCCTCGACGTCGCTCTTGGCGTCGGCGGCCTGCCGCGCGGCCGAATCGTCGAGATCTACGGCCCTGAGTCGTCGGGTAAGACGACGTTGACGTTGCACGCGATCGCCAACGCCCAGCGTGGCGGCGGCATCGCCGCCTTCATCGACGCCGAGCACGCGCTCGACCCTGAGTACGCGAAGAAACTCGGCGTCGACATCGACGCACTCCTTGTGTCTCAGCCGGACACAGGCGAGCAGGCACTCGAGATCGCCGACATGCTCGTGCGTTCCGGTGCCATCGACCTCATCGTCATCGACTCCGTCGCTGCGTTGGTCCCGCGCGCCGAGATCGAGGGCGAGATGGGCGACTCGCACGTGGGTCTGCAGGCGCGACTCATGTCGCAGGCGCTCCGCAAGCTCACGGGCGGTCTGAGTCAGACCAACACCACCATGATCTTCATCAACCAGCTGCGCGAGAAGATCGGCGTGTTCTTCGGGTCCCCCGAGACGACGGCCGGTGGTAAGGCGCTGAAGTTCTACGCTTCCGTCCGCCTCGACATCCGTCGCATCGAGACCATGAAGGATGGCACCGAAGCGGTGGGAAACCGCACCCGCGTCAAGGTCGTGAAGAACAAGATGGCACCGCCCTTCAAGCAGGCGGAGTTCGACATCCTGTACGGCACTGGCATCTCGCGTGAAGGCAGCCTCATCGATTTCGGTGTGGAGCATGGGCTCGTGAAGAAGTCGGGTTCGTGGTACACCTACGACGGCGATCAGCTGGGTCAGGGCAAGGAGAACGCACGTTCGTTCCTCATCAAGAACGCTGACGTCGCCCTGGAGATCGAGACGAAGATCAAGCAGAAGCTCGGCATCGGCGGAGCGGTCGCCGACGAGGCTCCTGAAGCTGCGGCCGAGCTCACGCAGCGTATTCCGGCCTGATGACTGTCGGTGACGGGGGCGAGGCGCGCCTCGCTCCCGTGATCCCACTCTTCGGGGACAAGGTGGCGCCGGCGTCTGCACTGCCGCACCAGCCCTCGCACGGGCCCTCGCACGAGGCGGCTGCCGTGAACGAGCGATCGGAAGTTCTGCACCGCTCAGAGGTTGCGGTCGCGGGGGAGCAGCCACCAGAGCGCGACCCGGATCAGATCCGTGCAACCGGTGAGGAGTCACTGCTGCGCAAGCTGCGGGCGCGCTCTCTGTCGATCTCCGAGGCACGGCAGGTGCTGCGCGGCCATGATCTGGACCTCTCGCAGATCGACGACGCGGTCGACGACTTCTGCAGGCGTGGCTACCTCGACGACCTGATCCTCGCTGAGCAGCTGGTGATATCGGGCATCGAGCGCAAGGGACAGGGGCGCGTCGCACTGTCGAGGGCTTTGGCACAGCGTGGCATTCCGCGCGACGTCATCGACACCGCGCTCGGGGATCTGCCGGATGACGATGCCGAACGGGCGCTGGAGTTCGCCAGGACCAAGGCGCGTTCGATGACCCGGCTCGACTTCGAGACCGCGCTTCGGCGACTCATGGGCCAGCTCGCGCGACGCGGATACGGCGGCTCCGTCGCCATGAACGCGGCGAGGACGGCGCTGACCGAGACGTCGCTGGGCAAGCCGACAAGCGGCGTGCGGTTCGTCGACTCGGAGTGACCCGGCCCGAACGCTCGTAGAATGGGTTCACCATGACTATCCTCAGCAGCGAACCGACGATCATCCAGGCCTCGTCGGCGGCCGTCGACGCCGACGGACGTCAGCGGACGTACGAGGTGCGCACCTTCGGGTGCCAGATGAATGTGCACGACTCCGAACGTCTCTCCGGCTCGCTGGAGAGCGCAGGCTACCTCCGAGCCGATTCCGGCGCGGAGGCGGATGTCGTCATCATCAACACCTGCGCCGTTCGTGACAACGCTGCGGGCAAGCTCTACGGCACGCTCGGGCACTTGGCATCCGTCAAGCGTCGCAAGGAGGGCATGCAGATCGCCGTCGGCGGCTGCCTCGCCCAGATGGACAAAGACGCGGTCCTCGACAAGGCGCCCTGGGTCGACGTCGTGTTCGGCACCCACAACATGGGCTCGCTGCCCGGACTACTCGAACGCGCACGCCACAACGGCGACGCCGAACTCGAGATCCTCGAATCCCTCGAGGTCTTCCCCTCGACGCTGCCGACCAAGCGCGACTCCGCTCACAGCGGATGGGTGTCGATCTCGGTCGGCTGCAACAACACCTGCACCTTCTGCATCGTGCCGAGCCTGCGCGGCAAGGAGAAGGATCGTCGCCCCGGCGACATCCTGAACGAGATCCGCCTGCTCGTGGAAGACGGCGCGATCGAGGTCACGCTGCTCGGTCAGAACGTGAACTCGTACGGCGTCGAATTCGGGGATCGTCAGGCCTTCGGCAAACTGCTGCGCGCCGCCGGCGAGATCGACGGACTCGAGCGCATCCGGTTCACCAGCCCGCACCCCGCCGCCTTCACCGACGACGTCATCGACGCCATGGCGGAGACACCGGCGGTCATGCCACAGCTGCACATGCCGCTGCAGTCGGGCAGCGACCGCGTACTCAAGGCGATGCGCCGCTCGTATCGCAGTTCGAAGTTCCTCGGCATCCTCGATCGCGTTCGTGAGCGCATGCCGTACGCGGCGATCTCCACCGACATCATCGTCGGTTTCCCTGGTGAGACCGACGAGGACTTCGAAGACACCATGCGCGTCGTGGAGCAGGCCCGTTTCGCCAATGCCTTCACATTCCAGTACTCCATCCGCGAGGGCACGCCTGCGGCGACCATGGAGGACCAGGTCCCCAAAGAGGTGGTGCAGGAGCGGTACAACCGGCTCCTCGCCCTCCAGGAACGCATCTCTCTGGAAGAGAATCAGAAGCAGGTCGGCCGCGAGGTCGAGGTGCTCGTCTCCGTCGGCGAGGGCAAGAAGGACGCCGAGACGCATCGGCTCACGGGGCGCGCCGAAGACAACCGCCTCGTGCACTTCGAGGTCACCGAGGGTTCTGACATCCCGCGTCCTGGCGACGTGGTGACGGTCACGATCACGCACGGCGCGCCCTTCCACCTTCTCGCCGACGACGCGAGCGGCGCTCCGCTGCGTATCCGGCGCACGCGCGGTGGAGACGCGTGGGATCGCGCGCAGGCGGAGTCGTGCGGCGTCCCGGCCCCGTCCGGAGACACCGGTGCACCGCGAGCGGTTTCGCTCGGTCTCCCCACGCTCCGCGTCGGTGTCTGATTCGCCCGCAACCCGCCTGTGGGCGATCGTCGGCGCGACGGGAACCGGCAAGAGCGACCTGGCGCTGAACCTCGCAGAGCTGCTGCGCGAACGCGGCAATCCGGCCGAGATCGTCAATGCCGACGCGATGCAGCTGTACCGGGGCATGGACATCGGCACGGCCAAACTCTCGGGGGCCGAGCGTCGCGGCGTTCCCCACCACCTGCTCGACGTCCGCGATATCCGCGATGAGGCCGCTGTCGCCTGGTATCAGCCGCTCGCGCGCACCGCGATCCAGGGCATCCATTCCCGCGGTGGCGACGCGATCCTGGTGGGCGGCTCCGGCCTCTACATCTCCAGCGTGATCTTCGACTTCCGCTTCCCTCCACGCGACGCCGAGACGCGAGCGCGTCTCGAGCGCGACCTCGAGACGCACGGTGCCGCTGCACTTTTCGCGCGTCTGGAGGCGGCGGACGCTGCCGCTGCCGCACGGATCGATCCGAAGAACGGCCGCCGCGTCGTCCGTGCACTGGAAGTTCTCGAGCAGGGGGAGAAGACTCACGGTGCTGCTCTGCCGGAGACTCCTGAGCTCTGGCATCCGACCACTCGTATCCTGGGGCTCCACGTCGACAGACCCGAACTGGTCGAGCGTCTGGACAGGCGAGTCGAGCGGATGTGGGCGGACGGGATGCTGGAAGAGGTCGAGCACCTGCGTCAGAGGGGGCTGGAGGAAGGCGTCACGGCGAGTCGCGCGATCGGCTATGCGCAGGCGCTCGCACAGCTGAGGGGTGAGCTGACCGAGGCTGAGGCCGTGGCGTCGACTCAGGCACTCACCCGTCGCTACGCGCGCCGCCAGGTGTCGTGGTTCAAACGCTATCCGGAGCTCACCTGGCTCGCTCCGGGAAGTGATCCCGCAGAACTGCTCTGAGCGATGTCGGTGCCCGGGTTCATCATGGAGTCATGAGCACGCATTTCTTCACCGCCTCCAGTCTCGACGGTTTCATCGCAACGCCAGAGCACTCGCTCGATTGGCTGCTGACACAGGACATCGATGCCGAAGGACCGATGGCCTATCAGCAGTTCGAGAAGACGATCGGCGCCCTGGCGATGGGGGCATCCACGTACGAATGGGTACTCGATCACGAGCAGGGTGTCTGGGGGTACTCGCAGCCGACGTGGGTGTTCACCCATCGCGAGCTGGCGATTCCCGACGGGGCCGAGGTGACACTCACCAGGGACGCGATCTCCGAGGTGCACGCCGCGATGACCGCGGCCGCAGGCGGTAAAGACCTGTGGGTGGTCGGCGGTGGTGATCTGGCCGGCCAGTTCGCCGACGCCGGGCTCCTCGATGAGGTCTGGGTGCAGTTCGCGCCGGTCACTCTCGGCGGTGGAGCGCCGTTGCTGCCGCGAACTCTCGACCTCGAGCTGCTCGACGTGGCGCGCAATCGCAACTTCATGTGCGGCCGTTACCGCGTGGTTCGTGGCTGATCGATCGCCGCCGATCTCTCTAGACTGTTCGCATGGTCGCATTCACCAAGGGGCACGGTACCGGCAACGATTTCGTCATCATCCCTGACGCCGACGGTGAGCTGGATCTCACGGCCGCGCAGGTCGCGGTGCTCTGCGACCGCCACTTCGGCATCGGCGCTGACGGCGTCCTCCGTGTGGTGCGCTCGGCAGCTCTTCCGGAGGGCGCGGCAGCGCTCGCTGAGGAACCTGCTGCTGAATGGTTCATGGACTATCGAAACGCCGACGGATCGATCGCCGAGATGTGCGGCAACGGCATCCGTGTCTTCGCGCACTATCTGGTCGGTGCCGGCCTCGCGGTGATCGAACCAGGTACGACTCTGCCGATCGGCACCCGCGCCGGTGTGCGGGATGTGACGGCCAGCGGCACCGGGTATCAGGTGGATCTGGGACGCTGGCGCCTGTCCGGCGACGACCCGCTCGCAAAGGCGCGTGGCCTTGATGTCGCTCGCCCCGGGCTCGGAATCGACGTGGGCAACCCGCATGTCGTCGTCGCTCTCGCATCGGACGAAGAACTCGACGGTCTCGAACTCGAATACATCCCCGAACTCGAGCCGCCCCTGCCCTCCGGCGCGAACGTGGAGTTCGTCGTGCCGGGAGAACCCCTCGTGCGCGACGGGATCGGGCACGTCAGGATGCGGGTGTTCGAGCGAGGGGTGGGGGAGACGCTCAGCTGCGGCACCGGTGTCGCGGCTGCCGCTCTCGCCGTGCGGTACTGGGCGGGTGACCGCGCCCCGGACAACTGGAGCGTCGAAGTGCCAGGGGGCACACTGGGCGTGCGGATGTTCCCCGCAGAAGACGGCGAGCACGTCGCACTCTCAGGGCCGGCGCAGCTCGTCTACAGCGGCACAGTCGACCTCGTGTGAGTCGCCCGTTCGCCTGCGATTGAGTCGTCGCGTTACAGCCGACAAGAGATCGAGGCGCGTCGTGGTTCACCATGGTGCGTATGAGCAAGCAGATCCGCTTCAACGCGTTCGACATGAACTGCGTGGCGCACCAGTCCTCCGGCATGTGGCGGCATCCGCTCGATCAGTCGGCGCGCTACAAAGAGCTCGGCTACTGGACTGAGCTCGCACAGCTCCTCGAGCGCGGCAACTTCGATGGCCTGTTCATCGCCGACGTACTCGGTACGTATGACGTGTACGGCGGCTCCAACGAAGCCGCGGTCCGCCACGGCGCCCAGGTGCCCGTCAATGATCCCGTACTGCTGGTGAGCGCCATGGCCGCTGTCACCGATCACCTCGGCTTCGGCGTGACCGCTGGCACCGCGTACGAGCACCCGTACCCCTTCGCCCGGCGCATGTCGACCCTCGATCACCTCACGAACGGCCGGGTCGGCTGGAACGTCGTGACCGGATACCTGCCCTCCGCAGCCCGGAACATGGGGCATGACGACCAGCTCGAGCACGATCAGCGCTACGACGTGGCCGACGAGTACCTCGAGGTCACGTACAAGCTCTGGGAGGGCTCCTGGGAAGACGACGCGGTCATCCGCGACCGTGAGTCCGGGGTCTTCACCGATCCGTCCAAGGTTCATGACATCGGCCATCACGGTGAGCACTTCACTGTTCCCGGCATCCACATCTCCGAACCGTCGCCGCAGCGAACGCCGGTGATCTTCCAGGCCGGCGCATCACCGCGCGGTATCGCGTTCGCGGCGGGCAACGCGGAGGCGATCTTCGTCGCCGCACCCACCAAGACGGTGCTCGCTGGAACAGTGAAGCGCATCCGCGACGCCCTCGAAGAGGCGGGGCGCGACCGCTACTCCGCGAAGATCTACACGCTTCTGACGATCATCACCGACGAGACGAGCGAGAAGGCGCACGCCAAGCACGAGGACTACCTGCAGTACGCCAGCGATGAGGGCGCATTGGTGTTCATGTCGGGATGGATGGGCATCGACCTGTCGCAGTTCGACCTCGACGAGCCGATCGGCAACGTCAAGAGCAACGCGATCCAGTCGACCGTGGCGAATTTCCAGCAGGCGAACGACGACGGCAAGGAATGGAAGGTGCGCGACATCGCCCGACTGGGCAACATCGGCGGTCTCGGCCCGCGCGTGGTCGGCTCGCCTGAAGAGGTCGCCGATTTCCTGCAGGACTGGGTCGACGAGACCGACGTCGACGGATTCAACCTCGCCTACGCGATCACGCCCGGAACGTTCGAGGACATCGTCGAGTTCATCGTGCCCGAACTGCAGCGCCGTGGCGTGTATCAGACCGAGTACGTTCCGGGGACGCTTCGTCACAAGCTGCACGGACGCGGCGACCGGTTGCCCGATGAGCATCGCGGTGCGGGCTACAGCGTGCGCCGCATCGCCAAGGTCTGACGCGCTCGGCCCGCTCGGCCGGTGAGTCCGTCCGGTGCGCTCAGGTGAGGGAGATCGGTTCCGTCGGAGGATTGCCGTGCTTTCGCACCTTGAGCACGCGATATCCCTTGCCCGTCGCGGTGCGGAAGACGCTGTACCCGGGGTGGAACGTCGATCCGAGCCATCGCTGGAGTGAATCGGCGCCGAGGTTTCGCTGCACCACCAACCATGCATCGCTGCGCTCGTCCAGACGGGGTATCCACCGCTCGAGCATGTCGTGCAGCACGTCCTTGCCCACTCTGATCGGCGGATTCGAGCGGATGGTGCGGAACACGACGTCATCGGGAACATCGTCGGGCAGTACGGCGTTGACATTGGTGATGCCGAGAGCCTCGGCATTTCGACGGACGAGGTCCAGCGCCCGCTCATTCACGTCGACAGCCCATACCGTGGCGTGGGGCGAGGCGAGAGCCATCGTGATGCTGATGGGCCCCCAGCCGCTTCCGAGGTCGAGGAAATTCCCGCTCGGTGGCAGCGGAGGCATGCTGGCGAAGAGGACTGCGGTGCCGGCATCCACGCGGTCGGGGCTGAAGACGCCACCGGCAGTGGTCACTTCGAGTTCACGATCTGCGAGCGTCACACGAATGGTTCGCAGGTTCTCCGCGCTTGCCGGGGCCGCAGTGAAGTAGTGATCAGACCCCATACGGCGAGCGTACCGGACAGCAGGGTTAAGGTTAAGGCGTCGAACACAGAAGGCAGAGGATGACGAAAGCCACAGACGAGACAAGTGCTGAGCAGACACTCGATGACGAGAGACTGGATCGGGTGCTTGCGAGCGCACAGCCGCGCACCCAGGCGCGGGTGTTCGGTGCCGCACAGGCGCTGCAGGACTCCGGCACGGCCGCGTACTCGGATCGAGACGGCGATCAGTGGGATCTGGAGGACCGCCACGCCCTGCGCCGCGTCGCCGGTCTGTCGACCGAACTCGAAGACGTCACTGAGGTCGAGTATCGGCAGTTGCGACTCGAGAACGTCGTGCTCGTGGGCGTGTATCCGCAGGGTGCCCAGACGGATGCCGAGAACTCGCTTCGCGAACTCGCAGCGCTTGCCGAGACGGCAGGAGCGGTCGTGCTCGACGCCGTTCTGCAGCGGCGTCCGAATCCGGACCCGGCCACATATCTGGGCCGTGGCAAAGCGCAGGAGCTCAAGGATCTCGTCGCAGCCACCGGTGCTGACACCGTGATCGCCGACACCGAACTCGCACCCAGCCAGCGGCGTGCTCTGGAAGATGTCGTCAAGGTGAAGGTCATCGACCGCACCACCGTGATCCTCGACATCTTCAGCCAGCACGCCAAGAGCCGGGAGGGCAAGGCGCAGGTCGAGCTGGCGCAGCTCGAGTACCTGCTTCCGCGTCTGCGCGGCTGGGGTGACTCGATGAGCCGCCAGGCCGGTGGCCAGGTCGGAGCCGGCGGCGCCGGCATGGGTTCGCGCGGTCCAGGTGAGACCAAGATCGAGCTCGATCGACGCCGCATCCGCACGAAGATGGCGCTGCTGCGCCGTCAGATCCGTGATTTCGGCCCGGCACGAGAGGCCAAGCGCGCCGAACGCAAGCGCAACACGATCCCCTCGGTGGCGATCACCGGATACACCAACGCCGGCAAGTCGAGCCTGCTCAACGCGCTGACCAGCGCAGGCGTCCTGGTCGAGAACGCGCTGTTCGCGACGCTGGATGCCACGGTGCGACGCACCGAGACCTCCGACGGACGTGTCTACACGTTCACCGACACGGTCGGCTTCGTACGCAACCTGCCGCATCAGCTGGTCGAGGCGTTCCGCTCCACGCTGGAGGAGGTCGGTGAGGCCGACATCGTGCTGCACGTCGTCGACGGGGCGCACCCAGACCCAGCAGGTCAGCTGCAGACTGTCCGTGATGTGATGGGCGATGTCGGAGCACGCGACCTTCCCGAGATCGTCGTCTTCAACAAGGCCGATCTCATCTCGGACGACGACCGGCTGGTGCTGCAGGGCCTCGAGCCACGCGCGCACTTCGTGTCGTCACGATCCGGCGAGGGGATCGAAGAGCTACGGGCCGCGATCGACGAGGCACTGCCGAAACCGGCCGTCGAGGTGCACGCACTCGTCCCGTACGAGCGCGGTGACCTGGTTGCGGCCATTCACGAGACCGGGATGCTGCTGTCGGCGGAGCACGGTGAGAAAGGCACGGATGTCCGTGCGCACGTCTCAGAGCGGTTGGCAGCGGAACTGGCGCAGTTCGCGGTCTGAGCGTCGTCGCTCAGTGGGCGTTGAAGCGGGCCTCAACGGTCGCTGACACGACGATCTCGTCGGGTTCGTATTCCATCGACGGTGCGGAATCCGCCGCGGCGAATGCGGCGCCGCGCGCCTTGAGAATCTGTGGTGCGCCTGGTGCCTGGCCCTGAGAGATGAGTCCGACATCGGCGATCTCGATGGGTGTGACGTCGGTGAGACCCAACGCGGCGGCGTATGCCTCCGCTCGTGCGACGGCGACGCTCACGGCTGAGGAGGCGACGTCGCGTTCGACGCGGGCACGCGTCTCCGGCGTGAGATGCCAGTTCACCCAGCCGACCTCGACGCCGTCCCAGGCGGAGATGTCCGACACCCAGATGGAGAGCTCGGATGGATCGGTGAACGTGGCGCTGAAGTCGACGCTCGCGCGGTAGACCAGCGCCAGGCGTTTGCCTTCGTTGTTCCAGGGGCGTTCTGCGCTCACCGCGAGACGCTTGCTGGTCCACTCGGCCACGGTCCCGGCATCCTTGCGGTCGGTGATGCTCTTCCGCAGCGGTTCGGACAGTCGCATCACCTGGTCGACCACCGATGCGCGCTCCGCGCCTTCGGTTCGTACCGTGACGCGGATCGTGGCGCGCTCCGGGGCAAGGCGCGACTCGTTCTCGCCGCGGACTGTGATGACGACATCGCTCATGAGAGCGACTCTACGCCAGAGCATCCTGTTCAGACCGGTCGCGGAATAGCATGAAGCCCGGATCCGTTGTATCCTGTGATGCTCGGGTGTTTCGACATCCGAGCTGATAAATCCACAGAGTGACAGTGGTTCCTTCGAAAGAAGACACACGGGGCTGATCGGTTTCGACAGTGCTTGTGAATTCACGTGAAGCGGGCCGAGGATGCAGGGTTATCTCGTGAACGCTCCCTGCAAAACTATAGTTGCCGAAACAAAGCGCAACGACTTCGCCCTCGCTGCATAAGCGAGCCCGAGTCCGTCAGGCCGTATGTGATTCCGATACGGATCCTGGCGTCATCTAGGAATCTTGCTGTGTGACGGCGTCTGGACGTCACACGGGACTCTTCCCAGGCTGGGCTTGTCGACTTAGGTGTCTGTGACAAAGGTCGGAGCCGAGTAGAACGTCTGCACAGACTGCGCCCGGAGAAGCCGTGGATACTCAGCGTTGGACGGGGGTTCGATTCCCCCCAGCTCCACAAAGCCGCTGTCACAGAACAAGCCCCACCATCCGTACCAGGATGGTGGGGCTTGTTCGTGTTCTCGCGCGGGCTCGGCCCGGTTCACTCGAAATCGACGAGGACGAGACTCCGCCGCGTGTCGGCGACCTTCACCCAGCCGTCACCGAACTCGTACGTCATCCCGAAGCCGTCCTCATCCGGCGCCATCGCGGTATCGGGGTTCTCGGTGATGTACACGCGGCCGTCGGAATCCGCGCGCTGCCAGCCTTCGTCGAGAAGCTTCTGCTGCCCGTCGCCGGATGCCGCCTGATCGAGCGGCGCCCATCCGAACACCTGAACATGGTCCGACGGCACCGTGTAGTCGCCCCAGACGCACTGGATGCCACCTTCGACTATGTGCTCGCCGAAGCGGAATTCGTGTTCCCGGTAGGTCCAGCCTTGCTCGGTCAGCGCCGCGACCGTGCTGGGCGCGATGATCGTCTCGCACGTCGGCGCGGCGCCGGGAGTCTCTTCCGGCTCTGGTGTCGTGGTCGGCGTCGGTTCGGGCGACGGGCTTGTGGTCTCTGTGGGCTTCGGCGTGGTCGTCGGAGTAGTTACGGGGTCGGCCGCGGCGGAGCATGCCGACAGCGTCAGGGCGATCGTCACGGCCGCGAGCACGGCAAGGGAGGTACGGCGGATCATCGCTGCTTTCGGGTCAGGTGTTCGTGGGGGAGTGAGCGAGTCGGAGGAAGGCTTCGTGAAGCAGACCGTTGCTGGCCAGTGTCGAACGGGCCGCGATCGTGTCGACGCCGTCGAACGACGTGAACCTCCCGCCCGCTTCGCGCACGATCGGCACTGCGGCGGCGATGTCGTATTCCTTGACATCGAACTCCGCGACCATCTCCAGACGGCCCTCGGCAAGCAGCATGTACGAGTAGACGTCGCCGTAGGCGCGGTCTCGCCAGACGCGGTCCGCGATGCGCAGCAACGCGGGCAGCTGTCCGGCATCCGCCCACTGGGTGATGCTCTGGAAGCTCACGGACGCGTCATCCGGGGATGAGACCGCCGACGTCTCAAGGCGCCGAGGTGCGGCATCGGTCGCCGTCCATGCGCCGGCTCCGGTCGATGCCCACCATCGGCGGCTCAGCGCAGGCATGCTGACGACGCCAACCTGAGGTACGCCGTCGACCGCGAGCGAGATCATCGTGCCCCAGAGCGGAACCCCTCGCATGAAGTTCGCCGTGCCGTCGATCGGGTCGATGATCCACTGGCGATGGGCGTCGCCCTCTGTCCCGAACTCCTCGCCGAGAATGCCGTCGTCGGGACGCTCCTGGGCGAGGAGGGCGCGGATGGCGCGTTCCGTCGCGAGATCGGCATCCGTCACATGGGAGCGGTCCGCCTTCGTCGACACCTTCAGGTCGCTCACATCGAATCGGGGGAGCGACTGCTCGTCGGCGACGTCTGCCAGCCGGAGGGCGAGTGCGAGATCGTTCGTGAAATCGGCGGCTGCGGGGGAGTCGGTCACCCCTTCAGGATAGTCGGCGCCACGTGCCTGCGAACGCTGGTTCGATTTCGCATGATGCGCCGCAACTGGTAATGTAATTCCTCGGCCGGGGAAACCGGGCCACGCACCTCTAGCTCAATCGGCAGAGCAATTGACTCTTAATCAATGGGTTCAGGGTTCAAGTCCCTGGGGGTGCACGGATCAGCCTCAGACTCTCTCGCCAGAGTCTGAGGCTTTTCTGCTTGTCGGGTGCCACGGGGCGATCGATTCCGATGATCCGGCGCGACGCACCCCTCCGGGATCTGAAGGCGACGACGTCGATGAGCGAGCCGTCCGGCAGTTCCACGATGTGCCAGGTTCCGCTGGCCAGATCGTCCATGCGGTCAGCTCCTCAGACCTGTCATCGCGGCGCTTCGCTCCCAGAGCTCACGAGCCAGATCGTCCCTCGTGCTCTGCGGGTTCACTCGCGCCGCGATCGAGCGCTTCTCGTAGTAGAGGCCCGGCACCCACGCCTCGCCTGGAGTCGTCTCGGCCAGCCACACGAGCTGGTCGGCGCCGGATGCCGGAGTGCCGAGGAATCTGCGTGTGAACGAGTTGTTGTACAGGAAGCCCATCGCCCTGCTGCTCGTATCGGCGGCGAACGCAGAGGCGATCACCCCGGGGTGAAAGGCCGCCGCGTTCAGCCCCAGCGGGTGGAAGCGGTTGTGCAGTTCGCGCGTGAAGAGGATGTTCGCCAGCTTGGCTGCGCCGTACGCCTTCGTCGGCGTGTGGTCGCGAGGGTTGTCGAGGTCGCTCAGATCGATACTGCCGAACAGGCGTGCCGCAACGCTCGAGGTCTGGATGATCGTGGCGCCGCTCGCGAGCAGCACGTCCTGCAGCAGATTCGTGAGCAGGAACGGGGCCAGGTGGTTCACCTGGAGCGCCTGCTCGAAGCCGTCGACCGTCTCGACTCTCGCACCGAACATGCCACCCGCGTTGTTCGCGAGAACATCGATCCGCGGATACCTCGAAGCGAGCGTGGCAGCGAGTTCGCGCACATCATCCAACCGCGAGTAGTCGGCCACGACGTGATCCGCCGACAGCTCAGCGGCGATCGCGCGGGTCTTCGCCGGCGAGCGCCCCACGATGACGACCTCGTGCCCATCAGCACGTAGTCGCCGCGCAGCGGCCGCACCGATCCCGTCGCTGGCTCCGGTGATGACGACCGTCTTCTGTTCGCGCAAACTGCTCTCCTTCGGCTCGCCCGCGACTCTCGCGGTCCACACCGGCTGCAGCGAGATGCTGTGTGACGATGATGCTGCGCTCAGGAAGTTCTGGGTCGCTCATGGGCCCAACCGTACCGAATCAGACGCGGTGCGCGTCGGTCAGGCTGCGTCCCCGACCGTGATCGCCTCAGCATCCTCGATCGCGGCATCCGCCGGTTCGTCATCGATGTGAGCGAGCGCTCCGCGACCGAGGAAGATCGTCAGCGTCGCCAGCAGGACCGATGCGGCGGCGAAGAGATACGGCACCGTCGAGTTGAACGCGTGCCACAGCAGCGCGGCCACGGGCGGTGCGATCGCGCCGCCGATGAAGCGCACGGCCGAGTACGCCGACGATGCGACTGAACGAGGCAGATCGGTCGCTTCCATCACGGCTTCGGTGAGCACTGTGTTCATCACGCCGAGCAGCAGTCCACCCACGATGATGCAGGTGACGAGCGCGGGGGCGATCTCTGCCACGAGGCCAGCGACGATCAGGTCCAATGCGAGCAGCGGCAGCACGGTCATGATGACAGTCGTCCGCCGCATCCGCCGCATCATCCACGGGGCGACCCACACGCTGGTGATCGCCAGCGCGACACCCCAGCCGAAGAAGGTGAAGCCGATGCCCATCGCGCCGAAGCCGAGCGGGAAGGGCGAGAACGCCAGCAGCACGAAGAAGCCGATGTTGTAGAACAGGGCGGTGACGGCGAGGATCGCCAGGGCCGGGCGGCGCAGCGCCTTGAACGGCGCGGAGAACGGCACCGGCCGGCGCTTCTCCCGCGGGCCTCGCAGCAGCGTGAGGATCGCGATGAATGCGATCGCCATGAGTGCGACCACGCCGAAGAACGGTCCGCGCCAGCTGACCTCGCCGAGGAGTCCGCCGAGAAGCGGCCCGATCGCGATTCCGAGACCGAGCGCGGCCTCGTACAGGACGATCGCGGCGCCGCTGCCACCCGAGGCTGAGCCCACGATCGTTGCGAGCGCTGTCGAGATGAACAGCGCGTTACCCAGACCCCAGCCGGCGCGGAAGCCGATGATCGCGTCCACGCTGTCGCTCAACGCGCACGCGAGTGCGAAGGCGACGATGAGGGCGAGCCCGATCATCAGCGTCGCCTTCGCGCCGATGCGGCTCGAGATCCAGCTGGTGAACAGCATCGCGACGCCGGTGACCAGCAGGTAGCTGGTGAACAGCAGCTCCGTCTGTGTCGGGCTCGCCTGGAGGGAGTCGGCGATCGCGGGCAGGATGGGGTCGACGAGGCCGATGCCCATGAACGCGACGACACTGGCGAACGCCACGGCCCAGACCTGCGCGGGCTGTTTCCAGACGGAGGTGACGGCCTTGCCGCCGCTCACTCGCCTGCCTCCTTGGTCGTGAGGGTCTCTCTGCTGTGGGTGGTGAGGATCTCGGCGGCGCGTGCCAGCGTCGCCCAGTCGACGACGTCGAGGTCGTCGAAGTGCGGCGCGAGCGTGATGCGGAATTCATCCCGCCATCCACGCAGGGCGGCGAGTCCGGCATCAGTGATGTGCACCACGGTCGCCCGTGAGTCCCCGGCGTCTGCCGTGCGGGTGACGAGCGCGGTGCGTTCGAGATCGCCGAGCAGTCGGGTCATGCCCGGTTGCGTCGTGCGGGCGGCGGTTGCGAGCGTGCCGACGCGCTGGCCGTTCTCGCGTTCCAGGATGCTGAGCACACGCCACTGGGCGGAAGGGGTGTCATTGTGCGCCTGCCGCGCCGCGATCCGCGCGAGCGCATGAGCGGAGATGACGATCGAAGGGATGATCTCGTCACGATTCATATCCGCAAGTATATACCATGAGGTATGTATCTGCTTCAGCGCCGAGAGCTCGCGATGCGTGACGAGAGCTGGTGGGCGTGCGCCAACAGCGTACGCCCGAGGTGCGCGATCCGATCGGGGCCGAATCGGAACTCCACGCCTGTCAGGCTCAGTGCCCACTCCGGGCGGCCCGCGCGATCGAACACGGCGGCGCCCATTCCCCAACTGCCCTCCACGATGAGGCCGGGGTTGATCGCGTACCCGCGTTCTTTGGTCTCGACGAGCCTGGTGCGCAGCGGCTTCACCCCGTGGGTGCGGCCCCAGCGTTCGCTGAGCTCGGGATGCCGATCCAGATACGCATCCACATCGTGGTCAGGCAGGAACGATAGGATCGCGAGTCCTGCGCTCGCGACGCCGAGCGGGAATCGCACGCCCTCGCTGAGCACGAAGGAGCGGATCGGAAACGACCCCTCTTCGCGCAGCAGGCACACGGTCTCATCCGCGCGCCGCACCGAGAGGAAGGCGCTCTCCTCGGTCTTCACCGCAAGGGAGCGCACGATGTCGCGCGCCAGCGCGGTGATGTCGTATCGGGCGGCGGCCACTGTTCCCATGAGGAACAGCTCCGGTCCAGGCATCCATCTGGCCGTGTCCTCGTCGCGGTCGACGAGCCCCTCCACGCGCAGTGCGCTGAGCAGCCGGTGGGTCGTCGATCGGGAGAGTCCGGCGGACTGCGCGAGTTCGTGCAGGTTCGCGCCTTCCTCGCCGCTCGCTGTCACAAGGCGCAGCAGACTCGCGGCACGAGCGACGGCCTGCGCACCGGGAACAGTTCGGGATGTGTTCATAATGTGGACGCTATCGATGCAATCGCCCACATCGCAAGACCGGGTTTCGATTCCACTGGAGACAGGCGGATGCTGGAAGAAGACCTCACACGAAGGAGTGCTGCGTGATCGACAAGCAATGGGCCTCGGCCTCGGAGGCCGTCGCCGACATCCCCGACGGCGCATCTCTCGCGGTCGGAGGGTTCGGACTGTCCGGAAACCCGATCGCCCTCATCGAGGCGCTGCTCGCCCAGGGGACCACCGACCTCAGCGTCGTCAGCAACAACTGCGGAGTCGATGACTGGGGTCTCGGCGTCCTGCTGAACGCGCAGCGCATCCGCAAGATGACCTCGTCCTACGTCGGCGAGAACAAGGAGTTCGAGCGTCAGTTCCTCTCCGGTGAGCTCGAACTCGAACTCACGCCTCAGGGCACTCTCGCCGAGAAGCTGCGGGCAGGTGGATCAGGCATCGCCGGGTTCTACACCCAGACGGGCGTTGGCACCCAGGTCGCAGAAGGCGGGCTGCCTCGGCGCTACAACTCGGACGGATCCATCGCCGTCGCGTCTCCCGTCAAGGACGTCCGCACGTTCGATGTGAACGGCACCCCCAAGGAGTTCGTGCTCGAAGAGGCGATCACCACCGACTTCGCGCTCGTCCACGCGATGGCGGGGGACCGGCATGGCAACCTCGTCTTCAACAAGGCTGCTCGCAACTTCAACCCGCTCGCGGCGATGGCGGGCCGGGTGTGCATCGCGCAGGTCGAGCAGCTCGTCGAACCGGGCGAGATCGACCCCGACCGGGTGCACCTGCCGGGAGTCTTCGTGCACCGCATGGTCGAGGTCGGCACCGACATCGAGAAGCGCATCGAGCGACGCACCGTGACGAAGAGCGAAGGGGCCTGACATGGCACTCACCCGCGAGCAGATGGCCGCGCGCGCCGCGGCCGAACTCACCGACGGCTCATACGTGAACCTCGGCATCGGCCTGCCCACCCTCGTGCCGAACTATGTGCCGGAAGGCGTCACTCTCGTGCTGCAGTCCGAGAACGGCATCCTCGGAGTCGGTCCCTATCCGACCGAGGAGAACGTCGACCCCGATCTCATCAATGCGGGCAAGGAGACGGTGACGACCCTGCCGGGCACCTCGTTCTTCGACTCGGCGACGAGCTTCGGCATGATCAGAGCAGGCAAGATCGACGCCGCGATCCTCGGCGCCATGCAGGTGTCGGCGACGGGTGATCTCGCGAACTGGATGATCCCGGGGAAGATGGTCAAGGGGCCAGGTGGTGCCATGGACCTCGTGCACGGCGCCGGCCGTCTCATCATCCTCATGGAGCACGTCGCCAGAGACGGGTCGGCGAAGATCGTGAACGAATGCTCGCTGCCGCTGACCGGCAGGGGAGTGGCTCACCGGATCATCACCGACCTGGCAGTCATCGACGTCACCGACGCCGGGCTGGTGCTGGTCGAGACGGCACCCGGTGTGAGCGTGCAGCAGGTCATCGACGCCACCGAACCTCCGCTGATCATCTCGGACGAACTCAAGGAGACCTCATGACCGACATCGTCATCGTTGCGGCGGCCCGTACACCGCAGGGGCGTCTGAAGGGACAGCTGTCTTCCTTCACCGCACCCCAGCTCGGCGCCTTTGCGATCAAGGGTGCTCTCACGCAAGCCGGCGTCGACCCGGCCGCAATCGACGCCGTGATCGTCGGACAGGTACTGTCCGCCGGCTCTGGTCAGAACGCCGCCCGCCAGGCCGCGATCGGCGCCGGCATCGGATGGGACGTCCCTGCGCACTCGGTGAACAAGGTGTGCCTGTCGGGCCTCACCGCGATCATCGACGCCGCGCGCATGATCCGTACCGGCGACGCCACCACGGTGGTCGCTGCCGGCATGGAGTCGATGACGCGCGCACCGCACCTGCTCATGGGCTCGCGGGACGGCTGGACCTACGGCAGCGTCGAGGTACTCGACCACATGGCCTTCGACGGTCTCACCGACGCGTACGACAAGGAGAGCATGGGGGCGTCGACCGAGCGCCACAACGAGCGCTACGAACTCACGCGCGAGGCGCAGGATGCTGTGGCAGCCGCCTCGCATCAGCGCGCGGCGCAAGCCACCGATTCCGGTGCCTTCGACGCCGAGATCGTGCACGTCGAGGTGCCGCAGCGCAAGGGCGCCCTTCGACAGGCTCAGGGACCGACGTTGCTGACGAAGGACGAGGGCATCCGGCCGGAGACCACCGTCGAGACGCTCGGAAAGCTGCGGGCGGCGTTCGCAGAGGGCGGCTCGATCACCGCGGGCAACTCTTCTCAGATCTCGGACGGCGCGTCAGCGGTCGTCGTGACCACCCGCGAGAACGCCGAGGCGCAGGGATGGCCGGTGCTCGTGACCGTGGGCGCAAGCGGGCAGACCGCCGGGCCCGACAACTCGCTGCAGGCGCAGCCGGCGCGAGCGATCGAGCGCGCACTCGAGAAGCAGGGGATCGCCGTGGCCGATCTCGATCTCGTCGAGATCAATGAGGCATTCGGCGCTGTCGTGGCCCGTTCCACGGCCGAGCTCGGCCTCTCGGAGGACATCGTGAACATCCACGGTGGCGGCATCGCGATCGGACACCCGATCGGCGCATCGGGTAACCGATTGGTCGTGCACATGGCTCACGAGCTCGCACGTCGCGGCAGCGGCACGGCGGCTGTCGGCCTGTGCGGCGGCGGCGGTCAGGGCGAGGCGCTGATCCTCACGCGCCGACCATCGAAGGCGGAGGGCCAGGAAGAGGTCAGCGCTTCTGCGCGGCCTTGAGCCGCTTCTCGAGCTGCTTCGATTCCTTCTTCGACCGCTTCGACTGCACCTTGGCGAAGGGGGAGTCTGCGGCGACCTCGACACCGCGTTCATCGCGGCGCATATCGACCGCGGCGCCGATCGCCAGGGCGAGGCTGATCCCCCAGCTCAACCAGGCGAGCGCCGCACGCCAGGTGATCGGCGTCTCTCGTGTGCCGCGGATCAGAGACACGCCGGTGGAGATCGCTCCGAAAAGTCCAGTGCTGAAGACGTAGCGCATACCGTCCAACCTACTCGCACTCGCTTCGATAGAATCGATGCGTGCGAGAGTCATGACCCAGACACACCCCGTCGGTCCGACGAACCTGTTGCGCGAGGCCGGTCTCGCATACTTCATAGTCGCGTTCGTCGCCCGTCTTCCCTTCGCGATGATGGTCGTGGGCGTGCTCACAGTTGCGGTCTCGGCCCGCGGGTCGCTCTCGCTCGGCGGACTCACATCCGCAGCGGTGGGCATCGGCACCGCGTGTTTCGGCCCGCTGCTCGGCGCCGCAGCAGATCGCTTCGGGCAGCGTCCCGTGCTGCTCGCGCTCGCGATCGCGAACGCCACGATGCTCGTCGTCTTCACGGTCGTCATCTACAGCGCGACCGCCGATCTCGTGGTGCTGGTAGCCGCATTCGGGATCGGGGCCACAGCGCCGCAGGTCGCTCCGATGTCACGTTCTCGCCTCGTCACCATCATCTCGGAGCGGATGCCGGAGGCTCTGCGCCCCCGCACTGTGTCGACGACCATGGCCTACGAGTCCGCCGCGGATGAGACCGTGTTCGTGTTCGGTCCGTTCATCGTCGGAGTGCTCGCATCGTGGATCGCACCGTGGGCCCCGCTCGTCGGAGCCGCGGCGCTCACCGTGATCTTCGTCGGCGCATTCGCGCTGCACCCGAGCGGCAGGTACATCTCCAGCCACCGCGACGCGGACGGACGCGCCCCGTCGCGCGTGACCGAGCTGTTCAGGCCGGAGCTGCTGGTCGTCGTGGCCGGCATCCTCGGGGTGGGCATGTTCTTCGGCACCATGCTCACTTCCCTGACGTCGTTCATGGCCGATCGCGGAGTGCCGGAACAGGCGGGACTGCTCTACGGCGTGATGGGCGTGGGATCGGCGATCCTCGCGCTTGGCATGGCCTGGCTGCCACCGCGCTTCTCGCTGCGGGCCCGCTGGCTGGTGTTCTCCGGAACGCTCCTGCTCGGCTCGCTGCTGCTCACCCTGGTCGACACGACGGCAGGTATGACGGCGGCGCTGGCGATCATGGGTGTCGGCATCGGGCCGACGCTGGTCACGCAGTTCAGCTTCGGTGCGGCGCGGAGTCCGCTCGGACGGACAGCCACCGTCATGACGATGCTGGGTTCCGGCGTGATCGTCGGACAGTCGATCGGCGCGGCCGCCGCGGGCGAGATCGCCGAGTCCGCCGGCACTTCCTCTGCGCTGCTGCTGCCGATGCTCGCCGCCGTCATCACATTCGCCGCCGGCATCCTGAACTGGCACCTCAGCCATAAGCGTCCGCGCAGTCGATAGCCTGGGAGAAACCGACCGCCGACGTGAGGAGTCCCCATGACCACCGCTGATTTCGTCGTCGTCGCCAACCGGCTGCCTGTTGATCGCGTGGTGAGCGCCGACGGCGAGGAGAACTGGCGGACCTCCCCCGGTGGACTGGTCGCGGCGCTCGAGCCCGTCATGAAACAGGTCGACGGCGCATGGGTCGGGTGGCCCGGTCAGGCCGATCTCGAACTCGCGCCCTTCACGGCGAACGACATCCGACTCATCCCGATCTCGTTGAGTGCTCAGGAGGTCGCCGAGTACTACGAGGGCTTCGCGAACGACACGATCTGGCCGCTCTATCACGACGTCATCGCGCCACCGCAGTTCCACCGCGAGTGGTGGGACGCGTACGTCGCGGTCAACCGGCGATTCGCAGAGGCCGCGGCCGCCGCGGCGGCGGAGAACGGCACGGTGTGGGTGCATGACTATCAGCTGCAGCTCGTGCCCGAGATGGTGCGGGCGCTGCGGCCCGACGTGACGATCGGATACTTCCACCACATCCCGTTCCCGATGCACGGGCTCTACGCCCAGCTCCCGTGGCGGGATCAGGTGCTGCGCGGACTGCTCGGGGCGGACGTCGTCGGCTTCCAGCGCGCACAGGACGCGACATACTTCCTCGCCGCGGTGCGCCGCCGGCTCAAGTACGAGGTGAAGGCGACGACAGTGGCAGTGCCGGGTGAGAACGGCCATCGCACGGTCATCGCCAAGGCCTTCCCCATCTCGATCGACACCTCTCCGTATCTCGAGCTCGCAGCACGGCCGGATGTGCAGGCCCGCGCACTCGAGATCCGTGAGAGTCTCGGAAATCCGAAGCGCATCCTGCTCGGCGTCGACCGTCTCGACTACACCAAGGGCATCCGGCATCGGATCAAGGCGTATGGCGAGCTCCTCGCGGCGGGGAGGCTGAAGGTCGAGGACGTCACCCTCATCCAGGTGGCGAGCCCGAGCCGCGAGCGCGTGGACGCGTACATCCACCTTCGCGACGAGATCGAGCTCGCGGTCGGTCGCATCAACGGCGACACCGACACGATGGAGCACACGGCCATCCGCTACCTGCACCAGGGGTACCCGCGCGAAGAGATGGTGGCCCTCTATCTCGCAGCGGACGTGATGCTCGTCACGGCCCTCAGGGACGGCATGAATCTCGTCGCCAAGGAATACGTCGCGTCCCGCATCGACAATCGTGGCGTGCTCGTGCTGAGCGAGTTCACCGGCGCGGCGGACGAACTGCGGCAGGCCGTGCGCGTCAACCCGCACGACATCGAGGATCTGAAGGATGCGATCATCACGGCCGTCGAGATGACGCCGGGGGAGCAGGGCAAGCGGATGCGCTCGTTGCGGCGCCGTGTGCTCGAGCACGACGTCGTCGCATGGTCCGCGTCGTTCCTCGAGGCACTGTCCGCCGCGCGAGCTTCCCGACCGTGACAACACCGGCACCCGCACCGATCCCGACGAGGAGAGACGCTGTGACCCGCACCTGGACACCCGGATCCGCTGATGAGGCACTGACGGCCATCGCCGGCACGCCGCGACTGGTCATCGCGCTCGACTTCGACGGCACCGCGTCGCCGCTGGTCGACGAGCCCATGGCCGCACGCGCTCTGCCAGAGGTGAAGACCCAGCTCGACCGGCTTGCGGCGCTTCCCGACACCTTCATCGCCTACGTCTCCGGCCGCAGCATGAACGATCTGCAGGAGATCAGTGAGCACACGGCCGATTCGCTCGTCGCCCTCGCCGGATCGCACGGCGCGCAGTACTGGTTCCCGGGGGTCGGCGACGCGGACGTGCCAGAGGTCCCCGCCGCAGAAGGCGCGCTTGACGCACTCTGGGCCGCTGCGCAGCCGATCGTGGATCGCCACGAGAACGTGCGGCTGGAGCGGAAGACCTTCGGCATGGGCATCCACACCCGCCTGGCGACGCCAGAGGCCGAGACCGCGGCCTTCGCCGAGATCGACGCGATGATGGCCGAGCGATTCCCGCATTGGCGCCGCAGGGCAGGGCACCGGGTGCTGGAGTTCTCCTCGCGGGCCGAAGGCAAAGACGCCGCGATACATGCCCTGCGGGGGCACTACGACGCCACCGGCATCGTATTCGCGGGCGACGACGTCACCGACGAAGACGCGATGCGCGTACTGCAGCCGGGCGACCTCGGCGTGCGCGTCGGACCGGGGGAGAGCGCCGCGACCCTGCGTGTGGAGAACCCACAACAGATGGCTGCGCTTCTGGGGGCGCTCGTGGCCGAGCGGGCTGCCGGACGGGAATAGACTGCCGTCATGTCCCCGCAAGATCCTTCTTCGAACGCGCCCATCGACATCAAGCCCCGAAGCCGAGTCGTCACCGACGGCATCGAGGCCACCACCTCGCGAGGAATGCTCCGTGCCGTCGGCATGGGCGACGCGGACTGGGACAAGCCCCAGATCGGCATCGCATCGAGCTGGAACGAGATCACGCCGTGCAACCTGAGCCTGGACAGGCTCGCCCAGGGGGCGAAGGAGGGCGTGCACTCCGGTGGCGGCTACCCGCTGCAGTTCGGCACGATCTCCGTCTCGGACGGCATCTCGATGGGCCACGAGGGCATGCACTTCTCGCTCGTCTCCCGTGAGGTCATCGCCGACTCGGTCGAGACCGTCATGATGGCGGAGCGACTCGACGGCAGCGTGCTGCTGGCAGGATGCGACAAGTCGATCCCCGGCATGCTGATGGCCAGCGCGCGCCTCGACCTCTCCAGCGTGTTCCTCTACGCCGGCTCCATCGCACCGGGTTGGGTGAAGCTCTCGGACGGCACCGAGAAGGACGTCACCATCATCGACTCGTTCGAGGCCGTCGGCGCCTGCCGTGCGGGCCTCATGAGCGAAGAGGACCTCAAGCGCATCGAATGCGCGATCGCACCGGGCGAGGGTGCCTGCGGCGGCATGTACACCGCCAACACCATGGCGTCCGTGGCCGAGGCGCTCGGACTCAGCCTGCCCGGCTCCGCCGCACCGCCCGCCGCCGACCGCCGCCGCGACTACTTCGCGCACCGTTCGGGTGAGGCCGTCGTGAACCTGCTGCGTCAGGGGATCACCACCAGGGACATCCTCACCAAGGAGGCGTTCGAGAACGCGATCGCACTCGCCATGGCCCTCGGCGGCTCCACCAACGTCGTGCTGCACCTGCTCGCGATCGCCCGCGAGGCGGATGTCGAACTGAATCTGCACGATTTCAACCGCATCGGCGACAAGGTCCCGCACGTGGCCGACATGAAGCCGTTCGGCAAGTACGTCATGAACGACGTCGACCGTCACGGCGGCATCCCCGTCATCATGAAGGCCATGCTCGACGAGGGACTGCTGCACGGCGACGCCCTCACCGTCACGGGCAAGACGCTCGCCGAGAACCTCGCAGACCTCGACCCGCAGCCGATCGACGGCGAGGTCATCCACACCTTCGACAACCCGATCCACGCCACCGGCGGCCTGACGATCCTGCACGGATCCCTCGCCCCCGAAGGCGCGGTCGTGAAGACCGCCGGCTTCGACGCCACGGTGTTCGAGGGCCCCGCGCGCGTGTTCGAGCGCGAGCGCGCGGCGATGGATGCCGTCGCGAACGGCGAGATCAACGCCGGTGAGGTCATCGTCATCCGCTACGAGGGCCCCAAGGGCGGCCCCGGCATGCGGGAGATGCTCGCGATTACCGCGGCCATCAAGGGCGCTGGGCTCGGAAAAGATGTACTACTCTTGACTGACGGACGATTCTCAGGCGGCACAACCGGCCTGTGCATCGGCCACATAGCACCCGAAGCGGTGGACGCAGGTCCTATCGCCTTCGTGCGCGATGGTGATCTGATACGGGTCGATATCGCAGCTCGCTCTCTTGACTTACTCGTCGATGAGGCAGAGCTCGCCTCCCGCCGCTCTGGCTGGGAGCCGCTTCCCCCGCGCTATACCCGTGGCGTTCTTGCCAAGTACTCGCGACTCGTGCGTTCCGCTGCAGAAGGCGCGACGACCGGTTGACACTTCGACAGGCTCAGTGACCGAATTCTGGTTTGCCTGACGACTTCTCAGATCACCAAGGAAAGACATGACTGCTGATTCTGTTTCGGCCGTTCCACGGCCACCGTCCCAGAAGGCCGCCGCTCCCGAGATCACGGGGGCTGAAGCCGTCGTCCGCGCTCTCGGGCTCCTCGGCGTCACCGATGTGTTCGGCATCCCCGGCGGCACGATCATGCCCGTCTACGATCCGCTCCTCGACGACGACACCGTCCGGCACATCCTCGTCCGCCATGAGCAGGGCGCAGGCCATGCGGCAGAGGGATACGCCGCGGCGAGCGGCCGAGTGGGCGTGGCGATCGCGACCTCCGGCCCCGGTGCGACCAACCTCGTGACCGCCATCGCGGACGCCTACATGGACTCGGTGCCGCTGGTGGCCATCACGGGTCAGGTGTTCAGCCACCTGATGGGAACGGACGCGTTCCAGGAGGCCGACATCGTCGGCATCACCATGCCGGTGACGAAGCACTCCTTCCTCGTGAAGCACCCGGAGGACATCCCCGGGGCACTTGCCGCGGCGTTCGAGGTCGCTTCGACGGGCCGCCCCGGTCCTGTACTCGTGGACATCACGAAGGACGCGCAGCAGAAGTCGGCGCCCTTCGTCTGGCCGCCCAAGGTCGACCTGCCGGGCTACCGTCCGGTGACCAAGGCGCACGGCAAGCAGATCCAGGCGGCCGCGGCACTGCTCGCTGAGGCGAAGAAGCCGGTGCTCTACGTCGGTGGTGGTGTCGTCCGCGGCCGTGCCGCGGCCGAGCTGCTCGCTCTCGCCGAGTCGACCAACGCTCCGGTCGTGACGACACTGATGGCACGCGGAGTCTTCCCCGACTCTCACCAGCAGCATCTCGGCATGCCGGGCATGCACGGCACGGTTCCCGCCGTGCTCGCGCTGCAGGAGTCCGACCTCATCGTCGCTCTCGGCGCGCGGTTCGATGACCGGGTCACCGGTAAGGCTGCGGACTTCGCCCCCAACGCGAAGGTCGTGCACGTCGACATCGATCCGGCCGAGATCTCGAAGATCCGCAACGCGGATGTGCCGATCGTCGGCGACGTGCGCGACGTGCTGATCGACCTGGATGCGGCATTCCGCGGAGCCGTGGGCACCACGAAGCCGGACATCGCCGAGTGGTGGTCGTACCTGGACGGACTGCGTGAAGAGTTCCCGCTCGGGTTCTCGCCCACGGAGGACGGCCTGCTCGCCCCGCAGCACGTGATCCAGCGGATCGGCGAGCTCACCGGCCCGGAGGGCATCTACGTAGCCGGAGTCGGACAGCACCAGATGTGGGCCGCACAGTTCATCAAGTACGAACGTCCGAACGCGTGGTTGAACTCGGGCGGCGCCGGCACGATGGGCTACTCGGTTCCGGCCGCCATGGGCGCCAAGGTCGCCGAGCCGGACCGCGTCGTGTGGTCGATCGATGGCGACGGATGCTTCCAGATGACCAACCAGGAGCTCGCCACCTGCGCGATCAACAACATCCCGATCAAGGTCGCTATCATCAACAACTCCTCGTTGGGCATGGTGCGTCAGTGGCAGACCCTGTTCTACGACGGACGCCACTCCAACACCGACCTCAACACCGGCCACGGAACGATCCGCATCCCCGACTTCGTCAAGCTCGCCGAGGCGTACGGCTGCCTCGCCATCCGGGTGGAGAAGGAAGAGGAAGTGGATGCCGCGATCAAGCTCGCACTCGAGACCAATGACCGACCGGTCGTGATCGACTTCGTCGTCTCGGCCGACGCGATGGTGTGGCCGATGGTGCCGCAGGGCGTCAGCAACAGCTACGTCCAGTACGCGCGTGATCATGCGCCCACGTTCGATGAGGAGATCTGAGCCATGTCGACCCACGTACTGAGTCTTCTCGTCGAGGACACCCCTGGTCTTCTGACGCGTGTCGCGGGGCTCTTCGCGCGCCGCGGCTTCAACATCGAGTCTCTCGCCGTCGGCGTGACCGAGGTGCCGGGTGTGTCCCGCATCACGGTCGTCGTCGACGTCGACCAGTTGCCGCTCGAGCAGGTCACGAAGCAGCTGAACAAGCTGATCAACGTGATCAAGATCGTGGAACTCGATTTCGCCACGTCCGTGCAGCGTCATCATGTGCTGGTCAAGGTGCGCACGGACAACGCGACCCGCTCGAACGTGATCGAGATCGTGAACCTGTTCCGCGCCTCGGTCGTCGACTACGCCTCGGATGCGCTGGTGATCGAGGTCACCGGCGACAAGGGCAAGGTCGAAGCGATCCTGCGAGCCCTCGAGCCGTTCGGTGTCAAGGAACTCGCACAGTCCGGGCTGCTCGCCATGGGCCGAGGCGGCAAGAGCATCACCGAGCGCGTCCTGCGCGGCTGACCACATCTGAACTTCACGAACCACAATCAAGGAGAAACACAACGTGAGTACTGAGATCTTCTACGACGCCGACGCCGACCTGTCCCTCATCCAGGGCAAGAAGGTCGCGATCGTCGGCTACGGCTCGCAGGGTCACGCCCACGCGCAGAACCTGCGCGACTCGGGTGTCGAGGTCGCGATCGCGCTGAAGGACGGCTCGAAGTCCGCAGCCAAGGCTGAGGAGGCGGGCTTCCCCGTCAAGTCCGTCGCGGATGCCACCACCTGGGCCGACCTGATCATGATCCTCGCGCCGGACCAGCACCAGCGCACGATCTACTCCGAATCGATCGCCCCGAACCTCGCGGAGGGCAAGACCCTCGCGTTCGCGCACGGCTTCAACATCCGCTTCGGCTACATCGACGCGCCGGAGGGTGTCGACGTCATCCTCGTCGCACCGAAGGCGCCTGGTCACACCGTGCGCCGCGAGTTCGTCGCCGGCCGTGGCATCCCGGACATCATCGCCGTCGAGAAGGATGCGTCCGGCCAGGCCTGGGCGCTCGCGCTCTCGTACGCCAAGGCCATCGGCGGCACCCGCGCCGGCGTCATCAAGACCACGTTCACGGAAGAGACCGAGACCGACCTGTTCGGCGAGCAGGCCGTGCTCTGCGGTGGCGTCAGCCACCTCGTGCAGGCCGGTTTCGAGACGCTGACCGAAGCGGGCTACCAGCCGCAGATCGCCTACTTCGAGGTGCTCCACGAGCTCAAGCTCATCGTGGACCTCATGTGGGAGGGCGGCATCGCCAAGCAGCGCTGGTCGATCTCCGACACCGCCGAGTACGGCGACTACGTCTCCGGCCCCCGCGTCATCGACTCGGCAGTGAAGGAGAGCATGAAGGGCGTGCTCGCCGACATCCAGTCGGGTGCTTTCGCGAAGCGCTTCATCGACGACCAGGACAACGGTGCCAAGGAGTTCCAGGAGCTGCGTGCCAAGGAAGAGCAGCACCCGATCGAGGTCACCGGCAAGGAGCTGCGTTCGCTCTTCGCCTGGAAGCAGCAGGATGAGGACTACGTCGATGGCAGCGCTGCGCGCTGACCGACCTTCGTCACACAGAACGGGCGCCCCTTGCGGGGCGCCCGTTCTTGTTTCATGGGGGAAGTCGGCTTCGACTCACTGCGTTCGCTCAGCCCGTTTCGTCTCCTCGCTTCGCTCGTCGCTCAACGCCCCGCGGGTTCCGCCACTGCGGGTCGTTGAGCGAGCGGAGCGAGACGAAACGCGTTGAGCGAGCGGAGCGAGTCGAAACGGTCACTTCACCGGGTGAGCTCCTCCAGCACCTCGACCACGTGGCGGTAGGGCCAGCCCACCTGCGTTCGGCCGAAGAGCGTCTCGTAGAGGCGCTGCTGGGGGAGTAGGACTACTCGGAATCCGACTCCGGCGCTGCATCCTCCACCTGGATCGGAGCGTCAGCCGGGTCTGCCCACACCGGCGCAGGCAGGAGCGTGTCGGTGGCGCCGGCCTGGATCTCGCGCAAGGCGTCGGCGATCTCGTCCGCATTCTCCGGCACGGCCAGTCCGCAGGTGTTCAACTCCGAGGCGAACTTCAGTGTGAGGCGGATCTTGCCCGCCTCCACGGCTTCGGCTGTGGTGCCAGTGCGCTTCTCGCTGCCGGTCTGGATGTCGGAGACCTGGCCGCACACGTGGTAGACGGCGCCTCCGTCGACCCAGACGACCTCGTCCTGACCCAGCAGCTGGATGACGGTCGACTGGTCGGCCGTGTACTGCTCGACGGACGGCGGGTTGTAGTCGATGCCGAGCGCCACGGCCACGACGGCGAGGACGACGCCGATGATCCCGGCCGTGGTCTTCTGACCCTTGTCCATGTCCTTGTTCAGGAAGATGAGGATGATGAGCGGAAGGAATGCCACGACGGCGATGATGGCGCCGAGCTGGTTCTGTACGAAGAAGCGCAGTTTGTCGGACTTCTTCGCGGGATCGAGTCGGTTCGCCTTCTTCCAGAGGAAGGATCCGGTGATCGACAGCGCAGCGATGACGACGAGAGCCACGATGAGCGTGATGAACGCCCACTGCGGGAACACCGCCGTGACGTTCTGCTCCTCCAGAAGGCCGGTGTCGGGGTTGCGGACGAGTCCGCCGTCCTCGCCGACGAACTCACGCTGACGAAGAAGCCAGAAGATCGCGACGGCCTCGGCGGCGATGGCGACGAACCAGAGCACCGCCGCGATCCAGCGCAGCGTCGTGGCCTTCTGCTTCGAGCCTGCCGTCGGCTTCCAATCCGCTGCGGCCGCGCCGTCGGCGTCCGCCGCCGGTGATGCGACGGACTTCTCATTGCGCTCAGCCACGTGAGTTCCCCTCTTTCTGTGAACGCCCTGAGCATATCGGGCGTGACGAGGCCTCGCTACGCTGGGGTCATGACATCGGATGCTGACGACGCCCTCTCCTGGGAGGGCGATGACGATCGGCCGACGCAGAAGCCTGTTGCGGAGCCGGAGCAGAAGGCGGCGCTGCCGCGCGGCTGGAACGCCGTGGGCAAGCGCAGCGAGACCGTGGGCCGCATCCGAGAGGACGGGACCGTCCTTGATCCTGCAGAGAAGCCACCCCTCAGTACGCCCATGCTGCTGCTCGTCGGCATCGTCGGCGGCATCTACCTTCTGTACACGATCGGCTGGATCATCGGCGGGCTGACGCTGCAGAGCAGCGCGATGTTCCTCATCCCCGATGTGATGTACCAGGTCGCCCTGTGGGCCGCCGTGCTCGCCCCGGCCCTCTGGTTCGGCGCTGTGTGGTTGCTGACGAGGCGTTCAGCGACCTGGGCGCGCGTTGCGGGGTTTCTCGCCGGAGTGCTGCTGCTCGTGCCGTGGCCGTTCGTGATGACAGGGGCGGTGGGCGCATGACCGAAAACATCGTCGCAGCGAAGCAGCCGCTCGGGCTGTGGAAGAGCATCATCGTGGGCATCGCCGGCCTCTTCTACGCCTACGCGGTCTGGAATGCCCTGTCGTACACGTTCACGGTCGCTCCCGCCGGGATCAATACTTACGGCTGGTTCGTGCTCATCTTCTCGGTGCTGTTCCCGATCCTCGTGTTCGTCATCGTGTACGTGCTGGCCCGCCGCCGTACCGCGGCCGAGCTGACGATCGCGATGATCGCCGGGCTGGCCCTCGTCGCCGTGTTCTGGATGAACGTCGCGGCGCTGAGCATGCTGACCACCTCGTTCCTCTCGCTCTGATCATCCCCGTCACACGGCACGGGGCGGCGCGCGCCCTCGGGTAGGGTGGAGACGATCGCGCCCCGACGGTGTGCGGCGCATCGCTCCCACCCGCGCGTACTCACGCTCACCCCGAAGGATCCTCTGTGCCGAAGACTGCCGTGCCGAAGACAACCGTGCCGAAGCCCGTCGTGCTCATTGCCGAAGTTCTCTCACCCGCCACGATCGACGCCCTCGGGCCCGACTTCGACGTCCGTCAGGTCGACGGCACGGATCGCGAGGCGCTGTTCTCCTCGCTGGCCGACGCGGATGCCGTGCTCGTGCGCTCCGCGACGAAGATCGACGCTGAGGCGCTCAGCCACGCGCCGAAGCTGAAGGTCGTCGCGCGCGCCGGTGTCGGACTCGACAACGTCGACATCCAGGCATCCACCAAGGCCGGCGTCATGGTCGTCAACGCGCCCACCTCGAACATCATCTCCGCCGCTGAACTCACCTGCGGCCACATCCTCAGCCTCGCCCGCCACGTGCCGGCCGCGCACGCCTCGCTGGCCGCCGGCCAGTGGAAGCGCAGCGCCTACACGGGCACCGAGCTGTACGAGAAGACCCTCGGCATCGTGGGCCTCGGCCGGATCGGCGCGCTCGTCGCCGCCCGTATGCAGGGCTTCGGCATGAAGATCGTCGCGTTCGACCCGTACGTCACCGGCGCACGCGCGCAGCAGCTCGGTGTCGAACTGCGCACTCTCGACGAGCTCGTCGCCGAGGTCGACTTCCTGACCATCCACATGCCGAAGACGCCCGAGACGACCGGCATGATCGGCGCCGAGCAGTTCAAGGCCATGAAGAAGACGGCCTACGTCGTCAACGTCGCGCGAGGCGGCCTGATCGACGAGGCGGCTCTGCGTGAGGCGCTCGTGGCCGGCGAGATCGCCGGTGCCGGCCTCGACGTGTTCACCTCCGAGCCTCCGGCAGAGGGGGGCTCGGCGCGGGAGCTGCTGGATCTGCCCAACGTCGTCGTCACCCCGCACCTCGGGGCGTCGACCGACGAGGCGCAGGAGAAAGCGGGCATCTCCGTGGCCCGCTCCGTGAAGCTCGCGCTCGAGGGTGACCTGGTTCCGGATGCCGTCAACGTCGCAGGCGGTGTGATCGATCCGTTCGTCCGCCCCGGCATCGCGCTCGTCGAGAAGCTCGGACAGATCTTCAGCGGTCTGACGACCTCGGCCCTGACGAGCCTCGACATCGAGGTGCGCGGGGAACTCGCCGACTACGACGTCAGCGTGTACCGCCTGGCCGCGCTCAAGGGCGTGCTCTCCAACGTCGTCAGTGAGAACGTCTCGTACGTGAATGCGCCGCTGTTCGCCGAGCAGCGCGGCATCGAAGCCCGCCTGATCGTCGAGAAGGAGAGCCCCGAGTACCGCAACCTGACCACGCTTCGCGGTGCTCTCGCCGACGGCACGGTGCTCACGGTCGCCGGTACACTCGCCGGCACCCGCATGGTGCAGAAGATCGTCGGAATCAACGGTCACGACATCGAAGTGCCGATCGAGACGCACCACATCGTGATGCAGTACACCGATCGCCCCGGCATCGTGGCCGTCTACGGCCAGAAGTTCGGCGAGGCGGGTATCAACATCGCCGGCATGCAGGTCGCGCGTCGTGAGGCCGGCGGCCAGGCGCTCACTGTGCTCACCGTCGACTCGCGTGTGCCGGAGGAGCTGCTGGCCGAGGTCGGCGAGGCCATCGACGCCAAGGTGATGCGCTCGATCGAGATCACCGAGGTCTGACCGGCGGGCGCCGTTCTCGGCGTGCCGGGGCCGGAGCTACGAGGTCGCCAGCACGACGAGCTGCACGAGCGCGCGCAGCTCGTCGTCTCGCGGGACCAGCCGGTCCGGACCGTTGATGTCCAGTGAGTTGTTGAAGTACAGCCCGTCGCCGACGAGCAGTACGAGGTCGAGCGACGCCTGATCGCGCACGTGCGGGCGGATCGTCTCCGCCCAACTGCTTCGCGTCTCGCGCAGCGCATCGCCGGCGGAGCTCGAGCCGCCCTGCGCGAGTCGTGAGACGGCGATGAGCGCACGGTCGAGCGGCGCATTCTCCATGACCGAGGTGCGCACGTAGTACGCCACGGGGCCATCCGGTGCCTCGATCATGTCGGCCAGGTCGTCGTCGACGAGACGCTTCAATCGCTCGATCATTCCGTCCGCGAGGTCGTCCTTCGAGGCGAAATGGTAGAGCAGGCCACCCTTGGACACAGCGGCGGCCTTCGCCGTGGCATCCAGGGTCGCGGTGCGCTCGCCCGATGAGATGAGGATCTCCTCGAAGGCGTCGAGCACGCGTTCGCGCGCGAGGGGAGGTCGGGCCATGTCTGTTACTATACCATCTGGACGGTTCACTATCGGAAGAGGATGCGATGGCCCAGATCGGGGTCGAGACGAGCGGGATCAATGCGCCGCGTGCGGGCGCACGGGCGTGGCTCGCGCTCGTCGTGCTCATGCTGCCGGTGCTGCTGGTCTCAGTCGACAACACGGTGCTGAGTTTCGCGTTGCCTGAGATCGCGATCGCCCTCGCGCCGTCGGGGGCGGAGCAACTGTGGATCATCGATGTGTATCCGCTCGTGCTGGCGGGGCTGCTCGTCACGATGGGTACCCTGGGCGACCGTTTCGGCAGGCGCCGGATGCTGTTGATCGGCTCCACCGGATTCGCCGCGGTCTCCGTGCTCGCCGCATTCGCGCCGACTGCCGCTCTTCTGATCGCCGCGCGAGCGCTGCTCGGGTTCTTCGGAGCGATGCTGATGCCGTCGACCCTGTCGCTGCTGCGCTCGATCTTCCTCAATCGCGACCAGCGACGCATGGCGATCGCCGTGTGGGCCTCTGCGTTCTCAGCGGGTTCCGCGTTGGGGCCGATCGTCGGCGGGTTCCTGCTTGAGCACTTCGCCTGGGGCTCGGTGTTCCTCATCGCCGTGCCGGTGCTGATCCCGCTGCTGATCGCGGCGCCGTTGCTCGTCCCCGAGAGTCGTGATCCGGCTCCGGGAAAGATCGACCCCATCAGCATCGCGCTGTCGATGGCGACGATGATCCCGGTGGTCTACGCGATCAAGGCGGTGGCTGTCGACGGCGTCACGGTGTTCGCGGTGCTCTGGGCTCTGCTGGGCGTCGGGATGGGCTGGCTGTTCGTGCGCCGACAGGTGCGCGCGAAGACGCCGATGCTCGACATGGCGCTGTTCCGTCGGGGGTCGTTCTCCGGGGCGATCCTGGTGAATCTGCTCAGTGTGGTCGCGCTCGTCGGGTTCCTGTACTTCGTGCCGCAGCACCTGCAGTTGATTCTGGGGCTCTCGCCGATGATGGCGGGGCTCGCCCTCGTACCGGGAATGCTCGCGGTGATCGTCGCAGGATTGAGCGTCGTCCCGATCTCTCGTCGGGTTCCGCCTCATGTGCTGGTTCCTTCCGCCCTGGCCTTCTCCGTCGTCGGGTACCTGCTCGTCGCCTTCACGACCGCTGGGCACGGCGCCCTTCCGCTGATACTCGCCTTCGTCGTGCTCGGTATCGGCATCGGGGCCGCGGAGACCATCTCGAACGAGCTGATCCTCTCCAGCGCTCCGGCTGCGAAGGCGGGTGCGGCGAGTGCCGTCTCCGAGACCGCGTACGAACTCGGCGCGGTGCTCGGAACCGCGGTGCTCGGCGGCATCATCACCGCGTTCTACCGCTCGGCGCTCGTGGTTCCGGACGGTGTTCCTGCTGACGTCTCCGCAGCCGCGCGGGAGACGCTCGCCGGCGCCTACACCGCAGCCCAGGATCTGCCGGCCCCTTTGGGATCCGCGCTGTGGGAGGCCGCGGCATCCGCATTCGATTCCGGTGTGCTGGTGACGTCGCTGATCGGCGCCGTGCTGGTCGTGGGGGCCGGGACGATCGCGGCCGTCACACTGCGCATGAAGGCCGCACGCTGACCAGTACGCTGGTGAGTACGCGCCCGCGCGAAGTCGCGCCATGGGCGATCCCGGTGCAAGGAGTGTCATGTCGCGTGTCGTGAAGCTGGCCGTCATCCCCGGTGACGGCATCGGACCAGAGGTCGTCACCGAGGCCGAGAAGGTCCTCGATGCCGTCACCATTCACAGTGATGTCACCTTCGAGAAGAAGCACTTCTCGCTCGGTGCCGGGCGATACCTCGAGACCGGCGACACGCTGACCGACGACGACCTCGCCGCGATCTGTGCGAACGACGCGATCATCCTCGGAGCCGTCGGCGGCACACCCGGCGACCCGCGACTGAAGGATGCGAACATCGAGCGCGGGCTGCTGCTGAAGCTGCGCTTCACCCTCGATCACTATGTGAACCTGCGTCCTTCGAAGCTCTACGCCGGGGCTCCGGGGCCGCTCTCCGCGCCCGGCGATATCGATTTCGTCGTCGTCCGCGAGGGCACCGAGGGTCCTTACGTCGGCAACGGAGGCGCGATCCGTGTCGGCACGCCGCACGAGGTCGCGAACGAGACGAGTGTGAACACGGCCTACGGAATCGAGCGCGTCGTCCGCTACGCGTTCGAGCTCGCTGGGCGTCGTCGGCAGAAGCTCACGCTGGTGCACAAGACCAACGTGCTGGTGCACTCGGGTGGCATGTGGCAGCGCATCGTCAACGAGGTGGCGCAGGAGCACCCCGCCGTGGTCGTAGACTATCTCCACGTCGACGCGGCCACGATCTTCCTGGTCACGAACCCCTCCCGCTTCGATGTGATCGTCACCGACAACCTCTTCGGTGACATCCTCACGGATCTGGCAGGCGCCGTCACCGGTGGCATCGGCCTCGCCGCATCGGGCAACATCAACCCCGACGGCACGTTCCCCTCGATGTTCGAGCCTGTTCATGGTTCAGCGCCCGACATCGCAGGCCAGCAGAAAGCCGACCCGACGGCGGCGATCCTGTCCATCGCGCTCCTGCTCGATCATCTCGGGCTCCCGGAGGAATCGATCCGCGTCACCCGCGCGGTCGAGGCGGACATCGCCGCAAGGGACGGTTCTCGCACCACAAGCCAGACGGGCGACGCCATCATCGCCAGACTCCAGGCGTAGCGCTCCAGGCGTAGTCTGAGACCACGCGAGCGCCGCCCGCAACGAACGCAGGATGTGACATGACAACGACTGAGACCGAACTCGCTCCTCTCGAGTTCTCTGTGACCAAGAACCTCGCTGCACGCTCCGCCGCGCAGCGCGACGAAGCTCTCGCGAACCCGGGCTTCGGGACGATCTTCACCGACCATATGGTCGACATCTGCTGGTCGGCACGCGGCGGATGGCATCGCCCGCGCGTGCAGCCGTACGGTCCGATCTCGCTCGACCCTGCGGCCGCGGTGCTGCACTACGGTCAGGAGATATTCGAGGGCATCAAGGCGTACCGCCATGCCGACGGCTCGATCCACACGTTCCGTCCCGACCAGAACGCGGCCCGGCTCCAGCGCAGTGCTCGCCGGATGGCGCTGCCGGAACTCCCTGCCGAGTACTTCATCCAGTCGCTGCGCGAACTCATCGCAGTCGACGGGGCGTGGGTGCCGTCAGGGGAGGACCAGAGCCTCTACCTGCGCCCTTTCATGTTCGCCAAAGAGGCGTTCCTCGGCGTGCGTCCTGCGCAGAAGGTCGCGTACTACCTGATCGCGAGCCCGGCCGGTTCATATTTCACGGGCGGCGTGAAGCCGGTGCGCATCTGGCTCTCCGAGACACACGCCCGTGCGGGCAGAGGCGGCACGGGCGCGGCGAAGACCGGAGGCAACTACGCGTCCAGTCTGCTGCCGCAGTCCGAAGCGTACGACAAGGGCTGCGATCAGGTCGTGTTCCTCGACCAGGACGGCAACGTCGAAGAGCTCGGCGGAATGAACGTTGTCTTCGTGTTCAAGGACGGTCGCATCGTCACCCCCGAATCCGACAGCATCCTCGAGGGCATCACGCGCAACTCGCTGCTGCAGCTCGCCGAGGACCGCGGCCACACCGTCGAGCGCCGTCCGGTGTCGCTGCAGGAGTGGCGCGACGGTGTCGCTTCCGGCGACATCGTCGAGGTGTTCGCCTGCGGCACCGCTGCGGTCGTGACGCCCATCGGTGCGCTGGTGACGGCGGACTACGAGGACGTCCAGCCTCTCGGCGATCTCGCCCTGTCGCTGCGCGAGGAGCTCACCGACATCCAGTACGGCCGCGCCACGGACAAGCACGGCTGGCTCTACCGTCTCGACGCCTGACGCTTGACCCCAGACCCCGCCCTCGCCCATACCCCTACCTTCGCCGAGACCCTACTTTCCTGCCGAGACCCCGTCGTATTGACGTGATTACGACGGGGTCTCGGCACTAATCAGGGGTCTCGGCGATCGGTGACTTGCTCTGCACAGGCAGAGCGAGGGCAGTCCAGGTGGGGATAGCAGGGGAGCCGGGTCTGTAACGGGCATGATCGCTGGATGCCGAGACGGATCACCTTCGAACAAGCCGACGCGTTGCTCCGGTCCCGCGACGACATCGTCGCGACGGGAATCACGGACCGGCAGCTGCGCAGTCTCGTCGCCACGGGGACGTTCGTCCGCGTGCATCGGGGGTTCTACGTCGACGGCACGTCGTGGCGTGAACTGTGGGCTGAAGGACGGCACCTGCTGAGGGTCATCTCCCACGCGCGATCAAGCCCTGGTGAGTCTCCGGTATCCATGCAGATGTCGGCGGGAGTGCTCTGGGATCTGCCGCTTTACCGTGTTTCCGATCAAGTCGTCCACACGCTCATCCGAGGCGCGCGGCACACGCGTACGGTAGCGGGTATCGCGCGCCATGACGTCGAGGTCGCGGACAGCGACATCGTCGAGCGACACGGCCTGCGCTGCACCTCCTTGACGAGAACGGTGTTCGACATGGTCCGCAGCATGCCTCCTGAGGCCGCGATCTCCGCTGCGGACGCAGCGCTCAGAATGATGACCGTGTCGGGTCAGCGTCAGGATGCTGCGGCTGCAGAGCAGTGGCGGGAAGAGCTGCTGCGGTTGGCGGCGCCCGGTCTTCGCGGAGTTCGCAAAGTGCGCTGGGCAGTGGGCTTCGCAGACGGTCGAGCACAGCTGCCTGGTGAAAGCGTGAGTCGGCTGCAACTGTCTCGCCTGGGGTTTCACGACATCCATCTGCAGGTACCTGTGGTCGGGTCGGAAGGCGACCGCTATTTCATGGACTTCGGCTTTCCACGGTCGCGGATGTTCGGGGAGTTCGACGGCGAGGGCAAGTACCTTGAGCCGGAGTTGCGCGAGACGCCGACGCCTGTCGATGCCGTCCTGGCGGAGAAGCGACGCGAGGACGACGTGCGCGGTGTGACTGGGTGGGGTGTACGCCGCTGGGGCAGCGTCCACATCAAGAGCGTCGATGCGCTCGGCGCACGACTGACCGCGTTCGGCATCCACCCACCCGGATAATTCCTCGCCGACACCCCAGGTTCCTGTCGACACCCCAGGGTCCCGACGCGAACAACCTGGGGTCTCGGCAAAGACCTGGGGTCTCGGCGAAGCACTGGGGCTCGGCGAAGCCCTGGGGGCTCGGCGGATCGAAGCGGATGGTCGCTAGGCTGGAGCGGTGAAGATCGCTCGGTTCAGCCACAATGACGCCATCCGCTACGGCATCGTCGACGAGCAGGAGCTCGTCGTCCTCGCCGGTGACCCGATGTTCGCGGGGTACGAGACCACCGGCGAGCGCGTGCCGCTCGCGGACGCCGCGCTGCTCGCGCCCGTGATCCCTCGGTCGAAGGTGGTCTGCGTGGGCAAGAACTATCACGATCATGCCGCGGAGATGGGGGGAGTGGCGCCCGAAGAGCCGCTGCTGTTCCTCAAGCCCAACACCTCTGTGATCGGCCCGGGCGACACGATCTTGCGGCCGACGCTGTCCGAGCGTACGGAGCACGAGGGAGAGCTCGCGGTCGTCATCGGCCGGATCGCGAAGAACGTCAAGGCCGAGAACGCGCTCGACTACGTGTTCGGCTACACGGTCGGCAACGATGTCACCGCCAGGGACCTTCAGAAGAGGGACGGCCAGTGGACGCGCGGAAAGGGCTTCGACACGTTCTGCCCGCTGGGTCCGGTCATCGAGACGGACTTCGATCAGGCGGATGCCACGATCGAGACCCGCGTGAACGGCGAGGTGCGCCAGCACGCACCGCTGAGCGACATGATCCACTCGGTCCCGGCGATCATCGAGTACGCGTCCGCCGTGTTCACCCTGCTGCCGGGTGACGTCATCCTCACCGGCACGCCGGCCGGTGTCGGCCCGTTCGTCGCCGGCGACACCGTCGAGGTCGAGGTCACCGGACTCGGCGTCCTGCGCAACTCAGTGCGCGACGCGATGCCCGTGGTATGACGACTCTGCCGGTCGTCGACCAGGCGGCGATCCAGCGGCGCACGGTGCTCGTGCTGTCGCTCGGGCAGGTGCTCGGCGGCATCGCGTTCGGCGCCACTGTGTCCCTCGGGGCGCTGCTCGCGGCGGATCTGTCCGGTGACGATGCGCTGTCGGGACTGGCGACGGCTTCGGTCACGCTCGGGGCGGCGCTGTGCGCCATCCCGCTCGCACGACTCGCGAGCCGCGTCGGGCGCCGACGGGCCCTGACCCTCGGGAACCTGTTCGCGCTGGTCGGCATCGGTGTCGTCATCCTCGCTGCGGCGCTGCGGATCTTCCCCTTGCTGCTGGCCGGCATCCTGATGATCGGCGCTGGCAACGCGGGCAATCTGCAGTCCCGGTTCGCGGCTACCGACCTCGCTGTGCCGAAGCACCGCGGACGCGACCTGTCGGTGGTCGTGTGGGCGACGACGATCGGCGGTGTCTCGGGTCCGCTGCTGCTGGGGCCAGGAGAGATCGTCGGCCAGGCGATCGGCATGCCGCCGCAGACTGGCTCGTACCTCTTCTCCCTGATCGCCCAGACCGCGGCGTTCATCCTCTACCTCGTCGCGCTGCGTCCTGACCCGCTGCTCACCGCGCAGAGGCTGGCGAAGGATGCCGCGGCATCACTGTCTGCGCCATTGACCGTGCTCGACCGGCCGACAGTCGCTCGCTATGCGATCTTCGCGATCGCAGGATCGCACGTCGTCATGGCGTCGGTGATGGCCATGACGCCCATTCATCTGTCGCACATGGCCCACGGGATGCATGCGGGCCACGCGTCGACCGCTGATGTCTCCCTGCTCGTCGGCTTCACGATCGCTCTGCACGTCGCCGGCATGTACGGTCTGTCGCCCGTCTTCGGCATTCTCGCCGACCGGTGGGGGCGGCTGCGCGTCGTGCTGCTCGGGCAGGTTCTGCTGGCCGCAGCACTCGCGTTCGCGGTCTTCGTGAACGATCAGGCGTGGGGCGTGATGGTCGCGCTGATCCTGCTCGGGCTCGGCTGGAGTGCAGCGACCGTCGCGGGCGCGGCACTGCTCACCGAGGCGAGCGCGCTAGAGCTGCGCACGCGCCGCCAGGGCCGCAGCGACTCGCTCATGAGCCTGTCCGCCGCAGCCGGCGCCGTGCTCGCCGGCGTGGTGCTGTCGAACTTCCAGTACGCGGGGCTGGGGATCGCGGCATCCGTTCTCGTCCTCGTGATCGTGGTGCTCGCGCCGCTCGGGCGGACCAGGACGTGAGGACGGTCACGGGGTGAAGGCGTGGGAGGGCGTCGGTGAGGCTTACGCGGCCTCCTATGCCTCGCTGTGCGCTGGGACTCACGATGAGATCCTTCGCCGTCTCGGGACGGCCCACGGTCGTCGAGTGCTGGATGCCGGGTCGGGGACCGGCGCGCTCGCGGCACGACTGATGGACGCCGGCTGGTCGGTGACGGGCTGCGAACCGGAGGCGACGATGCGCGTCGTCGCCGCGCGGAATCATCCACAGGTCTCCATGGTCGAGGGCGCGTTGCCCGCACTGCCGTTCGACGACGCCGCTTTCGATGCCGTCACGGCGAACTTCGTGCTCAATCACGTGTCCGATCCACGAGCGGCAGCACAGGAGATCGCCCGTGTAGCGGCGCCGGATGCTGTGATGATCGCCACGATCTGGATCGTGTCGCCGTCGTGGTTCTGGCAGAGGGTCTGCGACCGCGCGGGCCTCGTCGTGTCGCCGACCGGGAGGCTGGCGCCGGAGAAGGATTTCGAGCGCTCCTCGGCCGGATTCGGAGGGATGCTGTCGGAAGGCGGCTGGCCCGCGGTCGATGTCGCCGAGTTCAGCTGGACGTGGCGTCCCACGACGGCCGAGCTCTGGCGATCAGCCGAGGGCGGCGTCGCCTCGGCGGGCGCCTTCTATCGATCGCTCGAAACTGCTGAACGGGAAAGGTTCGCTCGAGCCTTCGATCGGTTGTGCGAGGAGTGTTCGGACGACGGACGAGTCGCGCTCGATCACACGGCTGCCGTGGCCGTCAGCCGCAGGGGTGAGCGGGCAGGCGAACCACGGCCGCACGCGTAGGATTGAGGGGATATGGCTACTCCGCATCCCCTCACCACGACCGCTTCAGGTGCCGACGTCCGCGTCCGCTTCTGCCCCTCGCCGACAGGCCTTCCGCACGTGGGGATGGTGCGCACCGCTCTCTACAACTGGGCGTACGCACGCCACAACGGCGGCAAGCTCATCTTCCGCATCGAAGACACCGATGCGGCGCGCGACAGCGAGGAGAGCTTCCGGCAGCTCGTCGACGCTCTGACGTGGTTGAAGATCGACTGGGACGAGGGCGTGCAGGTCGGGGGACCGCACGAGCCGTATCGCCAGTCGCAGCGTCACGACATCTACCGCGGCGTGATCGAGAAGCTCCTCGCGTCAGGTGCTCTGTACGAGAGCTACTCGAATGCTGAGGAGATCGACGCACGCAACGAGGCGAACGGACGCGCGAAGCAGCTCGGCTACGACAACTTCGACCGCGACCTCACAGACGAGCAGAAGGCGGCCTTCCGTGAGGAGGGCCGTCAGCCCGCCCTGCGCCTGCGGGTGCCGGAAGAGGATCTGACGTACGTCGACCTGATCCGTGGGGAAGTGACCTTCCCGGCAGGGTCCTTCCCCGATTTCGTGGTCGTGCGTCCGAACGGCGTGCCGCTGTACACGTTCGTGAACCCTGTCGACGATGCCCTGATGGGCATCACGCACGTGCTGCGCGGCGAAGACCTGATGCCGTCGACGGCACGCCAGCTTGCGCTGTACGCCGCGCTGATCGATGCGGGCGTCACCACTTTCGTCCCGCGTTTCGCGCACATGCCGTTGGTGCTGGGAGAGACCGGCAACAAGAAGCTGTCCAAGCGCGACCCGCAGGCTGATCTGTTCCTGCACCGCGACCGCGGATTCATCCACGAGGGACTGCTCAACTACCTCGCGCTGCTCGGCTGGTCGATCGGACCGGACCGCGACATCTTCTCGCTCGACGAGTTCATCGCCGCGTTCGACATCGAGAATGTCAACCCGAACCCCGCGCGCTTCGACCAGAAGAAGGCCGAGTCGATCAACGGCGACCACATCCGGATGCTGGATGTGAAGGACTTCGCCGAGCGCACGATCGCGTACCTCGCCGCAGCTGGACTATTCGATGAGCCGACTCACGAACAGCTCGTGCTGGCGTTCCGCGCAGCACCGCTGGTGCAGGAGCGCGTTCAGCTCCTCGGAGAGGTGCCCGGCATGCTCGGATTCCTCTTCACGGACGAGATCTCGTACGACGCGGACGCGCTCAAGGGTCTGCCTGCCAACGCCGCGGAGGTGCTCGCGGCGTGCATCGCAGCGCTCGAGCCGGTGACGGAGTTCACCCCGGAGAAGATCCAGGATGCTCTCGCCACGGCACTGGTCGAGAAGCTCGAACTCAAGCCGCGGGTGGCCTACGGGCCGCCGCGCGTCGCGATCACAGGTCGCCGCATCTCGCCGCCGCTGTTCGAATCGATGGAACTGATCGGCAAGGAGATCACGCTGCAGCGTCTTGCAGCCCTTGTGCAGGCGCTCGGCGCGTAGCGCGACCGAAGCGGAGCCAGGCGATGTCATGAAGACGCGCCGGACAGCCCCTCGCGTTTTGGCTGCACCGTGAACATCGGGTAGAGTTGTCTCTCGGTGCGAGGCTCTGGTTTTGCCCTTGGGGTATGGTGTAATTGGCAACACGGCGGTTTCTGGTACCGTTGTTCTTGGTTCGAGTCCAGGTACCCCAGCCAAAGAAAAACCCCCGCTCGTGCGGGGGTTTTCTTGGTTTACAGCACCATCGCGAAAGCATCCGGAGCGCCGTCTTCACAGGTGAGGATCCCATGTCACGACTGCCCGTCACCCGTGAGCAGGATGGCGAGAACACCGTCTACCGCAATGCGGGGCGTCGCATCAGGAATGCACGCGAGATCGCCAGGATCGAGGCGCTGGCGATACCGCCGGCGTGGACGGACGTCGAGATCTCGCGCTCATCATCGGCGAAGGTGCTGGCCAGGGGAGTGGACGAGGCCGGTCGCCACCAGGCCGTATACAGCCCCGCGTATGTCCGCCACCAGGAGAAGAAGAAGTACGCGCGCGTGCTGCAGTTCGCCGAACGACTACCACGGCTGCGGAAGCAGCTGGACCACGACCTGCGCAGGCGCAGACTCAGCGAGGACAAGGTCGTCGCCTGCATCGTCAAACTGATCGACCAGGAGTTCTTCCGTGTCGGCAATCCCGAGTACGCCCGGAAGTACGAGCACTACGGGATCACGACGCTCCGGCGCAAGCACACCGACGTCTCCTCGACCAGCGTGACCTTCGACTTCATCGGCAAGAGCGGTAAGCGCCACGTCAAGACGGTCCGCGATCCGCAGCTCGTCAACGTGATACGCCGACTCAACGAGATGCCGGGGCACGAGATCTTCCGCTTCCTCGATGAGGACGGGACCATCCACGACATCGACAGCAGGAGAGTGAACGCGTACGTCAAGAGGCATATGGGCCGCGACTTCTCTGCGAAGGACTTCCGCACGTGGGGAGGCACGCTGCTCGCCACCTCCGCTTTGCTCGCGGTCGAGCGCGAACGGGGCGACGCGGGAGAAGACACCGCGGTGGTCCGCGACGTCGTGGAGCGGGTGGCCGACCGACTCGGCAACACTCCTGCGGTGACGAAGGACTCGTACATCGACCCGCGCGTCTTCGCCGCATTCGAGGACGGCGTGACGATTCCCGCGGTCCACCGAGCGATGAGCCGGATGCGGCCCCGCAAGTACCTCACCGTGGAGGAGCAGTGCGTTCTCAAGGTGCTGCGCAAGGGCTGAGCCACTCGCGTCATCGGCGGCATCGGTGCGATCGACGCGGTGTCCGACTTCCCGGCACGCCGCGGATCGCGTGCTCGAACTGCATGACGGGATCCTCAGGGAACGTGTGTCCTGAGCCGAGGCGCCTCAGCCGACGCGCGCGGTGAGCCAGGGCATCGGATCCACCGGCACCCTCGAGATGTGCACCTCGAAATGCAGCACGGAGCCGAACACGTAGCCCGTCGAGCCCACGTCGCCGATGTACTGGCCGGCAGTGACGCACTCTCCGACCTGTACAGCGCGCGTGCCGTAGATCATATGCGAGTAGACGGTGCTGACGGCCTCGCCGTCGATGACGCTCTCGATCTGGATCGTCACGCCGTAGCCCTCGAAGCTTTCGGTGGAACGCGAGACGCAACCGGCCATCGCGGCGTTGATGGGCGTTCCGACGGGCGCAGCGAGGTCCAGTCCCATGTGCGATCGTCCTGGACGTGACGCGCCGAAGCCGTCGGTGAAGGAATAGCTTCCTGCGGCCAACGGCATCACTACCCGGTCGGCGATGGGGATCTCCACTGCACTGCCGAGTGGCATCCCCGCTGCGAGTGCGGCGGCGACGGCTCGCGAGCGCGTCTCATCGATCTCGGTCGGCGTCGTCGCGGAGAAGTTGCCTCGTGGAGCGATCTCAGCGCGGATCTCGTCGGTGGAGCTGTAAGACTGCGCGGCATCCTTGAGCGCCGAGACGCCTTCAGTCGTGGCGCCAAACGACTGGGCGTCCGGATTGAGGGAGGGAAGCGCCATGCCCGTGATCAGCGCCCCGACGGCCAGCGCGGCGCTGAGTGCCTTGGTCTTAGCCCAGGCGCGATGCGTGCGCGGATGCGTACCGCGGGGTATCGTCGCGGTCGGTGTCGCACTGCGAGAGTGCTCTTTCGGTTCGCTCTGCGCGGCAGCTGGAGCCGCGGTTGGCGGGACAGCCGGGGTCGCGGCCGGCACAGCAGCAGATTCTGCGGTCGGGGTCGCGCGCCGACGCAGGTCGCGCCGCAATTGCGGTCGAGATGCGTTGAGGGGGTCTGATGTAGCCGAGGCGGAATCGGGGGCGCGCTCGGGTCGCACTGAAGTCGTGAGGGATCCTTCCGACACAGAACGGGTTGTTCTGCTCACAGCCGGTCCCTTCGGGTGGGACCGTTACCGATCTGTAATTTACGGGGCAACCGGCGGTCTCGTCAAATCGAACCGATTGTCAAGGCGCGGGTGACAGCAAAAGGCCCGACCCCGCGTTGCAGCAGGATCGGGCCTTGAAGCTCTGATTCAGAGCGCGGTGATGTTCGTCGCCTGGGGGCCCTTGGGACCCTGCTCCGTGTCGAACTCGACCTTCTGTGCTTCCTCGAGGTTGCGGTGTCCGCTGCCCTGGATCGCGCTGAAGTGCGCGAAGACATCGGCGGATCCGTCATCGGGAGCAATGAAGCCGTAGCCCTTGTCGGAGTTGAACCATTTGACAGTGCCAGTGGCCATGCTGTGTTTCCTTTGTGTTCGTGGGCCGAGCTTCGACCCGTAATGCCTCGACGATGTTCGGCTCGGCAGCTTGCGGGGCTCTCAGTGGGACGGCGGAGATTCGCTGCGTCTCGTGGCTGGGAGCGTGAGGTAGATGAAGGACGATGATCGAGTGGCCACCATGCTGGTTGCAGTCGGGCCGATGAACAGCCGGAGATTCCGGAAGTCAACGTGAAGGTGTCGCTCCAGCTTAGCCCATTGCGTGGACATCTTGTTGACCGGTGTGGAGTCCGCCCATGAAACGATGGACGCCATGAGCTCTGCGAACCTGACCAGGCAGGAGACCGCCGCACGATCGGCGGCCGTGAACGTGCGCGAGGTCCGAGTCGAACTCGATCTACAGGGCGCGCGGAACTCGGAAGAGCGCGGGTTCGGGACGACGACGACGCTGGCGTTCGACGCCTCAGAGCCCACGACCTGGATCGACTTCATCGGTGAGTCTGTCGACCATGTCATGGTCAACGATGTCGAGGTGCCCATCGAATACGACGGTGCGCGGATCACGGTCAGGGGGCTCGCAGCATCCAACACCGTCGTGATCGAGGCGACCGGCGTTTACAGCCGATCCGGCGAGGGGCTGCACCGTTTCATCGACCCCGTCGACGGTGAGACCTACCTCTACACGCAGTACGAGCCTGCCGACTCGCGCCGAGTGATGGCGTGCTTCGAACAGCCCGACATGAAGGCCTCGTACACATTCGTCGTACGTGCACCGTCCGACTGGCTCGTGCTGTCGAACCAGAGCGTCGCGAACGCCCGGGAGGAGGACGGAGCGCAGATCGTCGAGTTCGCTCCTACTCTGCCGCTCTCGAGCTACATCACAGCCGTGGCCGCGGGGCCGTATCACCGCATCGACAGCACCTGGACGCGAGGGGAGCAGCAGGTCGCACTCGGCGTTCTCTGCCGGGCATCGCTGGCACCGCACCTCGAGGCGGATGAGATCATCGAGATCACCCGTCAGGGTCTCGACTTCTTCACGGAAGCCTTCGCGTTCGCGTACCCATGGGGCAAGTACGACCAGATCTTCGTGCCGGAGTACAACCTCGGGGCGATGGAGAATCCGGGACTGGTCACCTTCACCGAGGCGTACATTCCCCGCGGAGCGGCGACCGACGCCCAACGAGGGGCTCGAGCGAACACGATCCTGCACGAGATGGCGCATATGTGGTTCGGGGACCTCGTCACGATGCGCTGGTGGGACGACCTGTGGCTGAAGGAGTCGTTCGCCGACTACATGGGCTCGCATGCCTCAGCGGCAGCGACGCGGTTCATCGACGCGTGGGAGCGCTTCGCCGCCAACCGCAAGGCGTGGGCCTATCAGCAGGATCAGCTTCCGACGACCCATCCGATCGTCGCCGACATCCCCGATCTCGAAGCGGCCAAGCTCAACTTCGACGGCATCACCTATGCGAAGGGCGCGGCCGTGCTCAAACAGCTCGTGGCGTTCGTCGGCGAGGAGGCGTTCTTCGAAGGAGCCCGACGGTACTTCGCCGCGCACGCATACGGGAACACGACGCTCGACGATCTGCTCGTGCAGCTCGAACAGGTATCCGGTCGTGACGTCCGTGCCTGGTCGCAGGCATGGTTGGAGACCAGCGGTGTCTCGACCCTTTGGCTTGAGACCGACAGTGCAGGGCAGCGGATGCTGGTGCAAAGCGATCCGCGGCCGCACAGGCTGCGCGTGGGGCTGTACGACTTGAGCGACGGCCTGCTTGTGCTGCGTGAGCAGGTGGAGCTCGATATCACCGAGGAACGGACACCGGTCACGCTCCCGGATGCGGATCTCGTGCTGCTGAACGACGCAGACCTGAGCTACGTCAAGGCGCGACTCGATGAGACCTCGCTGGCCGCCGTCAGCACTGCGCTCTCGACCCTTCCGCATCTGCCACGAGCCCTGGTCTGGTCGTCGCTGTGGAATGCCACCCGTGACGGGGAGTTGGCGGTCGCGGACTACCTGGATATCGTGCGCCGTCACGCGCCGGCGGAGGAGAACATCGCGCTCCTGTCCGGTGTGCTCGCGAATGCGGCGTACACGATCGGGCATTTCGTGCCCGCCGACGGGCGCGGTGCTGAGCGTGAGGCATGGCTGATCGCCACTGAGACGGCGATGGATGCTGCTGCCGCAGGGAGCGACGCGCAGCTGGCATGGGCACGTGCGTTCGCTTCCGCTTCCGCGACGAGCGACGCGAGCACCACCAGGGTGCGTGCGCTCCTGGACGGCCACGGCCCGGCAGGTCTGCCGATCGACCCGGAACTGCGCTGGTCGCTGATCGCGGCACTCGCGACGACGGGCGATTTCTCGGAGGCGGACATCGCTCGCGAACTGGAGAACGATGACACCGCAGATGGACGCACTGCGGCGATGCGTGCGTCGGCATCTCGGCCCACGCCGGACGCCCGCGCCGAGGCATGGGACCGAGCCTGGAGCGATCACGGCCTGAGCAACGATCACCTCGACGCGATCATCGCGGGCGTGCGTGCCGGTGCCCGTCGGGACCTCATCGCCCGATTCGACGACGAGTACTTCGCGTGGATCTCCGGAACGTGGGGTTCGCGCAGCATCGAGATCGCCAAGCGGCTCGTGCTCGGTTTGTTCCCCGCAGCCGACACGACGGATGTCGTCGACGCATGGCTCGCGGGGAATCCGACCGCACCTGCGGCACTACGTCGCTTGGTGATCGAACAGCGTGATCATCTCGCGCGCGAGATCAGGGTGCGAGCGGCGCAGCCTCAGGTCGTCGGAGACTGATCGAAGGAGTCACGGTCATTCCCATGACCGTGCGCAGCGGCGTGTCGTTGTAGGACTGCCAGGTGATCCCGCAGTCGCCGATGAACTCGCCGCTGTGAGTTTCGATCAGCCAGAGGCCGTGTCCGTCTCTGGCATATCGCGTCTGCATCCGGGCGATCCACCCGGCGCGGGCAGCAGGCGGCGGATCACAGATCCAGGGAGTCGCCAGGGTCGAGCTCGAAGAACTCGCCACCGTGCTGCTCGGTCGCCCATTTCAGGCGCGAGCGGTGCATGCCGCGTCCGATGACCGAAAGCGTCATGTCGTGCACGCCGAAAGCTCGGCGAGGCTTCACGGCGAGTACGAAATCCATCGCCTCGCCGATCTTCAGCCAGGGTGCACCGAGAGGCGCGGCGAGGGCGTCGACATCGACTCCTTCCGGGACGGCGTACGAGTCGCCGGGGTAGTAGAGCGCGTCGTTGATCAGCACCCCGAGATTCTGAACGCGGGGGAGTGAGGAATGGATCACCTCGTGATCGCCTCCGAAGAACCGCAGTGTGAACGCGCCGGCGCTCATGCTGTCGCCGGGCTCGACGACCGTGATCTCGTACCCGGTTGCGGCGGCGGCGACGCCCGCAGGCGCAAAGATCCGGGTGCCTGGAGCATCGCGGAGGATGCGGTCGAGGTGATCAGGCGTCCAGTGATCCGGATGCTCATGTGTGATCACGATGGCGACGAGGCCGGACAGATCGACGAGAGGGCTGGTGAACGACCCTGGATCGACGATCAGAGTGTCGCCGCTGAGGTCGAGGCGGAGGGTGGCATGTTCGAACTTCGTGACGCGCATGGCACGAGTCAACTCCTACTTCGGCCGAGCGGCAAACGGCGTTGACGTCGTGACGCGCCCGGGATCTCTGCGCGGCCGACCGTGATTTTGCGGAGTGCGAAATCCCATGGCATACTTGAACGGTTGTCGCGGGGCTGAAACGCTCCGCAAGACGGCCCCATCGTATAGCGGCCTAGTACGCTGCCCTCTCACGGCGGTAACGCGGGTTCGAATCCCGCTGGGGTCACACGACACGAGAAAGCCCCCGGATTTCCGGGGGCTTTCTGCGTATCCGGCAACTTCAGGAAATGATGACCACCTCGGCCGACTCGCGCAGGAGAACACCGGCGGCGCCCGAGAGGCGGCGACGCGGATGACAGACGTACTGCTGGACGGTCTGTTCTCAAGCGCTGACCCGGTCGACACGTTCGTCGCGTGCTGTTCAGCGTCGTAGCGCCATGTCCCGCAACTGCCGGTTGCGCAGCGGGAACACCATCATCAGTATGAGCGCGCCGCCGAAGACCACGAACGGCACCCACGTGGCCGTCACGGATGCGAGCGCTCCGAAGGCCGCCATCGCCAGCGGCATCAGCACGTCGTCGCCCAGCCGGGTGATCGAACTCATACGACCCAGATAAGCCGTATCGATCGTGGCGGCGAAGGTCGCGCCGAGCAGGACCGAGGCGAATCCCGCGGTCACCCCGATCACGAAACATCCGATCGCTGCAGTCCACGCAGGGCCGACGCCGATCAGGATGATCCCTGCGCCCTGCACGACCAGCGCCCAGAATCCGCCGCGCGCCTCATGGGTAGGGCGCCATCTTGCCACCGAGATGGCGCCGAGAGCCGCACCGAGGCCGATCAGTGCCTCGAACAGCCCCACCGCCTGCGCTCCCCAGCCCTCGTCGTGGGCCCGCAGTGCGATCCCGATCCCGGTCGCAGGGCCGACGGCGAGATTGAGACCCGACAGAGCGATCACCAGAGTGCGCGTGGTCGGAGCGTTCCGCAGGTGGGCGAATCCGTGCTGGACGCCGCGCAGTGCTGATTCTCGTGCCGCACGGGCCAGAGCGAACCGCGGACGCAGGAAGATCGCGATGAAGGCGATCACCAGGGTGAAGGTCAGCGCGTTGAGAGAGGCGCTTGCGCTCAGCCCGGCGTATGCGACGAGGAATCCGCCGATCGCGGCGCCGCCCATGGTGCCCAGACGCGTGGCGGTCTGCATCACCGCGCTGTACGACGGCAGATCGGAGGTGCGCACGAGCTGTCGGCCTATCGTCGCGGCCGATGGCTCGTAGAACGCATCGCACACGCCGAAGGCGATCGCCGCGAACATCAGCAGGAGCACTGACGGCGGCGATGCCAGCACCCAGAGCGCCACGAACACCAGCAGCACGACCCGCAGGGCGTTGAAGACGATCATGACGGTGCGGGCGTTCGCACGGTCGGCGAGCACGCCCCCGAACAGCAGCACGACGGCGCGGGGGATGGTGCCAGCGGCGACGATGACGCCGGCGATCGCCGGAGAGGTGATCTGCACTGCCGTCCACGCGAGCGCGATGGTCCAGATGGCGTCCCCTGCGTCCGACAGCGCCTTGACCGCGATCCAGGCGTGGACGGTGAGGTCTTTCGAGAACCGCGGCGGCTCTCGCAGCAGCGTGGGCTCGGCGATGCTCATGGCGTCGTCGGGAATCCGTGTGCGAAGACGAAGACCGGGCGTCGTTCGGCGCCGTCCTCCCGGTCGATGGCCGTACGCCAAGCGTCGATGGTGTCGCGCAGGGCCTCGGAGAGCTGGGTGAGTTCCGCGGCGCTCGCCCAGGCGAGGGCGTCAGTACTGAACGCGGCGCGTGACCATTCGGGCTCGGGGCGCCGCTGCTTGCCGCCGTGCCACGATTTCAGCCGTTGCAGCTGCGTGGAGATGTTGGTCCGCTCGGCCTCCCGCGCCAGCAGAGCGTTCGAGGGGGAATCCTCGAAGTCGTCAGCAGACCAGGTGAAACTGCGGCGCGTGGGCTGCCACCAGCTCGTGCGCTTGTCGGCGTTCGGCGCGTCGGCGCGCTCCACGATGCCGGCCCGCTCCAGCATCCGCAGATGATGGCTGATGCTGCCGACCTGCTGGTCAAGAGCGCGAGCCAGGGTGGTCACCTGGCTCGCGCCGTAGAGTCCGAGGTAGTCGACGATCCGGCGCCGTACCGGATGGTGCACGGCGGTGATGGCCCGGATCTCTTCCATGCCGCCAACGCTATGGTCGTTTGACCATCTTCACAAGGCTTCTTGTATACCCCGGAAAATCAGGGTTTCTGCGTCTTGGAGTGGTTGCGTCGCGCGCGGCGGATCATCCAGATCAGGAGAAACACGCCGCCGGCGATGACGAGCCAGGGGAGGAGGAAGCCGATCGTCACCACGAGTGCGTTCAACGACACGATCAGCCCGTTCCATCCGGCGAGGAGTCCTGCGCCGAACCCGTCGGGCTCCGGCGTCGTGGCCGATGCCTCGGGAGCGAGCTGAACCTGCAGTGACGACATCGCCACCTGATCTTCCAGCGCGGCGAGCTGCTGCTCGTACGATTCCAGCTGAGCCTGCCGATCCGTCAGAGCGATCTCGGCCTCGATCAGCTCGGACACGCTGCCGGACTGCGACATGAGCTCCGTGAGCCGAGTGACCGACGCACGCGTCGCCTCCGCCCTCGCCCGCAGATCGATCGCCGTCGACGTCACGTCCTGCTTGGACAGTGAGGACGACACGACCTCGCCGGTGTCGCCGAGATCGTCGATGACGCTCGTGAGTTCGGCGGACGGCACGCGGATGCTGATCCAGCCGTAGCCACCGGCCGGCTGCGCCGGAAGGGTCATGTCCGTGGCCAGCGGCTCGGCGGAGACATCGGTGCTCTCCACATAGCCCCCGCGTGCCTCGGCGAGTGCGGCGATCGCGTCGACTGCGCCGTCGATGTCGTCGACGCGCACGGTGGCCTGGGCGGACGCGATGATCTCGCGGTCGGCGCTGTCGGCCTCCGCGCCGACGATCGAGGTCGACGATGCGTCGACGCTCTCCGGTACCGCCATGTCGACGGCGGAGCTGTCGGAGACTCCGACGACGCTTCCGCCTCCATCCGCAGTCGAGACGCCGACGGTGTTGAGAAGCGGCGGCGTGATGAGCACGCCGGCGACGAAGGCGGCGGCGATCCCGAACCCGGTGAGCCATCCACGTCGTCTGCTCTTCTCACGGGGCCGAGCCCGTTCGGGAGAGCGCTCCCGCTCGATGTCGGCGAGCACCGCGCGCTCGATGCGGTCGATGCTCTCCTGGGATAGTTCGGGAAGCTGTGTCGTGGGGTCGGTCGGGGTCTGATCGTTCATGCGTCTCTCACTTCTTCATCGACAGCGCCTCGCAGCTGCGTGCGCACCCGTGAGAGACGGTTTCGAACGGCACTGTGGCTGATGCCGAGTTTGTCCGCCGCGGCCTGATAGGCGAATCCCTCCGTCGCGCACAGGCGGAAGATCTCCTGATCGAGCGCGCTCAGCGTGCCGATCTCGGCGGTGATCCGCCCAGCCAGTTCCGCGGAGATGACCTGATCCTCGACGCTCACCGTAGCGGCGAGCCTCTCGTCCACAGCATCCGTCGTGTGCGCCTGGTCCCGCCGTCGCTGACGAAGGCGATTGGCCGCCTGGAAGCGGCAGATCGTCGCCAGCCATGGCAGGATCGACGCGCTGTGAAGCTGCAGTCCAGGGAGCTTCCGCCACGCGACGACGAAGGTCTCCTGCGCCACATCCTCGGCATCGACCGCGGACCCGAGGATCCCGTGGGCGATCCAGTAGACGGGACGGACGTGCACGCGGTAGAGCGCGCGGAACGCACCCTCGTCGCCCGACGCGGCGCGCGACACCAGGTCCTGATCTTCGGATCGTGCGTGTTCTTCGGCTGGCTCGGACATCCTGCTCCGTTCGGTGTCTCTCACCAGAGAAGTGTCAAGAGATGTCCCATCGTCTCAGATTCGCACGAAGTGCGGCTGAGGCTCCGCTACCATTGAGTTCGCGAGAGGGAGTATCCCGACATTCACGCGATCGTCATCACGAGCATCAGATCTGCTGCTCCGGGCGCGTGACGCACTTCGGTGCGGGGGAGAGACTTTCGGCTGTTTACTGACCTCTCTCGAAAGGTGCTCTGCGCCCGTGAACATCCCCGTATGGTTCGAGATCACCTCACTGGTGGTCCTGACCGTCATCCTCATCGCCGACCTGCTTCTCATCCTGAAGCGTCCGCACATCCCATCGACGAAGGAATCCAGCCTCTGGGTCGCGTTCTACGTGACTCTCGCGCTGATCTTCGCGGCTGTGCTGTTCTTCGTCGGCGATGCGAAGACCTCCCTGGACTTCCTCACCGGTTGGGCGATGGAGTACAGCCTCTCCATCGACAATCTCTTCGTGTTCGTGCTGATCATGACGCAGTTCTCTGTGCCCCGTCGCTATCAGCAGGAAGCTCTGATGGTGGGCATCATCATCGCCCTCGTGCTGCGTGCGGTCTTCATCCTCATCGTCGGCGCGGCCGTCGAGCAACTCAGCCCGATCTTCTACCTGTTCGGCGCCTTCCTCGTGTTCACCGCGATCCGCCAGGCGATGCCGGACAAGCACGAGGAGGACGAGCAGACCGAGAACTTCATCATCCGGATGCTGCGTCGCGGAATCGACATCAGCGATGAGTACGACGGGTCGAAGATCCGCACCGTCGTGAACGGCAAGAAGATATGGACGCCGATGCTGATCGTCTTCGTCTCGCTCGGCGTGACCGACCTCATGTTCGCGGTCGACTCGATCCCCGCGATCTTCGGTGTCACGCAGGACCCCTTCATCGTCTTCACCGCGAACCTTTTCGCGCTCATGGGCCTGCGCCAGCTCTACTTCCTGCTCGGCGATCTGCTCGAGAAACTCAAGTACCTGCACTACGGCGTCGCATTCATCCTCGGCTTCATCGGTGTCAAGCTCATCCTGCACGCCATGCACGAGAACGATTTGCCGTTCATCAACGGCGGTCAGCCGATCGAGTGGGCGCCGGACATCAACAACTGGGTTTCGCTCGGCGTGATCTTCGCCTCGATGGCCGTCGCGACCGTGGCGAGCCTGATCTCGTCCTCGCGCGAGAAGAAGCGGATCGCGATCACCGACTGACGCGCCGACCGGGTGCCACGTGGCCTGTCATGGGGGACCGCCGGCCCGCGAAGCGGTGGTAATCTGACGACATGCGGTGCGTGCTCCTTCTTAGCGGCCGCGGCGAGTCCTCGTTCTGAGCCCCTCCTCGTCGCGGAGTCCTTTGTGGGCCTCATCGCCATCCTCAGGAGATAAGACATGAACAGCCCTGCAGTCGACACCTCATCCGCTCGCCCCCGCACACTCGCCGAGAAGGTCTGGGATGACCATCTCGTCGTGAAGGGACTCAACGGCGAGCCCGACCTGATCTACATCGACCTGCACCTGGTGCACGAGGTGACCAGCCCTCAGGCTTTCGACGGCCTGCGCGCCGAAGACAGGCCGCTGCGCAGGGTCGACCTGACGATCGCGACCGAGGACCACAACACGCCGACGCTCGAGATCGACAAGCCGATCGCCGATCTCACCAGTCGCACCCAGATCGAGACGCTGCGGCGCAACGCCGAGGAGTTCGGCGTCCGCATCCACTCCCTCGGCGACGCGGAGCAGGGCATCGTGCACGTGGTCGGGCCGCAGCTCGGCCTCACGATGCCGGGCATCACTGTCGTGTGCGGCGACTCGCACACCTCGACGCACGGCGCGTTCGGCGCCATGGCGTTCGGCATCGGCACCAGCGAGGTCGAGCACGTCATGGCCACGCAGACGCTGCCGCTGAAGCCGTTCAAGACGATGGCGATCACGGTCGAGGGCGAACTCAACTCGGGCGTGAGCGCGAAGGACATCATCCTCGCGGTGATCGCGAAGATCGGCACCGGCGGTGGGCAGGGCTACGTGCTCGAATTCCGTGGCAGTGCGATCCGCGCCCTCTCGATGGAGGGGCGGATGACGATCTGCAACATGTCGATCGAGGCCGGCGCCCGCGCAGGAATGGTCGCACCGGATGAGACGACCTTCGCCTACGTCAAGGACAAGGCGCACGCTCCGCAGGGTCAGGACTGGGAAGACGCGGTGGCCTATTGGCGCACGCTCCCCACCGACGACGGCGCGACGTTCGACGCCGAGGTGCTGATCGATGCGAACGAACTCGAGCCGTTCGTGACGTGGGGCACGAACCCCGGCCAGGGCAGTTCGCTCTCGTCTTCCGTGCCGAACCCTGCCGATTTCGAGGACCCCAACGAGCGCGTCGCCGCCGAGCGCGCACTGCAGTACATGGATCTCACTCCTGGAACGCCGCTCAAGGAGGTGCCGGTGGATGCCGTCTTCATGGGATCGTGCACGAACAGCCGCATCGAGGATCTGCGGGCGTTCGCGTCCGTGATCAAGGGACGCAAGAAGGCCGACGGCGTGCGCGTCATGGTCGTCCCCGGTTCCGCTCGCGTGCGTCTGGAGGCCGAGGCTGAGGGCATCGATCAGATCGTCAAGGACTTCGGCGCCGAGTGGCGCTTCGCCGGATGCTCGATGTGCCTCGGCATGAACCCGGACCAGTTGTCGCCGGGGGAGCGCTGCGCATCCACGTCCAACCGCAACTTCGAAGGGCGTCAGGGCAAGGGCGGACGCACGCACCTCGTCTCGCCGCTGGTCGCCGCAGCGACCGCCGTGCGCGGCACGCTGTCGAGCCCGAGCGACCTGGACGCTTCGACAGACTCAGTGACCGAGTTCGATCGAGTAGGAGCCTGATCATGGAGAAGTTCACCACCCACACGGGCATCGCCGCTCCGCTGAAGCGCTCGAACGTCGACACCGACCAGATCATCCCCGCCGTGTTCCTCAAGCGGGTGACGAAGACCGGCTTCGAGGACGCACTGTTCCACGCCTGGCGTCAGGACCCGGACTTCGTGCTGAACCAGCCGGCTTTCCAGGGCGCCTCGGTGCTGGTTGCCGGTCCGGATTTCGGCACGGGATCCAGCCGTGAGCACGCGGTGTGGGCGCTGCGCGATTTCGGTTTCAAGGTCGTGCTCAGCACGCGTTTCGGTGATATCTTCCGCGGGAACTCGGGCAAACAGGGCCTACTCGCGGCGACCGTCTCCGAAGCGGATCTCGACGCGATCTGGGCGGAGATCGACGCTGATCCGGGTGTCGAGATCACGGTGGATCTCGAGGCGCGCACCGCCGTTGTCGGCGACCTCCGAGCCGCCATCGAGATCGACGATTACACTAGATGGCGGCTCCTCGAAGGGCTCGATGACATCGGGCTCACGCTGCGCAACGAAGACAAGATCGCGCAGTTCGAGGCCCGCCGCGAGTCGTGGCGGCCACGTACGCTCCCTGTTCGCTGACACACAGTCCGCCGACACCGAGCACATCGTGAGCCTGGAGCATCCGCTCCGGCGGCTGGCGCCGCGTCCATGACCATGAAGTGAGGCTCCTCGAATGACGACAACCGTGCGCGCTGAGCTTCCAGAGGGAGTTCCTGCTTTGACCGGAGACGTGCTGGCCATCCGAGGTGGAAGGCCGCTGCGCGGCCGTGTCGATGTGAAGGGGGCGAAGAACCTCGCCACGAAGGCGATGGTCGCATCCCTCCTCGGTGAAGACACGAGCATCCTGCGCGACGTACCTGGCATCAGCGATGTCGCCGTCGTGCGCTCGCTGCTCGAAGTGCATGGTGTCCGCGTCAGCGAAGGCGACGAGGTCGGCTCGCTCGTCTTCGACCCCAGCGACGTGGAATCCGCGCACATGGAAGAGATCGACGCTCACGCCGGTGCCTCGCGCATTCCGATCCTGTTCTGCGGACCTCTGCTGCATCGCCTGGGCCAGGCGTTCATCCCCGACCTCGGCGGCTGCCGCATCGGCGACCGCCCGATCGACTTCCACCTCGATGCACTCCGCAAGTTCGGCGCGGTCGTCGAGAAGCTGCCCAGCGGCATCCGCCTGTCCACGCAGGGGGGCCGCCTGCACGGCGCGAACATCCACCTGCCGTACCCGAGTGTGGGAGCCACCGAGCAGGTGCTGCTGACGGCCGTGCGCGCCGACGGCACCACCGAACTGCGCAACGCAGCCATCGAGCCGGAGATCATGGACCTGATCGCCGTGCTGCAGAAGATGGGCGCGATCATCTCCTACGAGCCGAACCGCGTGATCCTCATCGAGGGCGTGGAGACGCTGCGCGGCTACGACCACCGTTCGATCTTCGACCGCAACGAGGCCGCATCCTGGGCGTCTGCCGCACTCGCGACGGACGGAGAGATCTTCGTCGGCGGCGCCAAGCAGCAGGAGATGCTCACCTTCCTCAATGTGTTCCGAAAGGCGGGTGGCTGGTTCGACGTGAAAGAGGACGGCATCCTCTTCCGTCGCGGTGGCGACCTCCAGCCCGTCGTCATCGAGACCGACGTGCACCCCGGCTTCATGACGGACTGGCAGCAGCCCCTCATCGTCGCGCTCACGCAGGCCGAGGGTCGCTCCATCGTCCACGAGACCGTCTACGAGAACCGCTTCGGCTTCACGGATGCGCTGGTCAAGATGGGCGCCGACATCGTCGTTCACCCGCACGGGCTGCAGAACGGGCCGCGGCGCGTGCCGCGTCGCGAGCTCGAGCAGGCAGCGGTCATCACCGGGCCGACGCCGCTGCACTCCGCCGACATCGTCGTACCCGATCTTCGCGGTGGATACAGCCACGTGATCGCCGCGCTCACGGCCGAGGGTCAGTCGCAGGTGTCCGGCGTCGACATCCTCAGCCGCGGATACGAGAAGTTCCTGGCCAAGCTCGACGCTCTCGGCGCCGACTTCGACGTCGTCCGGTGACGCAGATGGGCTCCCGGTCACCCGAGAAGTCCCGCCCGAGCGCGTTCTGGCCGCTCGCGGCTGTCGTGGTGCCCGCTGTCGGCTACCTGGCGAGGATCGAGATCCTGGGCAAGGAGAAGCTGCCCGTCCAGGGCGCATTCGTGCTGGCACCGAATCACTACTCAGAGTTCGATCCGCTCATCGTCGCGGTGGCGGTGTGGCGCCTCGGGCGTGCGCCGCGCTTCATGGCGAAGGAGAGCCTGTTCCGCGCTCCGGTCCTGGGCTGGCTGATGCGCAAGACAGGGATGGTCCCGGTCGCCAGGGCGACCTCCGCGGCCGCCGCGAAGCAGACGATAGAGCAGTCGCGGACCCTCGTGAAGAACGAGCGCGGTGTGATCGTCTACCCGGAGGGCACCCTCACACGCGACCCCGACCTCTGGCCGATGCGGGGGAAGCCCGGCGCCGTGCGCCTTGCGCTCGCGGGCGGCATCCCGCTCATCCCGGTCGCGCAGTGGGGTACGCAGCACGTCATGGGGCGCTATCAGAAGGGGCTGAGCCTCTGGCCGCCGCGCAAGCGCGTCCAGGTGCTGATCGGCGACCCGGTCGACATCTCCGACCTCACCGGTCGAGCCGGAGAGCAGTCGGCGCTCAACGAGGCCACCAATCGACTCATGAACGCCATCACCGCGCTGCTCGAGGAGCTGCGTGACGAGAAGGCGCCCGCGACCCGCTGGAACCCGTCCGATCACGGGCAGAAGGAGACCGGTCGCCTTGACTCGTAAGAACGCCTCGGCCTCGGGGCCGCGCGTCACCGTGATCGGATCCGGCAGTTGGGGAACCACCTTCGGCAAGATCCTCGCCGACGGCGGCGCCCAGGTCACCATGTGGGCCCGCCGGCCGGAGCAGGCTCTCGAGATCTCCGAAGGCAAGCGCAACTCGAAGTACCTCTCCGGCATCAACCTCCCGCGCAGCATGACTGCCACGCACGACCTGTCGACGGCGCTTGCCGGTGCGGATCAGGTGTATCTGTCGGTGCCCAGCCAGTCGCTGCGTGAGAACCTCAAGGCACTGCGCCCGCTGCTCGACGGTCGAGAACCGCCGATAATCAGCCTGATGAAGGGCGTCGAGCGATCGAGCGGCCTGCGCATGAGCCAGGTGATAGAGCAGGAGCTGCGCTGCGACCCCGCGCAGATCGCTGTGGCCTCCGGACCGAACCTCGCGCTCGAGATCGCGCGCGAACAGCCCACTGCGGCCGTGATCGCCTCGCTCAGCCAGGAGACCGCGGAGACCGTCGCCCGGGCGGCCCGCAACTCCTACTTCCGCACGTTCGTGAACACCGACGTGATCGGCACCGAGTTCGGCGGCGTGCTGAAGAACCTGATCGCCGTCGCGATCGGCATCGTCGACGGCGTCGGCTACGGAGAGAACACGAAGGCCTCGATCATCACCCGTGGTCTGGTCGAGATGACCGACTTCGCCGTGGCGAACGGCGCCCAGCCCGAGACGCTGCAGGGCCTTGCCGGTCTCGGCGACCTGATCGCGACATGCCAGTCGCCGCTGAGCCGCAACAACACGGCCGGCAGGCTGCTCGGCCAGGGGTACAGCTACCAGGACGTTGTCAAGCAGATGAACCAGACCGCCGAAGGTCTGGCATCCGTCGCTCCGATCCTGCAGTTGGCCCGCGAATCCGGTGTGCACATGCCCATCGTCGAGCAGGTGAAGATGGTGCTCGACGGAACGATGAATCCGCGTGACATCGCGCCGCACCTGACGACCGACGACGACACTCCCCAGGAGGAGAGAACCAATCATGGACAAGCAGACGGTGGTGGTGCTCTTCGGAGGGCGTTCCAGCGAGCATTCCATCAGTTCCGCGACCGCGGGCGGGGTGCTGCGCGCGATTGATCGCGAGCGCTACGAGGTGATTCCGGTGGGGATCACTCGTGAGGGCGCGTTCGTCCTGGAAGAGGACCGGCCGGACAAGTTCGCTCTGGATGCTGCGCGCCTCCCGGAGGTCGATGACAACGGCACGCGCGTGCTGTGGCCGGAGCCCGGTGGAGACCGGACGCTGCGGGTCACGCGGGCTGACGGCTCGGTCACGGGCCTGGGCGAGATCGATGTGGTGCTGCCGCTCCTGCACGGGCTGCACGGCGAAGACGGAGCGATTCAGGGGTTCTTCGACGTACTGGAGGTGCCTTACGCGGGCTGCGGAATCCTCGACTCGGCGATCTGCCTGGACAAGCACTTCACGAAGCTCGCGCTGTCCGCCGCCGGGATCGCCGTGTCGCCGGGCATCACGATCCGCCGTGCGCAGTGGGAAGCTGACCCCTCACGGCTTCGCAGCGACATCGCAGCCCTGGGCTCGGTCGTGTTCGTCAAGCCCGCCAGCGCCGGTTCCAGTGTCGGCGTATCGCGAGTCGTCGACGGCGACGGGCTGGACGAGGCGATGCGCATCGCCTTCGCCGAGGACGAGAAGGTGCTCGTGGAGTCGAAGGTGGACGGTCGCGAGATCGAGGTCGGCGTGCTCGCCGGTCGTGCCGGCGAGGGAGCACGGGCGTCGCTTCCGGGCGAGGTCGTTCTCACATCGCGCAGCTTCTACGACTTCGAGGGAAAGTACCTCGGCGGCGACGGCGTGGACATCGTATGCCCGGCTGATGTCGATGACGCGCTCATCCGACGACTGCGCGAGGTCGCTCTGCGCGCATTCGAGGCGGTCGATGGCAAGGGCTTGGCGAGGGTGGACTTCTTCGTCACGCCCGAAGGCGAACTCGTCGTGAACGAGCTCAACACGATGCCGGGCTTCACGCCGATCTCGATGTTCCCGAAGTGCTGGGTCGCATCGGGCCTGAGCTACAGCGACCTCATCACCGAACTCGTCGAGGTCGGCATGCAGCGCTGAGACTCAGCCGAGTTCCAGGAGTTCCTGCGCGTCTTCGTCGAGTTCATCCGGTGCAGGGCAATTTCCGTCGGCGGGGATCGTGGTGATCGCCGCGACCAGGGTGCGGGTGCTGATGACGTCGTTCGAGCTGACTGCTCCGGTGTCGATGTACAGCTGAACCGCCGGGTCACGGCCGTAAGTGGTGAGACGCAGCAACGGCGTCTCCGACGCGTCTACGAGCCAGTCGACGCCCTCGAGCGTCACGCACTGCAGGGCGCTCGTCGGAGCGGGTACGGCCACGCCGCATCTCAGGATGATCGCGGATGCTGCGCCCTCGTCGCCCCACGCACCTGTGGCCTGCGCATCCGTCCAGCGACGATCCTTGTCGGCGAGGTTCCCGACATTCTGCAGGCCCACGGAGACCTCGGCGCACAGAGGGTTGTTCGCGTCGTCCGCCGGCTCGATGTGCACCGTGGTCGCGCACCCGCCGAGCAGGGCCGCGCCGAGGACGACGACGACGGCTGCGGCAAGACGACGAGACATGATTCCAGGCTACCTTTGACACCATGCCTTCCCGTTCAGCAGACGATGATCCGCGCCTCGGGGACGTGTCGGAAGGCACGATCCTGCGCGCCATCCTCGCTCGCACCGCTCCCTCCTCGCACACGATCCTCGGGCCGGGTGACGATGCTGCGGTGATCAGAACGCCGTCGGGCTCGGTCGTCGCAACGACTGACACGCTGGTGCACGGACCGGATTTCCGACTCGCCTGGTCGGGTGGCTACGACCTCGGGTGGAAGTCGGCGGCCGTGAACCTGGCCGACATCGCGGCGATGGGCGCGCGCCCGACGGCTCTGCTCGTGGCGCTGGCCGTGCCGCGCGATCTGCGCCTGTCGTTCGTGGAGCGGCTCGCGGACGGACTCCGCGAGGCCTGCGAGGCTCTGGCGCCGGGTTGCGCAGTCGTCGGGGGAGATCTGACGGTGTCCGATGTGCTCACCGTCGCAGTCACCGCGCTCGGTGATCTGGAGGGCCGGGATGCCGTCACCAGGGCCGGTGCGCGCCCGGGTGATGTCGTGGCGGTGGCAGGTGAGCTCGGGCATGCCGCGCACGGACTCGCCGTGCTCTTCGGCCGATTCCGTGACGGCGACACCCCAGTGGCCGTCGACCCCGCTCGACTCGAGACGGGCGAACGCGCGGCACTGGCCGCTCAGTTGCGCCCTGCACCGCCGATCGGGCTCGGGGTGATGGCGTCCGTCGCCGGTGCGACCTCGATGATGGACATCTCGGACGGCCTCGCCCTGGACGCCGGGCGCCTCGCCACCGCATCCGACGTCACCCTTGAGCTCTCCCGCGCATCACTCGGCGACAATCCGGAACGCGCGCTGGCCGGCGGCGAGGATCATGCCCTGCTCGCCACCTTCCCACCCGACGTTCTGCCGTCCGGCTTCCGCGTCATCGGCACTGTGCGTGCGCGTGGCAAGGACGGCGTGCTGGTCGACGGCGCGGCGGTGTCGATCGACGGATGGGATCCCTACCGCGACTGGGATTCGACTGCCGGCTGAGCCCACCAGAGCACTGTGTCTCCGTAGGTCTTCTCGCGGAACACCTCGAGTCCGGCGGCGCCGACGTCGGGCGGCGTCGAACGGCGTGCGCGCTCGATGACCACCACCGCATCGTCGGAGAGCAGCGGAGCCAGCGCGATCAGATCGGCGGTCATCGCCTCATCGTCCACGTCATAGGGCGGATCGGTGAAGACCAGGTCGTACGGACCTGTCGCGCGTCTGAGGAATGCCAGGACCGCGCTTTCATGCACGCGCGCCGTGGCATCGGTCATCGACCGAACGACCGTGCCGATGTTGCGGCGCACGATCGCGGCTGCCGGTCGGGAGCGCTCGACGAGATCGACGCTCCTGGCACCTCGGCTCAGCGCTTCGAGACCCAGTGCGCCGGAGCCCGCATACAGATCCAGCACTCTGGAGCCGACGATGGCGTCGGAGGACTCCAAAGCTCCGAAGAGGGATTCGCGGACGCGATCGCTGGTGGGGCGCGTGCCGCTGCCCGGCACGTCCAGGCGCAGTCCGCGTGCCTTGCCGGCGATGATCCTCGTCACCCGAACAGCCTATGGCTGTCTGCGGTGTTCTCTAGACTTCAGACATGGTCTTCTCCCTCGACACGAGTCTCGCCGAGGCGATCGGCCCGGCTACGGCGAAGAAGGTTGAGCGGGCGTTCGGCATGACGACGGTCGGGGAGATGCTGGCGCACTATCCGCGCCGTTATGCGGACCCAGCCGAGCTCACGCCCATCCGGGATCTGCCAGTGGGCGAGACGGTGACCATCGTCGCCGAGGTGCTCTCATCGTCGGCGCGTGAGATGCGCAATCGCAACGGCGCCATGACCGACGTGATCATCGGCGATGAGCACGGTCGTGTCTCGCTGACGTTCTTCGCGAAGAACATCAAGCAGGCACGATGGCGTGCGAATGAGATGCGACCCGGCCGGCGCGGTGTGTTCTCCGGCAAAGTCGGCATGTACAACGACACCACCCAGTTCGCCCATCCGCAGGTCGAGCTCTTCGACGACGAGGAGAGCGCTCAGGCCCGTGCTGATGATCGTGCGCACCGGCCGATCCCGATCTATCCGGCGACCTCGGCGGTCTCCAGCCAACAGTTCCGCGAACTGGTCGAGAGGGTGCTGCCCGACGTCGGCGACGTGCCGGATCCGCTGCCGGACGAGATCCGGGTGCGCGAGGGTCTGCTCGAGGCGCGCGCGGCTCTGGTGCAACTGCACCGCCCGCAGGCGCGCAACGACGTCGATCCCGCGGTTCGCACTCTTCGCATGCACGAGGCTCTCGTGCTGCAGACCGCGCTGCTGCAGCAGCGCGCCGCCGTGCGGTCGCTGAACGCCACGCCACGTCAGGCGAAACCGGGCGGGCTGCTCGAGCGCTTCGACGCCATGCTGCCGTACACTCTCACAGCCGACCAGCAGAGCGTCGGCGACCAGATCGCGACGGACCTGACCGGGGCCTGGCCCATGAACCGGCTGGTGCAGGGCGAGGTCGGATCAGGAAAGACGCTCGTCGCACTTCGCGCCATGCTGCAGGTCGCCGAGTCCGGCGGGCAGGCCGCGCTGATCGCGCCGACCGAGGTACTCGCATCCCAGCATCTGCGATCGATCACGAAGATGCTCGGACCCGATCTTGCACCGCTGCTCATGCCCACGCTGCTCACAGGGCAGATGTCGGCACCGGCACGCCGTAAGGCCGCACTGAGGGTCGCTGCCGGTCAGGCGTTGATCGTCGTCGGCACGCACGCGCTGCTGGGAGAGAAGACGACCTTCGCCGATCTCGGTCTCGTCGTCGTGGACGAACAGCACCGCTTCGGTGTCGAACAGCGTGAAGCGCTGCGCGCGAAGGGTTCCAGCCCGCACGCACTGGTGCTCACGGCGACTCCGATTCCCCGCACCGTGGCGATGACCGTGTTCGGTGACCTCGACACGTCCGTCATCCGCACCATGCCCGCTGGCCGCGCCGGTATCGAGTCCTTCGTCGCGCCGCTGGCGGAGCACCCCGACTGGTTCCGTCGTGTGTGGGACAGGGCCGCGGAGGAGATCGCGCAGAAACGGCAGGTGTTCGCCGTCTGCGCGGCGATCGACACCACGAAGAAGGCGGCCGGTGAGGAAGACCAGGCCGCTCTCGTGCCCACGGAGGAGGGCGCCTCGGGCCCGCGTTGGGGTGTCGTGCAGCTGGATGCCGCTCTCGAGACGCATCCGACCGTCGGCACGCTCCGACGTGCCGTGCTGCACGGGAAGATGCCGTCGGAGACGAAGGATGCCGTGATGCAGGCCTTCGCACGCGGCGAGATCGACCTGCTGATCGCGACGACCGTGATCGAGGTCGGCGTCGATGTTCCGAACGCCTCGACGATGATCGTGCTCGACGCCGACCGGTTCGGCGTCTCGCAACTGCACCAGCTACGAGGGCGAGTCGGTCGAGGCGAGGTTCCAGGGCTGTGCCTGCTCGTCACCGAGGCGGAGGCCGGCTCGCTTGCCCGCGAGCGCATCGATGCGGTGGCCGCGACTCTCGACGGCTTCGCCCTTGCGGAGGTCGATCTCGAGCTGCGCGGGGAGGGCGACGTGCTCGGCTCGACGCAGTCGGGGGTGAGGTCATCGCTCAAGCTGCTGCGGGTGGTCAAGGACTCGAAGCTGATCGCACGCGCGCGGGAGCTGGCGGAGGGCATCCTCGACGCCGACCCGCAGCTCGCGGCGCACGCAGGTCTTCGCGAGGTGATCGCCAGACGCGTGACAGAGGACGACAGGGCCGCTCTCGCGAAGAACTGAAATCGCGGCGTGCCATAGGCTGGTGGCATGCGATGCATTGAGCGATCGAAGGAGTCGAAATGAGCAGCCGGATCGCCGTCGTCCCAGGTTCATTCGACCCGCCCACCCTCGGTCACCTCGATGTGATCCGCCGGGCGGCGAAGCTGTACGACGAGCTGCACGTTCTGATCGTGCACAACCCCGGCAAAGAGGCGATGCTGCCGATCTCCCAGCGGCTCTCACTGCTCGAGCAGTCCATCGCGGAAGACGGCATGGGTGGCAATATCGTCATCGGATCGTGGAGCATGGGGCTTCTGGTCGACTACGCCCGCGACGTCGGTGCCGGGGTGCTCGTGAAGGGCATCCGCTCGCAGATCGACGTGGCGTACGAATCTCCGATGGCGATCGTGAACCGCCACCTCGCCGACATCGAGACGGTGTTCCTGCTGCCAGATCCGTCGCACGCGATGGTCTCGAGTTCGCTCGTGCGCCAGGTCGCAGGTCTGGGCGGCGACATCACGCCGTTCGTCCCCCGCGCCGTCGCCGCACTTCTCGACACCGGCGCACGCGGACTCTGACGCGCGGCCCCGTTCTCAGCATCCGCAGGTAGCATGAAAGCGTGAAGACCCGACTCAACGGCCCATTCGTGGTGCCCGTACGCGACATCGTCCGACACCCCGGCGAGATGCGGGAGCACCAGTTCTCGGTCACCCTGAAGGAACAGTGGGGTGAAGGCATCGTCTCCTACGAAGCCGGCTCCGAGATCGACATCGACGTGCGTCTCGAGTCGGTCCACGAGGGCATTCTCGCGTCCGGAACAGTGGATGCCGAGTACAAGGGCGTCTGCGGAAGATGCCTGAAAGACATCGCTGAGCCTGTCGAAGTCGAGTTCCAGGAGCTTTTCGCGTATCCTGGTGATGAAGAAACTGACTTCGAGGTTCAAGACGACCACGTGGATCTTGAACCTCTTGTCAGGGAAGCGGCAGTATTGTCACTTCCATTTCAGCCGGTGTGTCAGCCGGATTGCCCGGGGCTCGACCCGAACACGGGTGAGCGACTGACCGAAAGCACCGGGGCGGAGACAGACGCTCCCATCGATCCTCGGTGGAGTGCGCTCCAACAGATCACAGACCAGGGGAACGCGGCAGAGAGCCGTGGGCCCGAGAATACAGAAGAGAGTTAGCCATGGCTGGTAACCCCCCGAAGCGCAAGGTATCCCGTTCCAACACCCGCTCGCGTCGCGCGCAGTGGAAGGCAGCGCCCATCGCGCTCGTCAAGACCGTCGAGAACGGCAAGACCGTCTACAGCCGCCCGCACCAGGCGAAGGTCGTCACCGACTCGCAGGGTACCGAGCTGTTCATGGAGTATAAGGGCCGCAAGGTCGCTGACGTCTGAATCACGTTCTCGCGATCGTGACAGGGGTCCCAGGGGGGACGGCACCTCTCGCCGAGAAGCTCAGGGTCGATATCGACCCTGAGCTGCTTGCGTTGGCGTTGACCCATCGCTCGTATGCGTACGAGCATGGGGCGATCCCGCATAACGAGCGGCTCGAGTTCCTCGGTGATTCGGTGCTGGGACAGGCGGTGACGGTCATGCTGTTCACGACGCACCCGACTCTCGACGAAGGTCAGCTCGCCAAGCGGCGGGCGAGCGTGGTCTCCACGGTCGCCCTCGCAGAGGTCGCCCGTGGCATCGGCCTTGGGGAGCATCTTCTTCTCGGCCGGGGCGAGGAGCAGACCGGCGGCCGCGACAAGGATTCGATCCTCGCCGACACCATGGAGGCCGTCTTCGGCGCCACCTACCTCTCGGCAGGACCCGAGGCTGCGACTGAACTGGTGCTGAGGCTCACGGAGCCGCTGCTCGACGATCCTGAGCGGTACGGCGCGGCGATGGATCCCAAGACGAGCCTGCAGGAGCTCGCCGCACGCCTCGGCGCGACGCCGCCGAGTTATTCGGTGACCTCCAGCGGGCCCGATCACGACCGACGGTTCATCGCCACTGTGCAGGTGGGCGATGTGAGCATGAACGGCGACGGCACCAGCAAGAAGACCGCCGAGATGGCTGCCGCGCTCAGCGCCTGGCGATTCCTCAGCGAGAGTGCCTGAGCTTCCTGAAGTCGAGGTCGTGCGCGCCGGCCTCGCGCCCGCCGTCATCGGCGCGACGATCATCAGCGCGTCGGTGTTCGACGAACGCGCGCTGACGCGGCATCCTGCCGGCGCCGCAGACTTCGTCGCGAGGCTCGAGGGAGCGATCGTCTCAGGTGCCTCGCGCCGGGGCAAGTTCCTCTGGCTGCCGCTCGGCGGCTCGGCGGCGCTGACCGCGCACCTCGGGATGAGTGGGCAGCTTCTGCTGCGCACTCCGGATGCACCGGCCGAGCGCCACGAGCGCGTCCGCATCGGCATCCGGCATCCGCGCCACGGCGAACTCGCCGTCGTGTTCGCCGACCAGCGCACCTTCGGATCGCTCGCCGTCGATGCACTCGTCGCCGACGGGACGGATCTGATCCCTTCGCAGGTGCAGCACATCGCCAGAGACCCGATGGACCCCGCGTTCGATGACGCGGTGTTCATCGCCGCCGTGCGTCGGCGCGCGAGCGCGATCAAGCGCATCCTCCTCGATCAGACCCTGATCAGCGGGGTCGGCAACATCTATGCCGATGAGGCGCTGTGGGCCGCCCGCATCCATCCGGAATCCCACGGCCGCGCGCTGTCGGTCCAGGCCGTGCGCCGACTTCTCTCCGAGGTCCGTCTGGTGCTGGAGAAGGCGCTGGCCGAGGGCGGCACGAGCTTCGACGCGCAATACGTCAACGTCAACGGTCAGGCCGGTTACTTCGCCCACTCGCTCAACGCCTACGGCCGGGGTGGGCAGCCCTGCCCGCGCTGCGGCGGCGAGATCGTGCGCGAGGCATTCATGAATCGTTCGAGCCACTACTGCCCGCGGTGCCAGCGTCGCTCGCGTAGCGTGTACGGATGAAGTGGATCCTCTACGACATCGGCGGCGTCATCGAGATCGTCGACGATCACTCCTGGCCGGCCGAGCTGCGAGCCATGTGGAGCGCGCGATCCGGGTTGACCCCCGAGGAGTATGACGCGAAGCTGTCCGCCGCTGATCTGCCGGACACCACCCTCAACGAGGGCGTCCTCGAAGAGTATTGGCGCGGCGTCGCCGAAGCGCTGAGCCTCGACGATGCGGCGATCGAGTCGATGCGGGTGGAACTGTGGGACGCCTACTGCGGTGAGGAGAACTCCGAACTGCTCGACCATGCCCGGTCTCTGCGCGGCCGCTGCGGCCTGGCGATCCTCTCGAACTCCGGAGACGGAGCGCGCGAGGAGGAAGAGCGCCGCTTCGGGCTCTCCGCCGTCTTCGACCCGATCTGCTACAGCCACGAGCAGGGCGTGCTCAAGCCCGACGCTCGTGCATTCGAGCGGGCGCTCGAGCGGATGAAGACCACCGCCGACCGGGTGTTGTTCATCGACGACAACGCTCCGAATATCGACGCGGCCGAAGCCCTCGGCATCCGCGCCGTGCTGCACTGCGACAACACAGCGACCATCGACGCGATCGAGAGGTTCCTCGCGGACTGAACCCTGGCATCCTCAGGCGGGCTGAAACGCCGTGCTCAGCAGGGGCCGCGTCACGCGCACTCCCAGCCAGACGAGGGCGATCCCCAGCGCTACCACCGCGGCGATCGTCACGAGCGACAGCGGCGCGACGACCACTGCGATGCCGACGAGCGGGAACACCAGCACGGCCGCGCACAGCGCGGAGCCGACAGCAGTGAACAGCAGCGGGGACATGATGGCGCGGGTGCGCGCGGCATCGACGGTCTCCACCGGCACTCCGAGGAAATGCAGGCTGCGATGCAGTTCGCGCTGATCCAGGATGCTGGACGCCTGGTTCACGCCGATCGAGACGGCGACCATCAGGAACGAGGCCACCAGCGTGATGATCAGGCCGGTGCGGATGTCGACGGCCAACGTCAGATTCTCCGTCGATTCCGTCGCGCTCATCGTGTTCATGAGGGCGACGCCCGTTCCGGCGAACACAGCCATGAAACTCGCCATCGCGATGCCGCTCACCTGGCGCCATGCGGCCTTGGGGGACTCGAGCACCAGACGCGCGGAGAGCAGTCGTGACGGATGTTCGGCACGGCGCAGGCCGCGCTGGGCGTGGACCTTCAACGCCCACGGGCCGACGAGGTTCAGCACTGCGAGAGCCACGGCGAACATCCCGGCGAGCACAGCGATCGTCATGACGAGACCCGCCGTACCGGGGAAGACCTGTACGAACACGAACGCGCCGGCGATGACGAGCCCGGCCAGTACAGCGCGCACCCAGTGCACTCGTGGCACGGATGTGCGCATGCGCACGCCCAAGGGTGAGATGACGACCTGCCGGAGGCCGACGACGGCGCTGATGCCGGCGAGCAGGACGACACCGGCGCCGACCGCCAGAATGCCGATCGGCGGGAGCAGGATCGCCGCTGCCCCGAGGATCTCACCTCGGAACGGGATGAGGCCGACCAGCGGAACCAGTGCGAGGTAGCCGAGCACGCCGACGAGGGATCCGACGGCGGCGACGATCGTCGATTCGAGCACAGTCGCGCCGGTGACACCGGCGGGAGAGACCCCGAGCAACCGCAACGTCGACAATCGTTCGTCACGTCTTCTCGCCGAGAGTCGCGCGGCTGCGCCGCCGAGAGTGGCCAGCGGCACGACCAGCAGCACGAGTGCGATCGCGGCGAGCGCCTGATAGAGCCCGGCATCCGGGTCTGTCCAGCTCCAGAACTTCTGCGCGCCGCCGACCACGGTGAGTACGAGCGCCGTCACCATCGCGAACGCGGTGGCGGGCAGCGCCAGCGTGCTGCCCTGCCCGGGCGCAGGCCGCAGCAGGAGTGCGAGCACGCGGGCGTTCATGCGGTCACCCCCGTGTTGACGATCTCTGTGCCGATGACATGGCCATCCCGCACGTGCACCGTGCGTGAGCACCGTGCGGCGACCTCGCTGTCGTGGGTGACGACGAGCAACGTCCGGCCCTGACCGGTCGTCGACCACAGCAGCGCATCCATCACGTCATTCGAGGTCTGAGAGTCGAGCGCTCCGGTGGGCTCGTCTGCGAACACGAGTTCTGCGCCGGTGACCTGAGCGCGGGCGATGGCGACACGTTGCGCCTGCCCGCCGGAAAGCTCCCCGATGCGGCGCTCCTCCATCCCCGCCAGCCCGAGCGACGCCATCCAGCCCGCTGCGTGTTCGAGCGCGACGCGACGGGACGTGCCGTTGATCATGAGCGCGAGCGCGATGTTCTCGATCGCGGTGAGCTCCGGGATGAGCAATCCCTGCTGGAAGACGAAGCCGAACGACTCTCGGCGAAGCTTGGATCGCTCGCGTTCGTTCCTCGTGGTGATGTCGACGGGCGCGCCATGCGCTGGGGCGTAGTGCACGCTCCCGGCGTCAGGCGGGGTGATGCCGGCGAGTACGTGCAGGAGCGTCGTCTTGCCCGAACCGGACGCACCCATGATGGCGACGGATTCACCGCGCCCGACGATCAGATCGACCCCGGCAAGGGCCGTGGTGGTACCGAATGTCTTGGTCAGCGACTGAGCATGGAGGACGGGAGTGTTCATGTCTCAAGCCTCGCCGCCGTCGTCGCGGCCGTCGTCGGCCTGTGGGAGGAACTGGGCCGGCGGAAGATACATCTGGGGGATGATCCTCAGCCGGCCCGGCTGCTCAGGCGAGCTTCTTCTGCCAGCCGCCCGCAAACGAGGCCGGAACGAAGCCGATGGCCTCGTTGATGTCGAGCATCGGGCGGTTCTCCTCGGCATTGAACGTCGAGATCTTCGGCGAATCCGGGGCGATCTCGCGCCAGCGCAGCAGATTCGCGCACTTCACGATCGTGCCGAGCCGCTTGCCACGGTGCTCCTTCACCACGAGGGTGCCGAACTGATGGGTGACGCCGGTGCGGTCCGATCCGATCACCAGTTCGTTGAACGCCACCAGCGTTCCGGTCGAGACATGCTCGACCGCTGCGACGGAGAGCAGCTGGCCGCCGTCGGCGATGTTCTTGTCGTGGCGTACGACGCGATCGGCGTCCCACACCTCCGCGTCGATGTCGAGATCCCCGCTGGGCACGTCGGTGGCCATCCTCGAGATCACGTCGGCGTATCCGGCGCGCAGATGCTCAGGCGTCGGCAGGGTCCACGACACGACGCGGTAGTCGTCGCCCGCGAATGCCTTGGCCGCGCGCAGCTTCTCCTCGGCCAGCGTCAGCGGTCCATCCAGCGGGAGGATGCTGTTGCGCTCCACCTGCTCGAGCACGTAGTCGTTCGCGGTGAGGAGGTCGCTCAAGGCCGTGGCGGCGACTGACCCCCACCCCGTGGCGGGGGTCAGCATCCGTTCGTTCGACGTGGCCGGATGCAGGGTCCACGACTGCACACTCGTGCGGCCGAGGTCGCGTGCAACCCGTTCGACGCGTTCCAGGAGAGCCTGTTCCACTCCCACGCCCCAGCATGCGGACTCCACCATGATTCCCATCTCCGCCGAGGTCGCCTCCGCGTCGTTGGCAGTGGACAGATAGGCGGCGCCGACGATGTCACCGTCTCGGTGTGCGATGAATCCGCGCTGGCTTCGATCCGTCTGATCGCGCCATGACGGCAGCATCTCCTCGGCCGTCTCGGCGAGATCGTCGATGCCGGCATCCTCCTCGGCCTGTCGGTTGCCGATCGCCACCATCGCGTGGAATCCGGCGGCGTCGGGAGAATCGAGTCGCTCGGGCACGACGAGGTCGGTGATCGTGATCTCGCTCATGTCAGTTCCTTCTTCCAGACGCCCTCGTAGGCGATCGGGGTGAATCCGATCGCCTCGTTGATGTCGAGCATGGGGCGGTTCTCTTCCGCGTTGTAGGTGATCACGCCCGGTGATTGCGGATGCTGCTCGTGCCAGCCGAGCAGCCCTGCTGCTTTCACGAGCATTCCGAGCCGATGCCCGCGATGATCGGCGAGTACGAGCGTGTCGTACTGGTGCGTGACGTCGCTCGGGTCCGACCGGCGGATCGCGAGTTCGTTGAAGGCACAAAGCTCGCCGGTGGTGATGTGCTGCGCGGCAGTCACCTGCAACGCGAATCCCTTCGCAGCCTGTCGTCGTTCGAGTTCTCGCACGCGGTCGGCATCCCAGATCTCCTCCGGAATGCCCAGATCCGCATCAGGAACATCCGTCGACATGCGCGATTTCATCCATGCGTAGCCGTCGACGTATTCGACGGGCGTCGGGAGCATCCACTGGACGACGCGATAGTCCCGAGCGTGAGACTGCGCGGTTTCGAGCGCGTTCTCGAGAACAGATGTCGAATCACCGTCCCACGTCAGCGTGCTCGCGCGCTCGATCTGCTCGAGGACGAAGCCGTGGCGTTCCAGGAATCGTGCTGCCCCGTCACGGGGGATGGTGCCGAAGCCGGTGGGAGCGGCAAGAACGTCGTCGGCGCCTGCGCGATGCTCAACCCAGCAGAGGAGTGCTCGTGCGCCTGCCGCGCGCGTCTCGGATTCCAGGTGGCGCAGGGCCGCGGTACCGATGCCGCGCCCGCTGTGCGCGTGCAGAAGCGCAATGACGCCGATCGCGGTGTCGGCGTCGGCGTCCTGCAGCATGTCCACGGCCATGCAGCCGACCATCTCGCCGAACTCCTCGATGTACCACTGCCGCTTCTGCGATGCGCGTGAGCTGTACAGCACCGGCAGCAGCTCCTCAGCGGTGAGGACATCATCGTCGCGGCCGGTCGTCTCACGTATGGACGTATTGCGCACGTCCGCGTAGGTGCGGATCACATCGGACGGCACTGCATCCGCCCGTGCGGGAAGCACGAGCGGATGCAGCGTCGCGGTATCTGTCAGTCGGATGTTCATGTCGTTTCTCCTGATGTGCTGATCGAGATCAGCGCAGATGACGCTGCATCTGGTAGGCGAGCATCGTCAGAGACTCACGCTCGGTGGCGTGCTTGGTCTCGAACATCCGCATGACTTCTTCGTTGGTCATCGTGCGGGTTGTCGCCCTGCGCGGACGCTGGGTCCTCAGCAGCAGCCAGAGGCCGAGGCGGAGGGAGAGCCGGTCCGAGAGCGCGAGCTCGGTCCGGTCGGACGGCAGCCTGACTTCGAGGGTCTCCTGGTCCTCGGGACATGGTGGGTGGGCAGTGCTGCGAAGCAGCGTGTTGTTACTCACGAGAGGTCTCGTTTCCTGTCGATTTCCTGTGGGGTGTCCGCCGACGTCGATGCGTCGGGGGCGCGAGAGGCGAGCGGTCTCGGAAGGGGAGACGTCGCCAGGGAAGGCAGAGGTCGAGAACATCGACCGATGCGTGACGGCGGTGCATGACCGACGTGTCAGCGGCGGGAACCGGCGGAGAAGGCCCACTCGGGGCCGGTGATCTCAGGCTGCGGTTCTACGACAGCTCATTGCGGAGGGCGTCAAACGAAGAGGACGGCTGATCCGCGATATGCGTCGCGCCGAGCGTGAAGCCGGCTGCGGTGTTATGCGTGGTGATCATGAGCGTCCTCCTTTCGTGAGCTTTCCGGTTTGCCAAGTTACTGGGCGAATGGTGTGAACGTCAAGCATCGATGCTGTCACCGGCGTGTCGCCGCGCGCTTCGATCGACCGGTGCACCGCGCGGGATGTCGGAATTCACCCGGCGTTTCGGTAGCGTTGAGGCGTGATTCTCCCCGGACGAGCGGTGCCCGCATGCATCTGAAGAGCCTGACCCTCAAGGGCTTCAAATCGTTCGCGCAGCCCACGAGCTTCGTGTTCGAACCCGGCGTCACGTGCATCGTCGGACCCAACGGCTCCGGCAAATCGAATGTCGTCGATGGGCTCGCGTGGGTGATGGGGGAGCAGGGCGCGAAGACGTTGCGCGGCGGCAAGATGGAAGACGTCATCTTCGCGGGAACGTCCACGCGCGGACCGCTTGGTCGTGCGGAGGTGCAGCTGACGATCGACAACAGCGACGGAGCCCTGCCGATCGAGTTCGCCGAGGTCACGATCAGCCGCACGCTGTTCCGCAACGGCTCCAGCGAGTACGCGATCAACGGCTCCAGCTGTCGCCTGCTCGATGTGCAGGAGCTGCTCAGCGACTCAGGCCTCGGCCGCGAGATGCACGTCATCGTCGGGCAGGGGCGTCTCGACACCGTGCTCCAGGCCTCGCCGGAGGATCGGCGTGGATTCATCGAAGAGGCCGCCGGCATCCTCAAGCATCGCCGTCGCAAGGAGAAGACCCTCCGCAAGCTCGACGCGATGGAGACGAACCTCACACGGCTCAGCGATCTCGCCGGCGAGATCCGTCGTCAACTCAAGCCGCTCGGCAGACAGGCGGAGATCGCACGCGAGGCGCAGACCATCGCGGCGGTCGTGCGCGACGCCAAGGCGCGCATCTTCGCCGACGACGTCGTCGCCTTGCGCACGGCGCTCGCTGACCACACCCGCACCGAGCAGGAACGCCACACCGAGCGGCTGGTCCTGACCGATCAGGCCGACACCGTGCGCGCCGGCATCGCGAAGCTCGAGGCGGATCAGAACTCTGCCGGCGTCGACGAGGCGCGCCGGGTGGCGTTCGGACTCGAGCAGGCGCAGGAACGCATGCGCTCGCTCTACACGCTGGCGAATCAGCGGCTCGCGCTGCTCGGTTCCGAGGAGGACGATGCGGCGGTCACCTCGGTGACGGTGACGCAGGCGACGATCGACGAGGCCAAGGATGAGATCACGACGATCTCCGCGGGACTCGGCGATGCTCAGGATGCCGCGGTGTCGGCGAGCCGCGAGGTCGTCGATGCGCGAGCGGAGCTCGACACGCTCGACGTGGACATCGCCGAGCAGAGCGCGCTCGTCTCGCAGCACGACATGCGGTTGACGGCGTTGCGCGGCACGGCCGAGGCCGCGGCATCCGCTCTCGCTGCGGTGCGCGGTGCGGTGCTGCGCCAGGTGGCTGCGCTCGAGGCCGCCGACGAACGCCGTCGAGAGGCCGCAGACGCCCTGGAGCAGATCGACGACGCGGAGGCGCCGGAAGGCACTGCGGCCGAACACGCTGCGGCATATGAGACCGCGCAACGCGAGGCGACGGCGGCCGAGACCGAACTCGAGGGACTGCGGGAGCGGCTTCACTCCGTGGAGCGCGAGGCGGAGTCGTTGACGGCGAAGGCGTCGGCACTGAGTAGTGCGCTGTCCCTGTCGGGCGGAGCCGCCGAGGTCGTGAAGGCCGGCGGCGCCGGTGTCAGAGGTCTCGTCGGCGATGCCGTTCAGGTGACGGCCGGCTACGAAGCCGCGATCGCCGCTGTGCTGGGGCCGCTCGCGGAAGGCGTGCTGGTCGATGATGCGGCTGCGGCGTTCGCGCTGGCTGAGGAATCAGCGCAGCAGCAGCGCGGCATCATCGATTTCGTCCTGGCGGACGCACTTCGACCGACCACCGACCTTCCCACGATCGACGGCGTGACACGCGCGACCGACGTCGTGAGCGCACCGGACGGTGTGCTCGGCGTGCTCTCGTACGTGCTCATCGCGGAGGATCGTTCTGCCGCCCGCCGTGCGCGCGCTGCTCTGGACGCACTCGGCGACACGGCGGTGACGATCGTCACGACCGGTGGGGACGTGGTGACCGCGCAGACGCTGCGGACAGGTTCCGGTGGTGAGCGATCCCGGCTCGAACTGACGGCTGAGCGCGATGCGGCCAGGGAACGCCTCGACGAGGTACGCGTGATCGTGGATTCGCTGCGTGAGGCGCGTGAAGAAGCATCGGAACGCGTGGAGGTCACCCGTCGTCAGGCCAAGGAGTCGTTGCGGGCGCTGCGCGAACACGATGCGGCACTGGCGACGCACGCCGAGCAGTTGAATCGCGTCACGGTGCGACACGAGTCCGCGGTGGCCGAGTGCGAACGGCTCGAGGCCGGTGTCGCGCAGGCGCAGGCCGCGGTGGCGGACGCCGAGGCGGGATCGGCCGCAGCAACGGCAGCCCTCGAGGAGGCTCAGGCGACACCTCGACCCGTACTGGACGCGTCGGCACGCGATGGGCTGCTCGAGGCGCTGGAGACGGCGCGCGAGGGTGAAGTACGTGCCCGATTGGAGATCGAGACCCTGCGAGAGCGCGTGCGCGCGGCACAGGCCAGGGTCGCGAGTCTCGAGCGCCAGCGCGAGCAGGAACGGGATGCCGCTGCAGAGGCGGCTCGCCGTGCGGTGATCCGGCGTGCGCAGCGTGAAGCGGCAGCTGCTGTCGCTGCGGAGCTCCCACGCATACTCGACTCGCTCGACCGCTCGGTCACAGAAGCGCGCGTCGGTCTCACAGAGGCGGAGAACGCCAGATCGGCCCAGAACGAGGAACTCACCGCGCTTCGGGTGCAGGAGAGCTCGCTGCGCGAGCGACTGTCCGGGCTCACGGAGAGCGTCCACGGGCTCGAGCTTCAGATCCATGAGAAGAAGCTGCATCTGACGAGTCTGCTGGAGCGCGTGGCATCCGAACTGGCGCTCGACGAAGATATTCTCGTTGCGGAATATGGTCCGGATCAGCCGGTGCCGCGCGATCCGCTGGCAGAGGCGGACCCCGAGGCGATCGACGACATCGACCCGACCGCCATTCCCTACGACCGGCGGATGCAGGAGCGACGTCTTGCGGAATCGGAGCGCAAGCTCACGCAGTTGGGCCGGGTGAATCCGCTCGCCCTGGAGGAGTTCGCCGCCCTCGAGCAGCGGCACGCGTTCTTGACCGAGCAGCTCGCCGACCTCACTCAGACTCGGCAGGACCTGCTGACGATCATCGGCGACCTCGACGAGCGGATGCAGACGATCTTCGCCAGCGCATTCGAAGACACTCAGCGCGCGTTCGGCGAGGTCTTCCCGCTGCTGTTCCCCGGCGGCTCGGGCAGCATCTCGCTCACAGATCCGGAGAACATGCTCACGACCGGCATCGAGGTGTCCGTGCGTCCAGTGGGAAAGAAGATCGAACGCCTGTCGCTGCTGTCCGGCGGGGAGCGCTCACTTGCCGCCGTCGCACTGCTGGTGGCGATATTCAAGGCCAGGCCGAGCCCGTTCTATATCCTCGACGAGGTGGAGGCGGCGCTCGACGACGCCAACCTCGGCCGTCTGCTGACGGTGTTCGAGCAGCTCCGCGAGAGCTCTCAGCTGCTGATCATCACCCACCAGAAGCGCACCATGGAGATCGCTGACGCCCTGTACGGCGTCTCGATGCGCCAGGACGGCGTCTCGGCAGTGGTCGGCCAGCGCGTGGGGGACAGGGCCGCTGCGGCGAGCTGAAGCTGCCAGCATCCGCCGGCCTGTTCCGAATCTCAGACGCCCCGCGAATCTCACGGCGTGTCGCGGCGCATCTGGCTGTCGACACGCCGTCCGCTCCTATCCCGTCTGGGATCTGGGACATCAAAGCGCCATCGAGCGCGGAGCTGCTGCATCCCGCGATGCTACCGGCATCGTAGGCTGGACGCATGGCGGAGAAGTCCTGGTCCCTCGGCCGCGCGCTGCGCGGGATGTTCGTCAAGCCCACGATCGATGAGACGACCTGGGAAGACCTCGAGACCGCGCTGATCACTGCAGACTTCGGCCCCGACATCTCGGAGCGGATCGTCGACGAGCTGCGCGAGAAGGTCGATCGCTACCGCACCACCGATCCTCAGGACCTGCAGCGCATGCTGCGCGAGACGCTCGAGGAGCACTTCGCGAAGTTCGACACGACCCTCAAGCTCACCGAGCGTCCAGCGGTCGTGCTCGTCGTCGGAGTGAACGGCGTCGGCAAGACGACGACGATCGGCAAGTTCACCAAGTTCCTGCGCGGTTACCAGCGCAGCGTGGTCGTCGGCGCCGCCGACACGTTCCGTGCGGCCGCCGTCGATCAGCTCGCGACCTGGGCCCAGCGCGGGGGAGCGGCGATCGTCCGTCCGCAGCAGGAAGGCCAGGATCCGGCATCCGTCGCCTACCAGACCATCGAGTACGCCCAGCGCGAGGGCATCGAGATCGCGATCATCGACACTGCCGGCCGCCTGCACACCAAGGGTGGGCTCATGGATGAGCTGACGAAGATCCGCCGCGTGATCGAGAAGCAGGCACCGATCAGCGAGGTGCTGCTCGTGCTCGACGCGACCACGGGCCAGAACGGGGTCATGCAGGCCGAGGCATTCCTCGAGCACGCCGGTGTCACGGGTCTCGTGCTCACGAAGCTCGACGGCTCGGCGAAGGGCGGCTTCGTGCTCGCGGTGCAGGAGCGCACCGGCATCCCCGTCAAGCTGCTTGGTCAGGGTGAGGGAATCGACGACCTCACCGGCTTCACACCGCATGTCTTCGTCGCATCCCTTGTCGGTCAGTGATCGGACTGGTTTCATAGCGTTATGGCGATCGAACACGACTACTTCGGGCTCCTGTCCTCAGGGCCGGACGGATCGATCTTCTGGTCCGAGACGGTGGAGCTGGGCGACCAGGCGGTGACCGTCGACCTCACCGCGCCTGATCAGGACGACGTCTCAGCAGACGCGCTCGACATCGCCGCCGCGCTGATCTCGGGGCTCGAAGAGGTGGATGGCGCGGCGCGTCGAGGCATGCTGGCCGAGGTCGATGACCGTGCGAGCGAGGTGACCGAGTACATCCTGCAGCAGCAGGAGGCATACGGTGACGAGCTCGAAGACGTGCTCGTCGACGTCAGCGCCGATCCGGCTGTCGACATCATCCGCTCGATGCGCCTCATGAGCATGACGATCCTCGCGGACGAGCACGGCGGGTCCGAGCCGTTCGCGGTTCTGGAGTATGCACTCGACCCGGACAACACCGATGACGTGCTCCTGGTCAACCTCTCCTCGGACGGCTCAGTGCAGTCCGTGATGAGTGGCGACTAGCGTCGCACCGGACTCACAACGGAATCTCTCGATAGTCGTTCAGATCGATCAGTCGAATGCCCTCAGTCGCGCGGGCGGCAGCGTGGATTCGCGCAGTCTCCTCATCGGCGTGCTCCGCCGGGCCGAGCGTCGCCAGCAGGTAGCTCTGTACGGCTTCGACCTCAGCGGCGTCGAGCATCCGGGGGACGGGCTCGCGCGTCGCCGAAGCGACAAGCGTGAGGATCAATCCATGCACACGCGGCATGCCCACGGTGATCGGCGGCTGATAGTAGGGGAGGACGAGTGCGGCTCCTCCGCCGCGCGCATAGAACGCGATGCGACGACGCGGGTCGCCGAAGGCCTCGTGGACGGGGTGCAGGTCGGGCTGCTCTATCTCCGCCAGCACGAGTTCCACACCGGGCTCCCCGATCCAACGGCTGCTCCCAGCGGCCAGGAGCGCCGACCCGATGCCCAGCGCGCGCTGGTCTGCGCTCACGGCGAGCCAGGCGATGAGGACGGTCGATCCGACACGCTCGCCGACGATGACCCCGCACGCCGTATCGTCATCACGAGCGACAAGGGCATCGAGATCGCCGTCGCGAACCTGCTCGAGGAATGCGCGACGCGGGGTGAGCTCGGATGCGGGGAAGCTCGGTTCCAGGATCTCGTCGTAGACCCTCTCGAGCAGACGTGAATCGGATGTCGGCTCGATAAGCACGCTCATTCGCGTCCGTCTCGACGTCGGGTTCGGCGCCGGTCGCGGTGTCCGGCGCGTGTGAGGGCCGCGAGAACGACACCGGTGAGCGCGGCCAGCCCGAGGACGGCGATGAACAGCATCCATGCCTCGCCGGGTCCCCATTCCGGATGTCCTGCTTGGAGCACCGAGGCGAGTCCTGCGAACCCCACCACCGCGAATACGGCTCCGAGCAGCTCCAGCAGACGCGAATTGCGTCTGTCGCGCGCCTCGCGCAGTTCCTCGAGCGCCGCCTCATGCTCACGCTGCTCTCGCACCTGCATCGCCTGTTCGGCGGCGAACGCCTGCTCCATGCGACGGTGCACGACTTCGAGGAGCGGCTGCAATCTGGTGCCGAGAACATCCCGCACCGCCCGCGTGAAACCATCTCGAAGCCTGGGGTAGCCATTCGAGTTCAGCACGGTGTCGAGGTCTACGCGCAACGGAGGTGAGGTCACGATGGTCGGCGACTCGATGAACAGCATGAGCGCCTCGTTCGACTGCACGAACGACTGCAGCGCCAGCTCGGTGCGCTCCACGCGGTTCACGAGCTGGTTCAGCTCACCGATGGCCGCCGCGCGCTTCTCCGCGGGCCCCGAAGTCAGCTCCGTATGGGTGAGAAGCAGCTCGGCGTCGCGCAGCAGGTGCGCGATCTGCTCGGCGAAGTAGCGGATAGCATCCTGCCAGCCTTGGTACATGCCGTGCATGCTGTGCGCGAACTCGAGAAAGCTCTCGATGTCCTGGACTGCGAAGTCCGGGGAGCCGAGGCTTGCGAGAAGAGAGACGTTGCTGTTGGAGGCGAGGATCTCGCTGTTCAGATGCAGAAGCGACCAGGTGTGGATGCCATCGAGGTCGTACATCGTCCAGTCCGCGATGCTGGCAGCGCCGCTGGGCAGGGGGTGGATGAGCGGCTGGTTGCCCCACAGATCGAGGAGCTCGCCCGCGGAGGTGAGCGCCGTCCGTGTCCGACCGCGGACCCGGGATGCTGCGAGCACGGACGCGATCACGCCGAACGACCCTTCGCGCGCGGCGATGGTCGCTTCCGGGTCCAGCGCGCCGATGTCGTCGAGAAGGTCGTCGACGAGTTGAGGAAGGCCGGCGAGATCGCCGGCGTCGCTGTGCATGCGCATCAGCTCCGGAATCTCCCGCAGATCTCCGAACGAGGGCGTCGCGAGATGCACGGTCTCGGCGACATGGTGCGCTGCAGAATCGGCGAGGTCGACTTCGAAGATGATCGCGTTATTGCCGAGGTGCGAGAGCTGAATGCGCGTCCTGATGATCTGCGTCGTTCGCCTCGCGCCAGGTTGCTCGACGTGGATCTCGCCGAGCTCGATCGTCGCACCTCGATACCCGCGTCCGAAGCTGTCGGTGCCCTGCCAGACGTCGCTCAGGTCGAGGCGTTGCCGAACGGTGACGATGGGCACACCGCCGAGCGCCTCACCGCCGGCCAGACGCTGCTGTGCGGCGAGGACGAGCGACTCCGTGATCTCGATGTGCGTCTGGTGATGACGGCTGCGCACGCCGAACGGATAGATGAAGCGCACACGCCCCTCGTCGATGTGCACACGATCGCGGTCCTGCGCGGCGCAGACCGTTCCGATCGCCGTCAGGTGGCCACGCAGTTCGCTGGCGTCGACAGGATTGAACGGCGTCGCCGCGACTTCGGAGCGCAGGCGGGCAAGCTCTGCATCGGCGTCACCGACGAACCCTTCCAGCATCCGCTGCGCGAGACGGGCACCGTCGCGAACAGTGCGGTAGTAGACCAGCTCGTTGGATGCCTCCGCCGCGAGTACGGCGCGTCCACGCGCGGCGTGCTCGTCCGAATCATCGGGTTCCAGATCTCGGATGGCCCCGACGATTGCTCTCGCAGCATGCACCGCATCATCCGCCGACCGATCCACGATGTCCAGCCGGCCCGCCAGCAGGGCCGACTCGACGCGAAACTCGAGCAGCAGGAACTCCAGGAGCTGCCAGCCGAGCGTGCACAGCGGGTCCGCACGGCGCTTCCGCGCTTCTCCAGCGGCCGCGCACGAGATGCGAATGGCCGCCGCGAGCGTCTCGTGGTCCCACGTCAGGGCCCACGCACTGTTGACCAGGTTGCGCAGGTACAGCGCGAGGACGAGTCCACCGGTCGGAAGCCGGTCAGCGGCGCGGACCACCGCGGGGAGTGCTCGCGCGAGCAGGGCCCGCGGCTCATCGTTCGCGGCGCCCTCCTGCTCGAAGATGGCCTCCCACCAGGTGCCGCTGAGCAGCTGAGTGAGATCGTCGCGCTGCTGCGGGGTCAATGCAGAGCGTTCGCCGCGCTCGGCCTGCGCGGTCAGACCGTCGGCGATCCATCGCCGTGCAGCGTCCGCGTCGACGTCGACGGACGCGAAAACGGATGCCTTCAGCAGCCGATCGTCCCGGTCCACGAGACTCCTCCCGATGCGGACCAGTGTAGAGGCCGCGGCGGGAGCAATCGAGAGTTTTCAGACGGCCTGTGCGAAACCCAGGTCCGCGCTGTCCGCGATGTGCGACAGGTGCGGCGGGATCTCGCGGCCCTTCGACAGCATCGACTGCGCCCACAGGCGACCGGCGCGATACGACGAGCGTACGAGCGGACCCGCGAGAACTCCGAGGAAGCCGATCCGCTCAGCCTCTTCCTTGAACTCGACGAACTCGGCGGGCTTCACCCAGCGGGCGACCGGCAGGTGCCGCGGAGTCGGGCGGAGGTACTGCGTGATCGTGATGATGTCGCAGCCCGCATCATGCAGATCCTGAAGCGCCTGCACGACCTCTTCCGGTGACTCACCCATGCCGAGGATGAGGTTCGACTTCGTGATGAGACCGGCATCCCGAGCCTGGGTCAGCACTCCGAGCGAGCGTTCGTAACGGAAGGCTGGCCGGATCCGCTTGAAGATGCGCGGCACCGTCTCGACGTTGTGCGCGAACACCTCAGGACGCGCATCGAAGATCTGGCCCAGATACGCAGGATCGCCGTTGTGGTCGTTCGCCAGCAGTTCGACTCCGGTGTTCGGGTTCTCGGCGTGGATCCGACGCACCGTTTCGGCGTTGAGCCAGGCACCCGTGTCGGGAAGATCATCGCGTGCGACGCTCGTGACCGTGGCATAGCGAAGTCCCATCCGGGTGACGCTCTCGGCGACGCGGCGCGGCTCGTCGGTGTCATAGTCGGCGGGCTTGCCGGTGTCGATCTGGCAGAAGTCGCAGCGCCGGGTGCACTGCGAGCCGCCAATGAGGAACGTCGCCTCGCGATCCTCCCAGCACTCGAAGATGTTCGGGCAGCCGGCCTCCTGGCAGACGGTGTGCAGACCCTCTTCCTTGACGAGCGAATGCAGGGCGGTGTACTCCGGCCCCATCTTCGCCTTGGTCTTGATCCACTCCGGCTTGCGCTCGATCGGCGTCTCCGCGTTGCGGATCTCCAGCCGGAGGAGCTTGCGTCCTTCGGGCGCTGCGGCGCTCACGCGGGAACTCCTTCGTACTCGGCATCCGAATAGTCCACGACGAAGGCTTCCGCGACCGCGTCCACGATGTCGGCGGGGGACACGTCGCGCCCGAGCACCTCACTGACCGTCGTGACTCCGGCATCGGTGATGCCGCACGGGATGATGCCGCGGAAGCCTGCGAGCGTGTTGTCGCAGTTGATCGCGAAGCCGTGCATCGTGACACCCTGCTGCACGCGCACGCCGATCGCCGCCACCTTGTCCTCGGAGAGCGGACGCCGCACCCACACACCGCTGCGCCCTTCGACCTGATATCCATCGACGCCGAACGGACGCAGGATGTCGATCAGTAGTCGCTCGAGGCGACGCACGTGCGCGACGACGTCCATGGGCTCTGGCAAGCGCACGATCGGGTATCCGACGAGTTGGCCGGGCCCGTGCCAGGTGATCTTGCCGCCGCGGTCGACATCGACCACAGGGGTGCCGTCCTGTGGGCGCTCCTGCGGCTCGGTGCGCTTTCCTGCGGTGTACACGGCCTCGTGCTCCAGAAGGATCAGCGTGTCGGGGCGAGTGCCGTCTGTGACATCGTGATGGATGCTGCGCTGCAGCTCCCAGCCGTCGAGATAGGGGACGTATGCCGGTGCGAGACCGGGCGTGAGGATGTCGAGCATGTTCGCCTTTCATCTATTGTTGGATGCCGTCTAATAATACCCTTTCTGAGGGAGAACGCACGCGCGGTACGGTAAGTGGATGATGGTCGAACCCCGCGCCGGACGCCCTCGCGCCTCATCGCGTGAGGTGCTCGCCGAGGCGGCCTGCGAGTTGTTCCTCGAAAAGGGCTACGAGTCGACATCGGTGGCCGACATCACTCAACGCGCCGGAGTGAGCCGCTCGAGCTTCTTCAACTACTTCTCCTCGAAGAGCGACGTGCTCTGGTCTGGACTCGATGCCAGGATCGACGGCGCCATCGGCGCGCTGAGGGAACTGGGGGCGGATGCGGACGCCGCTGCCGTACGCGGCATCCTGCTGACCGTCGTCCACGATTTCGCGCCGGACCCGTTGGCGCTCGCACTGCGCAACGCGACCGCGATGGGTCTCGAGGACGAGCTGGTCCGCGATACGGGTCTGCGCCACGCCCGCCTTGCCGCAGGAATCGCGGATGCTGCACGACGAAGCGGCATCGGTGCGATCCGTGCCGACATCCTCGGTGCCGCTCACGCGGCCGCCGTGCTGTCGTCTCTGCGCGTCTGGGCCGAGCGCGGTGCCGGACACGGCTCGCCCGAGTCGCTGTTCGAGGAGGCGCTGGCGGGGATCCACGATCTTCCGTGGCGTGCCTGACACCGCGACCGCATCGTCCGCATCCGCTCGCGTAGAATCGAGAGCACCATGGCTACCTTTGGCACGCTCTCCGATCGGCTCACCGAGACATTCCGCAACCTTCGTACGAAGGGAAAGCTCAGCGCAGCCGACGTCGACGGCACAGTGCGCGAGATCCGTCGCGCACTGCTGGATGCCGACGTTGCGCTCGTCGTCGTCAAGGAATTCACCGCGAAGGTGCGCGAACGCGCGCTCGGCGACGAGGTCAGCAAAGCTCTGAACCCCGCCCAGCAGGTCGTGCAGATCGTCAACGAGGAGCTCGTGCAGATCCTCGGCGGCGAGCAGCGTCGCCTGGAGTTCGCGAAGGCACCGCCGACCGTGATCATGCTCGCAGGTCTGCAGGGATCCGGTAAGACGACGTTCGCCGGAAAGCTGGCCAAGCAGCTCGAGAAGGACGGTCACACTCCGCTCCTGGTCGCCGCTGATCTGCAGCGTCCGAACGCCGTCAACCAGTTGCAGGTCGTCGCGGAGCAGGCCGGCGCCACGATCTACGCGCCAGAGCCGGGTAACGGCGTCGGCGACCCCGTCAAGGTCTCCCGCGACGGCGTCGAGCACGCCCGCCGTCAGCAGCATGACGTCGTCATCATCGACACGGCGGGACGCCTCGGCGTCGACGCCGAACTCATGAAGCAGGCGTCCGACATCCGCAAGGCCACGAACCCCGATGAAGTGCTGTTCGTCATCGACGCGATGATCGGTCAGGATGCCGTCAACACGGCCAAGGCCTTCCAGGAGGGCGTCGACTTCACCGGAGTCGTCCTCTCCAAGCTCGACGGCGACGCCCGAGGTGGTGCCGCGCTGTCGGTGGCATCCGTCACCGGTCGCCCGATCATCTTCGCCTCGACCGGCGAGGGTCTCGACGATCTCGAGCCGTTCTACCCCGACCGCATGGCGAGCCGCATCCTCGACCTCGGTGACATCCTCACACTCATCGAGCAGGCCCAGCAGGCCTTCGACGAGGAAGAGGCGCAGAAGGTCGCCGAGAAGTTCGCGACCGATCAGTTCACGCTTGAGGACTTCCTCGGCCAGCTTCAGCAGATGAAGAAGATGGGCTCGATGAAGAAGATGCTCGGGATGCTCCCCGGCATGGGCCAGATGAAGCAGCAGCTGGAAGACTTCGACGAGAAGGAGATCGATCGCACCGAAGCGATCATCCGGTCGATGACGCCAGGGGAGCGACAGAACCCGAAGGTTCTCAACGGGTCGCGCCGGGTGCGCATCGCCAAGGGCTCCGGCATGACCGTGACCGACGTGAACCAGCTCGTGCAGCGTTTCGATCAGGCCGCGAAGATGATGAAGACCGTCGCCCGCGGCGGCACCCCGAACATCCCTGGCATGGGTGCGATGCCCGGCATGGGCCGCCCCGGTGCATCGTCGAAGCGTGGCAAGAAGGGCAAGTCGCAGGGTGCTTCGCGCTCGGGCAACCCGGCGAAGCGGGCGGCTGAGAATGCCGGCCTTCCGTCCGGACCTGCGACGGGCTCGGGCTTCGGTCTCGGCGGTCAGAAGGCGCCGACCGAAGCAGATCTGGCAGAGATCCAGAAGCTGTTCGGCAAGAGCTGAGACCGAGATACCTGAGACGCCCCGTACCTCGCGGTACGGGGCGTCTCTCGTCAACGGCGCTAGTACGTGACGACGAGCGAGTTCGACACTGCAAACAGCGCGACGATCGCCGCGTTGAGGAAGCCTGCGATGTACGGGTTGTTCGTCTCACGATAGATCTTGCGCGAGATGACCGCCGTGACCGCGAGGATCAGGATCACCGGGAACAGCCAGATGCTCGCTATGCCGGCGAATCCAGGGATCAAATCCCCGGATGACGCGAACGTCAGGTACTGCGCGGCGACGAGAATGATCGGACCGAGCGCGTTGAAGATCGCGAGAGCTGCCGTATTGAGCCACTCCCGGCCACCGAGCGTGAAGCGGTTGAACACGTTGAGTGCGACCGAGTTCGCCACGAAGTACACCAAGAACAGCGGCAGGACGAAGAACGCGTACCAGATCTTGTCTTGCGGGAACCACTTGAGCGCGATCACCCACAGGCGGAAATCGGTCTTGAAGAAGTAGTCAGCGATGAAGACGAGTCCGAAGGCAGCGATCGTGACGACCAGCGCCAGCGCCGCGCTCTGCAGTAGCTTCCGCCACCCTGGGAAGATCCCCAGCTCTCGCAGTCGCACGCCGTTCTTTTTCCCGAATAGATAGTACGAGAGCGCCATGACGATGATCGCGGCGACGCCGTTCAACGCTGCCCAGACGGCGATGAAGAACGCTGATCCAGTCGGCACGATGTTGGGAACGGCGTTGAAGACGATCCCGTTGAGCCACGGCAACTGACTGAGCCAGATGTACGACCACGCCGAGATCACTGCGGAGACGACCAGTCCGCCCCAGAACCACGCGTGACCGCGACGTCCGACCGGCTGAGCCGCGGCGATCTCGGTCGTCCGCAGCCCGGCGAATGTCCGGGTGGACAGAAGTGCACGTGTGAAAGCAACGAGGAAGATACCGAAGCCAATCAAGCCGAGCGTGGTGAAGAATTCCTTGACCTGCCAAACCTGTGCGGTGGCATCGACGGGATTCGGAGCGCCGAGCGTGGTGTCGAAGAATTCGACCTGGTCTGCGACCGTGTACTTGGAGATCGTTCCCCAGGGGTGCGTCTGCGCGGGTGTGTGCAGGACGCGGATAGCCTCTTCACCGTCAATCGACTCTGTGTAGACAGTGTCGACATCGCGGGTCTCGCCGTCAGCGGGCTCGGCGCCAAAGTTCAAGAATGACTGTGCATTCGGGGTTGTCGCGAACTCCCGCGGTGGGGTAAGCACGTTGCCCTCGGCATCGTAGCTGCGGAAGAAGAACTCGTCGTACTGGTCCGCAACGAGACCGACATCACGGGTTCCGTAGAGGTTTGTGTAGGCACCGTCCGCGTCGGTGTACATCGCCTCGTTGTCGACGAGGAACACCGAGGAGATCAGCTGCTGACCTGCCTCGTTGTCGATCGCCACAGAGAAGTTGGCGGCACGCGCACCATTCGAGTGTCCTGAAACCCCGATGCGTTCGCTGTCGACATACGGAAGGTCTGCGATGAGCTTCACACCGTCGTAGAGCCCGGTACCACCGACTTCGAGTTCGTCCGCAGGGAGGGGCTCCGAGTTGCCATGGCCGTACATGTCGATGGACAGCACGACGAAACCGCGCCTGGCGAGTTCGACGTAGTTGGCATCTTGCATCTCGCGGTTGTTCCACCAGCCGTGACTGACCACCACCGCCGGGGCGGGATTCTTCGCGGTCGCACCATCCGGAACGAACAGCAGCGCATTGAGCATGCGGCCGGAGGACGTCTCCCACTGGAGATCCTTCACCGCCACCGTTCCGACGGCAGTCTGCACCGCGGAGGCACCGATTGCCGAAATAAGACAGAGGACCAGCGACAATGCGAGCCAGAACCCGTTTCGTCGCAGAAGACCATTCTTCATCCGTTCACTCCTTCATGAAGGTTGCTTGGCAGGTCCTCATCAGGGTGTGATGTGAACCTCGGCCTGAGCGTATTGGCAGGTGCGCGACCAGCGGTACCCGCCGGTGTATTTCTGCACAAACGTGCGACGGCGGCCGGTGGGTCTCGGCTCACGCCGACGGAAACAAGGCGCGTGGGTCAGCCGACAACGCGGATGTCGAGCTCGGGCCCGCTCACGCCGTGCTCGTCGTGCAGCACCTTCAGACATGCATCGACCTCGTCGTCGACCCGGCTAGCATCCCAGCCCAACAGGGGCGCGAGGCCGTCTGCGATGGCCTGCACGGCGGCAGCATTGGCGTTGCCGGTGAATGCCAGGTCGGTACGGCGCAACACCACGTCGGTGACGTGGCGCACGTGCTCGTTCTCAACCATCCAGAGCAGCTCGCGCGTGGACAGGGCGTCGCCCACAATCTGCGCGTCGTCGCCCTCGGCGAGGAACGCCGCGACCTCTGCGGCCCGCGTGCCGTACCGGACGAACAGCGTACGTCCGCGATCAGTGTCGCCGACGTTCTGACGCAGCCATTCGATTCTGCGGCGCGGTGTGCGCGGGTAGGCATTGCCGCCACCGATGCGCACACCGACGGTGCTCGCGATGCGCGATCTGCCGAGTTCGGTGAGTACTCGATCGGCGAGGTTCTCGCCGAGTGCGCGGAATGTCGTCCACTTGCCGCCGACGAGGCTGAAGACAGCGGGCAGTCCAGGCTCCTTGCGTTGCTCGATGCGGTAGTCGCGCGACACGAATCCAGGGGCCGTCTCGTCGTGGTGCGGGAGCGGACGGATTCCCGAGTATCGGTAAACGATCTGTGATCGGTCGACGTCGATTGTGGGGAAGACATGCCCGATCAGGTCGAAGAAGTACTGAACCTCCTCTTCGGTGCAGCGTGCAGGTTCACGAGGATCGGCTTCAAGGTCGGTCGTGCCGACCAACACCCGTCCCTTGAGCGGGTAGATCAGTACGATGCGTCCATCGGAGTGCTCGAAGAAGATCTCGCGGCCCGCCGTGGCATCGAGCAGCTCGGGGTGATCGAGCACGATGTGCGACCCCTTGGTGCCGCCCATGAAGGCGGTGCGGGTGCCGAGAGCATCGTTCGTGAGATCGGTCCAGGGTCCAGACGCGTTCACGACGACGTCGGCCTCGATGCGGAACTCGCTGCCGGTCTCGCGGTCACGCAGAAGCACGCCCTGTTCGTCGAGTCCGACGGCCTCGACGTAGTTGAGCGCATGTGCACCCGGGTGCGCAGCTTCGCCGTCGCGCAGAACATCGAGGGCGAGGCGCTCCGGGTCGTGGACGGAAGCGTCGTAGTACGTGGCGGTGTACTTGATGTCGTGGTCGAGCTTCGGCAACTGCTGCAGCGACTTCTTGCGCCCGTGGAAACGGTGGCGCGGCACGCTGCCGCCGTCACGGGAGAACGTGTCGTAGAGAGTGAGCCCGAGCTTGATGAGGAAGGCGCCGCGTTCCTGGGGCTTGCCCTGCTTGTGGGTGAGGAAACGCAGGGGAGCGGTGAGAATGCCCGAGAACGTGGAATAGATCGGAATCGTCGTCTCGAGTGGCTTCACATAGTGTGGCGCGATCTTCAACAGACCGTTGCGCTCTTGTACTGATTCTTTGACGAGTCGGAACTCGCCGTTTTCGAGGTAGCGGATGCCCCCATGGATCATATGGCTCGATGCCGCAGTGGCACCAGCGGCGAAGTCGTCGCGCTCCACCAGCAGTACATCGACCCCTTGCATGGCGAGGTCGCGGAACGTCGAGATTCCGTTGATACCTGCACCTATGACGACGACGCTCGTGCGTGCGCGCTCGCGTGCCGCTCGGACATCTTCGCGTTCGATGGGGGTGATGCTGGCGCTGATCATCGCTTCTCCTCAGTGGACTTATCGTATAGCTTGAGCCGTTGAGCACAAGTGCGCAACACGTCTGCACGTACGTGCAAGGAGAGAACATGAGTGACTCGGTACACAGCGATCCGAAGGTGGCCACTGCGCTGCGCGCTGCGCAGATGTACTACCTGCAGGACATGACGATGGATGCCATCGCTCGTGAGCTCGCCACATCGCGTTCGTCGGTCTCCCGTCTGCTCAGCCACGCGCGAGACACCGGGCTTGTCGACATCCAGATCCATCCGCCGCAGGGGCAGGAGCTGCGCTTGGAGGAAGCGATCCGCGCGCGGTTCGGCATCGCCGCGCACATCGTGCCCACCCCTCGGGGACTCTCAGACGTCGAGCGTTTTGAGCGCGTGGCGATGAGCGCTGCGCGCTTGTTGCCGAACTTCTTCGATTCGAACATGACGCTCGGCATCGCCTGGGGGTCGACTCTGGATGCCATCAGCAGGCATCTGCCGAAGAAGGAGACGCACAATTCCACCGTGGTGCAGCTCAACGGCGCAGGAAACACCTTCACGAGTGGCGTGGACTACGCGAGCGAGATCCTGCACCGCTTCGGACAGGCCTTCGGCGCCGGCATCCAACAGTTCCCCGTGCCGGCGTTCTTCGATGATCCGAACACGAAGGCGGCGATGTGGCGCGAGCGCAGCACGCGACGCGTTCTTGACCTGCAGGCCCGTGCCGATGTCATTCTGTTCGGCCTCGGGTCGCCGTTCGCGGAGGTGCCGAGTCGCGTGTACATCGGCGGCTATCTGGAGCGCAGCGACTATCGCAGCCTGCGCGATGAAAAGATCGTCGGAGATATCGCGACGGTTTTCTACCGCCACGACGGCAGCTGGAAGGACGTCGAATTGAACGAGCGAGCGACCGGCCCCGCGTTCGGTGTGCTTGCACGCGCGTCCCGACGCATCTGCGTCGTCTCCGGGGCGCAGAAGCTTCCGAGCCTGCGCGGCGCCATCGCCACGAAACTGATCACCGATCTCGTCCTGGACGAGCACCTCGCAGAGCAGCTCCTCGATTCCTGACCATCACTGCCTGCACGTTCGTGCAGCTCCCCCGAGTGAAGTGTCCGTGATCTTCTAGGCTGTTCCGCAGAGCAGACAATGCCGTCACCGGCTGGAGAGAACACCTATGCACATCGTCGCCGTAGACCAGGGCACCACGAGCACACGAGCGATCGTCTTCGACGACGGCGGGGCGATCGTCGCCACCGGACAGCGCGAGCACGAGCAGATCTTCCCGCACGCGGGTTGGGTCGAGCACGACGCAGCCGAGATCTGGACGAACACGCAAGCGGTGATCGATGCCGCGGTGCGAAACGCCGGTGTGGAAGCATCCGATGTCGCAGCGATCGGCATCACCAATCAGCGCGAGACCGCCGTGGTGTGGGATCGCCTGACCGGCGAGCCCGTCTACAACGCGATCGTCTGGCAGGACACCCGCACACAGGCGCTCATCGATACGCTGGCGGCCGACGGCGGTGTCCGCCGCTTCGCGGATATCACCGGACTGCCGCTCGCCACATATTTCTCGGCGTCCAAGATCGCCTGGATCCTCGACAATGTCGACGGCGCGCGCGAACGGGCAGAGAACGGAGATCTGCTGTTCGGCACTCCCGACACGTGGGTGCTGTGGAATCTCACGGGCGGTGTCGACGGGGGAGTGCACGCCACTGACGTCACGAACGCCAGCCGCACGCTGCTGATGGACCTGCGCACACTCGACTGGGACGACGCGCTCCTGAAGGCCTTCGGGGTTCCTCGCGCCATGCTGCCCACGATCCTCTCTTCGTCGGAGGTGTACGGGACGGCGGTCGGCACTTCGCTCGACGGCATCCCGATCGCGGGAATCCTCGGAGACCAGCAGGCTGCCACATTCGGCCAGGTCGCGTTCGAGCGCGGTGAGTCCAAGAACACCTACGGCACGGGCAACTTCCTCATCGTGAACACCGGCGAGGATATCGTGGACAGCGAGAACGGGCTGGTGACCACGGTCGCGTATCGCCTGGGCGATGAGTCGCCGAAGTACGCGCTGGAAGGATCGATCGCCGTCACAGGGTCATTGGTCCAATGGCTGCGCGACAACCTGGGCCTCATCAAGGACTCGGCTGATGTGGAAGAACTCGCGCTCTCTGTGGAGGACAACGGAGGCGTGTACATCGTTCCGGCGTTCTCGGGGCTTTTCGCGCCGTACTGGCGACCCGACGCGCGCGGCGCGATCCTCGGACTCACGCGCTTCGCGAACAAGGGCCATATCGCCCGCGCCGCGCTGGAGGCTGTCGCGTTCCAGACGCGTGAGGTGCTGGATGCCGTCATCGCCGACACGAACGTGTCGTTGGAGGAGCTGCGGGTCGACGGCGGAATGGTCGGCAACGACTCGCTGATGCAGTTCCAGGCTGACGTGCTCGGCGTTCCCGTCGTGCGCCCGGCAATCATCGAGACGACAGCACTCGGCGCAGCGTATGCGGCGGGGCTCGCCGTCGGAGTCTGGGCCGATCTCGACGAACTTCGCGCGATGTGGCACGAGGACGAGCGCTGGGAACCGCAGATCGATGACGCCGAGCGCGAGCACCGCCTGGCACGGTGGCGCAAGGCCGTCACGCGCACGTTCGACTGGGTCGACGACTGACCTCAGTTCACGCCGTCCCCTGTTTCTTCTGTCTCGCACTTCTCTTGGTTCAATTGCTGCCGCACTTTGCTGCCGCACTTTGCTGCCGCACTTTGCTGCCGCACTTTGCTGCCGCACGTTGCTGCCGCACTTTGCTGCCGCACTTTGTGGCCCGGGGTCGACAACCGCCCCTCATCCCCAGACTCATCGGGCGTTCCGTGGCCCGAGGTCAAAAGAAGTCCAGTGCGACGGGCGGCGGCCCGCCGGCCCTTCTTGGCCCGGGGTCAGCGCGCGCCGCTCGTGCTACCTGCGCGGCGGCCCTTTCTGACCTCGGGTCAGATTGTCGGGCTACCCTGCGCGACGAGCACACGGCGGATGCGGTTGACCAGCGCATCGAGATCGTCGAAGTCGCGGGCAGTGACGCTGATGAACCGATAGCCGAGCGACTCGAGTTCCGCTCGGCGCACCTGGTCGCGGCTCCATTGGGCTGGATCGCGGTGATAGTCGCCGTCGTACTCGATGATGACTCGCGCCTTCCGGTAGAGCATGTCAACGCGCGCGACGAACCGCGCACCATCGAAGATGTCGACATTGCACAATGGCCGCGGCAGCCCCGCCATCACCAGGACGACGCGCACCATCGACTCTCTCGGAGACTCGGCGCGATCGTCACAGAGCTCGAGTGCATTCCGACGCATGGCTGCACCCGGGGCTCCGGCGAAGCGTGTGAGCGTCGCGTTCAATGATTCAAGCGACGCGAGCGGGTTCCGCCACGCGAGAATGTGGTCGGTGATCGCGACGAAACGGGGGAGTGCTGTCACGCGCGACAGTTCGACCCAGACCCGTTCGATGGACAGCACCCGGATGCGCTTGTGCAGTACCACGTCATCGTGGTCGATTGCCATCCGGAAGCCGCGCACGCCTTTGCGACGGATGCGCGTTTGGGTTGCTGCCACCCCTACGTGAATGAGGCGCCACGCGCTCTTCTCTTCTCGGGAGTCGAGTGGTAACCCCCAGAGCACAGCCGCGGTCAGGCCGCATATGAACGCGTGCGGGGGGATCACTCGCATGAGCAATCCGATGCGTTCGAGCGGCTTCAACTCTGTTCTGGATCGCGACCCATGGAAAGGTCGCTTCAGATCGCGGGCGCGGAGGCGCTTCTTCGAGACGCCGTGGTCTCGCGCTTCGGCGACGCTGAAAGCGCCCGGCAGATCATGCGGAAGCGGTTCTGGTTGCATCCGTACAGCCTTGAGTCTGCGCGGCGTTGATCAGCTCTTTCCACAACCCGCGTGCACGGAGACTCGTTGTGCAGACACAGTGCGCGCGTCATCCCCTTTTCGACCCGGGGTCAGTAAGTGCCTCGATTAGCCTGGGTGCCCCTTGTTGGGGCGCCTGTTCGGGGCTGAAAATGGGGTGCGGCCGCCCGGTTGACGTCGTTGTCTCTATGGTCCCTTGAGGCCGTCGATTAGCCGGACGGTGGGCACCACGTGATGGGCACTTTCACTGTCGCCAGCCGC